>QWCZ01002825.1_pt1 | contig 11610 bp, 5 predicted proteins | sample 1972651 | NCBI WGS metagenome assembly QWCZ01 (sample SAMN09866695, study PRJNA288562) | Human oral metagenome isolate pre1_saliva, whole genome shotgun sequencing... | isolation source: mouth | host: Homo sapiens | place: USA: California
CATGTTCACCTTGTTAAGCGTATTCCTATGCAGGCAGGACTTGGAGGTGGTTCAGCTGATGCTGCTTATATGATTCGATTGCTCGATGAGCGTTTTCGTTTGAATATGGGTAATGCAGAGATGGAGCGTTATGCAGCCCAATTGGGTGCCGATTGTGCGTTCTTTATTCGTTCTGAAATAGCCTATGCAACGGGAATAGGTGATGTTCTTGCACCTGCAGATAACGAACATCATAGTTTAGAAGGATATTATCTTGCATTGGTAAAGCCTGATGTAGCTGTCTCTACTGCCGAAGCATATGCTGGAGTGACACCAAAGAAGCCTGCGAAAAGCTGTCGTGATATAGTTCGCCAACCAATTGATACATGGCGTGATGAGCTTACAAATGATTTTGAAAAATCTCTTTTTGCAAAATATCCTGTGTTGGCTGATGTTAAAGAAAAACTATATGCGAATGGTGCTTTGTATGCACAGATGTCAGGTAGTGGTAGTACTATCTTTGGTATCTTTGGTCAAAAGCCAGCGAATATAAAGGAATTTTTCCCAGGAATGTTCACATATTGTGTCAGACTCTAATTCCAATTCTTTAGATATTCATGATGGAAAAAGCATTAACGGTTTATAAAGCGTCAGCAGGTTCAGGTAAGACTTTTACGTTAGCATCGGAATATATTACTTTAGTGGTAAAGAATCCACAAGATTATAAGAAGATTCTTGCTGTTACCTTCACCAATAAGGCAACGCAGGAGATGAAAACGCGTATTCTTTCCCAGCTATATGGTATTGCTCATAAGTTGCCAGATTCTCAGGCATATTATGAACAGGTATTACGGAAGACAGGTTTCCCTGAACTCACGATTAGAGAGAATGCCGCTGAAGCTTTGTCGCTGCTTACCCATCATTATAATGAGTTTCGTGTACAGACGATTGACGCCTTCTTTCAATCTGTATTGCGTAATCTTGCTCGTGAACTGAATCTTACGGCTAATCTCCGTATTGATCTCAATGATGAACAAGTGGAAGCTCAGGCTGTCGATGAGTTGATTAATAGTCTTGAGGAAGGCGAAGAGGTCTTGACTTGGATTCGCGATTACATCGATAAAAATATTGAAGATGACAAGGGGTGGAACGTCATTGGACAGATAAAAGACTTTGGAAAGAATATTTTTAAGGACTTCTATAAAGACCATAAGGCAGAACTTGATAGTCGGTTTCGTGAAGAATCGTTTTTTGACGATTTCATCACGGATTTGCGTAAGATACGAAAGGAAAGTCCTAAGAAGGTTAAAGAACAGGCAGGGAAGTTACTTCAAAAAATAAGTGATGCTGGTGTTGATACTGGATATTTCATTAAAGGATTGTGTGGATATATTACTAAGCAGTTTGAGAATGAACCTACAGATGAGGGACCATCTGCAAATGTGTTGAAATGTCTTGATAGTCCAGATAATTGGTTGCTGAAGAAATGCCCTGCAGGGGAGAAAGAGCGCATTAGTACTCTTATCTCCGAATCATGGTATGATGACTTACTGCTATTAGAACAATATCGAAAAGAATGTTGGAAAGAGTATCAATCCAGTAATCTTACACTTAAACATCTTTCTCAACTGCGTCTTTTACATGCCATTTCTGAGGCTGTTGATGAGATAAATAAAGACACGAACCGATTTATGCTAAGTAACACTCAGTCACTACTTAGCACTTTGATGAAAGATACTGATACTCCATTCGTTTTTGAAAAGATGGGTGCTTACTTGAAGCATATCATGATTGATGAGTTTCAAGATACGAGTACTATTCAATGGACTAATTTCCGTAAGTTACTCGATAACTGTATGGCTCAAATAGAATCTCACAATTTGATTGTGGGTGATGTACCAAGAAAAGATGATGGTAAGGGATCTGTGCATATAAAACTCTTTCCTTATGATAAAAAGGCAGTATCAGAATATAACGAGAATGTTCTCAATGAATTAGTTAGTAATATCCGTGAACTATTAAAACGTGGGTATAAACAAAAGGATATTGCAATTCTTGTCCGATCAAAAGGAGTAATACAAGATATTGCCGACAAGTTCCAAGGTGAGTTTGGTACAGATGTAAGTATTGTTTCTGATGAGGCATTTCAATTGGATGCTTCGTTAGCTGTTAATGTGATTATTGCTGCTCTGCGATTGCTTACACATCCTGATGATAAACTTACAGAAAGTAAGTTGGTTAAGCTTTATCAACAACAAGTAATACAGACGGATAGAGATAATAATGCTTTATTTGTAGATGAAGGTGAAAGAGAATTAAAGTTTTTTTTACCAAGTGGTTATGTAGATAAGTTTGACTTTTTGTTAAGATCGTCACTTGTAGACCTTGTTGATGAGATTTACTCACTTTTTAATCTCGGTAGTCTTGAAGGACAAAGTGCATACGTATGTACATTCTACGATACATTGAATGAGTATTTGAGAGACCATCCTGCAGATATTGATGATTTCATCGAAGAATGGGAAGATAGTCTTTCAAGCAATACAATTCAAAGTGATGAAGTTGATGGAATACGTTTGATTACCATTCATAAGAGTAAGGGATTGGAATATGATAACGTTCTGATTCCTTTCTGTGATTGGGGATTAGAAAAAACAGTAGGTAATACAATATGGTGTCCAGGTGATAATAAGGAGAAGCCTTATGGAGATTTACCGTTGATTCCAGTGGATTTTTCTAAAAAGATGATAGGTACTGTCTTTGAAGATGATTACAAAGAAGAGCATCTTCAGAATACTGTAGATAACATGAATTTGCTTTATGTTGCCTTTACACGTGCAGGAAAGAACCTATTTATTACTGGTAAAAAGGCTTCTAAAAGCACTTTTACTAAGCTGCAAAATGGTAATACAGCCACAGATCGCTCACAAATTATTCAATTAGTTATTGATAATCTTGCTAATGAATTGCCAGAAGCAACGGTTGATGATGCTGGTGATAAGGAGGCTATCAGTTTTGATTTTGGTACTTTGTTGGATTGTGAACAGCGTGTTGATAAGGAGAAGTCTACGGAGAATCCTTTTGAACTTACTCCAAAGACGCATAAATTAAAGATAGAAACTTTTCCCCACCCTGTTAGCTTTCGACAGAGTAATAAGAGTCATGACTTTATCAATGGTGAGGATATTGACCCTTCAGATGCAAATCGTTATATAAAGGTTGGAAATATACTACACCAACTCTTTTCTACGATCCTTACTGAGGCTGATATTGAACCACGCTTGAAAGAATTAGAACAAGAAGGAGTTATCTATAATGATGAGGTTACATCGAGAGAATTGCAGAATAAGATTGCCAATGCTCTGATGAATGAGAAAGTGAAAGATTGGTTTAGTTCACGATGGAAGTTGTTTAATGAGTGCACCATTCTTGACTATGATAAGGAGAGTGGAGATATTTATGAACATCGTCCTGACCGTGTAATGACCGATGGAAAGGAGATTATTGTAGTAGATTTCAAGTTTGGTAAACCACGTGAAGAATATCATGAGCAAGTACAACGCTATATGAGTTTGCTTATGCGAATGGGCTATGAGAAGGTGTCTGGTTATATTTGGTATGTCGTTAGAAACGAGATCGTACCAACCCCTTTTCTTCCATTAAAGGGCAAATAGCCTATATTACTTAACTTCATTTCATTCTTAACAAGCGTTCTGATATATAATTATGAATACATTTCTCGAACACGTTGCAGCTGATTTACTGAAGAAGTATGGTAATGACATGGCGCATATAGCTGTTGTCTTTCCTAATAAGCGTGCTGCACTCTTTCTGAATCAAGCATTAGCTCGATTGGCTGATGGTCCTGTATGGAGTCCAGCATATATTACCATCTCTGACTTCTTTCGTCAACATTCAGAGCTAACAATAGCTGATCCTATTAAAAGTATTTGCGATCTTTATAAGAGTTACATCGAGGTAACAGGCAATACGAATGAAACCTTAGACCACTTCTATGGTTGGGGGCAACTGCTCTTAGCCGATTTCGATGACATCGATAAGAATATGGCAAACGCTGAGATGGTCTTCTCTAATATTAGTAACCTTAAAGAGTTAGATGATATTAGTTATCTTACCGATGAACAGAAAGTAGAATTACGCCGTTTCTTCGCTAATTTCGATGATAATCCAGAGGGTATTAGAGAGCGTTTTATAACTCTTTGGAATAAGTTGAATGATATATATAATGATTTCAAGCAAAGGCTTAAATCTCAAAAACTTGCATACGAAGGTATGCTTTATCGTGATGTGGTAGAGAAAACAAAGATAGAAGCACAATATGAATGCTATGTTTTTGTCGGATTCAACGTACTTCAGAAGGTAGAACAGCTTCTTTTCAAACGCTTCTTAAAGGAAGAAAAGGCAAGTTTTTATTGGGATTATGACCGATATTATATGAAGCCAACAAATGAAGCTGGTAACTATATTTGTCGTTGGCTTGATAAATTCCCCAATGCTTTACCAAACGATAGCGATGAATTGTATGATAATTTAGGTAAAGAGAAGGATATAAACATTATCTCTGCTCCTACAGAGAACTTACAAGCACGTTATATCACCGAGTGGTTGCGCGAGAATGAAAGATATAAAGATGGTAAGCGAACAGCAATTGTTCTTTGTGATGAACATCTGTTGCAGACAGTAATCCATTGTATACCTGATGAAGTCGAAACTCTGAATGTCACAACGGGTTATCCGTTACAACAAACCCCGATTGCATCGATGGTTACGCAGCTTTGGGCGTTACAGACAGAAGGTTATTCTGTACAAGAACAGAGTTATAGACTTCACTATGTAAACAGAGTATTACGACATCCTTATGGGAAGTATCTCACACCAAAAGTTGCCGAAATCATCGAACGATTGAATAGTGAACGACAGTTTTATGTAAAGCCAAAAGAAGGCTCAATCTTTGAATACCATCCAAGTGATAAGCAGAACCTACAAGTATTAGTTAATTGGTTGGCAGAAACTATCCGTTTCATCGGTGTAAATGGTGCAGCTGACAAAGACCCACTTTTTGAAGAGTCTGTTTTTCGTATGTACACCTTACTCACACGACTGTCTGATTTGATGATAAATGGTGACTTAGATGCAGATAAGATAATCTTCCGTCGTCTATTAACACAGCTTATTGCTGCTACAAGTATTCCTTTCCATGGTGAACCAGCACGTGGAGTACAAGTGATGGGCGTTCTTGAAACGCGTAATCTCGATTTCGATCATGTACTTGTGCTCTCTTGTAATGAAGGTAATATGCCAAAAGGAATAGACGATGCATCGTTCATACCTCATCTTATTCGTAAGGCATACGAGTTAACAACAATTGATAATAAGGTATCTATCTACAGTTACTATTTCCATAGTCTGATTCAGCGGGCAAAAGATGTTACTTTCCTTTATAATAACTCCACGCAAGGTAGCCATACAGGAGAGATGAGTCGTTTCATTTTACAGTTGATGGTAGAGTGGAATCACCCTATTCATCGATTAACTTTGCAAGCAGGGCAAGAGCCTATGCACTGTGAAGCAGAAGTGGTTGAAAAGAATGAAGCTGTGCTGAAAAGACTCGATGAAATCAGTTATTTCTCCCCAACTGCTATTAATACATATATAACTTGTCAACTAAAGTATTACTTTAAGTATATTGCAGGTATTAATGAACTCGATGAAGTCGATGTAGATGATGTTGATAATCGAATGTTTGGTAATATCTTTCATACAGCAGCACAGCTTATGTATGAAAAGTTACTGCCAAGAGAAGTCATCACAGCTAAGAACATAGATTGTTTGTTGAAGACAGGTAAGAGCACACAGTCACTCACATCAGGCAATGCAGAACTTACATTGGATGATATTGTCGACGAGGCATTTGCTACTGAACTATTTCATCAACAACGAGGAGTAAAGAAACATCCAAAGCTCAATGGACTCCAACTCATCAATCGTGAAGTTATCATAAAGTACCTTCATCAATTATTGCGAATTGATCGCCGTTCTGCCCCATTGCGTGTGATTGGTCATGAGTTTCCTGTTAAACGCTCATTGACAATTAATGTGAATGGATTGGAGAAGCAAATAGAAACAGGTGGACGTATTGACCGTTTAGACGAGATTCTTGTTGATAGTGATAGCGCACGCTTACGAGTTGTAGACTATAAGACTGGTGGAAAAGCAGCGGAGTCATTGAAAAGTGTTGATGAAATGTTTGACTCAAAGAATTTAAGTAAAAAGAGTGACTACACAATGCAGGCGATGCTATACAGTCTTATTGAAGCAAAGAACGATTCTGAACATAATCCAAATCATCGTGCTGTTAGTCCAGCTTTGCTCTTTATCCAACATGCAGGTAGTGAAGATTATACTCCTGTACTATCAATAGATAAGGAAGAAGTTACTGATGTCACCGTATATGAAGAGGATTTTCTTAGAAATCTCACGGAGAAACTCGAAGAAATACATAATCCTAATATAGCTTTTGCTCCAACAGACAATACTGATAGTTGTCAATACTGTCCTTATAAACAGATGTGTGGACGATAATTACAGCTATAAACGATAATAGGCGGTCATAAATGCGAATACATTTATGACCGCCTATCGTTTTCTATTGTTCTTAACCAATAATCTTAAACTTGGCAAACTTCAGCAGTAGTTGTTTGGTTCCTGCATTACGGAACTCAACAGTTGCCTTAGCATTTTCTCCAGAGCCTTCAAGGTTTAATACCTTTCCAATACCGAAGCGTTGATGTTCAATGGTCACGCCAACACTGAGTCCAGCTATTGAGGCTGTCGATGAAACCGAGGATATTGAGGTGCTCTCTGTTGATAATGTCCTACCTCCATTGGTCATTGCAGACGATAGGCGTTTGAAATTACCACCCTCCGCTATTAATCTGCGTTTAGCACGCTCAGAGAATGGGTCAACAGCAGCTTCAGGACGTTTACGTTCAGTTATCTTTGGCTTTGGATCAGCACGAAATTGGCTTGCAACAGGATTTGAATTCTGCCATCTCGAGCCCATTTGACGATATTCTTGTCCCCAAGGTCTGCTACCCGTGTATGCCTTGTTTGGTTCGTACTCACGGAAATTATCTTCTGAACGATTACGTCCCCAAGCGTTTCTTGAACTATTATCCTCGTCCCAAGGCATCTTACGTCGTTCACCTCCAAAAGCACTGTTTGCTTCATCTTCTACATGAATCAGTGCAGGGTCGAAATCATTTAAGAAACGACTTGGGTTGTCCACTTGCATTGATCCATAGCGAAAACGGTTCTTTGCATTCGTCAATATACAATGTCGTTCGGCACGTGTTATAGCCACATAGAGTAATCTTCTCTCTTCTTCTATCTCACGTTTTGAACTTGCTGACATAGGACTTGGGAATATATTTTCCTCCAATCCAACGACAAATACCGTAGGAAATTCTAATCCTTTAGCTGCGTGAATTGTCATTAATGTAACTTTCGGAGTGTCATCGTCTTCCTTGTCAGCATCTGTGTATAATGCTACTTCCTGAAGGTAGTCAGTAAGGTAAACATTCTCTTCTCGTCCTTCTTCGCGTCCAGAGTCCACAAAGCCCTGCATAGCCGACATAAACTCTTCTAAGTTCTCTCGACGAGCTAAGTCCTCTGGCTCACTTCCCGAACGTATATCAGCACTTAATCCACTCTCTTCAATAATCTCCTTTCCAAGCTCGTATGCATCTTTCAGTGCTACATTCTTAATAAATCCACTGATAAGTGTTCTGAAGGCAAAAAGTTTTGTCATAGTACCCTTGTTGACATCTAATCCATATTGAATAGGATTGAGGATAGTTTCCCATAGCGATACAGAATTCCGTTGGGCACAATCAATAATCTTTTGAATGGTCGTGTTACCAATTCCACGTGTTGGGTAATTGATGATACGCCGGAAGGCTTCTTCGTCATTAGGGTTAGAAACCAAGCGGAAATATGCGATGATATCTTTGATTTCCTTACGTTGATAAAACGAAAGTCCACCAATAATCTTGTAAGGAATACCTTGTTTGCGGAATTCATCCTCGAAAGAACGACTCTGTGCATTCGTACGGTAGAGAATGGCAAAGTTGCCATAATCACAGTCATCATTGCGTTTGATACGCTTCAGTTCATTGGCAACAACCATAGCCTCTTCCCTATCACTATAGCAAGGTTTATAGAGAATCTTGTCTCCTTCGGCTTCTTTAGAAAATACATCCTTAGGAATCTGTCGTTCGTTGTGTTTCATCAACGAGTTTGCTGCCTGTACGATGAGCTGTGTCGAGCGGTAATTGCGCTCTAACTTAAAGAGTTTAGCATCGTCAAACTTATGCTTGAAGTCAAGAATATTGTCAATGTTTGCACCACGGAAAGAATAGATACTCTGATAGTCATCACCCACAACACAGATACGACGATGTGTCTCAGCCAACTGGCTGATGATACTAACCTGTGCATAGTTTGTGTCTTGATACTCGTCTACCAAGATATATTCAAACTGCTGTCCATACTTCTCTCTAATCTCTTTGTTATCACGAAAGAGCAAGAAGGTATAAAGCAGAATATCGTCAAAGTCCATTGCATTTGCCTGACGACATCTTGCTTCGTATGCTTTGTAAATCATGTGGATAGCCGGCATACGCGCACTTCGGTCACGCTCAATGGCAGCACGGTCTTCTGCATATTCTGAAGCAGTCTTATCTTTTTTGTTTTTGTCGAACAGAATTGTTTAATAAACTAATATACAGCCTTTTTAATGTTCTTCTGGGAAAGCTGGTATAAAAGTCATTTGGTGTTCAATCTGTCCAATTCTCTTGCGCATATAAGGTCCAGGATTCTTTGAGGAGAAGCGACGTGGATTAGGTAATGTCGCTGCTATGAGTGCACAATCTCTTCGACTAAGTTGGCTGGCCTCCATACCGAAATTCTGTTCAGCACAAGCTTCAACGCCATAGATTCCATCGCCCATCTCAATTGAATTAAGATAAACCTCCATGATACGTTGTTTGCTCCATAGTGTTTCTATGAGGAAAGTGAAATAAACCTCCAATCCTTTTCTTACCCATGAGCGTCCCTGCCACAAAAAGACATTCTTTGCTGTTTGCTGAGATATGGTAGATCCACCACGCAGTTTCTTCCCTTTCTTTAGGTGGTCTTCTGCAGCTTTCTCGATAGCTTGATAGTCGAAACCATGATGTGTAAGGAAGCGTTGGTCCTCACTTGCCATCACTGCCACAGGCATTGATTTTGACATCTTTTCTAACGGAACCCAGTCATGATAAAGTTTCACAGACTCTCCTTTACCAATCTGTTCAAAACAACGACTAATCATCAGAGGGGTAAAGTATACAGGGATGAAGCGATAGACAACTACCGCCAATATTGTGGAGATAAAGGTTAGGGATAATACCCATCTTATCACTTTAAAAATCTTCTTGAACATAGTTAATGAGTTAATTATCTGCAAAGGTACTAAATCTTATTCGATAGCAAGCGTGAAGAAGAAGTTTTTTCGGTTCTTCCGAAATATGGAGTGATAAACTAAAAGTCTTATATAATAGGCACACGGAGTCACGGAGGGGACGGAGGTAACGCAAATGTCACGGAGGTGCCAACGGCACAAAGAGCGACGGAGGTATAGCGTACAGATTCTTGATAACTATTTTGGGATAAACGCTTTGTATATAAATTGCTAATAGAATTGGCAAACAAGCTCCGTCGCTCTACGCACCGACGGTGCCTCCGTGACTTTCATCGCTTTTTCTTATAATCCTCCGTCCTCTCCTTTTCTCCGTGTGATATTTCGTTAGAAACCTAATCTTAAGTGGCAAAACTTATTACTCCAAAATCCTGAAGACCCTTTTTCCCTCTGTAAAACCAGCTTAAGAATTTTAATTAATAAGACAAACAAGCTATTTATTGCTAACCAGTAGATATTCCCATAGAAGTTAAAACTGAAGTTAGTCTATTAGTATATCTTTTTATTTTTACAAGGAATTCCTCGCTTTGTTTATAGAGGAATGTAAACATTTTTCCAGCCTTTCAAAGTCCATACATGCTCTTTTAGCTTCTAAAAGACGCCTAATTGACTTCCAATAGGTGCCCTTTTGAAGTGTTACTAACGCCCTTTTAAAGCCCAATTAGGCATCTTTACTTTTGTTGTTTTGTAACTTATTGATTCATTGAAGGTTATAAACCTACTCGTGATAGGTTGTTTTTGCCATTATTTGAGGATTTTTATTTGGATTTATGTAATGAATTTTTCATAGTTGAAGATATGTTTTTCGAGGTGTAAAAAGGAAAGGTCCATCCGTTAAAGATATACGCCTATAAAATAAGCGTCTACGCATTTAACGGAAGAACCTTTTAATTACTTTGTGTATATAAGTAGGATAGCTACTTTATATTTACTTAATCAGACTGATAGAACGCTTGAGGAACTTATCGAGTGCAGCACCCTGAAGCATACCATTCTGTAGCAATGCCAAGTCGATGAGCTGATGAACAATATCATTACCCTTAGCATATGCAGCAACAATAGCTTTCTTCTTGTCTTGAAGTTCAGAAACAGTCTTCTGAGTATTCTGCATATCGTCCTTCTCCTCCTGTGTCAGTTCCTCAGTCTTCTTGCTATCTTGTGACTGATGCAAAGCTGCCAAACGTGCCTCTTGTCCCTTCAGTTCGCTGGCTACAGGCTTCAATTCCTCTGCTGTGTTAGCCGTGATGTCGTCAAGAACCTTCTTTACTAATGGGTGGTCGGCATTAAGCACGAGATTATAAGAATCAGGCAACTGAGCATAGAAACCCATTCCCTGCTGGAACTGACTCATCTCCTTCATACGGCGCATATACTCGTTTTGTGTTACGAGAACTGGCTGGAAAGACTCTCCGAGTGACTGTACATCAACTGTGAAGTCTGCTTTCTCGATTGTAGGAATCTGTGAACGGAAAGCCTCTGACAAATTGTCAGTTTCTTCTACTGACAGATTATTCTTTGGTGCATCTTCCTTCTGAATAATGCGATCAACGATATCTGAGGTACTGCTCCTCCTTGTTACTTGTATAAAGGTTTACAAGGTAGCCCTCTTTGTCGGTCTGATTATCCTTAATGAGTGTGTTATACTCCTCAAAGGTGAAGTACTTGCCTTCGGTATCCTTGATAAGAGAGAAGTCCTTTGCACGCTCGTAGAAGTCAGATTCTGAAAGCATTCCGTAGTTGATGAAGAGCTTTAGATCATCCCATTTCTCCTCAAATTCCTTACGACTCTCTTTGAAAATACTCTGCAGTCTGTCAGCAACCTTCTTAGTTATATAGGTTGCAATCTTCTTCACATTCGCATCACTTTGCAAGTAGCTACGGCTCACGTTCAGAGGAATATCTGGAGAGTCGATAACACCATGGAGCAATGTAAGGAACTCTGGTACAATTCCCTCAACCTGATCGGTTACGAATACTTGATTGCAATAGAGCTGAATCTTATTACGTTGCAGTTCGATATTGTTCTTTACACGTGGGAAATAAAGAATACCCGTAAGGTTGAATGGGTAGTCAACGTTCAAGTGAATCCA
>QWCZ01003994.1_pt1 | contig 11592 bp, 6 predicted proteins | sample 1972651 | NCBI WGS metagenome assembly QWCZ01 (sample SAMN09866695, study PRJNA288562) | Human oral metagenome isolate pre1_saliva, whole genome shotgun sequencing... | isolation source: mouth | host: Homo sapiens | place: USA: California
TGGGGAGATGCAATTGTATGGAGTGATCTACATAATTATGATATATCTTTGACAAAAGACTGGGATTAGTCTACCAACTCATTTTGTCCTATAACCCTTTTTTACGCCTAACTGCGTTCCTTGGGCTCATCTCTTCCTAGTATGGGAGGAGGTGGTACTATGAAAAAGTTAGCAATTGCATCTTTATTGATATAAATTCGTATGCTTATCATAGAATTTATCGACTTACTGTTTAAGTAAGAAAAAAGCCTAACGTAAAAGAGGTCTGGACCACCTCAATACGTTAGGCATCATCATAATTTGAATCTTTGAGATGAGCCTAACGCCACAGACACGTTGATGGCTCTTCTTTTTACATGTATATTCTAGCATACTTCTAGAAAATACTACTTGTTAGAAAACAAAAGTCCCCCATTAGCTAGCTAATGAGGGGCTTTTGCGTTATTTATTAAGGCCTAGTTGTAGAGCCCGAAGGAGGTATATACACGAGTCATAGGAACGCCAGCATAGCATTACATGACAATGTATATATTGCTTTTTATGATAGCATAGTAAGGGTCATTTATCAAGAGTCTAGAGTAATATTATTAAAAAGTATGATATACTTATGTATAGCATATGAGGTAAATGAAAATAGTGAGAGATTGCATCAGATAATGATCGGGCGGAGGCTTTTAACTATATGGAAGTAAAAATGTTTGACAATGTACAGAATACTGTTCGTGATGATTTAGTGAATACGATTACAAAGGGAAGTAAAGTATCTATAGCGGCGGCATGTTTTTCTATGTATGCTTATAGAGAGTTGAAAGCACAATTAGAATCGATAGAAGAGTGTAGATTTATATTTACATCGCCTACGTTTATCATGGATAAAGGAGAAAAGCAAAAGCGAGAATTTTATATTCCACGGATACAACGTGAAAGTAGCTTGTATGGTACAGAGTTTGAAGTGAAGTTACGTAATGAAATGACACAGAAGGCAATTGCTAAGGAGTGTGCTGAGTGGATTCGTAGAAAAGCTATCTTTAAATCTAATGCTACGCAAGCGAGTATGTTTGGATTTATGACGGTTTCCAATGACGACCATCAGTATGCGTATCATACGTTGCATGGATTTACTACAGTTGATATTGGATGTGAACGTGGAAATAATAGCTACAATATAATGACTAGGGTGGAGAGCCCTAACTCGGACATACTCTTGCAGACATTTGATTCTCTTTGGCATGATTCTGAGAAACTACAGGATGTAACAGAAACTGTCATAGATATGATTTCAAATGCCTATCAAGAAAACTCCCCAGAGTTTATTTACTTTATGACTTTATACCATGTGTTTAGCGAGTTTTTGGAAGATATTTCTGAAGATGAATTGCCCAATGAAGCGACTGGATTTAAGAATAGTACAATTTGGAATATGCTCTATGATTTTCAGCAGGATGCAGTGCTCGCTATTATTAATAAATTAGAGCGATACAATGGTTGTATTTTGGCAGATAGCGTGGGATTAGGGAAAACTTTCACGGCCTTGGCAGTTATTAAATATTATGTAAACCGTAATAAAAGTATTCTAGTTCTCTGCCCTAAAAAGTTGAAAGATAACTGGAACACCTATAAAGATAATTACGTGAATAACCCTATTGTCACGGATCGACTCAATTACGATGTGCTATTCCATACAGATTTATCAAGAAGTACTGGAGAGTCAAATGGATTAGAACTAGACAGAATTAATTGGGGCAACTATGATTTAGTTGTCATTGATGAGTCTCACAATTTCCGAAATGGAGTGGGTACCCATGCGAATACTAAAGAAAATAGATATACGAAATTAATGGATAAAATCATTCGAACTGGTGTAAAAACAAAAGTGCTCATGCTCTCTGCGACACCGGTGAATAATCATTTCTTGGACTTGAAACATCAATTAGCTCTGGCCTATGAAGGAGATTCGGAAAATCTCAGCAGCAAATTAGACACCCATAAATCAGTAGAAGATATTTTTAAACAAGCACAACGGGTCTTTAATGAATGGAGTAAACTGGAACCAGCAAATCGAACTACGCAAGTATTACTTGAGATGCTAGACTTTGATTTCTTTGAACTCTTAGATAGCGTGACCATTGCTCGGTCTAGAAAACATATTGAAAAGTACTATGATACAGCTAAGATTGGTAAATTTCCAGAACGGAAAAAGCCTATCTCCATGCGCCCGCCATTAACAGATATAGGCGATGCTATCAATTATAATCAAATCTATGAACATTTGGCGCAATTGAATTTATCAATTTATACACCGTCCAATTTTATTTTTGAAAGCAAGTTAGACAAATATAAGGACTTAACTCACAATAAGGGGGAAGGATTAACACAAACAGGTCGTGAACTGGGGATTCGTCGTTTAATGAGCATTAATTTGCTAAAACGGCTAGAAAGCTCTGTCTATTCATTCTTACTTACTCTGCGACGTATTGATGCTTATATTAATAATACTTTACAGGCTATCGATCACTTTGAAACATATGGAAATAGTACTTTGGATGTATATGATGTGGGCGGTTCCGACTGGGATAGTGACGATGAAAATACAGAATACTTTACGGTAGGGAATAAAGTAAAAATTGAGCTCGCCGATATGGATTATGTATCTTGGCGTATGGACTTACTTAAAGATAAAGAAGTATTGGATTTAATTATCATAATGGTAGAAGAGATAACACCAGAACACGATAGTAAACTACAAGAACTACTGAAGTTAGTCTCTCATAAAATAGAGAATCCTATTAATGATGCCAATAAAAAAGTGATAATCTTCTCTGCCTTTTCGGATACAGCGGAGTATTTGTATGCACATGTAAGCCAATATATCAAAGAGACATATAACTTAGATACAGCCTTGATAACAGGATCTGTTGATGGGAAAACGACAATCAAAGGGTTTAGAGCATCCATGAATGATGTGTTGACCTGTTTCTCTCCACTTTCAAAGGAAAAAGCAGTAGTGATGCCGGATAACCCAGCGGAAATCGACATTTTAATTGCTACAGACTGTATCTCGGAAGGTCAAAACTTGCAAGATTGCGACTACCTAGTGAACTACGATATCCATTGGAATCCAGTGCGCATCATCCAACGATTTGGACGTATTGACCGGATTGGCAGTCGCAATGAGTATATTCAGCTAGTGAACTTTTGGCCAGATTTAAACCTAGATGAATATATTAATCTGAAAGCGCGCGTAGAATCGCGCATGAAAATCTCCGTTATGACATCCACAGGAGATGACGATTTAATTAACGCTGAGGAAAAAGGTGACTTGGAATACCGGAAACAGCAATTACAACGATTGCAAGAAGAAGTGGTAGACATTGAAGATATGTCTAGCGGTATTTCTATCATGGACTTAGGATTGAACGAATTTAGATTGGATTTGTTAGAACATGTGAAAACCCATGGCGATATGGATACAAAACCAAAGGGACTACATGCAGTGGTGCCCGCTACGGACGAATTGCTACCAGGTATCATATTTGTGTTAAAAAATATCAATCAACAGATCAACATCGATAATAAAAACCGAATTCATCCGTTCTATATGGTCTATATGGGACAAGAGGGTGAGGTGTTTTGTGATTATTTAAATCCAAAATGCATGCTAGATGATATTCGCTTACTTTGCAAAGGGAAAACAGAACCAATCCAAGAATTGTATCGACAATTCAACCATGATACGAAGGACGGTAGCGATATGAAAGAGGTTTCTGCTTTGTTGCGAGAGACCATCCGATCCATTGTGAATAGTAAAGAAGAAAGCGATATTGATAGCTTGTTCTCTCTAGGTGGAACCTCTGCCTTGTTATCCGACGTATCAGGATTAGATGATTTTGAATTGATTTGTTTCTTAGTAGTTGCATAAGGACTGAGTAACTATGTTGGAATTACCGAAAAGTACAGAATATGGCAAACGCATACCTAAGCAGAAATTCTATGAGCACATGGCTATTTCACCGCAGTTGAAACGAATCTTTGTGGAACAAGTGAAAGCTATCCAGTGGAGGCATAAGTTGGCAACCTCTACATTTAATGTAGGAGTGGGTCAAGAGGTGACAGAGATAGAAGTTTTTGAAATTACTTTGACTAGACCACAACTTGATGAGGCTTTACTACGGCACATAGATATGTCAATTCCCTATCACATTGTCTATATCTTGTCCTATGAGGGGAAATACCAAGTATGGACGGCCTATAAAGAGCTGGCCCAAGGGGGTACGAAGGAATTTAAGGTGCAGGCTTATTATCATACGGATTGGCTGGCAGAAGAGGATATCCCCTTGCGTATTGTGGGGTTGGACCTAGATAAGGTGTATGAAAACTTTGTGCGTCAAATTGGTGGGGACCGCTTGCGAGCTAGCGATGCAGGTGAAAGTCTCATGGAATCCGTGGAAAAAGATGAACGGAGAAAGGCCCTCACAAAGCAGATTGATGTGTTGCAGAAAAAAATACGCAAAGAAAAGCAGTTGAAATTGCAAATGGAAATGCGACAGGAAGTGAAGCGGTTACAAAAAGAGTTGTCTCTTGTTTCGCTATGAAATCTTGTGGCGGTCTTATGTGATTTATGCTATAATAAAATTAAAGAGTCATCAACGTGAGTTGGGCTCATCTCTTCCTATTATGGGAGGAGGTGATACTATGACACTGTTCGAAGTTTTAATGTTATTAATTCAATTCGGAATGTTTGTTATAGCACTTTTAACTTATATGCAAATGTAAGTGAAAAGCCTAACGTCAAAATAAGTGTTCGCAGCACTTATACACGTTAGGCATTTCATCTTTTGTCTACTTGAGATGAGCCTAACGCCTTAGACACGTTGATGGCTCTTCTTGTTTATGTTTATATTGTAGCATACTTTCAGAAAAAATACTATTTTTTATTAGGATATGCGACAGCGTTCCTTGATAGGTTGGGATTTTTGAGTTTCAGTCCCGTACTATGGTATACTAAAGGGAAAATATGCACAGTTCATGCGTAGGAGATAGGCAGGGGGCTGTGCTGTGTAACAGATAGAATGATAGACCATAGGTATCATATACCGAGTTTATATAGTGAAAGTATGTGCAGGAAGGGTTAGGCATCATGGAAAAGATGAAGTTAGAGACGGCGAATGTAGTAGCGAATAATGTAGAACGTATTGGGGAATTGTTTCCGAATTGCATTACTGAATCTAAGGATGAAAAGGGGAACTTAAAACGTGCCATTAATTTTGAGATGTTGCGCCAAATGTTGTCGGAAGACGTGGTGGATGGAAAGGAAGCCTACGAGTTTACTTGGGTAGGCAAGAAAGCATCCATCGTAGAGGCAAACAAACCAATCCGCAAAACGCTACGCCCTTGCAAGGAAGACAGTGTAAACTGGGATACAACGGAAAATTTATATATTGAAGGCGATAACTTGCAAGTGTTGAAATTATTGCAAGAAAGTTACCTTGGGAAAGTAAAGATGATTTACATTGATCCACCATATAATACGGGGAATGATTTTATCTATAACGATGACTTCAAAATGGATCGAGACGACTATGCAGAAGAATCTGGGGAGTATGATGACGTAGGGAATCGGATGTTTAAGAATGAAGAAACAGCAGGACGATATCACTCTGATTGGTGTTCGATGATCTATTCCCGATTACTCTTGGCACGTAATTTGCTTAGTGATGATGGAGTAATTTGGGTCAGTGTAGATTATAATGAAAATTTCAACATGAGGCAAATGCTTAATGAGGTATTTGGTGAAAGTTCTTTTATAGGTGAAGTATATTGGGAGTCAAAGACTAAGTCTCAGAATACAAAAACTTCATATAATAAACTACAACCAAAAGCAGAAATGCTATTTGCATATTCTAAGAAAGAAAAAAGAAGGTTTAATTTAATAAAAAAAGGAGAAAAAGAATATCCATTTTTAGATGATAAGGGCAAATATAGGGAACATTTTTTAGAGGTTATGAATGCTGATGGAATAAGAGGCCGTGAAACTATGGTGTTTGACATTAGTGATGGAGTTTCCACTGTTTCCTTACCTGTAGGGAAACAGTGGAAACTTGGTCAGGACCAAGTTGCCGCATATAAACAGTCTGGAGATTTATTCATTAGAGATGGAAAAGTAATCGTAAAAATGAGACCTGAATATGAGAGAGTAGAAACGACTGAACCATTTTGGGGATTTTTTTCAAAAGAAATTGGAACAGCAGAAAGTGCAAAGAAGGAATTAACAAAAGTTCTCGGAAAACATGGGTTTGAAACGGTAAAGCCGATAGAAGTTATAAAACGATTAACTTACCATACTACACAAACTACAGATGTAATTTTAGATTTCTTTTCTGGCTCCGCAACGACAGCTCATGCTACGATGCAATTAAATGCAGAGGATGGAGGAAATCGCAAGTTTATTATGATTCAAATTCCAGAGGCTACGAGTGAAGGTTCTGAGGCTTACAAATCAGGCTACAAAACCATCTGCGAAATTGGCAAGGAACGTATCCGCCGGGCAGGTCAAAAGATTCTTTCAGAGAATGAAGGCAAGGAAGGGATTGAAAATCTCGACATCGGTTTCCGCGTATTAAAGCTAGACGATACAAATATGAAGGATGTGTACTACGTACCGCAGGCGTATACGCAAGATTTGATTGCCAAGTTAGAGGAAAATGTAAAGGAAGATCGGACGGATTTAGACTTGTTGTTCGGTTGTTTACTAGAATGGGGCTTGCCATTGTCCTTGCCATATTCTTCTGAGGTAGTGGATGGATGTACGATTCATAATTATAATGACGGTGATTTGATGGCTTGTTTCGATGCGAAGGTGCCAGATGCGGTGATTCGTCATATTGCTAAGTTACAACCTCTTCGTGCGGTGTTCCGTGACAGCAGTTTTGTGGATAGTCCATCGAAGATTAATGTAGGAGAAATCTTTAAATCCTTGGCGCCAGATACTCGAATTAAGGTCATTTAGGAGGGTGTTATGAAATTACGATTTAAGTATCAACGGTTTCAAGCGGATGCAGCGAAAGCGGTGGTGGATGTCTTCGCTGGTCAACCCTACTTAACACAGTCTTATATGATGGATGCGGGTGTGGTCAATTCTGCACAACAGGTCTTGATTGAGGAAGATTTCACGGGTTGGCGTAATGAACCGCTAGTACCAGCTATGACAGATGAGATTGTACTAAAGCGGATACAGGAGATACAAAAACACCACCAAATTACAGTTTCTGATAAACTAGAAAATCACTATAATCTCACGGTGGAAATGGAAACAGGTGTAGGTAAGACCTATACGTATATTAAGACCATGTATGAATTGAATCAACACTATGGTTGGACGAAGTTTATCGTTGTCGTTCCTAGTGTGGCCATTCGAGAAGGGGTGTATAAATCCTTTCAGGTAACGGAAGATCATTTTGTGGAAGAGTATGGTAAGAAAATTCGCTACTTTATCTACAATTCAAAACAGCTTACAGATATTGATCGGTTTGCCTCAGATAGTGGCATCAATGTGATGATTATCAATGCGCAGGCTTTCAACGCCACTGGTAAAGATGCACGCCGTATTGATATGGAATTGGATGAATTTCGTTCTCGTAAGCCTATTGATATTATTGCCAAAACGAACCCTATTTTAATTATTGATGAACCGCAATCTGTAGAGGGTGTGAAAACAAAGGAAAGTTTGAAGAAGTTTAAACCTCTCATGACATTGCGGTATTCGGCAACCCATAAAAAGGATAGTATTTATAACATGGTCTACCGCCTAGATGCGATGGAGGCCTATAATAAGCGATTGGTGAAAAAGATTGCCGTGAAAGGGATTAGTAAATCAGGTAGTACGGCTACGGATAGTTATGTGTATTTGGAAAAGATTAATCTATCTAAGTCTGCACCGACGGCGACGATTCAATTTGATTGTAAAGGTGCCTCTAGTATTCGTAAGATTACGAGAACGGTGAAGGAAGGCTATAATCTGTATGACTATTCTGGGAATATGGAAGAATATAAAGAGGGGTTTGTGGTTTCTCGTATTGATGGTCGTGATGATTCTATTGAGTTTATCAACGGTATCAAAATCTATGCTGGTGATGTGATTGGCAAGGTAAGCGAAGAGCAAATTCGTCGTATTCAAATCCGTGAAACAATCTTGTCCCATATTGAACGGGAGCGGGAGTTATTCTATAAAGGAATTAAAGTCTTGTCCTTGTTCTTTATTGATGAAGTGGCAAAGTACAAACAATACAATGAGGCGAAGGAACCTTTCAACGGCATCTATGCAGATATGTTTGAAGAGGAATACAGGGACGTTGTAGGGAACCTACAAACTCGATTTGGGGAAGATGACTATGTACGCTATTTGGATGCCATTGCTCCAGAAAAGACCCATGCAGGTTATTTTTCCGTGGACAAGCAAGGTGCTATGGTGGACTCTAAGCTAAGTCGTAAGGAAACGACTACAGATGATGTGAGTGCCTATGACTTGATTATGAAGAATAAGGAACTCTTGTTAGATCGTGACCCTGAGAAGTCTCCTGTGCGGTTCATTTTCTCTCACTCGGCCTTACGGGAAGGTTGGGACAATCCCAATGTATTCCAAATTTGTACGTTGAAGCAAAGTTCCAGCGAGGTCCGTAAACGACAAGAAGTAGGTCGTGGGCTTCGTCTCTGTGTAAATCAAGATGGGGAACGGATGGATGAGAATGTTCTAGGTAACGATGTGCATGCTGTGAATGTACTTACCGTCATTGCCAGTGAAAGCTACGATAGTTTTGCCAAAGGATTACAAAATGAATTGGCAGAGGCGATTGGAGAGCGACCAGTCGCTGTAAGTGCGGACCTCTTTAAAGGTAAGGTACTAGTAGATAATCAAGGCGAAACACATACTGTTGATGCACATGAGGCATCGAATATCTATACAGATTTACTTCTAAAGGGATATATTAATCGTCAGGGACAGATTACAGAGTCCTACCATGCGGATAAACGGAGTGGTACTGTATCTATTTCTGATGATTGGGATAACAAGTTGCCAAGTATTATGAATATCTTAGATACAGTTTTTGATAGTCATCATATGATGCCAGAAAATGCCCGTCAAAATAATGTGGAACTTTCAGTAGATGAAGATAAATTAGCCATGCCAGAGTTTCAGGCTCTATGGTCGAAGATTAATACGAAGTCTGTGTATGTGGTCGATTTCGATACGGATGAATTAGTGCGTAATTCCATTGATGCATTAAATCTTAAGCTGCATGTACCAAAAGTATATGTAACGGTAGAATCAGGTGTTATGAATACGATAGATTCTAAAGCTGACTTATTAGCAGGAACATCTTTTATTAAGGAAAAGGCAGAAAATCGGAATATTTCTGTAGAGGCTAGTTCCAGTATTCGATATGATTTGGTTGGGAAATTAGTGGAAGAAACAGGGCTTACACGAAAAGCTGTGATTCAAATATTACAAGGGATTCGTTCCGATGTCTTTAAGCAATTCCAATGGAATCCAGAAGAATTTATCCTTCGCGCCACATCTTTGATTAATGATGAAAAAGCTACGGCCATCATCGAGCATATTACGTATAATGTGCTGGATGAAAGTTATGATACGTCTTTATTTACGGATGTGACCATCAAAGGACGGTTAGACATGAATGCTATGAAAGTGAAGAAACATTTGTATGACCACGTAGTGTATGATTCTACAAATGAACTTAATTTTGCTAATCAGTTAGATTGTGCAGAGGATGTGGCTGTGTATGTAAAACTGCCGGATGGATTCTATATCACAACGCCAGTGGGACGCTATAATCCTGACTGGGCCATTGCATTCCGAGATGGAACTATGAAACATATTTACTTCGTGGCGGAAACAAAAGGCTCTATGAACTCTATGCAATTGCGCCGTATCGAAGAATCTAAAATTCATTGTGCGAAAGAACATTTCAAGGCCATTAGCTCAGGTAATGTGGTCTATGATGTGGTGGATAGTTATCAAGCGTTATTGGAGAAAGTGATGCGGTAGTGACGTTTCTTGTAACGCTATGCAGTCTGTAGCGTTGATAACTGAATATGATAAAGGGAAGCCCATGGCATACTCCTTCTCATACGGTATTTCATAATGTTTGTTCAGGAGCACGCCATGGGCTTCTTGTATTTGTGTGATTTAGGTAGTAAGGACCGCCACAAAGGCTGCTACGGCTAACGGTGTTCCTTGTGGGGAATCTCAAGGTATTCTAATAGGCGCTTGATCGTGTCTTGTCCATCGTAACAGGTGTCGATGAGGTATCCTGGTTCACGCAAAAATTCTGTTAAGCCTCGATAATAAAAATATTTTTTGCTATCTTCGATGATAAAGGGGATTAGATTGTGTTTTAGACACTCTTTAAAGGCAATGAGTAACCAAGAAAGTTTTTCGTCTTTAGTATTATTTTTTAATAGATAGTGAAGGTGTTTGATACATTTTTCTGTTAATGTATCTTCTGCGATATCAATGCAGTAATCAATGGCTCTGAAATGGTTGACGGTTTCGATGATATCATCAACGGACAGACTTTCTTCTCCGTGAATTGTGTTGGTTTCGAAGATATGTCTAGTTTGATCTTCGTTCAACTTACTTCCTTCGATATGGTTCGAGTTATAGGTCATACGCACTTGGAGTTCATGGTAAAGTCCACCAGAGATTCCATGCTCTTTTTCTTCTCGCAATTGCTTAAGGATAGGGTTGTCAGGCTCTAGTGTGTAGAGATCTGCTGGGGAACAAAAAAAGTACTCACATAACTTGCGTATGACCGAGGATGAAAGTTTTTCACCTTTAGAAATTTTTGCGATAGTTCTTGAAGATATGTGAAGTAATTGCGTTAAATGAGATTTGTGTAGGTTATGTTCTTGTAATAGGCGGAGTAATCCTTGATAATTATACATATGGCACCTCTTTCATCTTTACTTATCATATAAAAAATACTGTAAAAAGTAAAGATTTAAGGATAGAAAGTAAAGATTTATGGAAAAAAGTAAAGATATGCGTCTAATAAGTAAAGGATAATGAAAGATTGGACGATACACCTGTCGTGGGAGTTCCATGTGATAGAAGGAGAATCTCATTTCTTGGAGCAACAAATTTGTGATGGTTTAGTTGATGTAGGACTATTCCCGGCACCTATTTATTCTCAAGCTCTTGAAAGCTATCCCGTACTTGATGAGCAAATCTTGCTAGTTATATTATTCTATCGATTAAAGAGTTTAATTCCTGCAATTTACGGGAATTAAACTCTTTTGCTTTGTGAAGGAAAACTGAAAATATCGAATTTGATAAATATAGTAAATACAGCCTTTTTTGATAAAAATGAGTCAAAAAATTCTCAAAAAGTAATTGACAAATGTCTAGTCAGAAAATATACTTAAAGTAATTTAAAACCTATTTAGGAGTAGGGTTTAAAACCTACAAGTATAGTGGTTTTAAAAATCGAAATAAAAGTAGAATATGTTTTCATGTTATTGACGGTTGGCCTATGTAGGCCCCTAGGAGGTTCATTATGAGTAAAGATGTGGAAA
>QWCZ01002375.1_pt1 | contig 11589 bp, 10 predicted proteins | sample 1972651 | NCBI WGS metagenome assembly QWCZ01 (sample SAMN09866695, study PRJNA288562) | Human oral metagenome isolate pre1_saliva, whole genome shotgun sequencing... | isolation source: mouth | host: Homo sapiens | place: USA: California
GTGAGTAATGGGGATCGAACCCATGCATAACGGAGCCACAATCCGCCGTGTTAACCGCTTCACCATACCCACCACAGGATATTTATTCTGTTTAGCACTGTCGTGCCTTACAACGATATTTAGTATATCAGTTAATGTTTTTTGTGTCAACCACTTTTTAAAAAACTTTTTTAACTGCTCTACTATCTCATGAGTAACGTTTAATTTACTACATGAGCACCGCTGATGTTTTTAAAGTATATCAAATATTTTTTTATCTGTAAACCCTTTTTTCTTTATTTTTTACTCAGCATTCTAAAATTCTTGATTGCCTCCTATTTATACTTACTTTGTCCTTGTTTCTCTAGCATATTTTACCATTATACTTTTCCTATATTAGATATACGCCAACTTCATCGTTACAATTTTACGCTCTACTTTTATATTGTATCTACATATTGTATTTTTATACTGTACTTTTATAGTATTCTTTTATATACACTTAAAAATAGAGGCAAGTAAGGTCTCCCCTACATGCCTCTATGTACATTACGCTCTATTAAATTAACTTAGCTAGGTCATTTAAGTTTTCAGCCATTGTAGGATGTGTAAAGATTTGGTCACGTAAATACGTATACTTAATATCGTTATCCATAGCCATTTTAATGATGTTAATTAATTCTTCCGAATTTTTACCAAATAAAGTAGCCCCTAGGATTAGTCCAGTATCTTTATTAACAGTTAATTTAAACACACCACGTGGGTCTTGGTTGACTGCATGACGTGGCATATTGTTCACTGGTAGTGCAACGGTAACTGCATTTGGATACTGTGCTTTCGCTTCTTCTTCGTGTAAACCTACATGGGACAAGGCAGGTGTGATGAACGTAGAATATGGCACGTGTGCACGGTTACCAAGCTTATAACTTTCATCTCCGTGCAATACACGATTCACAATGCGGAAGTCATCTAAGGATACATAGGTAAATTGTTGTCCACCGTTTACATCACCAACGGCAAACACATTAGGAACAGCGGTCATCAATGTGTCATCTGTTACGATGGATCCATTAGGGCGCACTTGAATATCTGTATGTTCTAAGCCAAGACCTTCTGTATTTGCTTTGCGCCCTGTAGCATGTAACAACGCATCGAAAACAAACTCTTCTCCACTTTCAGTGACTACTACCACAGTGTCACCTACGTTTTTAATTTCTTTAGTGACAGCGTTAAAGTGGAATTGAACACCATCTTCTTCTAAATATTGTTGCGCCAAGGCAGCTACATCTGCATCTTCCCGTTTTAAGATTCTGTCGCCACTTTCAAAAGCGGTTACTTCAGCACCTAACCGTGCGTAGAGATTAGCGAACTCAATGCCAATGTTACCGCAGCCAATGATACCTAAGCGTTTTGGCAATGTAGGCAATGCTTGTAGTTCAGTACTGTTATATACAAATTTAGACGTAGATAACCCCGGAATTGGAAGCACTACATTCGTAGCCCCTGTATTGATGATGATCATCTCAGCAGTCAATGTTTCCACACCGTCTGCTGTTGTTACTTCTACTTCTTTGTTGGAAATAAATTTACCATGACCAGTATACACTGTTACATTCGGATTGGATGTTAACATGTTTAAATTTTTTGCATTTAGCTTGCCTACTACTGTATCGCGAGTTGTTTTTGCTGCTTCATATGTTTTGCCTTTATCAGCGCCTACAATCATCGTTTTTGTAGGGATACATCCGATATTGATGCATGTACCACCGTACATAGCTGGATCTTGTTCAACTAAAGCGACTTGTTTTCCTTCTTTGCCAAATGTGGCAGCTAATGTTTTACCAGCTTTACCAAAGCCGATAACGAGTAAGTCGTATTGTTTCATTATAGTCTCCCCTTTTTGTTAATTCACATGAATAAAAGTGTATTATATATTTCATTGTAAATATAATATTGTTCTTATTGTATACCTATTCACTAGGAATTTCAATACTATATATCACAAATATTTTTTCAAACCTATAGAAGTCAAACATTTGTGACACACCCTCCTAAAGATTTATTTAAGAAGTACTTTGCTATATATTCATTGGGTGATTTAATCCCCAATGCTTTCTGTGCTATATTATTATATCCACTCACAAACATACCATGAGTTTACCTAGTATTTTTAAATACCAACCCCGTTAAATTATATAACTTAAATACGCAAAACTAGCACTTTCACAAGGAAAGTGCTAGTCCTTTACTGCAAATCTATAGCACTCCTAGATATAAGGTTTACTCTGCGATTCGAACTTGTAAATATTGTTTTACAAATGTTGGCAATACGAAGGCAGATTTTTGGATGCCATAGTTATAGTATTTAGTTGTAAAATCTTGAGCACGGTTTGGATCCCACTCTAATGGGTCATGCTTCTTAGATCCCATCGTAAAGCAATGCATACCTGTTGGATATAAGGGAATGAACGCTGTATATAGACGAGTCACAGGGAAATGTTTATTAACATAGTAGAATACATCAGATACTAGTTGTTGATGCATTACTGGAGATTCTGTTTGCTGTACAAACAAACCATCTTCCTTCAATGCACGGTATGTATTTTTATAAAATTCTTCTGTAAACAAACCTTCTCCAGGACCAATCGGGTCAGAGCAATCTACGATGATCACATCATAAAAATTTTCTTTTTCCGCTACGTGACCAATGCCGTCACCAATGGTTACCGTCAATTTTGGATCTTGGCGAATCATAGCGTCAGCAATAGATGGCAAATATTGTTTTGCCAGTTCCACTACTTTACCATCGATTTCTACCATTGTCACTGTTTCTACACAGCTATGGCGTACACATTCTCTAGCCACGCCACCATCACCGCCACCGATGATCAATACATGCTTAGGGTTTGGATGCAAGAATAATGGAATGTGGCTCATCATTTCGTGATACACAAATTCTTCTCGTTCTGATGTTTGAAACACACCATCCAACACAAGCATATTACCATATTCTAAACTATGAGCGACTTCGATTGTTTGAAAGTCAGATTTTCCAGAATATAAAATTTCATCCACTTCCGCGCATAGCGCAAGATGAGGGGATTGCATTTCTTTAATCCATTGTGTCATGTCTTACTCCTCACATTGTGACTCGATGTATAAAAAGGCTCCACCCAGTAAATTATCTCGTAACCAACGGCGTAGGGAAAATGTCCGTTCCATACCTTCATCATAGACAACACATCGCGTGTCATCGTTGTTGACTTGCATCGATACGATAGGTACCCAATGCCACGTAGATAAACCTTCTTCTTCTCCACGATGACGATTTAAAAAGGCAACGGGGCAATTCTGTTCTAAACCACGTTGAATGAAAGCTGTGACTTCATCTAGTGTATAGGGACTTCCTTTCAGAGGGAAAATAGGTAATCGTTTCACATTATAAGACAGGTTATTATCTGCCATATATTGGTTCACCCCTTGTTCCCACCAAGTACTTTTATAGAGTCCACCACCATAGCGAGGGCGCACGTATTCCCATACCTGGTTCATGCGCACCAAGGCTCGCTCTCCATCTGCATAGGCATCTACTGACAGATGACCATCTCGAAACAACACATACGATATAACCTGTGTAGCTGTTGTTGGTCCACAGCCTGCTAATCGTTTCCATGCATCTTCGTACCATTCTTGGTCATAGCCATAGGAAAAGTTCCCATCCTTTTTCACTTGTAACCATTCTGGGTGCTCTAAGCGATAGCGTTTAATGCCTGCCATTACTCTTCTACTACCTCAACCGTTTGCATGCGGTCACCTTGTTGAATTTTGTCCACTACATCCATACCTTCGATAACTTGGCCGAATACAGTGTGAACGCCATCTAAATGAGGTTGTGGTTAGCCAGGACCACCTACGCCAGTTCCCATTGGGCAACCACCTTGTGCTACGAAACCAGGGATAACACGATGGAATTTCAAAGTATCATAGAAACCTTCTTTAATTAATTTTACGAAGTTTGCTACAGTACCAGGAGCCTCTTTTTCAAATAACTCGATAACAATGTCACCCTGTTCCATATGAATAATTGCTTTTTTCATTATTCTACCTCCAAAAAAGTTCTAATAACATGACCCGCTAAGTGTAATCCCGCCACAGATGGCACAAATCCACAGGAACCAGGACTTCTAGAGTCATCATCTCGGTTCGGTGTCATCGGTTGTTCTGTAGAGAATAACACAGTTTGCTTTTTAATGCCCCGTCGACGTAATTCTTTACGCATCACTTTTGCCAGTGGGCATGTATGGGTCTTACTTATATCTGTAATCTTCAATTGATCTGGCCACATTTTGTTGCCCGTTCCCATAGAAGATATACATGGTATATGACTATTATAACACGTTTCGATGATGGATAGTTTAGCACTTACCATATCGATGGCATCAATCACAAAATCCGGGGCTATATCGGTGATGAAAGTCGGATGACTTTCACCAGTATAGACCATATCATAAGCCTCAATATGTAAGTTAGGATTGATAGCTAAGGCCCGCTCTTTCGCCACTTCTACTTTACGCTTTCCTACAGTGCTCGGCAAAGCGATGAGCTGCCGATTGATGTTGCTCACCGATACTTGGTCACCATCGACAATGACAATGTGACCTATCCCTGAACGCACTAAAGCCTCCAAAGCAAAGGAGCCTACACCACCACATCCAAAAAGAAGAACTTTTTTGCCGTGTAAGGTTTTAATTTTTTCTTCTCCTACCAACCATTGTAGACGCGTTAACATATGCTCCATCTTAGTAAGCTCCTGCTGGAATGATTTCTGTCCAATACCCATCTGGATCCGCAATGAAATAGATGCCCATCGCTTCATTTTCATAGGCAACACAGTTCATCGCCTTATGCTTAGCCAGTGCACTTTCATAATCATCCACATAGAATGCTAAATGGAATTCATTATCCCCTAAGTTATACGGGCGATCCCAATCGCGTAACCACGTTAACTCCAGACGATGTGGATTGGCACCATCCCCTAAATAAACGATTTTAAACGATCCATCTTCGCCATCAATATGACCTACTTCTACTAAGTCTAGTGCCTCTTGATAAAAAGACAAACTTTTGTCTAGGTCCTTCACATTAATATTATTATGTGCAAACGTAAATTTCATACATGTCTCCTTAGTCCTACTGAAATACAGTACTATTCTAACATAGGAAATAGGGGAATACAATCACGGCATTTGAAAGTATGCCGTACTGCCCCCATCTGTTTTCGTCACCACCAAATGCGCTCCGATTTGTTGTTGCAATTCAGGAACATGAGATATGATACCTACCAATCGTCCTTGGGACTGCAAAGATACCAAGGTTTCCATCGACACATCTAGTGTATCTGGATCCAAGGTCCCAAATCCTTCGTCAATGAACATCGCGTCTAAATGAATCCCCCCTGCATAGGATTGAATCACGTCTGCCAATCCCATGGCAAGCCCTAAAGATGCCAAGAACATTTCTCCTCCCGACAAGGTATTGGCTGGTCGACTGGCCCCCGTGTAGGCATCAAAGACAGCAATATCTAAGCCACGCGCACCTCGTCCACCTTCTTCTAAGGACCGTTCCAATCGGTAGCGACCACGGCTCATATCTTGAAGTCGTAAATTCGCTGCACTCAACACTTCTTCTAGGATAGCGCCTAGCACATACCGTTCAAAGCTCACGCCTTTTATGCCCGTATCGCCACCATTGGCTAAATCGGCTAAGCCGAAGATAAAGGCTCTCCGTTCCGACAACTCTTTAGTCATCGCTTCTAAATTAGAAATCTCTTGGAGCGTCGTTTCCTTCGCTGTTACTTGGGACTTCAAGGTACCGATGACTTCTCCCATCTCTTTCAGGGTTTGCTGTAAAGTATCTACCGATTCCTTGGCTATTTCCTCTGGTGCAGCTTTATAAGTAGCTATATCTTTCTGTACTTCTTCTAGGAGCGACGTCAACCGCAACGATTCATTCTGATGCGCAATATAGATGTCTTTCCAACCCGGCAATGCCTCAAAGGCATGACACTCCTCTTGATAGGTATGGATGGTAAGCCCTTCCTCTCGCAATGCCTGTTCTATGTCCTTCGCCAAAGTTTCAATGTTTTCTATCAAGCGCAACTCTTGTTCTTTAAGAGTCGCCAATTCTGCAGTACATGCTGCTTTATTCTCTTGATTGGATTGTCGTGCCTCTGCCACCTCTTTGCGATCCACTTCATAGCACTTCAATGCGTCTGCTAGGACTTTCACCTCTGCCATATACGTATCCACCGTGAAAGGAGCTATACTCGTTTCAATACGGCTAAGTTCTGTTAGTACGTGTTGTAATTTCTGTTTAGATGTTTCTAACTGTCCCTCTAGGGCTATCAATGCTAGTTGTTGTGTATGAAAGCCTTCTTCCCCGGCTTGCACTATCTTCTGTTGGATCGGTAACTTGGTTTCCAATTCTTTTTTGGTAGTTTCGGCGTTTGCTAACTCTTGTTGTACCACTTTGAATATTTTGTTAACATCTTCTGCACAGCCCTTTTCTTTCCACCATTGGATAAGCTCCGTCACTGCTTCCACTTCGAAAGAACCTATAACCGCTTGCAATCTTTCCCCTAGCTCGACTAAGGATTCTCGTTGGATAGCCTCTGTCCCTCTTGGGTAGGCCTCACATAGCCGTTTCCATTCTGCCACAGACTGTTCCACCTCTTGTTCACTGTGTGCCAGCTGTACTTCTACAGTAGCCACTTGAGTTTGACTCTCTAGAAATTCTTGACGAAATCGATCCACAGTGTCCCGCACAATCTCTTCCGATGGAGCTTTCGCCAATTGCGGATGCGTTAAGGAGCCACATACCGGACAAGGTTCATTGGCAGTCACTTGCAAACTAACCTCATACGCTTGATGTTGTCGCAACAATTGCTCATTATGACGATACAAACCTTCACGGGTCACACAGTGTTGCCGTTCCTGAGCCAACTTTATAGTATACTCAGTGCGACTTTCCCAAGCCGTACATAGTTTGTTCACTACTACTTGTAAAGAGTCCCACCAAGAACGCAATTCACTAGCCCATAATTTTTCCTCACCTAACAAGGCATAGCCTTGCAACTCCAAGTTCATCTCTCCGAATATCATGCGGTTAGACTCCAAGGCTGCCTCTTTTATTGCTAGCTCCTGTTGTAACGTACTTTGTTGCTCTAGCCGTTGTACTTGATCCGTCTCTAGGTCTTTCCGTTTCTTCAACAAGTCTTGATATCGATCTACCTCTTGTTGTAACCCTTGTAATTGATGATATTGTCCTTGTTGTTTTCTGTAAGTGTCTTCTTCCGATACTAGTTGTTGCCACTTACTATCCAACCCTTGCAGATTTGTTTCCACAGATTGTAACGAGCTTTCTAAGGACTCTAACTTTTCTTTGCCGGTGGTGAAAGCAGATTGTAACTTCTCATATTCTATCATACGAATGCGAACTTCTTGTAATCGTTCCCAACGGCCAATTTTTTCACCTAATGTCCTATGTGCCTCTTCCCCCTCTAGATGGGTGGCTAAGGCCTTACTATGTTGCTCTTTGCGAGCAAGCAAATTAGCATATGTTTCATAGGTTGTATAGGCTGCTTGTAAAGATTCATACTCCGCCTGTTTTTGTGCCCTTTCTTTTTCTCGCACTATGACTAAATTGCGTTCTTCTTCTAACAATGCCACTAACTCTTGTGGCGTATCTACTGTATAGGTCTCCAATAAAAACTCAACTTTTTGCAATGTATCTTGAATCCCTACTGTAGCTTTAGCCAATTCTTCTTTCAGCACATCTTGTATTCGTTTATACATAGATGTCTTGAAAATCGTATGTAGTAGTATTTCCCGTTCTGATGTGGGAGCTACTAAGAGTTTTCTAAAATCACCTTGTGGTAATAGGACAACTTGCAAAAATTGATCCACCCGAAATCCAATGATCTGTTGTACATAGTCACGAATTTCTTGGGCTTTCGTAGTTAGCAATTTCCATTCTTCATCAATCCATTCACTGATAGCCGCAGTGGCTAAGACCACTCTTGTACCAGTACCACGCTTTTTCTTCAATTCTTGCTTCGGAGTTCGTTCCATTCGATACCAATGGTCACCTACCTGAAACTCAAATATTACGGATGTAGGTGTAGTAGCATCTGCATAATCACTGCGCATATCGGCACCATCCCGAAGACCTCCACTTGTTTGACCATACAGAGCATACACAATAGCATCTAAAATACTCGTTTTCCCTGCTCCCGTAGGTCCTGTAATCAAAAACATGGACTGATTCGCAAGAACAGCAAAATCAAGGATTACCTCTTTTGGATAGGGCCCAAAGGCAGTCATTTCTAATCGTAAGGGTCTCATGCTTCATCCTCCCTCAGCACTCGTTGCCATATACTATCCATATAGATTGCTTCTTTTTCTGAAAGTTCTTCATTGCGCGCTTCTTTGGCAAATTGAGCAAATAACTCCCGTTCATTCAACTCTTTAAACCGTTTGGCCCCCGTTGTATCACAAGCCATTTCCATGCGCCCCACCAGTTCTAAGCGCATGCAATAAGGAAATACTTTTCGCAATCGGCGCATCCCATCTACAATTGGCGCTGTATCTAGTAAACGGACTTCCACATAATCATTGTGATGCTGCGAGTGGAGACTTTCATTAGCCAACAACTCATCAAAATATCCCGTCAGGCTCACAAATTGACGACGACCTAGAATCGGAATCTCACGTATGGTAGTCGTTCCTGTCCCATCTATGTCAACGATGGTAAAACTTTTGTTATACCCCACCTCGTCAAAGGAATAGGTTAGCAAAGATCCACTGTAGCGAATATGGTCCACCCCAATCCGTTGCGGTCTATGCAAGTGACCTAAGGCAGTATATGTAAAATCTTTAAATGCCGTTGTTGGAACTTGACCAGAACCACCGACTAGGAGAGGTCGTTCCGATTCACTTTCAACACCACCTGCCACAAAGGCATGAGCTAAGCAAAGACTGCGGTGTCCCTGTGAACGACTCGTCGCATAAGATGCCCACTGTTGGTACGCATCTGCGATGGTCATGTTGTATTTGTTTGTATCAACACCTAATGCACATTCCGCAGTACCGACGGCAGAAATCTCATCATCACCTTTATAAGAAGAAATATCTGAATTCGCAATATCTTCATCACTTAAAGAAGCAAATAAATCTGCAGATACGCATTGAGTTCTATGTTTTTTAGTTGACTTAACAGATTCGATATTCTCTGTTAGTTTTACCATTGCATTCCCAACACCTTGCCGATCCAGAGCACTTTGCATATCACGCACTTCCCCATAGGGTAATGCCCATACGTCGAGTTGACCATATGCATCTTGAAACGTAATCGGTTCCATTCCTTGGCGAGCATGTCCTAACAAATGGATACCGTGAGTTTCCCAAGCACTACGTCCCATGGCAAGACGCGGTCCACTATCGTGATTCCCCGAAATAGCCACCATAGGAATCTTTTCAGTAAATGCTAATCGATGTAGAACAGAATCCCATAACTCAATGGCCTCAATAGGTGGTACCGATCGATCAAACACGTCCCCACTAAGGACTACTAAATCAATGTGTTCCTCTTTCAACAAAGGAAAAAATTGGTGTTCCAACACATGGGCTTGGTCCGTTGTTAAATGTTCATTGTAAAATAGTCGTCCTAAATGCCAGTCTGCTGTATGTAGTATGCGCATACTTACACCTCGTTTGCGTAAATCTCCCGTAAGATAGAAATTTCTTTCGCATATCCATCTAATTCATTTGGTGTTTCTAAATAAAATGGTAAATGACGTAATTTAGGGTGCGTAATAAAATTAGCAATGGCTTCGATACCAATATGACCTTCCCCAATTTTTTCATGGCGATCCTTATGGGCTCCTCTAGGATTTTTGGAGTCGTTCAAATGCACTGCATGGATTCTATCCAAGCCTACAAAATGGTCAAACTCCTCTAACACACCATCTAAATTTTCAATAATATCGTATCCACCTTCATGGATATGACATGTATCCACGCAAACGCCGATGTATTCTTTATATTTCACACCATCAATAATACGTGCTAATTCTTCAAAATTACGTCCTACTTCGGTCCCTTTTCCAGCCATGGCTTCTAGTAGAATCGTAGTTTTCATACCTGGAAAGATGACTTCATTTAGCATATCTACAATGTATTCAACACCTTGGTCCACACCTTGTTTCACATGGCTACCTGGGTGAAAGTTATATAAATGGCCTGGTAAATATTCCAAGCGCTCCAAATCTTCTCGCATAGAGTTTTTTGCAAACTCACGCAACCCTGGATCTGCTGCACAAGCATTCAATGTATACGGTGCATGACCTAATACTTTGCCAAATTGATGTTCTTTTAGGAACGCATCTAAGGCTCTCATATCTGCTTCATCAAAGGCACGTGCCTTTCCACCACGAGGATTTCTTGTAAAGTATTGGAATGTGTTGGCCCCAATAGAGAGGGCCTCTTTCCCCATATGTAAATACCCTTTGCTGATGGATAAATGACATCCGATTGTTAATTGACTCATGTAAAACTCCTTATTCTCTAAAATTCTAAATTATGATTCATTCTACCGATATATATGCCTGTATATTGGCTAGTATCCATACAAATCATTTCTTACAATAATACATTGCATAGCTGTATCTTCACGCTACACAATCTTACTATTTAGTATATCATGTACTGATATCCCTATATAGACAGATACGAAAATAGGGGATAATTGTTTATCATAAGCAATTATCCCCTATTGGGCTGTTTCTAATCAAAGACTAGATAGTTTTCATTACTGATTAATGTGAGCTTTTACGCAAACATTCTGGACAAATGCCTTCAAAAGACACGTGCAGTCCTGTAATTTCGTATTCACTGTGGCGCGCCACTTCTTCTCTTAGACAATTTACTTGTACATCATGCAAATCATTGATACGATTACACACTGTACAACGTACATGCGGATGATTTCTTGTATCCCAATCATAACGACTGCAATCATCCCCCAAGTCCAAGACTCTAACAATTCCAATGCGTTCAAAAATCTCCATCGTTTTATATACAGTCGCCAAGCTCATGCTTGGATGGTCTTCCCGCAAACTTTGGTAGATCATTTCCGCAGTAGGATGGTTGTTTTCTGCATGAAGAACATTATAAATAGCAATACGCTGTGGCGTCACTTTATAACCTTCTTCTCGCAATTTTTGTGCAATATCCATAAAGCACATCCTTTCCACTTGGAAGCTTAACTGTGAGATTAAAACACTATTACTCTAACTATATTATATCAAAAAAGCTTTTTCCAATCAATAATCACAATTAATTAGTTTTATTTATCGTTACTTAACAATGTAGTTATTACTCTTTGAAGTATGGTTTGAAACCGCTACCTTGGTGTTTTTGTTGTTTTTGTCCATCACGAGAACGGCGTTCGCCACCATTGGAGCGTTGTCCACGATCACGAGAGGAACGTCTTCTATCTCCGTCACGGCGGTCATCTCGACGGCGACCATCTCGACGACGATCATCTCGACGA
>QWCZ01001740.1_pt1 | contig 11558 bp, 10 predicted proteins | sample 1972651 | NCBI WGS metagenome assembly QWCZ01 (sample SAMN09866695, study PRJNA288562) | Human oral metagenome isolate pre1_saliva, whole genome shotgun sequencing... | isolation source: mouth | host: Homo sapiens | place: USA: California
AATTAGCCTAGATATTCAACCGAATGGTATAGCATCGATTGCGGTCACCTTTTTAGGACAAAAAGGCGAGGAGAGTCAAACTGCATATTTTACTGGTGCGCAGGAAGTGACTCAATCAGCTAAGGTTGCAGGCGTAAATGGGCAGCTGATGGTCAATAAAACCAAAGCAGCGTTGGTTACTGGTTTGAAGATGGATATTGATTTAAATGCATCGAGTGAGGCGGTACTGGGCGCTAAATACGCACCTGATGTGTTTATTGGCACAGTGGCAATTAGCGGATCGTTTACGATGTATTTCCAAGATAAAACCATGATTGACGCGGTGCGTAGCGGCGCGAATCTTTCCCTTGCTTTAAGAATGGATGCTGAATCAGTCGACAACGGAGATTATTTAACGTTCATCTTGCCAGGCGTGAAAGCAACTTCTATTGAAATTGATGACGGTGCAAAAAACCTTATTCAAACCCTAAACTTTGATGCTTTCCCCGCGATTTATGATGCGGAAAGTACAATTGATGATGTATTAAAGAAACCAACAACACTCATCGTTCAAGATTCATTAGCCTAAAGCCGGTGAAAATTAGTCATACTTTATAGAAAACAACCCCCGAAAGTTCATCACTTTCGGTTTTTTTATTTCAATCCAATTTATAAGGAAAACACAATGGACTTTTCTAAATTAAATACTGTTAAAGCCTCTGAAAATACTTATCGCTTTGAAGTCACTCACCCGATTACTGGGGAAGGAACTGGAGCAATGATTGATGTTTATGCCTCGCAAAGTGATGTTGTACAGCGTTTCCAATCTAACGTCTTACGCAAATTACAAAAGCAAGAATTTGAAAACCAGCGCACCCGCAAACCACAATTTAAAGAACTCTCTGAATTGAAATCGGAAGCTCTCGAAAACGCCATTGTGCGCGTAGCTAGCTGGGAGAATTTAGAATGGGAAGGAACTCCTCTTGAGTTTACCCCCGCCAATGTGAAAATGTTGCTTACTCAGTGTCCTTGGTTAGCTGAACAAATTATTGAACAGTCAGAAGACTTGGGAAATTTCTTGAAGGCCTGATCGAACATCTCTACGAGTTTGCTCAGGCAGAATTTCGTCTTGATAAACGACCAGACAATTCCAAAGCGACACAACGCGAGCATCTTCAAGTCATAGAGCAACAATTAGGTATAACGCCAGAAGAGCTAAATAACCCTCCGCCGAATATTGCGGTGGGTTATTTGCTTGAGTATTTTTATGCCGTATCCTCCTCCCGACAGTGCGGAATGTCCGCTAACCCTATTACTTTTAGTGAAATATTGGCATGGTCTCAATTGACTAATACTTCATTGGCAAGATGGGAGATTGAGGTGATTAAACGACTTGATATATTGTGGTTGAATATTCAAGCTGAATAGCTCAAGGTTTGGCTTGAGCCTTTTACTAAGGAATGAATATGAAAGAATTTACTTGGCAAGCCGACTGGAATATGAAGCGGAAAAAAAAGCCGAATGTAAATATAATTCGATTTGGTGACGGTTATGAACAGCGACAATCAGATGGCATTAATAATAACCTAAGGACTTACGATGTAGTCTTTAGTGGTTCAGAAGAAAAGATCAAGGCAATAGATATGTTCCTTGATGAATGTTGTGGGGTGGCAGCATTTTCATGGCAACCTTACGGAGATAAAAAAGGATTGTTTACCTGTGGTGAATGGGATGAAACCAAAAAAACAGGATATAGCACGCTAACAGCAACCTTTAAGGAAGTTGTTGCATAGAGGTAAATTATGGCAGATTTCGCACAATTAGGCATAGAGTTACGTTCTATAGGGGTTGATAAAGTTAATCGTGATATTCGTTCGGTGACGGATAACGCAAAATCTACTGAGCGCACAGTGCAATCTCTTTTAGGCGTAATGGGTAAATTAAAAGTCTTAATGACAGCTGGATTGGGAATTCAAGGCCTTGGGCAATTTATTCAAATGTCCGACAAAATGAAAACCCTTGCTGCACAGGTGAAATTTGTCACGAATTCATTTGAAGAATATAAAGCTGTTCAAAGCCAGCTTTTCTCTATTTCGCAACGCACACGCGCTGATTTAGAGGCAACAACCACAATTTACGCTCGCTCTGCTCGAGCATTGAAAGATTACGGTTATAGTCAAGAGCGGATTCTAACTTTTACTGAAACGTTAAATAAAGCGATGGCAGTAGGTGGAGTGGGCGCACAAGAGCAGGCGAGTGCACTTTTCCAGCTTTCACAAGCATTAGGTTCAGGTCGGCTACAAGGTGATGAGTTCCGTACTATTGCTGAAAGCGCCCCAATTATTTTGGATGTCGTTGCTCAGTATATGGGGAAAACCCGTTCAGAAGTGAAACAACTTGCTTCTGAAGGTAAAATCACCTCTCAATTGTTATTTGAAGCTATTACAGGCGCAACTGAGAAAATTTCAGCAGATTTTGAAAAAATGCCTTTGACTTTTGGTCAGGCAATGACTCAATTGAAAAACCAAACACTTAAATTTGTTGATGATGTCGGTAATCGCAGTGGCATCTTTGATGGGATGGCTGCATCTGTCTCATTTTTAGCCAAAAATATTGACTATCTTTCGGTGGTGATTGGTTCGGTTCTGCTAGGACAATTAGGTAAAGCCTCTGTAGCAGGAATTAAGTCTGTATTAACTAAACGGCAAGAGGCTCTTGCGGCTTTAGAGGTTGCACAGGCTACATCTGTTCAAGCCTCGGCAGAATTAAGACTAGCACAAATACAAATGCAGTCTTTACGCGCCCAATTAAGTTTAGCTCAATCAGAACAAACAAGAATGGCGCTACGTGGTCAAATGGCTGCCCAAGCCTCTCAACTTACAGTATTAATGAACGCAGAGAGAGAGGCAACAGAAAGAGCGGCGCTTGCTAAACAAAAACTATCTTTGGCTGGGCGAGCATCAAGTGGTGTTTTAAGCCTATTAGGTGGCCCTATTGGACTGGTTACCACTGCGCTTACTTTGGGGGCGGGGGCATTTTATACCTGGAAACAAAATGCAGAGCAAGCCAAACAGGAAAACCTTGATTATGCGAAAAGTCTTGATGTGACAAGTGATGCGTTACAAAAATTGACCGCAAATCAGCTAGAAGCAATGAGCGCAAAATTGAAGCGTTCTATGGCAGAGCAGAAGAATCAAATCCAATCATTGATTGAAGAAAAATCAAGAATGGAGCGCGCATTATCGATTCAAACTAAAAGTATGGATGAGGGGAACCTGTGGCAAAATCAATATGCACTGAAACGCTATAATCAACTTCTTGAAGATTTAAAAATCAAGAAAGGCGAAATAGATTCAGCTAATCAGCAGTTAGCGAAGTCAGAGCGAGATTTAAAATCTATTGGTGCAGAGGAGTCAGTTCAACGTTTGAAGGAGAGCGTAGAAAAGCTCTATCCTGAATTACAATTTAATAAAGACAAATTTGTTGAGTTAAAACTTTCAACAGAAGACTTTAAAGATTTGTTACCAGACGCCAATGGTAAAATCTTAGGAATGGCTGATGCATTAGCTCAGGCAGCGCAAAAAGCAAGATTGCTACTTAGCGGTGTAATTGGCGTAAAAGAAGAAACCGCAGGTATTGGCGCAGATGCTCAAAAGGTTATTGACGATCTTCGCCTTGATCGAAAAATTGCTAATGCAAAAACGCCACAAGAAAGAGCAGCGGGAGAAACAGAAAAATATATTAAACGGCTTTCTGAGCAAGGCAAATATAGTAAGTCTGAACTTGCTGCAATCGAAAAAGAATATCAAGCCAATGCGTTAGCTAGAGAGAATAGATCTAGCGGGGCAAAGGGGAGTGGGAATAAAGTTGATTATGTCAAACAATATACCGATCAAGTGACCCAACTCCAACAACGCCTAGCGGACATAAAAGCCAATCTGCAAGATGGTGGAATTAGCCAATATCAAGAGTTAAAAAAACTCACAAACGATATTGCTGCCAATGGTGAAAAATATGCGCACTTTGGTGCAGAAGGACTTGCTAATCTAAAACGCCTTGCCAGTGAAATTGACAGTGGGCAGCAGCAAGTTGCAATCCGCGATTTAGGCGACAATTACAAAGAGCAGATTGAGGCTCGACAATTTGAATTGACGCTTATTGGTCAAACAAGTGAAGCAGTAGATCAGTTACGTTTCAATCATCAACTAGAGCTTGAGACGGCAAAATTGCGCAAAGGCATGACGCAAGAAAATATTGCCTTACTTGAGCAGATGATTGATAAAATTAAACGCTTAAAAGAAGAACAAGCTAAACAAGCCGAATTACTAAAAGGCGATCCAGTGGCAGGATTTAGAGATGGTTTCCAAAAATTCCGAAACACGGTGGAAGATGTAATGGGCAACGTATCTCAAATCACGTTAAATGCGTTTAATGGAATGTCGGATGCCGTAACTAATTTCGTATTAACTGGTAAAGGAAATTTCCGAGGCTTTGCACAATCGGTGATTAAAGATATCACTTCAATGATTGTAAAAATGATGATTTTTGCATCAATTAAGGCAGCGTTCGAAGGATCATCTTTTGGCAAAATTCTCGGGTTGTCTGGAGGTGGCTTAGTCCCTGAATCAAAATATACTGGCGGACTCGTTGGATTTGATGAAGGGGGATTTACTGGCCAAGGAGGAAAATATACGCCAGCTGGTATTGTTCACAAAGGAGAATATGTCTTTACCAAAGAAGCAGTAAGCCGTTTGGGTGTGAATTACCTCGATCAGCTCAACTATCAACGCAAGGCTAAACCACAGGGCTACGCAAACGGCGGTTCAGTGGGTGGATATGCACCAAGCACACCAATGAATGCGAATAATCGGGGCGTGAAAGTAAACATCATCAACAACGGTGAGCCAACAAACGCCAATGTGGAAACCAAAGAGACCAGTGGCGGCTTAGAAATTACTGTGGAATTAGTGCAAGCCATTGCTCGAAAAGAGGCAGGAACCATAATGCAACAAAATATGAGACCAGGTGGAATGTTCGCCTAATTTTAGGCGAATTTTCCATTTTGTGATCTTGTTCAATGTTTTTTAATTTTTTCAAAATATAATATTCCCCATAACCGTTATGTGGAGAATATTAATGAAAAAATTATTATTAACTGGGTTAGCTTGCGCATTATTGGTAGGGTGTGCTCAAGAACCGTTAAAAAAACAAACATCTTCAGGAAAACCTGAGACTGAATTTCCAAACAAAACAGTAGATCAGGTTATTAATGGAATCACTGAATATTGCAATGACAAAGGATTTGTTGTTGAAGAACAAAATAAAAACTATGTAGTTTGCGCAAAAGAAGCTGAAGGAGCTCAAGGATTCTTTACTCAGCTTGCTATAGGTAATGCCTACTCAACTACTCCACAAAATAAATTAAGATTTTCAGTATCAAAAAAAGGAAATGGTTCTAAAGTTTGGGTAAATGCTTGGAGCGAAACTCAAATGGCTATGGGGCAAGTAAATAAAATGCCTTTTGAAGGTAATAAAGCACAAAATCAAATGCAAGATATGCTTGATCTTTTATTACCTCAATATGTAAATAAGCAATAAAATAAATATAAGCCCCTTGACTACAAAGGGGCTTTTTTTATTAGTATGTGTTCCAAGGTCTCAACTCCAATTTCATCTATGTCGAGCGGGTGACTAATACAATACCCGAAAGGGAAATATGTCCAGCTGACTTACTGCAGCCTTCGAACCACTTGGCGCCCAACTTGCGGCATCTTAAAAATATCGAAGAAACAGTAGGAGACAGTTATGTCTAATCAATCTCAACTCTCTACATTCAACTTTGAATCAAATTCTATCCGCACTTTAGCTATCAATAATGAGCCGTGGTTCGTTACTGTCGATATTTGTAGAGCGCTTAAATGGAAGATAAAATGCAAATCGAATTGCCTCTATTGACAGTTTAGAGTTTAAGTAATGGGGAGTGATTCTTAAGACTCTTGACCTACACAGGCGTGTTTACATCAAAGGCATATTTTTGTATGATCTCAAGGATAGAGGAGAATTCTAATATGTCTGCTATTCCAGTTACAAAGGCTAGCTCTATTCAAGAGCGGCTACGTCACGCTCGTTTTATGAAAGAGATTAATCCTTTTTATTTGAGAGCATTAAATAAAGATTTAGATGATTTGGAGAGTGTCGAACCTGATATTTCATTTGCTCTACGCGGTCTTTTGCTCGCTTATCAAGGTGATCTTGAAAGTCTTAAGTACTGGAATAAAGCTATAGCATTAAATCCTAGTGCAGGACATTATTATAATTTTGGTGTATGCTGTAATGTTTTGGGTGACCATATACAAGCACTATCACGTTTTCGTTCAGCATTAGAGCTAAGTAAGACAGATACACGTATATTACACTTATTGCGTTCTACCTTCTCTAATTTTTATGCTTATGACGAGAGTAAGATTGTTGTTGAGACCTTGAATAAACTTGAGAAAAAAAGTTATCCTTTTTATGAAGATAAGATTTTCGCAAAATTCTTTGGCAGTAATTCACAATTAATGCTTGAGTTTGGTTTAGGAACATTATCAGTTATCTCAAAACACATTCCCTTTAAATGGATCTTACACAAAGAAGATGGACTAATTGAAGATAGGCACTATTCTATAAACATAGTCAAATGTTTAAATAATGATGATGTTGAGCGCGTTGCAGAATGTAATGCTGAATTATCTGAATTTATCGTGGATTTTGAAGAAAAACACGAACTTAACTTAGAGAATTTATATATTACTTGCGAGGCAGCAGAATGATTACATCAGCTGATTTGATTGTAAGAGCAGAGTTGCTTGCTCGTCAGGAGAGCGAGATAGAATGGCGAGATAGTATAAAACACGCTTATTACTATCTTTACCATTTAGCAAAAGCATTTGCAGATGAACATCACATTGGATTAGAGGTTAGTCACCAAAATTTAGGTGAACATCAATACTTAATTGAACGGTTTAAGAGTTCAGATTCAAAAATGGCTAAGGCATTAGCTAGAGATATGCAAATGCTTAAAGACAAACGCACACTATGTTGCTATTTTCTCTCGGAAGATGTATCTAAAATGAGTGCTTTTCAGCAGGTTTTAGCAGCAAAGAAAGCGGTAGAGCGATTAAATTCATTGAACTAGAAATAATCAGTAACATTATCCCCTTGACACCCAAGGGGATTTTTCATTATTATTTTTATCAAGGCGTCAGAAACCTTAACCAAAAAGCTTCCCAATGGAAGCTGTTTTTTTATGGGGTAAGATATGGGTCGAAAAGATAATATCAAAGCAAATTTAGCTAAGTTAAAAGAACGGTTCCCAAATGTCTTTTTCGATACTAAACCATTAGTTCCTACAATTATCGATGATATGCTTGCCGTACTTGGTGATGATGAATTATCAAAAGTGGTTCGAAGTGCTATGCGATATTATTTAGATTCACCTAGCTATTTAAAACGTTTTGTTCGTAGAAAATGGATCAGAGATGTTAATGGTTCAAAAGTGAGGTTAATTACTGCGGAAGAAAAGCAACTAGCGAGAGAAAGATTAAATCAAATTAACGAACATAATTCCAAAGCCAATGCTGAATATCGTTTTGCTATTGCACTCGCAAGAGAAACGAAGATTGAATATAAGAAAGTTGAATTGCTTGAGCAGAAAAATCCTGAAAAAAGTAAAGTAGTTGTAATCCATAGACGAACGCCCAAAATTAAAAGTGAATAATTACAAAAAGCCCCTTGACACCCAAGGGGCTTTTTCATTATGATTTTTATCAAGCAGATAGTTATCTGCTCAAGGTGTCGAAACCTTATATCACAAGCGGTTAGTCCGCTCCCGATAGCATAGCGGTTTTTTTATGCGTAAAATTTAGCAACCTTGTTTGTTTATTGCCATTAAACATTCATTGCGCATAACCACATCTTATCTATGCCGAGAGGGCGGAGAATACAACACCCGAAAGGGGAATAATCCCAGCCTACTTGTGAAGGCTTTCGAACCTCTTGGCGACCCTATGAGGTCAAATCTTAATATCGAAAAATTCACAAGGAGTCAGAAATGGCTAATCAAATTTCAACCCAAACAATTTCATTCAACAATCAGTCATTAATTACCGCTGAACAAAATGGCAATCACTATGTTGCTATGAAGCCTATTTGTGAAAATATCGGCATTCAATGGGAATCGCAATACAATCGAATTAGACGTGATGATGTGCTAAATTCAGTTATATTCATCATGAATATGACTGGAAGTGATAGTAAGAATTATCAAATTGGCGACCCTAATTTGTATTGACAGCGGATAGGGTTTTTATTAAACTCAAACTCAAGGTCTAGGGAGTCGAAACCCAATTCCTTGTATTATCAGTTCGCACTTCACTGCGTTAATGTGATTTTTTTATGTCTAATTTTTACCAATGGATAGGTGGGTATGGGAATATTCAATACCATACGCCGTTTAACTGAGCGGTTTTCGAACCACCTATCCGCCATAAAATTCGAAAAGGTATCAGTTATGACAATTCAATCCCAATTCTCTACATTCAATTTTGAATCAAATTCTATCCGCACTTTAGTTATTAACAATGAACCTTGGTTTGTTGCTAAGGACGTGTGTGACACGTTAAAAATATCTAACGTAAGTGATGCTTTATTAAAGCTAGATGATGACGAAAAAGCGACTATCGGTTTAACCGACAGTCAGGCTGGAAATGGCGCTCAAAGTATTTCTATCATCAGCGAAAGCGGAATGTACACATTGATCTTACGTTGCCGCGATGCAGTGAAAAAAGGATCTATTCCACACCGTTTTAGAAAATGGGTTACAGCGGAAGTATTACCTACTATTCGTAAAACAGGCAAATATGAATCGAAAACTACGGTAGATGATCGCACAGGCCTACGCAATGCCGTAAATATGTTGGTGAGTAAGAAAGGCTTAATTTATTCTGATGCTTATCATTTAGTCCATCAACGCTTTAATGTGGAAAGCATCGAAGATTTAACCCTTGAACAACTCCCTGAAGCAGTAGAGTATGTCCACAAAATAATTTTAGAAGGGGAATTAATCACTGAGGCTGAATTACCTAGCCGTGAAAAGAAATTCTCTTTTGAATTTACCGAATTTGAACTCGAACAACTTGTTTGGCTTTGGTGTGGACACAAGCAGATGAACACCTTACTTGGCGATATGATCAAACCGTTAGAAACTATCGGCTCTTATTTCACTGGAATGGTGATCAGTCATCACCAAGAATATCGCAGACAATACAAAAACACGCTCCCAACTATTCAGAAATTGATTGCGCCATTTAAGGCATCTAATCGAATGAACTGGGAAAGAGCGAAAAACCTTATCGCCCAATAAAACACCACAAAATCCGACCGCACTTTTTTAAGCCTGCGGCGGATTCTCACACCTAAAATCCGACAAAAGGAACAGAAAATGAACAAATTAATCATTGCGCACGCCCTAAATCTTAATCAAGACTGTGACGGCAAAATCTGTCACACAGAACAGACACAACAATATTAACAAATAACCGCTCTTATGGGCGGTTTTTTATTGAGGTAAAAATGCCACAATTAATTAGCAACCAATTCAAACTCGACCTCGCCAAACTCGAACAAAATGCACTCATTGAGTTGTTTGAGGTGGATTTGCGAGGATTAAAAGATAATGACGGCATGAATGGTGAGCTGTATCGCTTTTATGCTGGCACTAATGAGAAATCACAATCTATCGTATGGCAAGGCAAAACATTTGAGCCATTTGCTGTAAAAGCAGATGGCTTTGAAATGTCAGGTAATGGCCCAAGTAATCGACCAACTCTTACATTAGGAAATATTAACGGATTTATTACCGCACTTTGTAACCGCTTTGATCAATGCTTGGGTGGGATTGTCAGACGCAGATTAGTCTATATGCACTATCTTGATGCGGTGAATTTTGCAAATGGCAATAAAGAGGCAGATCCAACTCAAGAGGCGTTAAGTTACTTTGTGATTGAGCAATTATCCTCATTAAATCGAGATATTGCTCAATTTACACTGGCTTTGCCATCTGAGACCGATAACGCATTAATTGGTGCAAGAATGATTACATCCACTTGTAGTTGGTTATATCGTAGCGTTGAATGTGGCTATACAGGCAGAGCAGTTGCAGATGAAAAAGACCAACCAACAGCAGATCCTAAAAAGGATAAGTGCAGTGGATTATTGACTGGATGCAAGTTGAGAAACAATACGCATAACTATGGTGGATTTGTTAGCGTTGATAAGTTGGGGTAACAATGGACGGCAAATTACATAACGAAATTATTACCTATTCAAAATCAAAAGAACCGCAAGAAAGTTGCGGTTTTATTGTTTTAGTAGGTGGTGAAAAAGTCTTTGTGCCTTGCGGAAACGCAGCTGAAGATAAAGAAAACCACTTTGAAATATCGCCAGAAGATTACATTGCAGCAAGTGAGAAAGGCGAAGTTTTGGCCTTAGTCCACTCACACCCACAAGGCGAACCAAAACTATCACAAGCAGATTTACAAACACAACTTTATAGTCAGTTAGATTTTTGGTTAGTTTGTGATGAGCAAATCCATATTTTTCCGAAGATTCCATTTTTAATAGGGCGTGATTTTAAACACGGTGAAATGGATTGCTACACATTATTTAGAGATTTTTACCGCTTATCTGGTTGTAATTTACCCGACTTTCAACGAGACGATTACTGGTGGGAAGATGGGTTTAATCTTTACCTAGATAACATGGCAAAACACGGTTTTGAGCAAGTAAAAGAACCGCAAATAGGCGATGTTATTTTAATCAATATCGGAGCTGATGTACCCAATCACGCGGCAATTTATGTCGGTTATCAAATGGTACTTCATCATGCGCCAAAACGATTATCTAAGCGCGATTTATATGATGGATATTGGCTTAAACACACTCATAGTATTTGGAGATATAACGCATGGTCAACGTTAGATTTTACGGTAGCCTTAAACAGTTTGGAGCTGAATTTAGGCTAGATTGCCAAACTACGGCAGAGATAGTCCAAGCCTTAACGAGCCAAATTCCTAAATTGCGTCAATTTATTCAACAAGGGCTATTTACCGTGCGAGTAGGGCGAGATTACTTTGATAATCGCTATCTCGAACAAGGGCTGAGCCACAAACTAAAAGATGATGCAACAGTCCATTTTACACCTGTTTTAAAAGGCTCAAAACGTGGCGGATTATTTGGTGTAATTGCAGGTGTCGCAATTATTGCGGGCGCAATCGCTTTAGGTCCGCTTGCTGGCATTATCAGTACCAATGCCGCTTGGGTAGTGGGTTCTGTTGGGGCATCTCTATTATTGGGCGGTGTTGCTCAAATGCTCACAAAAATGCCAGAAATGAAAATGGGCACTGAAAAAGAAAAGAAACAATCTACAGCATTTTCCAATTTGTCGAATATGACAGCGCAGGGAAAACCTATGCCATTGGCGTATGGGAGAATAAGGGTAGGCTCTCTCATTATATCTCAGGGTGTAGAAACGATGGATA
>QWCZ01004995.1_pt1 | contig 11534 bp, 11 predicted proteins | sample 1972651 | NCBI WGS metagenome assembly QWCZ01 (sample SAMN09866695, study PRJNA288562) | Human oral metagenome isolate pre1_saliva, whole genome shotgun sequencing... | isolation source: mouth | host: Homo sapiens | place: USA: California
CTGAAACCAGCGAGTGGTGGCAGGTGAGGGATTCGAACCCCCGAAGCACGAAGCGTCTGATTTACAGTCAGATCCATTTGGCCGCTTTGGTAACCTGCCTTGCGCCGCTCTCGCGGTGCCGTGAAAGAATAGCATTAAAATAGACCCGAGCGCCAATCGAAGCTTTGATTGGCGGAATTTCAACGAAAGGTGCCCCTCATGGCCGACTCCTCCTTCGACGTTGTTTCCAAGCTCGACCGCCAGGAGGTCGACAACGCCGTTAACCAGACTGCTAAGGAGATCGCCAACCGCTACGACTTCCGCGGCGTGGACGCCGCTATCACCCTGAGCGGTGACACGATCTCAATGGAAGCCAACTCCGCGTCCCGTGTCATGGCAATCCTCGACGTTCTTCAGTCCAAACTCATCCGCCGCGGCCTCTCCCTGAAGGTTCTGGACTACAAGGACCGCGAACCCAAGGCCTCCGGCAAGCTCTTCAAGCTGACCTGCCCCCTCAAGGAGGGCATCCCCCAGGACACGGCGAAGAAGATCTCGAAGCTGATCCGCGAAGAAGGCCCAAAGGGCGTCAAGGCACAGATCCAGGGTGACGAACTTCGCGTTTCTTCGAAGTCGCGCGACGACCTGCAGGCCGTCATTGCCCTGCTCAAAGGTCCCAAGGGCGAGGAGCTGGACGTCGCACTCCAGTTCGTAAACTACCGTTGATCACATCTCACCCTTCCTGAGTGCGGCCCCCTGACGGGCTGCGCGGCGGGGCGACTCCTCCGAGTCGCCCCGTTTTTTATTGCCGATCTCACGTACCACGAATCGGCTGCACGGAGGTCGTCCGATGCCCAAACCCGAAGGGCACCACAGGATCTATCGGGTAACGGGTCAGGCCTACAATCGACGATCTCAGTAGCCCGCGATCTTCTCCAGGCGCGCGATGCGTTGGTCCATCGGGGGGTGCGTGGAGAAAAGGCGAGCCAGGGACTCGCCGCGGAAGGGGTTTGCAATCATCATGGCGGCAACGTTGCGCGTGCCGGGCGTGTCGGCCATGGGACGCCGGTCGGTCGTCATCTCAAGCTTACGCAGCGCGGACGCGAGGGCCAGCGGATCCTGCGTGAGTTCCGCCCCGTCCTCGTCGGCGTCGAATTCACGGGTGCGAGAAATGGAGAACTGGATAAGTGTCGAGGCAATCGGAGCCAGGATGCTCATAGCGAGGATCCCGAGGACCCCAAAGATCCCCGATCCGCCTTCCTCGTCGCGTCGATTCGTGGCACCGAAGAACATGAGGAACTGCGCGACCGACGTAATGAGGCCACCCATGGCTGCGGCAACGGACGACGTGAGGATATCGCGGTTGTAGACATGCATAAGCTCGTGCCCGAGGACGCCGCGCAGCTCGCGCTCGTTGAGGATTGCGAGGATACCCTCAGTGCAGCACACGGCCGCGTGGTTCGGGTCGCGGCCCGTCGCGAACGCGTTAGGTGTCATGGTCGGGGCAACCCAGATGAGGGGCATCGGCTGGCCAGCGCGTTCGGCGAGTTCACGCACGATAGCGTAAAGTTCTGGCCGTTCAAGTTCGGAGACCGGGTACGCATTCATCGAGCGCAGCGCCAGCGACGCAGAGTTCCAGTACGAGTAGGCGGTCTGCGCGAGTCCGATCCCCGCGAACAAGAGGATCCACATAGCCTGCCCCGTCCCCCGCGCCACGAGCGCGCCAATGCACACCAACAACGCCCACATGCCGCCCAGCAGGAGGGTCGTCTTGAGGCCATTGTGATAGTTGCGGTGCACCATGCTCGTGATACTAAAGAGGTTACCTGGGAACGCCCTGAAAAACACCCGAGTCACCGGTAAGAATGTGTACGACAACCAGCAGGGTGCGACGAGGCCGCAGCCGGAAAATCCAGCCACGGCCTCGTCACAATTGGGGAGGTGACAATCTCAGTTGCGACGCCCCGGACCCGTGTAGTCATCGAAGCGCTCAGGGGCGGTGGGCACGCCCATCTCGCCCATCTCGCCGATCAGGTCGGCGGAGGCAGCATCCACCTCGGCACCGCGCGAGATGTCGGTCATCGCACGACGGGACACGACCTTGACGCGCTCGCGCGTGCCGCGACCGCCCGGAAGCTCGCCGTAGCCCTCGCCGAGGGCCTGCTCGTACGCATCCAGCAGCTCCCAACCTTCCCAGGTCGTGAACTCGACGCCACGGGACTCCAGGAGGGCCACCATGGCCTCGTGACCGACCTCGGCGGTATTCGCGTGCAGACGCCCCTCCGAGGCATCCTCCACGAGGTGCGTGATCGTCTGCTGAGCGTCGGACTTGGTGGAGCCGATGAGGCCGACGGGGCCACGCTTGATCCAGCCGGTCGCATACACGCCGGGGATAACGGGGGCGGACTCGTCCTTCGTGGTGTCACCCTCGATGACGCGGCCCTCAACGTTGGGCACGACGCCGGCGCGCTCATCGAAGGGCAGGCCCGGAATCGGCGACGAGTAGTAGCCCACCGCGCGGTACACGGCCTGCACAGGCCACGTCGTGATGACGCCCGTGCCCGACACGGTTCCGTCGCCATTCAGGGCGGTGCGCTCGGTGCGCAGGGCCTTCACGTGGCCGTTCTCGTCGGCGACGATCTCGACCGGGGACTGGAACAGGTGAATGTGAATGCGACGCGAGGCCGTGTGCTCCTCGGGGTCGACCATCGCGTAGGAGGTCAGGGTCTTGACGACCTGACGCTGCTGGTTCGACGCGCGCAGCGCCTCCTCCGAACCCGCATCGAAGTCGAAGTCCTCTTCCGAAACGATGACGTCGACGTCCGGCACCTTGCCCAGCTCGCGCAGCTCCAGCGGCGTGAACTTGACCTGCGCGGGGCCTCGGCGGCCGAACACGTGCACGTCGGTGATCGGGTTTTCGGCCAGGGCCTCGGCGACGTTGGCGGGGACCTCGGTCTTGAGCATGTCTTCGGCGTGCTTAGCGAGCACGCGCGACACGTCCAGCGCCACGTTGCCGACGCCGAGGACCGCAACCTCGCGGGCCTTCAGCGGCCATGTGCGCGGGTAGTCCGGGTTGCCGTCGTACCAGGACACGAAGTCGGCGGCACCGTAGGACTCGGGCAGGTCAACGCCGGGGATGTCGAGCGGGTGGTCGCGATCCGCACCGGTTGCGATGATGATCGCATCGTAGTGGTCGCGCAGGTCGTCGATGGTGACGTCGCGGCCGACCTCAACATTGCCGAGCAGGCGGATGTCGCCGCGCTGGAGGATCTTGTAGAGGGCGACGATGATCTGCTTGATGCGCGGATGGTCGGGGGCCACACCGTAGCGCACGAGGCCGTACGGCGCGGGAAGCCGCTCAAACAGGTCGATATTCACCTCGAGTCCCGACTTCGACAGAATGTCCGACGCGTAGATGCCAGCGGGACCGGCGCCGATGACGGCAACGTTGAGCGGTGCCAAGCGAGTTCTCCTTCTTCGTGACCGCGCGCGAGTGCGCAGGCCAAGGGGAACCTAAGCTGAGACGGCAAACACAGCCCTCGGCGCGTCGCTCCCGATCACGAGGCCGTGGCGGGTCGGTGGACCCTGCTCAGTTGCGGGTTCTCCCCTACGCACGATCCGCCCCAGACCGGAACAAGGCGAGAAGCCATGCACCCGTTAAGGAGCATTGCACCCGTTAAGGAGCATTGCACCCGATCAGAGAGGGTGCAATGCCTACTGATGGGGTGCACAGCCCCATCAGTAACAAGCAAAAACACGGAGTTGCCCGAATGGAGGACACCGAAAGACCCACAAGGCTTGGCTCTGGTGCCTGGGGGCGGCGGCAGGGCCTGGCCGGGCTTCGAGACGACGCGCCGAGCGAAGCTCGCGGCGCGGACGGCGAGCGGGCGGGCCGCCGCCCCCAGGCACCAACACGCAGACAAGCAAGAGAACACAAGCTCCGCGGACGGCAAGCAGGCAGCTCACGGAGCGGACGGCAAGCAGGCGGGCCCAGCGGGCGGCTCGCGGCGCGGACGCCGAGTGGGCGGGCCGAACGGGCGGGCCGCCGCCACCAGGCACCAACACGCAGAACACGCGCATACAACGAGGCCGGGGCCCGCCGCGCCATACAGCGCAGGGGACCCCGGCCTCGTGAAACAGTCAGACCAGGCGGTCCACCATGAGGGTGGCGAATGCTTCGAGCGCGGTTTTGACCTCGCCCTTGGGCAGCGGTGCGAGCGCTGCGATAGCGTCGTTAGCCCAGGTGCGCGCGAGTTCGCGCGTCTCATCGAGCACGTCGTGGGCGCACAGGCGTTCCACGACCGAGGCGAGGGCCTCGTCGGAGGATAGGTCGCCGTCCAGGTCGCGCAGGATCTGCAAGCCGGCCTCGTCGATCGTGCCGGTGGCCTTGCGGCGGCGCAGCAGGAGGACGGGGAGCGTGTCGACGCCCTCGCGCAGATCGGTGCCGGGCGTCTTGCCGGACTGCTGGCCAGAAGACGCCAGGTCCAGCACGTCGTCGGCAATCTGGAAGGCAACGCCCACCTTTTCGCCGAAGTCGGCAACGATACCACCCATCAGGGAACCGGCCCCGGACAGCAGCGCACCGAAGGAGGCGGCAGTAGAAACCAGCGAGCCGGTCTTGTCCGCGAGGACCTGCAGGTAGAAGTCGACGCGATCCGTGTCGTCTGTGGGGCCGAAGGTCTCGTTGAGCTGGCCCTCGCACAGACGCTCAAACGTGCGCGCGTGGTGGGCGACGATCTCGGGTCCCAGGGAAGCGACCAGTAGCGACGCGCGGGCGAACAGGATGTCGCCGGCGAGAATCGCACGGTTGTTGCCCCACAGGCGCTGCGCCGAGGGCACGCCGCGACGCGTGGGAGCGGAGTCCATGACATCGTCGTGGTACAGGGACGCCAGGTGCGTCAGCTCGACCGCGGCGGCTGCCGTGATGACCCGGTCGCTGAGTGCGCGCTCGGGATCGCCGAGCTGAGCGCACACGAGGGTCAGCAGTGGACGCATCCGCTTGCCGCCCGCGACGGCCAGGTGACGCGTCAGCTCGTCTGTCAGGTCGCGCGACGACGAGACGGCGTCGAGCAAACGACGCTCGACGACCTCGAGCCCCGGGGTGATACGGGACTCGAGGTCGGGAACATGAAGATCGGGTGTTTGAGCGCTCACGGGATCAGTATGACGATCTTTTCAAGCAGGCTCAACACGGGACCCGGGAACACACCGAGAGCGATGGTTCCAAGTGCGCACGCCACGATGGCCAGAGCGGACAGCCCCTCCGACTTCACGACAACAGACTCCTCCGAGGGTTCAGTAAAGAACATGACGCGCACGAGGCGGAAGTAGTAGAACGCCGTAATCGCCGAGGCCACGAGGCCGACGACCGCGAGCCAGGCGAGGCCGCCCTTGATCGCGTCGGAGAAAATGACGAACTTTCCAATAAAACCGCCGGTCAGCGGGATGCCCGCGAAGGACAGCAGGAAGACCAGCATTGAACCCGCTATCCACGGGTTGGTGCGGCCGATACCCGCCCACTTGCGCAGGCTGGGGGCCTCACCCAGGACGTTGCCCTCGGCGTCGCGGCCACGCACGAGCGCAACCACGCCGAAGGCACCGACCGTCGCCAGGCCGTAGCCGAGCGTGTAGAACAACACATGGCCCGAGCCGCCCTTCTGGATCGCGATGATGCCCATGAGGATGAACCCGGCGTGCGCGATCGAGGAGTAGGCGAGCATTCGCTTGACGTTGTCCTGCACGAGGCCGGCGAAGGTACCGACGATGATCGTCAGGACGGCGACGCCCGCGAAGATAGCCAGGAGGTCCCACTGCAGGTACACGGCGACGGCCGTGTAGAAGCGGAGCATCGCGGCGAAGGCGGCGATCTTGACGGCGGCAGCCATGAAGCCGGTGACCGGAGTCGGGGCACCCGTGTAGACATCGGGGGTCCACGCGTGGAAGGGCGCGGCACCGACCTTGAACAGGAGGCCGACCATGACGCAGAAGACGCCGATGAGGACCATCCAGTCCATGTTGGTGTTCTGGGCGATGGCCGGGCCGAGCGCCGAGATGCGCAGCGAGTTGGCGAAGCCGAAGAGGAACGCCGACCCCATCAGCATGAAGCCCGAGGAGAAGGCGCCGAGCACAAAGTACTTCAGCGCGGACTCGTAGGACAGCTGGCGGCGGTAGCGCGCGGTCGCGGCCATGATGTAGAGCGGCAGCGACATGACTTCGAGAGCCACGAAGAGGGTCACGAAGTTATCTGCGGCCGGGAAGATCATCATGCCGCCCAGCGAGAACAGGGTCAGCGGGAACATCTCGGAGCGCTGGTAGCCCTTGCGCTCGGTGAGTTCCTCGGCGGCCGAGTCGGGGCGGTCGGAGGGCTGGCCCGCGAACGCGCCGTCGCCGACGGAGGTGCGGTCAGCCATGACCAGGACAGCCATGAATCCGATGATGACAAGGATCGATTGTGCGGCGACCGTCAGCGGGTCCTCGATGTACTCTCCGAGCGAGGTTGGCGTCAGGAGGACGGGTTCCCAGCGCAGGCCGAGCATGACGCATGCGCCGGCCGTGGCGAGGATCGACAGGCCGATGACCATGGGGCGGCGTACCTTCGCGGGGGCGAAGGCCTCGACGAGGATGCCGAGGACCGCGCCGCCCAGCACGATGAGGATAGGCGCGAGGCTCAGCCAGTGAACCTCGGGGGCCTGGAAGTTAGCCATGGGTAGGACGTTCACTGTGCGCTCCCTTCAGCGGCGGCCGGAACCTGCGAGTTAGCCAGGTCGAGGTCTTGAGCAACCGGGGTCAGGGCGCTCACGAGGGGCGCCGACCAAATACCAAGGACGAGCATCGCGACGACAAGGGGCGTCATGACGCCGCGCTCGCGCGCCCCGAGGTCCGCCAGGTCTTCCTTGCCCTTGCCGGGCGCGCCGGTGAAGACGCGCTGGTAGGGCATGAGGATGTACATTGCGGCGATGACGACGCCGAGGACCGCGAAGAGCGCCAGCGGGCCGGAGACCGTCCAGGTGCCCATGAGGACGAGGTACTCGGGGACGAAGCCGGACAGGCCGGGCAGCGCGATGGACGCGAGGCCGCTCATGAGCCACAGGCCGGCGAGGACCGGGGTGACGCGCTGCATGCCAACGTAGTCGCGCATGTCCTGCGTTCCGCCACGCTTCGAGAGCCAGCCGGAGAGCAGGAACATCGCTGCGATGGAGACGCCGTGGGCGACCATGTAGAACATGGCACCGACCAGCGCGATCTCGGATCCGATGAAGATGCCCAGGACCATGAAGCCGAAGTGCGACACGGACGTGTAGGACACGAGGCGCATGATGTCGTTCTGGCCGTTGGCGGACAGGCCGCCCCACAGGATGGAGATAACGGCGAGGACGCACATGGCCCATTTGGCCGACGCGGAAGCGCCGGGGGTGAGCTGCAGGCACATCGTGATCATGCCGAAGGTGCCGATCTTGTCCAGCACGCCGACCAACAGCACGGACGTGCCAGGACGGGCGACGGCGGCCGTGTCGGGCAGCCAGGTGTGGACGGGGACCATCGGGGCCTTGATCGCGAAGGCGACCATGAAGGACACGAAGACGACCATTTGGACGGAAGCCGACAGGTTCGGCAGCAGCGAGGCCAGCGTGTCCATGCGGAAGAACGCGACCGTGTTGGACTGCGTCGAGGAGCCGAGCGCCCAGATGAACAGGACGCCACCGAGCATGATGAGTCCGCCAAACAGCGAGTACAGCAGGAACTTCATGGCGGCCTTGTGACGCGCCGCTTCGTCGCCGACGCCGTAGCGTCCGATCATGAAGTACAGCGGGATCAGCATGGCCTCGAAGGCGAAGTAGAAGACCGCCAGGTCGAAGGCCGCGAAGATCAGGACCATGAAGGCCTGGAGTGCGAGCACCAGCGCGGGGTACGCGCCGCGGTCCTCGTTCTCGTCCCAGCCGGCGATGAGCACGAGCGGCACGAGCGCGAGGGCCAGGAGGATCATGACGAGGCCGAGGGAGGTCACGGCCACGGACCAGGTGACGCCGATCTGCGGGATCCACGCGCGGGACTCGTAGAGCTGGTACGAGGCCGGGGCCGACCAGTCGAAGACGGTGGCGGCGGCGTAGACGCCGATGGCGAGCTCGACGAGAGCGATCACCAGGGCGATAACGCGCCCGGCGGCCCGGCGCAGGGGCGGGACGAAGCCGAGGAGTGCCGCGCCCGCGGCCGGAAGGGCCACGAGGACGGTCAGCCACGGGAAGTTAGTAACAACCATTGCACTTTCCATTGTCGTGTACCCCTTAGAGCCAGAATCCGAAGACGATGACCAGGGCGAGGATGACGCCTCCCAGGATGTAGGCGGCGTACGTGCGTACGAGGCCGTTCTGGGTGACGCCAACGAGTCGTCCGAGCAGCTGGGAACCGGCACCGAGGCCATTCAGCGCACCGTCGATGGCGCTCGCATCGCCGACGGTTGCGACGGTGACGAGGCCCTTGGCGGGCATCATGAACAGGGTTTCGTTGACGGTGTCCTGGTAGAGGTCGCGGCGTGCGGCCTCGGTCAGGGCGTTGCCTGCGGGGACGGAGGTGGGGACCTCGTCGCGACCGTACTTCATCCGGGGTGTCCGTGCTCGAGGTGGCCGATGGAGGGGGCCAGCCAGTTGACGAACGTGTTGCCGATGGAGAGGGCGGCACCCAGGATGACCGCGCCGATGGCGAGGATGATCATGGGGACCGTCATGAGGGCACCGGACTCGTGCGGGTGCACGGGGGAGCCTTCGGCCTCGGTGGTCCAGCGGGCCTTGCCGTGGAACGTCATGAAGAAGAGGCGGGACATGTAGAACGCGGTCACGCCGGCACCGACCAGGGCGATGGTTCCGTAGATCCAGCCGATCCAGGTGGCCTCAGACCCGCCGAAGGTGTGGGCGCTGAAGGCGGCCTCGATGATCTTGTCCTTCGACCAGTAGCCGGAGAATGGCGGAACGCCGAGGATGGCGAGCCAGCCCATCATGAAGGTCAGCCAGGTGACCTTCATGGCACCGCGCAGAGCGCCGAAGCGACGCATGTTGACCTGGTCGCCCATGCCGTGCATGACGGAACCGGCACCGAGGAACATGAGGGCCTTGAAGAAGCCGTGGGTGAAGAGGTGGAAGATCGCGAACGCCCAGCCGATGGGACCCAGGCCAGCGCCCAGCATCATGTAGCCGATCTGGCTCATGGTGGAGGCGGCGAGGACCTTCTTCATGTCGTCCTTCGCACAGCCGACGATCGCGCCGAAGAGGAGCGTGATCGCGCCGATGATGGCGACGGCGGTCGCGGCGACGGGGGCGGCGACGAAGACCGCGCCGGAGCGGACGATCAGGTAGACGCCGGCGGTGACCATCGTGGCCGCGTGGATGAGCGCGGAGACGGGGGTCGGGCCGGCCATGGCGTCGCCCAGCCAGGCCTGCAGCGGGAACTGCGCGGACTTACCGCAGGCAGCCACGAGCAGGAAGAAGCCGATGAACGTGGCGGAGGCCGTCGGGATCGAGCCTGCGCGAGCGGAGACCTCGGAGAAGGACACCGACTGGAAGGAGGCGACCATCCCCATCATGGCGATTAGCATGCCCATGTCGCCGACACGGTTCATGACGAACGCCTTCTTGGCTGCCACCGCGTAGGCGGGGACGTGGTTCCAGAAGCCGATGAGCAGGTACGAGGCCAGGCCCACGCCCTCCCAGCCGGCGAAGAGACCGGCGTAGGAGTCGGCCAGCACCAGCGTGAGCATCGCCGCGATGAAGAAGTTCAGGTAGGCGAAGAAACGGCGGCGGGCCTCGTCGTGCTCCATGTAGGCGATCGCGTACACGTGGATGAGCGAACCGACGAAGGTCACCAGGATGACGAAGGTGATGGACAGCGGATCGACGAGCAGGCCGAAGTTCACGGTGAAGTCACCGGCGGGGATCCAGGTAAACAGGGTCTCGCTGAAGCGGCGCGCGTCCTCGGGGGCACCCCACATCTGGGCGGCGATGGCCGCACCGATGACGAAGGTAGACCAGGATGCGAGGGTCGCCAGCAGGTGGCCCCACTTGTCGGAAGTGCGCCCGAGCAGCAGGAGCAGGCCTGCGCTGGCGAGCGGGATCAGGATGAGGAGCCACGCGTAGGAGGCGGCTCCGGTGGCGGCGACCGTCTGGGCGGCGCCGGACGCCTGCGCAGAAAGGAAGGTGGTCATGGGTTACGTCCTCCTTCAGTTCTTCAGCAGGTTGAGGTCGTCCACGCTCGTGGTCGAGCGCGAACGATAGATGGACACGATGATCGACAGGCCGACGACGACTTCAGCGGCCGCCACGACCATGACGAAGAACGCCATGATCTCTCCGTCGACGTTGGAATTGATGCGCGAGAACGTCACGAGGACGAGGTTCGCGGCGTTGAGCATCATTTCGACGCCCATGAGCGCGATGACCGCGCTGCGGCGCACGAGGACCGTGGTTGCTCCGATGGCGAACAGCACACCCGCGAGGATGAGGTACCAGGCGAGGCTCACTTGCTCTCCTCCTTCTTCTCAGTGGGGGTGGTGGTGCGCGCCTTGCGAGCCCGAGGCTGGGCCAGTCCGGTGGGCGCGGCCGCCGGAGATGGCAGGCACGTCGGCCGCGTTCGACTGAGCGTAGACGCCGGGGGCGGGCAGCTGGCCGATACGAGTGCCCTTTTCGGCGAATGCACGCATCTTGTTGCGAGCCGTCTGCTCCTGGTTAACCTTCGGGCCGAGGCGGTCGGAGTGGGTCAGCAGCATCGCGCCGACCGCGGCGGTGATCAGCAGGCCGCCCGCGAGTTCCATACTGAGCCAGTGCTCCTGGAACAGTGTGATCGCCAGGTCGGTGACGGGCTGGTTCGAGTAGGGGTCGACGTCGCTGGGCGCGTAGGTGGCGGGGGCCGCCTTGAGGATCGCCGTCGTGACGATGACGATCAGGCCGAGGCCACCGAGGACCGCCGCGACGATCGCGCCGCGGGACTGGCGGGCGTAGTCGTCGGAGGTGCCGATGCCGATCAGCATGATGACGAAGAGGAAGAGCATCATAATCGCACCGGTGTACACGACGATCTGCGCGACACCCAGGAAGGGCGCGTTGTTCGCAATGTACAGGACCGCCAGGCCGAGCATGACGCCGACCATGCAGATGACCGAGTGCGCGGCCTTCTTCATGAAGAGGACACCCAGGGCGCAGCCGACCATGACAATGGCCGTGCATGCGAAGAGGATGATCTCCCCCGTTGACCCCATCATGGGCCAACCGTTGGACAGGTTCATCAGTGTGTCTCCTTCGCGACTCGCACCGTCTTGAGGGAGGGATCGTCAGGCCGTCGGGCCGCGACCCAGTCGACCTGGGCGGCGGTGGGGCTGGTGACGTCCCCGCGGTAGTAGTCGATGTCGTTCTTGCCCTCGACCATGGGGTGGGGCGTGTCGAGCATGCCGTCGGAGAGGGGGACCAGCAGGTCTCCCTTCTCGTAGATGTCGTCCTCGCGGGTGTACTTGGCGATTTCGAAGTCGTTCGTCATCGTCAGGGCGCGCGTGGGGCACGCCTCGATGCACATGCCGC
>QWCZ01001199.1_pt1 | contig 11518 bp, 9 predicted proteins | sample 1972651 | NCBI WGS metagenome assembly QWCZ01 (sample SAMN09866695, study PRJNA288562) | Human oral metagenome isolate pre1_saliva, whole genome shotgun sequencing... | isolation source: mouth | host: Homo sapiens | place: USA: California
GCCTCTTCGAAGGCGCGGCGCAGCTGCGACTCACGGATGCCGTACTGGGCGCGCAGACGCTGCTTTTCCTTCAGACGAACGGCGTAGTCGGAATCCTGGCGGCGGCGGGTACGGCCGTGCTCGCCGGGGCCGTAGGGACGCTTCTCGAAGTAGCGAACGGCCTTGGGGGTCAGGGCCAGGCCGAGGGCGCGGGACTCGCGCACCTGCTTGCGGGAACGATTCGTTGCCATGAAATCTTCTTCCTGTTTCTCATGTCATGTCAGGGCGGATCCCCGACATGGGGCCAACTCCAGAACCGGAAGCGGTTCGTCGGCTAAGGCCCCAGGTGCCCGCTCGTGCGGACAACTGTTCCATCCTAGCATCTTTTCAGCAGACTTCGAATGGCAGCAAGCCTCTTCGTGAGGATCGCCTCATGTCCATTCTCTGTTGGCTCGTAGTAGCGGGTACCTTCAAGGTCGTCGGGAAGATATTGCTGGGCGGCTACATGATGCGGATGGTCGTGAGCGTAGAGGTAACCCTCGCCGTGCCCCAGCGTCTTCGCCCCCGCATAGTGAGCGTCACGCAGATGCTCGGGCACCGCTCCCCCGCGCCCCTTCCGAACATCTGCCAACGCCCGATCAATGGCCAGGTACGTGGCGTTCGACTTGGGTGCCGTCGCCACCGCAACAACCGCCTGCGCGAGAAGCAGGCGAGCCTCGGGCATTCCAATAAGAGCAACGCCCTGCGCGACGGCCACACACGTGGACAACACCTCGGGCGCAGCCATTCCAATCTCTTCAGAAGCGGCGATTACGATACGTCGCGCGATGAAACGCGGGTCCTCCCCCGCCTCAATCATCCGCGCTAAGTAGTGCAGCGCCGCATCAACATCCGATCCGCGCATCGACTTGATAAAAGCACTCGCGACATCATAGTGCTGGTCACGCCCCCAGCGAACGAGCGCCTGGTTAGCAGCAGCCTCGACACTGGCAACCGTGATCTCACCGGACCCGTCATCGCTGGCCACCCCCGCCGACGCCTCCAGCAGCGTCAGAGACTTACGGGCATCCGAGCCAGCCAAGCGAACCAACCCAGCCACGGCCTCGTCTGTCATCGCGAAGCGGCCCGCAAGCCCACGTTCATCGGACAGCGCCCGGCGAACGAGACCTTCAAGCGCCTCAGACTCAAGCGGACGCAGCGTCAAAAGGAGCGAGCGAGACAGCAGCGGAGCAATCACAGAGAAGGACGGGTTTTCCGTTGTCGCCGCAACCAGCACTACCCATCGGTTCTCCACCGCTGGAAGAAGCGAATCCTGCTGCGACTTGGAGAAGCGGTGCACCTCATCCACAAAGAGGATTGTTTCCTCACCACTGCTCGCCAATGTCCGGCGCGCGCTGTCCACGACTCGACGCACGTCGCCCACGCCCGATGAGACAGCGGATAACTCAACAAAGCGTCGGCCCGACGCCCTGGCGATCAAATACGCGAGCGTCGTCTTACCCGTTCCCGGTGGACCCCACAGAACCACGGACGATACCGACACACCATCTCGAGAGCCGGGCGACAGGAGGCGACGCAGCGGAGCACCCTCACCGAGCAGATGCGATTGGCCGACAACCTCCTCCAGTCGAGAAGGTCTCATACGAACGGCGAGGGGCGCGTCCGCGGAAAACGCGGGCACGCCCAACTCGTCGAACGCTTCAGAATCAAACAGATCCATGAAACCTAGCCTACGTCAGGGTGACTCCCTGCGAGGAAGATCCGATCTTCGGGCCGGACAGAACCTGGAGGACGACGAGGCCCCCAAGGATCAGCATGCACGCACCGGCACCGAGCAGGTAACCGTTCAAGCCCTCGGACTCATCGGCGGCATTCGAGGAGGACAGGACCTCCGCATGCAACTTCACAGAATCGGACGCATCCACCGACGCGCCCGCGCCGGCAGCCGCAACGGTCGATGCGATCTTAAAGTCGGCCCAGCCGACAAGCTGATGTGAGCGGTTCGCCACGACGACCTTGTATTCGCCCATGGGCAGGCTGGCCACGTCCATCGTCACCTTGTTACCGTCTTCAACCTGAAGCCAGCGTGCCTCACCCGTCTGCATGATGTTGGCGCTCACCCACTCGCCAGCGCCAGCTTTGTCGGAGGGAACATTGATCGTCAGCTGTCCACCAGTGAAAGCCGCGCTCACGCCACCCTTATTTGCATCAGTCAGCTCAGACACATCCGATACGGGGGACACCGGGGTATCGGACGGCTGCGTCGCGTTCGCGGCAGGAGAAGCCGAAGCGGAAGGCGTTGCTGAAGGCGACGCGGAAGAAGTTGCGGTCGGCTGGACAACCGGCAACTGCGGATCATCAGGCTGAGGCGCGGGCGCGGGACTCACAGACGGTTCCGGGGCGGGGTCACCCGTGGGCTGAGGCGCAGGTTCGCCGGACGGTTCCGGGGCGGGGTCACCCGTGGGCTGAGGCGCGGGCGCGGGACTCTCGGACGGTCCCGGCGCAGGGGCACCCGTGGGTTCTGCAGTCGGCTCCGGCGTTGGCTCGGCCGTCGCAGACGGGCTGGACGGCTCGAAGACCTTCACCGAGTAGTTGATTGTCTTCGCCAGGGTCTTGTCGTCCTTGTAGATCACGACGGTGACCCAGTGGGAACTACCGGGTTTCCAGGTCACTCCTTCAGCGTTGTTGGCGCCGTTAGGAACCGGAACGACCATCCTGTAGTTGTTGAGCGCATTTACCTTCCACAGGTCATCAGCGGTCACCGTGACTGTTTCACCGGAGCGCTCGAAGGTAAGAGGCGCGGTCGGTGTCACGCCACCGTTATCCAAGATGACGCCCCAGTAGCCTGTCTTACCGTATTCCGCTTCAAACTCGGAGGCATTCTCGAGGTTGATAACGAACGTGGTGTTCGGGATAGGGAGGGGACCATCATTGTTATCGGCACGCGCAGCGAAACCGGGAATGGCGAGCGCACCTGCGGCGAAGAGGCATAGGGCCATGAGCACACTCATTACCCGACTGCGGCCAGCGAGCACCCGCGCTGCGAGGGCGGAAGTAACCCGTCCGTGCTGCATAACGGTTCTCCTTTGGGACTTAAATACTCAGAAGATATTGCCTGATAACCAGAGTAACAGCTACATCGGCTTCATGTGAAGGTCGAACACGCACCACCTGGTTAATGGTGACCATATTGGCATCGTGCGCAGGCGGCCCGATCTAGTGGAATGAGCCATGCGACTTGCGCACAATGCTGACCGTAGCAACGGCACCGAGCAACGCAAGCGCCCCACCACCTGCAAGGATCCATCCGTTGAGGCGGCCCTCTTGCTCGCGGGCAGCTTGCTCCGTGGCCTGTTGTTCCGAGCGAGACCTAGGTCCAATCTCAGAAGCGGACACGCTCTGCTGTTCGGTGGACGAAGAGGGATCGGGGGTGGATGCTCCAGGCTGGGACGAGCCACCATTCGTATCCCCCCGAGACGAAGAGTTCCCGGGACGTGGCGATCCAGGCCTCGCCGAGTCAGAGGGCGCGGAGGCATCCGTCGATGACGAAGTCGAACCCTGAGCGTCGGAAGCCTGCTCACCTCTCACCTCGGAGGTTGTTACTTTCGGTTCGTCAGCAGGAGTGGCGGGCTGTGCCACCATTGAGGCAGCTTCATCGGGATCATTGCCTGCGGGCGCAGAGGGAGTTTCCTCCCTTGGCGTGCCGGGCGTCACGACAGTGTAGTCAGGATCGGAGGGCTCAGGATCATCAGCTTTCATCGTGCACACCCGAACATCGACAGCGGTGTCAACGACACGCACCTTGGCTTCGACATACGTTCCGGTGATGGCATCGCCGATGTAAACCGTATGGGCTGACCCAACTTCCCAGGACGACGGGAGGGGAATATCCGTTGAGAAGGTCCCATCGGACGCCACGTCGGCGACGGCCCAGGCAGTACGATCACGACGAACAGCACCGGGAACCCAGCTAGGCAATTCCATTCCATCAGGACGCTTCGTCTCGCCATCATCGAGGGTGATGATAACGAATCCGCGTATCTGCTCAGTACCTGGACCCCAGCCAGAACCCTCAACATGAACCGACTCGCCCGCATGCACGATCGAGGAAAGAGAAGCCATCGACTCCGGACCCCGCGCAACGAGACAGGCGGCCGAAGCATCCGGGAAGGCATCTTCGCCAAAAGCAGGAGTTGCAGTGACAAACACGCCGCCAACAATGGACGCCGACGCGGCCAACGCAAGCAGGGACAGGCGCAGCCCCTCGCCTCGCGTGAACGACCGCGGCGCCATGCGTGCCACCTTCCTTCTCTCATGGACAATTTTAGTAAGTTCGCTCAATTATGAACAGACCGACATGTCAGTGTCCGAGTAACTACGAGCTATACGCTCCATCCTATTAGCTCATCCCCAACACGCAATTGCGAACAACAAGCAAATTCATGGACCGGTGCGCCAAAACCTGATTTTACAAGGAAAATTATATATAATTGAAAAAATTGTGAGCTAAATTATTGAATAACTGTCATCTAAAGTGACCTTTCGGTCAACATTTGAGACTATGAATCTCATTTCTACCCCCCGCTAACGACGCGGAATGACCAGCGGTGCCCCCGACTCAGGATCCTCGATGACAACGCATTCAACCTCGAACACGTCGGATATCAGAGAGGGCGTCACAATGTCTCGCGGCACTCCCTGAGCCACGATCCGCCCATCTTTCATACACACGAGATGCGTCGCGTAGCGGAAAGCAAGGTGAAGATCGTGCAATACCGCGACAACTGTCCGACCCCCCTCACGCAGGCGGTCCGCTAAACGCAGAACCTCCAGTTGATGATTCAGATCCAAATAGGTCGTCGGCTCATCCAAGAGCAGGATATCCGTCGACTGCGCCAGAGCCATCGCGATCCAGACCCTCTGACGCTGCCCACCAGAGAGCTCGCCGACACGTCTGGAGCCGAACGCGCTTACTCCGGCGTCACGCATTGCACGCGCCACGGCCTCGTCATCCTCCGTGCTCCACTGATGTGCGAGGGATTGATGCGGATAGCGGCCGCGCGCAACCAGGTCCTCCACCAACATGTCGCCCGGTGCAACAGACGATTGTGCGAGGAGACCAAGGCGGCGCGCAAGGGCCTTCTGGTTCAGGTCATTCAGGACCTGCCCGTCCAACTCAACGACGCCGCAGCGCACGCTTAGCACGCGGGCGAGTGCCCGCAACAGCGTCGACTTGCCACATGCATTCGGGCCGACGATGACCGTCAGTTCGCCCTGCAGAACATCCAGTGAAAGCCCCTCCAGAATCGGAGAGTCCTTCCCGTAGCCAACGGTGATCGAATGGGCACGAAGCCCACCTTCACTGTGCCGATGAATCATGACGTTACCTCACCTCACGAACGAGTAACACGAGCAGATAGATGCCACCCACGACACCAGTCACGACACCCACCGGCATTTCATGGGGTGCCAGGAGCCGTTGCGCAACCACGTCGGAGGCGAGTACGAGAAGCGCTCCCACGACGGCAGACGATGCAAGCCCCACTCCCCCGTGACCACACACGCGACGAGCAACGTGGGGGGCCGCCAAAGCGACAAAGGCCACCGGGCCTGCGACAGCGGTTGCCGTGGAAACCAACACCATCGCCGCAGCGATCACCGCGATCCGCACCTCACGTACCCGCACCCCCAAGGCCATCGCCACATCATCCCCCATCGCAAGCACAGCGAGCGGACGTGCGAGCCAGGCAAGAACCAGCACAGTCACTGCAAGAACGAGGATGAACGGAGCAATGCGCACCATCGTCACACCGGAGAACGATCCTGCACTCCATAACTGCGCGCGCTGCGCCGCTTCCAGGGGAGCCTTGACGATCAGCAGTGAATTGATGGCGCGGAGAGCGGCGGAGAAACCGATGCCGACCAAGACGACCCGAATGCCTGTCACGCGGACGCCACCCGCGCAGGCAAGAATGAGCACACCCGACACGAGACCACCCACGAGCGCTCCGACGCCCGTCGTCGCAGGACTGGACCCACACACAATGATCGCAAGGAGAGCACCCGTCGCCGAGCCAGTCGACAGGCCGACGATGTCGGGACTACCCAGCGGGTTGCCAGAGACCGTCTGGAAGATGGCACCCGACAGGCCGAGCGCACATCCGACTCCCAGCGCTGCACACACACGCGGAAGACGAACAGACTGCACGAAGTACACGCCCAAGAAATCGTCTCGAGGCCCGCTGTCGCCCATCAGTCGACGGAAAGACTCTGCAGCACTGAGACCATAATCCCCCAGCGTCAGCGAGTAAACGGACAGGCACACGGCAAGGAGTAGTCCAGTAACGACGACCGTGGCACTACGCCGATGAATGCGTAGCGAGACCCATGGCAATGCTAGTACCACGTAACGCCCGCTGTTCACGACATCCCCCGTCCACGCGCAGTTACGATAAAGAAAGGCGCCCCAATGAGCGCGACGATGACACCGACAGGCACCTCCTGAGGAGCCAGCACGAGGCGCGAGGCAACATCTGCGACGCACACCCACACAGCCCCCACGATGACGGACCAGAGAGCGATCAAGCCATGACGCGCGCCAACCGCGCGTCGGACGAGGAGCGGCACGGCGAGACCAACAAACGTGAGGGGACCCCCGAGCGCGGTCGCTCCTCCCGCGAGGGCTGTGACTGCTAGGGTTGCGAGTCCTCGAACAAGCCGTACCCGAACGCCGAGACCGACGGCGACCTCGTCTCCGAGCGTCAGAATGCCGAGAGCGGACGTCAGAAGCGCACCGAGCACCACCCCGCCGCCGATGACAACGCTCGCCAAGATGAGCGAATCAACTCCAATCCCCTCGAAGGAGCCGGACGCCCAATAGCGGAACTCGTTGAAAGCAAACTGGTTGGCCGTCAGGATGGCCGACGTCAGCGATGCCAGTGCGGCTGACACGGCGATACCCGCCAGTGCCAGGCGTGCACGCGAGGCGCGTGCGCCCCGGCCAGACAGTGCAAAGACGAGGGCGGAGGCTACTCCGGCTCCTATCAACGCAGCGCCGAGGGTGACGGCGCGCGTCGACACGCCCATGAGTGCGGTCGCCGACACGACCGCGAAGGCAGCCCCTGCGTTGACGCCGAGGATGCCAGGATCAGCGAGCGGATTGCGCGTCATCGCTTGCATGATTGATCCGGCTAAGCCGAGCGCGCCCCCGATGATGAGCGCCGCAATGGTCCGGGGTACACGAAGGGATAGCACCACCCGCGCGTCCTGGGAGGTTCCGCCGTGGACAAGGGACTCCCAGACAATATTCGGGGCGATCTGTCGGGATCCCAGGGCGAGCGAGGCCATCACAACGACACCAAGCACCAGCGCCGCCACTGCACAGGCAATAGCGACGCTGGTGAGTCGGTAGGCGCTCATTCGCACAGTGCGCACCTGACCGCGTGTCCCACGCTCAGGATGCCGGGACAAACTGAGCTTCGATGGACGAGACGATACCGTCCATCAGCAGGTATCCGCCGGTCGAGGTCCACAGGGATCCATCGACGGGAATGACGTGGTTTGCCTGGACGGCTCCGAGAGAATCGAAGCCGACAGTCGCCTTGGCCTCGTCGAGTGCGGCGGCAGATGCCTCGACACCGGTGGTTCCGCCTGCCGACGGGTTGTTCACCGAGGATTTGCCGAGCGTGCCGAAGAAGATCCAGTCCGCGTCGATTTGGTCGATGTTTTCGAGGGAGACGGGCTCGGAATGTCCCTCTCCGTCACGGTCCTGATTGGCGGGGCGCTTCATGCCCAGAGCGGTCAGGGCTTGTCCGGCGGGCAGCTCCTTGAGGATCAGGCCTGCACTATCGCCCTGCCAGCGCACAACCGAGTATGTCTGGTCGAGGTAGCCGGCGTCCTTCAGGCGAGCACTCACCGATGCGACATGCTGGTCGAACTCCGCGAGTTTGACGTCAGCCTGGTCGGGCACGCCGAGCGCATCCGCGGTGAGGGCGAAAGTCTCGCGCCAGTCGCCGCCCGACTGCGTGGTGAAGAAGACGGGAGCTATCTGGCCGAGGGCCGTCAGAGTTTCGGTGTCGTTGTTCTTCACGGACGTGCCGTCAACGAGGATCAGGTCCGGGTGGGCGGCACCAATGGCCTCCAGGTTGGGGGTGCCGATGGAACCCAGGATCGGGATGTCTCCAGCGCGATCAAGGAGGTAGTTGGGGACCGTCTGCTGGCCGCGGCCCGATACGACACCGATGGGCGTCACTCCCAGGGCGAGCGCGTTGTCGGTGGTCGGTTCGGAAAGCGTCACGACGCGGGTCGGATGCGAGGGCACAGTGACCTCCTGGCCGGAGGCATCGGTGACGACGCGGGTCTCACTGGTCCCGTTCGCTCCAGAGGACGAGGCCGGGGCGGGCTGCGTGGAGGAGCAGGCTCCCAGGGTCAGGGATGCAAGAGCGAGAGCCGCGAAAGCGCGAACTCGTGTCGAGATATACACGTGTTCCTCAATTCGATTAGATCACGATAGATGCATAGGCAAGCCTAACCTAGCGGCGCAAAGGGCGCTCTTTTCGCATGCAATGGTGGATAAGCTCACGTACACCATCTGTCGAGCATTCGCACGAGTCCTTCGCGCCACCACGCAATGTCATGACCACCGGGATAGGACTCGAAACTGACAAGCGATCCTGACCTCTCCAACAGCGCAGTACAATGCCGAGTTACAGGCAACATCGCCCGCTCGCGCTCACCCACCTGACACGACACTGTCAAGCCGTCACCAAGCTGCCTCTGCCTCCTCCGCAGCTCTGTCATCAGCGTCCCCTCGCCCCGGCCTCGTTCATCTCCACCCCACCACAGAGAGGGAGACTGTGCGAGGAAACACTCGACGGGCAACGAACCCAGACAGGCAGCCTCGAGCACTGCAAGCCCACCGAAGGACTGACCGGCCAGAGCAACAGGACCAGCCCCAACCTCGGCACAAATGTCTCTCACGAGCTCCTCAACACGGCCTGCCTCGGTTAACTCCTCCTGGCGGGCGCGCAGATCACCAGCATCGATCGTCACGACGCGAAGACCCGGGTAGCGCCAGGTCAGCCAGCCAACGCCATTGGCTCGCCACATCTCCCCGTCGAATAGAATGAGGGTTCTGCGTGCGGGGCACTCGCCGTCGTGGACCACGATGGAACGGGGTCGCTCACGCTCACGACGTGTACTGATGCGAACACCGATGTCTTCCTCACGGGCAGCACGCATCCGCAGATAGCGGAGGCTCTCCGATGGCCACACAACGCTCGCATCGGGTCCCACAAACAGCGAGGCGACGTTTCCTCTCCCGTTGATGAGACTGCGGACGTTGGAACAATCAGGGTGAGCAGCCTGACTTAATCGCAGCCATTCACCCCTATCCATGCTCGTGCGCGGATCGATGCCGCCTGAGTCCACAATCGCGAACTGATAGCTGAGGATCACATCCGCAGGCAGCGCACACGCGAGCACGTGCACGCGAGATCCGGGCATGCCTTCCAGACGAAAAGCGTCAAGGTGATCACGGTTGCGATCCGTCACGGTATTGACGATAACGAAGCACTGAGCATTCTCAGGCGCATCGCACCGAAACGTCACGCGAACGGCGTTAACCCCATCGAGGACGAGCCGACGACCGACGCGCGGGCCATCGGCGCACCCATGGTCATCCCAGTCCTCAGGATCGATCTCGAGCCGACAAAACCCCGTCTCAGAAAAGAACTCCTCCTCGAAGGCCATCGGTCAGTCGAAAAGCGAAATATCACCCGCGCCGACGCGCGCGACGACAGCGTCACCTCCCGCAAAGTCGATGACCGTCGTCGGCTCAGCTACGCCGACAGGACCCACGACCACCAGATCAACCTGATGCCCGATGCGCTCGTCCACATCAAAGCCATCCGTCAGAGGCTCCTTCTCACCCGGCATGATGAGCGTCGAACAAGCTAGCGGCTCACCGAGGGCCTCGACAATCGCCTGGGTGATGACATGGTCCGGGATGCGCACGCCGACCGTGTGCTTCTTCTTGTTCAGCATGATGCGCGGAACTTCCTTGGTGCCACGCAGGATGAACGTGTAAGGTCCGGGGGTCAGCGCCTTCATCGTGCGGAACTCATGATTATCGACGATGACTAGCTCACCGAGCTGCGCGAACGAGTGGCACAGCAGCGAGAAATTGTGCTTGTCATCGAGCTTACGAACCGCGCGAATGGTGTCCATGCCCGACTTGTTGCCAATCTTGGTCGCGATCGCGTAGCCGGAGTCCGTGGGCAGCGCAATCGTACCGCCGCGCTCCAGCAGGTCAACGACCGTGTTAACCAGACGTGCTTGAGGATTTTCCGGATGCAACTCAACGTACGACATGTCTCTATTGTGCACGAAACCCCCAGCGGCCGGGGCCAGATGGGGGTTTCGTGGACAGAATGCGCGAGAGCTAGATCACTTCTTCGCCTCGTCGGTGACCTCTTCACCGCGCTTCTTCGGCTTCGCGTCAACGCCGGCTTCCTTACGCTGCGCGGGCGTAATCGGAGCCGGGGCCTCGGTCAGCGGATCGAAACCGCCGCCGGACTTCGGGAAGGCGATGACATCGCGAATCGACTCGGACTTCGTCAGCAGCGAGACGATACGATCCCAGCCGAAGGCCACGCCGCCGTGCGGCGGAGCGCCGAACTTGAAGGCATCGAGCAGGAAGCCAAATTGCGTCTGGGCTTCCTCCTCGCCGATACCCATCACGTTGAACACACGGTTCTGGATGTCGCGGCGGTGAATACGAATCGAACCGCCACCGATCTCGTTGCCGTTGCAGACGATGTCGTAGGCGTAGGCCAGGGCGTTGCCCGGATCCTTGTCGAAGGAGTCGATCCACTCAGGCTTGGGCGAGGTGAAAGCATGGTGAACGGCCGTCCAGGCGCTGTGGCCCAGCGCGACGTCACCCTCGGCCTCAGCGTCGCCGGTGGGCTTGAAGAGCGGCGCGTCCACAACCCAGGTGAAGGCCCAGGCATCGGGGTCGATGAGGTCGCAACGCTTGCCGATCTCCAGGCGGGCAGCGCCGAGCAGCTCGCGCGACGGGGTCGGCTTGCCAGCAGCGAAGAAGATGCAGTCGCCGGGCTTAGCACCGGTGGCGGCAGCCAGGCCCTCACGCTCAGCCTCGGTGATGTTCTTGGCGACGGGACCGCCCAGCGTACCGTCCTCGGCGATGGTGACGTAAGCCAGACCCTTCGCGCCGCGTGCCTTGGCCCATTCCTGCCACTTGTCGAAAGTGCGGCGAGGCTGCGAGCCACCGCCGGGCATGACGACAGCACCCACGTAGGGAGCCTGGAACACGCGGAAGGTCGTGTCCTTGAAGTACTCGGTCAGCTCGGTCAGCTCGAGGCCGAAGCGCAGGTCGGGCTTATCCGAGCCGTAGCGCTCCATCGCATCCTTGTAGGTCATACGCGGGATCGGCGTGGACAGGTCGTAGCCGATGAGCGCCCACACGTTCTTCAGGACGTCCTCGGCGACCTCGATGACGTCGTCCTGGTCCACGAAGCTC
>QWCZ01001200.1_pt1 | contig 11517 bp, 13 predicted proteins | sample 1972651 | NCBI WGS metagenome assembly QWCZ01 (sample SAMN09866695, study PRJNA288562) | Human oral metagenome isolate pre1_saliva, whole genome shotgun sequencing... | isolation source: mouth | host: Homo sapiens | place: USA: California
TGCAAAGTAAAAAGCGGGCTAGTTAAGCCTAATGACACAATAAAAGAACTTGATAAGAAAATGGATGAGGCAACCCGCTATTTTAGGTAATTCCCACTTCACGCTATATTAAGTTGTTTTTAGTTACTGATTTGGTAACCTATAATAGTTTTAAATAGTATAAATTTATATTGACATGGCAAGGAAAAAGAATGATGGCAAAGGCAGGATAGGCGGGCGGGCAAAGGGAACGCCCAACAAGGTAACGGCAAGTCTAAAAGAGTTCATCAAGAACTTGATAGACAATAACAGAAGCCAGATAATTGCCGACATGAAAGAGTTAGAACCCTATCAGCGGTTATTATTCATAGAGCGGTTAATTGGCTATGTGTTACCTAAACAGGCAGCGGTGGACGTACAAAGCCAGATAGATGCAGAATACAAGGCATTGGAAAGGCTTATAGACGATGCACCTGATGAGTTTATAGACAGGATAACAGACAAAGTTTTAAAGTTACAGGAGGAAAAGCAGAATGAGCGACAACAGGGATAAGCTAAAGCAGCTTGCAAGAGGTTACAGCGACCTTACAGGCAGCGACATGGGGTTTGATATAGACCTTTGGGAGTATCTGGACAGGGGCGAGTATAATAAGCGGGCTGTAGAGGCTTGTATTGGCTTGCTAAGGTGGTACAAACAGGAGAATGGGACAACAGACCGTCAGAGTGGTTTTTATCAGTATATTCAACAATTAAAAAAGCAAGGTTATGAGATTGAAATTTAATGAAGCACAGGGCATTGACACCCAGACGGGTGCAATAGTCCAAGTGGAGGCGACAAGAATGTACATTACCAACGACACGGGGGCAAGGGAAACCGATGCTGAGGTGGTATTGTCTTTCTTCAAAGATGCTAATGATTGTGGCTACCATACCACATTATCAGCAGACCAAACAAAGAAGTTAATTAAGCGTCTGCAATCACTCTATGAGGGCGTTAAAGCCTACAACGAGATATTGCAAGGTACTCAGAGTATCAAAGAGAAGTAACATTAATATTCACGTTTAAAATTAAAAATTATGACTTACAAAAGTATGGTAGCAGAACGCTACACCGATGAGAAAGGGAATGTTTGGTTTATTAGTCCAGATGGTTGTAAAACACTTGTAAAATCTGAACTTTCTGCAGAAGAAAAACAGACTATAGCAAACCAAATAAACGCCCAGACTGCAAAAATTGTAGCCGATGAGCGAGAGGCACGACAACAGCGTATCGACAACAATTTGCAGTACATTAAAAACCACATGAAGCCATGAGTAAGGAATTGGAACGCCTCAACGAGGAACGCCAGATTATTCACGATGCCAAGGAATACCTAAAAGGCATTGAAATGGCTATCATGGAACATTTTGGCAAGAAAAAATGAAAAAGCGTGCAAAGGTTTGGCAGTCTGGAAATAATTACCTACCTTTGTTTCTCCTAAATATCATAGCAGCCTCAACGGCTGAAACTTAAAATATAGCCCTTTGTATGGTGGTGGTAGTGGAAACGCCCACATGGTTACTATGATAGCCAAGGACACCTAAGCAAAGGGCGTTTTAATTCCTAAATTATCATAGACAATGGAAATAGCAAAAATGAAGTTAGTGCCAATGGTCGCTGGTACTTCAATGGCAAAAGCCGATGTAGCAAAGATTAGCGAGGTAACAAAGAACCTTATCAAGTCCCGTGCAATGATAGATGATTTGTGGGGTTGTGTGGTTACAAGCTATATCCAAGTATTCCCCTATGCTGACAATGTGGATGATAACACATTGGATAAATTTAAAGACATTTGTACCCAATTGGAGTGTGAGGTAATTAGCCTTATTGGTGATGTGATGGAAGAAACATTGATTAATTCCAACTTTGAAGAGATATGAGGTTTCTGGATAAGACGCAGCAGCCACCGCCAAAGGTTAGCAGGCGTGTCAAAGAGATATTAAGACATTTAAGCCTCAACAAGAGGAAATAAGAAAAGGAGGTGTTTACTATTATGGTAAGCACTTCTTTTTTTGCATGTAAGCCTCAACACCAGCCACAGGAGGCGTTATTATTCCTTTTGCCTGTAACTATCCATAGCTAAAAAGACACCCCTCCTAATGGTAAATAAAAGTTTTGCTATTGTATAGAAGACATGGTTACCAATTTAGTAACCCGCTTATTTGTGCATCTGGATAGATGAGGCTCTTAGGTGGCAAAAGTGGGGTATGTGTTGCAATTTGCACCCTATTTGCACCCTGTAAAAACAAAACACCCTGTAAATCAACGGTTTACAGGGTGTTATTTGTAGCGGGGGTGGGACCCGAACCCACGACCTCCGGATTATGAATCCGACGCTCTAACCAGCTGAGCTATCCCGCCATCCATGCGCTTTATTTCTTTAAAGCGGTGCAAAGGTATAGAAAAAAAATGATACTCACAAATGTTATTCGACTTTTTTATCATGATTATAAGGTTTTTGTTCGATAGCTGATAGGGGTTAAGAGAATAGCAGATAGAAGTTAATCGGAGTGGAGAAAATATGTGGGAATGATGATTCTCCATATTTGAATACTACGAGAGAAGTGTAGACTGGGGAAGGGGTTGTATCATCTTTATATTTGAAGTAAGCCCCTTCTCCATTTGAAGAAACGCCTAGTTTGATGTGAAAAGGGCGTTTCCTTCTTGTAAGGAGAGCCTCTTTTAAATTGCTGTTAGTAACTGATAGTAATGTAGATGAGTTGCACACCCATTTTTAGTTGGCGTTATTAAGACTTCGAGAAAAGAATAAAAATACTAAAAAAGACCTTTACTATGATATTTTTATGTACTTTTGCAAGTAAAATGAATGCGTGTAGACATTCTTAAGAACATCTCATGTTTCGTATTAAAAAGTTAGATATCTTCATCGCCAAGCAGTTTGGTATGCTCTTCGCAGGAACATTCTTTATCAGTTTGTTCGTGTTGATGATGCAGTTCTTGTGGCGTTATGTGGATGATTTGATTGGTAAGGGATTGTCAATGGAGGTGCTAGGACAATTCTTCTGGTATATGAGCTTGATGATGGTTCCACAGGCACTTCCACTTGCAATCCTCCTTTCTTCACTGATAGCATATGGTAATCTTGGTGAGAGTTCAGAGCTTACTGCGATTAAATCGGCTGGTATTTCGTTGATTCAATCATTCCGTGGACTGATTGTTATAAGCGTTATTATTGCTGGAGCCTCATTCTATTTCCAGAACAATGTGGCGCCTATGGCACAAAAGAATATGGCTCAACTGCTTATTTCTATGCGGCATAAAAGTCCAGAATTAGAGATTCCTGAGGGTGTTTTCTACGGTGGTATTCCACAAACAAACCTATATGTTGAGCGGAAAGATATGAAGAGTGGACACCTATATAATATAATGGTGTACCGCATGACAGATAGTTATGAGGATCAAGCAATCATCCTTGCAGACTCTGGTATGTTGCAGTCTACGGCTGAAAAGAAGCACCTCGTCTTGAACTTATGGAGTGGGGAATGGTTTGAGAACATGCGTTCGCAAGAGATGGGGAATAGTGCAAGTGTTCCTTACCGAAGGGAGACTTTCGCTCATAAACATATTGTATTGGACTTTAACGGAGACTTTAATCTGACAGATGTAGCGGGTATCTCTAGTGATGCACGTACAAAGAGTCTGGAAAAGATAAGCCATGACAAGGACTCGTTAGTGCATGTTTATGATAGTGTAGGACAGGCTTATTACAAAGATGCACAATCGCTTTATTACCCTGCTCCTAAGCTATCTTCTGCAGAAAAGATGCAGGCTATTAAGATGGCAGATAACAAGAAGTTCGATATTGACTCATTGTTTAAGAAGCTCCCTGCAGACCAACGACGTATGGTCGTAGATCAGGCTTTGTCGACTGTTCAACAGGAGGTGAGCGACCTCGACTTCAAGTCTATGATCACCAGTGATGGCGATAAGATGATACGTCAACACGATATTGAATTTATCAATAAGTTCACACTTTCGCTTATTTGTATCGTCTTCTTCTTCATCGGCGCACCATTGGGAGCCATCATCCGAAAGGGTGGCTTGGGTATACCTATTATAGTGAGTGTGTTGGTATTCATTGTTTATTACATCCTTGATAACACGGGTTACCGTATGTCTCGACAGGGTGACTGGGCTATATGGTTTGGTCGTGGACTATCCATGGCAGTGTTAGTTCCGATGGCGGCATTCTTTACTTATAAGGCAAATAATGATTCGGCAGTATTCAATGCAGACGCTTATAGGAATGTTCTGAGGCGTATGCTTGGCTTGCGTATCAAGCGTAGTATAGCAAGCAAAGAGGTTATTATTCATGATCCAGACTACTTAAACATAGCGAACCGATTGAAGGTTATGAATGGTAAGATTGCTGATTACGCTCAATCAAGAAATCTGAAAGCACTGCCAAATGTGGTTAAAGTGTTCTTCCGTTACCATGCCGATCATAACATCGAGAATATAAATGTAGAATTGGAGAGCATTATTGAAGAATTAGGAAACACTCGAAACAGAGTTATTCTATCCTCTTTAAATAAGTATCCAATCCTTACTGTTAAGGCACATACACGTCCGTTTGATCGTAGATGGATGAATATTGCCTCGGTATTTATCCTTCCTTTGGGTATATTCCTATATATAAGAATGTGGCGTTTTAGGCTCCGTCTTTATCGTGATTTGCGTACAATCACAGCTTGTAACAACGAGGTTATAGCAGAGATTGAAGCGCATGGTGGAGGGAGATTGAGATTAGAAAACAATAATAATCAGTAACAAGATATGGAAGAGTTTAAGCTTGATAGCATCGAAGATGCACTAAAAGATTTCCGTGAAGGAAAGTTTGTTATAGTCGTAGATGATGAAGATCGCGAGAATGAAGGTGATCTTATCATGGCGGCAGAGATGATAACACCTGAGAAAGTAAACTTTATGTTGAAGAATGCTCGTGGTGTTTTATGTGTGCCAGTAACTCTTTCTAGGGCTGATGAGTTGGACTTGCCACATCAAGTATCTGATAATACATCTATGTTAGGAACGCCTTTCACCGTGACAGTGGATAAGTTAGAAGGATGCTCAACGGGCGTTTCTGCACATGATCGTGCTGCAACCATTAAGGCGTTGGCAGACCCTAATTCAACTCCTCAAACCTTTGGTCGTCCAGGTCATATAAACCCTCTTTATGCTCAAGACAATGGTGTCTTACGCCGTTCTGGACATACAGAAGCTGCTGTAGATCTCTGTAAACTCGCAGGTTGTTTCCCTGCTGGTGTGTTGATGGAGATTATGAATGAAGATGGAACTATGGCTCGTATGCCTGATCTTCAGAAGCGTGCTAAGGAGTGGGGGATGAAGATTATCAGTATAAAAGATATCATTGCTTACCGATTGAAGAAGGAGTCTAGTATTGAAGTAGGCGATGAAGTGGAACTACCAACACAATATGGTACGTTTCGATTGATACCTTTCCGTCAGGCTAATGGGCTAGAACACATGGCTCTTATAAAGGGTTCTTGGAAAGAAGATGAGCCAATCCTTGTTCGTGTTCATTCGTCATGTGCGACAGGAGATATCCTTGGTAGTAAGCGTTGTGATTGTGGGGAACAACTCCATAAAGCAATGGAAATGATAGAGAAAGAGGGTAAAGGCGTTATAATCTATATGCAACAAGAAGGGCGTGGTATCGGTCTGATGAATAAGATAGCAGCGTATAAGTTGCAGGATGAAGGACTTGATACAGTTGAGGCGAATATACATCTTGGCTTCCGTCCAGACGAACGTGATTATGGTTGTGGGGCTCAGATGTTACGCCATCTAGGGGTTCATAAGATGCGATTGATAACGAATAACCCAACAAAACGTGTTGGTCTAGAGGCTTACGGACTTGAGATTGAAGAGAACGTTGCTATTGAGATTGAGCCAAATAAATTCGATTATCGTTATTTAAAGACAAAGCGTGATCGTATGGGGCATGACTTGCACCTTGATTAATAACATCCCCTTATATATTAATAAGGTGATAGCAGAGCTCTGAATGTCGGTAGATATTCAGAGCTCTTACCATTTTGTTTGATATTGTTGTGTGTTTGAATCAAAAGAGTTAATTTCTTTTTAAAAAACTAATAACTAGATAGAATTTTAGACTTAGATGTAAAATAAAGTAAGAAATATTACGATATAAGAATGTATTTACGTACTTTTGTGGTTGAAAGTTACACTAAGGAACAAAGCAAACAGAATATGGCACAGTTATCAGACCGACTTAATAGGTTAGCTCCTTCTGCTACATTGGCGATGTCACAACGAAGTGGTGAGATGAAGGCACAGGGTATTAACGTTATTAATATGAGCGTTGGTGAACCCGATTTTATGACTCCAGATCATGTGAAAGAGGCTGGTAAGAAAGCTATAGATGATAATTTTTCAAAGTATTCACCTGTTCCTGGTTATCTCTCTTTGCGTAAGGCGATAGCAAATAAGCTCAAACGTGAAAATAGCCTTAACTATTCTGCATCTGAAGTAATTGTTGGTACGGGTGGAAAACAAGGCGTTTGTAATACAATCTTAGCTCTTGTTAATCCTGGTGATGAAGTTATTATTCCTGCTCCTTATTGGGTAAGTTATCCACAGATGGTAAAGTTGGCGGGTGGAGAACCTGTCATTGTTCCTGCAGGGATAGAGCAAGATTTCAAGGTAACAGCTGATCAGTTGAAAGCTGCTATTACATCTAGAACGAAACTTATCATACTCTGTTCCCCAAGTAACCCCACTGGTAGTGTTTATACAAAGGAAGAATTGGAGGCGTTGGCAAAGATAGTTTTAGAACATAATGACCTCTTTGTTCTCTCGGATGAGATATATGAACACATTAATTATATAGGTTGTCATGCAAGTATTGCCGCCTGTGAAGGGATGAAGGAACGCACGATTATTTGTAATGGTGTTAGCAAAGCGTATGCCATGACGGGCTGGAGGCTCGGGTGGGTAGCTGCTCCTGAGTGGATAATCAAAGGTTTGAATAAATTGCAAGGTCAGTATACTTCTGGTACAAGCAGTGTTAGTCAGATGGCAGCTCTAGCAGCTTATGAAGGTGATCAAGGATGTGTAGAAGATTTCCGCAAGGCTTTTCAGCGTCGTCGTGATTTAATAGTTTCTCTGGCGAAGGAGGTTCCAGGATTAGAGGTAAACGTTCCTGAAGGGGCTTTCTATTTATTTCCTAAGTGTTCAAGTTACTTTGGTAAGACTGACGGAAAGCATATAATTAATAATTCAACGGATTTTGCTTTGTATCTCCTCGAGGAAGGTCATGTCGCAACAGTAGCTGGTGATGCATTTGGTTCGCCTGATTATTTTCGTATGAGTTATGCGACCAGTGACGACAATATCATTGAAGCTCTTTCACGCATAAAGGAGGTCTTGTTGAAACTGAAATAGTAATTGATTAAATCGTAAGAAAGCAAGGTTAGAAACTATATAACTATAATTGTTAAATGTTATTAATCGTAGTTTTAGTTCCTCATTAATTGTTATCTTTGCGGAAATAAGATGATGCTGTGACACGTATCTAATGGCATTGTCTCACACAAACAATTAAAAATCAGAAAGATATTAACAATTTAATTCATTAATAACTAAAAATTAAAATTTCATCAAATTATGGCAACTACACAACAAAAAGCAGCCCCAAAGAAGAAATCAGAGGGCTTCACAGGAGTTAGAGGTGCATTCTGGGTTATCGTCGTTTGCGCTATCGTTGCATTCACATTGTTCTTCACTTGGTTCGGTAATGATATGCACTTCCAAGATGGAGCAGCACGTGAAAACCCAGCAGACGTTTGGGGTACTATCTTTAAGGGTGGTGTCGTCGTTCCTGTAATCCACACTCTCTTACTCTCAGTACTTGCTATGTCTATTGAGCGTTGGATGGCTTTGAAGACAGCATTCGGTAAGGGTTCTCTTCCAAAGTTCGTAGCAAACATTAAGGCTGCTCTTAATGCTAATGATCTTGCAAAGGCTAATCAGCTTTGCGATCAGCAGAAGGGTTCTGTTGCAAATGTCGTTAAGGCATCTTTGAATGCTTATAAGGACATGGAAACAGGCGCTAATGCTAATCTTAAGAAGGCTCAGAAGGTTGCAAAGATTCAGCAGGCTCATGAGGAGGCAACTCAGCTTGAGATGCCAGTTCTTACAATGAACCTCCCAATCCTCGCAACGATGGTTACACTTGGTACTCTTACTGGTCTTCTCGGTACTGTAACTGGTATGATCAAGTCTTTCTCTGCTTTGTCTGCAGGTGGTGGCGCTGACTCTGCTGCTCTTTCTGCTGGTATTTCTGAGGCGTTGATCAATACAGCATTCGGTATTGGTACATCATGGTGTGCAGTAGTTTCTTACAACTTCTTCTCTAATAAGGTTGATAAGTTGACTTATGCCCTCGACGAGGTTGGTTATTCTATCGCTCAGACATACGAAGCAAACCACACAGACGAGGCTTAATTTTTGCTAACCCTTTAAATATTTATCACTATGGGTAAAGTAAAAATTAAGAAGAGCGACGTTTGGATCGATATGACGCCTATGTCAGACGTTATGACCCTGTTGCTTACCTTCTTTATGTTGACTTCTACATTCGTTAAGAATGAGCCAGTGAAGGTAAATACTCCAGGTTCTGTGTCTGAGATGAAGGTGCCAGAGAACGGCGTCCTAACCATTCTCGTTAGTCCTCAAAAAGGACCTAATGGAACACCTACTGGCGAAGGCCAAGTGTTTATGAGCTACGATAATACAAATGAGCTTGGTCAGATTATAGACCAGATGGCACCAGATTTGACTCCTAAAATGAAGAAAACATTCATGGCAGAGTCTACATTTGGTACTCCACTTGATAAGTTGGCTGCATATCTTTCTAAGCCTGCAGCTGAGCGTAGCAAAGAGCTCCCAAAGATGGGAATCCCTCTCGATAGTATCCAGGGACAGGAGATGACAGAATTTCAGCAGTGGGTTAACGCAGCCCGCCAGGTGAATCCAAAAGTTAGACTTGCAATCAAGTCTGATGGAAACTCTCCTTATGGAACGGTTAAGAAGGTAATGAGCGAACTCCAAGATATGGATGAGAGCCATTACTACATGATCACACAGTTGGACGCTAAAAAGGCTGCTCAGGCAGCTGGTAAGTAAAAGGAGGTCTAAGACATGGATATGATGGAAACAGGAAAAAGCGGAGGCGGTAAGCAGAAGAAGATGACTGTACGCGTAGACTTTACGCCTATGGTGGATATGCTTATGTTGCTTATAACCTTCTTCATGCTTTGTACCTCACTTAGCAAGCCTTCAACTATGGAGTTGACTATGCCAAGTAATGATAAGATTCAGGACGATACCAAGAAGAATGAGGCCAAAGAGTCACACTCTATTACGATTTACATTGCCGATGGGGACAAGATTTTCTATGGCAATGGTAAACCAGAGTATGATAACGCAAATTGGTTGCATGCTGCTGATTGGAGCAATACTTCTAAGGGTATCCGATACGTTCTCCAGCATAAGCAAGTAGGTGATCCTTCAACAGGTGAGGCTATTTCACTCCCATATCAAGATATGGAGATTGCTGTGAAAGAATTGGATCGTAAGAAAGCTGCGAACCCAGCTGCTTATCCAGATAGTGTTTATCAGTCTGAGATTGCTCAAATAAAGGGTGGTATGATTAATGGCAAGAAGGTATCTACAATGACTGTTATTATCAAACCGACTGATAAAGCTTCTTATCGTCATTTGGTTGACATCCTCGATGAAATGCAGATTTCATACATTGGAACTTACGTCATTGACAAGCTGACAGACCAAGACAAGGCTCTCTTAGCCAAGAAGGGTATTAAGGCTTAATCACTGATTCGTAAACAATTAAAGAAAGAAGAACAATGGCAAAAATAGATCTATACGATCCTAAATGGGTCGAGATGGTGTTCGCTGAAAAGAATAAGGAATACGGTGCATATAAGCTTCGTAAGTCTGTTTCGCAGCGTAATATCAAAGCATTAGCTATTCTGCTTATTGCTGCATTCCTCGGTGGTGGTTACTTAGCATACCAGATCAAGAAGCACAATGATGACTTAGAAGCTCAACGTGCATATGCAGCTAAGATGGAATTAGCTGCTCTTGAGGCAGCAAAGAAGGAGCAAGCTGAACGTAAGAAACAGCAGAAGCAGCCAGATCCAAAGAAAATTGAACCTGAAAAGGTTGTTCCTGAGACTCGTGCTACTGTTAAGTTTACAGCCCCTGTCATCAAGGATGATAAGGATGTAAAGGAAGAGATGCCACCTATGGTCAAGATGAATAAGGAGACCAAAGCTGTCGGTGTTGAGACGAAGGAAGGTACGGATAACCGTACTGAAACTGCAGCTCGTACAACCGTAGCTACTCCTGAGCAGATTGTGCCAAAGATTGAGAAACCTGTTGTTGAGGCTCCAAAACCAGAGCCAGAAAAAGAGGTTGAGAATAAGATCTTTACTGTGGCAGAGCAGATGCCTTCATTCAAGGGTAATGTCAACGCATGGTTGAGCTCACACCTTCAGTACCCTGCAGTTGCTGCAGAGAATGGTATTCAAGGTCGTGTTATCGTTAAGTTCGTTGTAGGACGTGATGGTGGTGTTAGTCAAGCTCAAGTTGTTCGTGGCGTTGACCCATCACTCGATCGTGAAGCTCTTCGTGTTGTAAACAGCATGCCGAAGTGGAATCCAGGTATGAATAACGGCCAAGCTGCAAACGTTTGGTTCACTCTACCTATTACGTTCAAATTGCAGTAAAAGCAAATTATATGAAAAGATCCAAATTCTACATCATAGTAGGATTGATGCTTAGTCTTAGTTTTCTTCTGTCCTCTTGTGGACAGAAGAGAGCTAAAGACGGCAGAACAGATACACCGACGTCAGGGACGATTAAGTTCGCCTCTGACGAAAGTTTTAGTCCTATTATTGAGGAGCTGTTGCAGACGTATCAGTTCCGTTACCCACAAACCCACTTATTGCCTATATATACAGACGATAATACGGGTATGAAACTGATCCTCGATCAGAAGGTTAATCTCTTCTTTACCTCACATGCTTTGACAAAAGGAGAAGATGCTATATTACGAGGGAAAGGTCCTATTCCAGAAGTTTTTCCAATAGGATATGATGGAATTGCTTTCATTGTTAATCGTGCAAATAATGATTCATGTATGACGGTTAATGATGTGAAGAAGATTCTCAGCGGACAGATTGCAAATTGGAAGCAGTTGAATCCTAAGAACAATCAAGGTAATATTGAAGTTGTTTTTGACAATAAGGCTTCAGCTACTTTACATTATGTAGTCGACTCCATTTTAGGTGGAAAAAATATCAAGAGTGCGAACATTGTTGCAGCAAGCAATAGTAAGTCTGTTGTTGATTATGTTCATAAGACTCCCAATGCTATAGGTGTTATTGGTTCCAATTGGTTAAATGATC
>QWCZ01001202.1_pt1 | contig 11503 bp, 5 predicted proteins | sample 1972651 | NCBI WGS metagenome assembly QWCZ01 (sample SAMN09866695, study PRJNA288562) | Human oral metagenome isolate pre1_saliva, whole genome shotgun sequencing... | isolation source: mouth | host: Homo sapiens | place: USA: California
TGCAGCTGTTGATGGTAATGTCTATCGTGTACTAAGCCGTTTGTGTGCTGATGCTACGCCGATAGATACTCCACAAGGGCAGAAGCATTTTCGGGCTTTGGCGACAGAGTTACTCAGTCAGGAAGCCCCCGGCTTGCATAATCAAGCGATGATTGAGCTTGGCGCATTGGTCTGCACACCTCGCAAACCTGATTGCTTGTTTTGTCCAGTGTCGGTTTATTGTCAGAGTTATGCCGAGGGTTCGATGCTTCAGTATCCAGTTAAACAAGGTAAGATAAAGGTCACCAATCGTTACCTATCTTTCTTTTTGATTGAGTTACCCGATGGAACAATCTTATTGGAGCGTCGTCCTGCGGGTGATATATGGCAAGGACTGTATCAGTTTCCTTTGCTTGAAACGCAGGCAGATACTTCATGGGAGGAGTTAAGCAAGTCTGATGAGTATCAAGAATTAATGTCGTCACTTACAGACGTAACATTTGCATCTGTTGTTCCTCAAGAGAAACAGCATCGTTTGACTCATCGCTTGTTGCATGCGAAGCTTTATCGGATTAAGGCTTCGTCCTATCATGGCGACCGTTATCAGTGTGTTCCTATGAGTGAACTAGATAAGTATGGTCTACCAATCCTCCTTCACAAACTCATAGGGTTGGCATAGTTGATCTGTATTGAGAGCTAAATCAAAGAGGGTATAAGTAAGGAGTATTGACTAAAGGGAACTTTTAAGTTCTATCTTCGAGAGAATCTCTTTAAGAGGGAGAAATAAAATGCATTAAAGGTATTATATTGTTAAAAGAAATTTTTGATGGCAACGTGGAAGAATACTGATATTATAGTTAATGGGCAATTGGTGAAAGCACAAGCTCCAATCATCGTTTCTGCAAGTAGGAGTACAGATATACCTGCTTTTTATGCAGATTGGTTCTTTGACAGACTAGAGAAAGGATATTCGGTATGGACAAATCCTTTTAATGGTGTTAAGTCTTATGTTTCTTATAAGGATACTCGCTTTATTGTTTTTTGGTCAAAGAATCCACGTCCATTGTTGCCATATTTGAATGTGCTAAGGAGTAAGAATATCAAATGTTACATTCAGTACACTTTAAACGATTATGAAGCAGATAATCTTGAGAAGGTTCCATCTTTATCTTATCGCATAGAAACATTTAAACTATTAGTAGAGGAACTTGGATTCGGTAGTGTCGTTTGGCGCTTTGATCCCATGATTTTGACGGATGCTATTTCCATTGAGGTCCTGCTAGATAGAGTTAAGAAGATAGGAGATGCACTAAAAGGTTACACAGAGAAACTGGTCTTTTCATACGCCGATATTTCGGTATATAAGAAAGTGCAATTTAACCTAGATAAAGCAGGTGTTCTTTATAAAGAATGGACCGAAGCCCAGATGCGGGAATTTGCAGAAAGACTATCTTCTATGAATATCGAGAGGGGTTGGAATTATCAACTAGCAACCTGCTGTGAAAAAATCGATATCGAAGAATATGGTATTCAGCATAACCGATGTATAGATGCAGATTTAATTACCCGATTAGCATGGGACGACAAGGCTCTTATGGATTTTATGAAGGTTAAGATTCTCCCAATACCTGCTCCATCTTTATTTGAAGAGACAAATTATGAACTTCCAGATGAGGCTATATGCCTACCTAATAATCAGTATTTTATTAGTGAACATAAAAAGGATTCAGGTCAAAGAACTTTGTGTGGCTGTATGGCAGCGAAAGATGTTGGAGAGTATAATACTTGTCCTCATATGTGTGAGTACTGCTATGCAAACACAACGAAAAGCCTTGCGCTGGCTAACTGGAAACTACATCAACAGAATAAAGGGGCCGATACAATAACAGGTAAATAATCATGTCTGAATTTATACAGCTGTTTAGCCAGAACGGAAACTTGTCATTTATGGGGATGAGAGATGTAGCACAAGCTCTTCTCCCTAAAGATAGGGTTGAACAAGATAAGCTATATGAAAATTTAGATAGAGGTAAAAATATCTTAGATGATGATGATCATTTGAATATGTACCTTTATTCCTATGGGAAGATGCATAAGGCTAAACTAGATACTGCGTTTGAGCTAATCCCTGATTTTGAGCTTTTATTGAATGAAGACTTTGAAATTTATGATTGGGGCTGTGGTCAAGGTACAGCGACGATATGCTTTTTAGATTATCTAGCTTCCAATCAAGCTAACCAAAGAATACAGAGTATCAATCTTATTGAACCATCCAAAGCTGCGGTCCAACGAGCTTCAGATGTTATTTCTTGTATCAATCAAGCTCACACGATCAGAACTGTTGTTAAGGACTTTGATCGCTTATCTGTAGATGATTTTGAAAAATCGAATATCAGAAAAATTCATCTATTTAGTAATATCTTGGATGTTGAAGGATTTGATCTTGCTAGGTTTATACACCTTTTTCAGAATACCTTCAACGCAAACAATATCTTTATCTGTATTGGTCCTTACTATGCAAATTCTCGAAGAGTTAGAGAATTTATGGTAGCGACAGAGCCTGATACAGTATTTGCTTATCTAGATAAAGACCGCGGGGAATGGTTACGGGATTGGACGATATCTTTACGACTCTTTGATAAAACCTTTAAAAGGGTTGAAGCTATTGATGATATTAGAAGGCGCATAGAAGAATCTCATAAGAAGGATCAATTTTTTGCTGGATATGTCTTGGATGCTATTGCAGAGGAATATGAGAAATCTTCATATTCAGAAGAGTCAGGAGAACTCTATCGTGCATTGTCTACGTTTGATGTAAAATCTAATACTCAATTAGGTGTATATGAAGAATATGATTCTCAATTAGCAGTACTTGCTAATATTATTTCTCGCGGACTTCCTACAAAGGCTCCTATTTTTGTGGAAAATGCCTTCTCGGACTTATTAGGTGTTTCTAAAAAGCCATCAGATGGAGCTCTTCTCAATTATTCCTCAAGACACAGTATATCAGCTCAACATATATATGAAGCATTACATATTATAGATCCTCGTTTTGATATTAGTCATTACAACAAAGAGTTGTTAGAAAGTAGCTTTGAACAGGAGTTTATAAGTCGCCTTCAGAAGAATAGAGAGAATAGTTTTTTACTTCAGATGCTTGAGCCTCAGCGTTCTCTGTCTTCAATTATAGATATCCCCAACAAGACCTTTCAAAAAGAACAACGAGTAGATTTTGCTTTGAATATTCCTTATGGAGGAGCTCATGTCGGTTTTATTGTAGAGATAGATGGGCATCCTTACCATAGTAATATATTTGATATACTTCGTGATAGGAGAAGAGATAGAGCCTCATCTCAAAGTGGGTGGGATACCTATCGAATTACAGAAATTAAGGATAATTCTTTTCTTGATAGCTGGAGGCAGGATGCATTATCTGAGAAATATCTGAGAGTTGTAGCACAAAATAGTACAAAGAAATTGTCTGGAAAGTGGAATGAAACACTCCAAGCTGTACTAAGTCCATTGGCTATAGCTAGGTTGGAACGGATTTTGGTGGAGGTCTTGATGACAGGTAGTCTTAATAAATCTGCTCCTGAATGGAATATAGCTGTCGTCGAACGAGATGTACCATGTGCTGTAATTGCGATAAAAGATTTAGAAGATAAGATAAAACATATCTATGCCCTATCAGGAATCAATAGTTCTTTTCCTAAGATTAATCTGAGTGTTATTTCTACGGATGAATTTGCTAAATCTCCCTTACACCTAAAGCAGAAGGTGAGTCTAGAGATGCCTCATAAACATTTTGATGTTTGTATTGATATCTCCATGCTTCTTCGGGACAATATTGATGCATTACCACTAAATATAGATGCGGATGCTATTTATATTGTACGTTCTGCCCACTATCAAAAAGGGAATAGAAGAATTTGCTCTGCTGAATGTATACAATATCCACCTTTGGTGACAAAAGACTCTACCGGTAAGTATATTAATATCGTGGAGCGTGAACAGATTCTGACATATTTTCTACGTGATATCTTTCGTAAGCCCTTTTTTCGAACTGGTCAGTTGCCTATTATTAGTCATTCATTAGGAGATCAAACGACCATCGGGCTTCTTCCCACTGGAGGCGGGAAGTCTTTGACTTACCAGATTTCATGTATGTTACAGCCCGGAGTCTCAATTATTGTTGACCCATTGATATCTCTGATGGTTGATCAGGCTAGAGGTTTAAGAGATCTCAGGATAGACGTTTGCGAATATGTGAATAGTAGCATGAGTAGTTCGGAGAGAGCTGAAAAACTGAATCTGTTACAGCAAGGTGCTGTACTATTTATGCTCTTGTCTCCAGAACGATTTATGATGCCAAATTTTCGAGAAAATCTAGTCGCTATGACTGAGAAAAATCAGGTTTATTTTACTTATGGTATCATAGATGAAGTCCATTGTGTTTCAGAGTGGGGACATGATTTCCGAACATCCTATCTTCATTTGGGTCGAAATATGATTAACTTCATGAGAACAAAGTCAAATCGTCCTCTATCAATAATAGGACTTACGGCTACAGCTTCTTTTGATGTGTTAGCAGACGTCGAGCGAGAGCTTACTCTAGGAGGAAATATAAAGATTGATAGTGAAGCTATTGTTAGACCTGAAAGCGAATTTCGTCCAGAGCTAACTTATCGTGTGCTTCCTATAACTGTCAATTTTAATAGGTTAAAAGACCCTACTGAACCATATTTATTGATACCTGGTCTTGATGAATTAGCTCTAAAGGATGCTGTCGCGGAAGAAAAGATAAAGCAAATTTTGTTTCTTTTGGACTCTGTACCTTTAGATCTAGAAGAGAAAAATGAGCAAAATCCGGAGTATAAAATCCCCAATTATTATAAGGATGAGTTCTATAGTCCAAATAACGAAGGAAAGTATAATTACGCTGGAATTATATTTTGTCCTCATGCTAAAGGCGTTTTTGGTGTAAATAATAATGCTACTAACACACGAAATGGCGTGTCTACAGTATTAATGTCTCAGGGAAATCGTTTTCGAGTTGGCACTTTTGTTGGAGGAGATCATCCTGCGGGTGATATGTCATCATTTAATAATAATGATAAGAATCTTATGGTGGCAACAAAAGCTTTTGGTATGGGTATTGATAAACCGAATATTCGCTTTACTATCAACTTGAATCATCCCTCTTCTATAGAAAGCTATGTACAGGAAGCAGGTCGTGGAGGACGAGATAAGAAAAATGCCATATCTTATCTCTTATACGAATCTACTGAGTATATTCATCTTACGTTAGATAAAATCAATGATATTCGATTTTATATGGGGAAAGATGATCCTAGTTGGATGGAGCGGTATAAGGATAGATATATACTTAAGGATAACTTTGCTGAATTTTGTAGAGCCAAGGGTACAACAGAGGAACAAGTACAGAAAATAATAGAGTTTGCTCATAAGAATGGATATCTTGAGAATGTAGATAAGAATATTGACCTTTGGTTTCATAACAACTCTTTTAGAGGGCTACAGAAAGAGAAGGTAATCCTTTATGAACTGACAGATAAAATACTAAATGCTAAGCCTACTAAACTTACAGAGGTTCAAGGAAAACTGAGAGAGCTAATAGGTGATGATGATTTATACCTGAAGGTTGATAAAAAGAATAATAGTCTGACGATCTCCTCTGAAGAGGATAAAAGAAAACGATATGGTTATGTAAATTTAGAAAATCTACACCCATCGTACAGGTATATAGATTTTGAATATTCTGTTTGTGAAGGTGTCACAAATGATTTGATATCGATACTTCAAACTTATTCAGATTATTCTGCTAAAGAACTCTTGAGTGTTCTGTCTGATCAAGATAATGCTGAAGGGGGAATTTATCAAGCCATGTCTCAGGTTGGAGAAAGTGACTATACCTATGTCGTTGTATCTTGGGTTAATCAAATACAGCAAAATCCTCTGGAGTTTGAGAATCTACTAAAAACGGAGATTACACGTATCGCTCAAGAGAAAAATTGGGATGACATTAATGAAAGTCGGTACGGATGCCTAAATTTAGCAGGGCTTGGAGATTTTACAGACTTAATGTCCAGAATAGCAAGGTGTTCGAATGACTCAAGATGGTTGCGCTCTCATGGAGATTCTCGGTTGTATAGCCAGTTACAGAATATCTTCAGTCGTAGGCGAGACAAAGATGATACAGACAAGGCGATATATCGTTTGTGTTGTATTGGTATTGTCGAAGATGTAACTGTTGATTACTTATCAGAAACGTATACCCTTAAGGTTAGAAATCGTTCTGAAGAAGAATTTAAGCAGTACATGCTAGAGTTTTTCAAGAAGTACTATTCTGCAGAGCAAGCTGCAAAAAGGGTAGCTGAGATTGATAATCAAAAAGGACGAAACTACTTAGATAAATGCTTAGGATATCTGACAGCTTTTGTTTATACCAATCTTGAAAAGAAACGTTATCGAGCTATTGAGGATATCCGAATTGCTTGTGAAGATAGTATCGCAGATAGGGCACATAGTGGAAATGATGAGCGTCTGAAAGAGTTTATACACTTGTACTTTAATTCCAAATATGCTCGTAAAGGCTACATGGTTGAAGTACAAAATTGCTCGCTCATGGAGGATGTTGATGAAGCTGGTCTTGATGGGTTTGAAGTTGTAGAAAAATACATTGGGCTAATGAATAAAGATAGCTCAGGAAGTGAGGTTGATAATGTTAAGCATCTTTATGGCGCCACATTAATTTGTTTGCGTGCATATCCTGAAAATGCAGCACTCCAGCTTTTGCTTGTTTATTGTGCTACCTTTCTAGGGGTAGGCAATAATGAAATACTTAAAACAACAATCTATAATAATTATATAGAAGGCTTTATGTCTCTTTACGATAAGGAGGGAGATAATATGTGGGGAATACTAGATAAGTTCAACACCTACCTTGCCTCAAAGGTTCATGATGATTATATTCAGGAGGAAATCTTAGACAAAGGAAAAGAAGCAGTTCTTCTATTTATTCATGAAGCTATTTTTAATAATATAACAGAAAGATACTTAGGTAAATAACTATGGCATATGATGTAAACGCCTCATTGGAGCGATTAGAAAAGAATCTTCAAGATATCAGTTCTGCTAGAGAACAAGTTCAGAATACGGTTAAGGCAAGCTCAGAACTTCAAGGAGTTGTCAAAAGTTACGTTGATAATATCAATTCTATATTAGAGGAAACAATTCTTTTGAGAGAAGAGCTTGGTAAGATTAAGCTACAAAATATTTCAGAAGCTCAAGATGCAGTCTCTGCTATAGAAAGTTCTTGTGCATCTGTTGTTGATTCTTTTCGGAATGATGTATCGGGAGTGCTTTCTGAATTTAGTTCAGAAAATAAGAAAATAGCTAAAACTAGGAATGAGCTAAATGCTTTTCAGAAGAAACTAGAAGAATCGATAGTAATTTCGTCTGAATTAAAAGTTGAGCTTGAGCAAACATCTAATAACCTGCAATCCATCCAACATAGTCAGGAAAAAGGTTTTGATGGAATCTCAAAGCAGTCTGAAAAAGATTTAGAAAAGCTGAACCAGAGTATTGAATTGTTATCAAAAGGTACAGGGCAACAATTTACGAGGATGTCAGATAGAATAAGAGCTCTTGATAGAATCGTAACGGATAACCAAGTGATCTTGGCTTATCTGAAGCAGGAGGTTACTCAGTCTCAGAAGTTAGTGATTGAAAATCTAGAGATTAATCGCTGGATATTTATTGTTGGTATGATTATCCTGATACTTTTCGTGCTCATTAGATAATTAACCTTTGGATGAATAGTTTCATCATTCTATTTAGAATTGAGGTTGCTACTATATTGGATAACAAATAATCAAATAGGTAGCATCAAGATGTGCTGTATTTCTGAATGTATATAAAGACAGAGCTATTATGTCATATTTAGATCAGATAAGTGATTGCCATAGTATTGGGGAGATTATAGATAGCTGTCATAAGAAGATACCTGAACCATATAGAATGAAACCATGGACACATCCAGAGTTAAATCATGGTGTAGATCTATTAGAAGGTGATGATGCTCTCAATTGCTATATGTCTGCTTATGGAGATATTCATATGACTAGGTGTCGTGCAGCCATGATGAATTTCCCATTTATCCAAATACAAGGAAGCATAGAAATTGTTGATTGGGGATGTGGACAAGGAATTGGTTCTGCGACTGTGGTTGAAATTCTTCAGCAACGTGATTTATTCCAATGGCTAAGGAAGATAACGCTTATTGAACCTTCAAAGGCGGCTCTCCAGCGAGCTTTCTTAAATATTAGACATTTGACTCATAATGCCGTTGAGATTGATATAAAGAATAAGCATCTTCCTACGGATGATACTCATGGGAAGGATACATTAAATCAGATCGGATACCGGTATCACAATGTGATTCATGTGTTTTCAAATATTTTAGATGTGTCCAATGTTGACCTTGGAGCAGTTGCTCATCTGGTTGCTTCTTCCTCAGGCAGACATTTTATTTTGTGCATAGGTTCTAAAAATAGTGCGGCATATAGAATTGAACAGTTTTGTTCTGTATTTGGAGAACAGCAATACTTTAGCCAAATAGATAGTGCCAATTATAGTAGGACTAAGCGAACAGCTCATACTTTTACTTGTCTAACAAGGTGTTTCTCCTATAATGGTGCTCCGATTAATATGAGTAACTTATCTCAAGTAAAAGAGAATAATCAGGAAGTTTATGATGAATACGATGTTCGATTAAAGATACAGAATAAAGTTATTTCTCTAGAGAAAGCACGAATATCTTGGCGCTTAGAAAATATCTTGGCTATTGATGATATCCTATACGTTGATGCTGTGATAAATGAAGTCGCAGTAGATTTCATTATTGTACGTCCGAATAGGGGAGTGCTGTTAATTAAGGTATTTGAGGAAAATCTTGATAACTGTGTTTTGTCTGATGATAGGAGGGAAATCATCCTTAAGTATCCGGTCTCTCAAAAAACAACTAATATTAAGTATCAATCTCCTATTGAGCTGATTGACTTTTGCCAAACAAGTGTTAAGAATGGAATTGAGGAATTATTGGTAAGCACAATAGAAGATACACGTAACTTTAGTCTTATCAGGAAGGTGGTTGTTTTTGCTAGAAATTCCATCGATAAAGTAAAAGAATTCTTTGGGTTGGATTCTTCAAAAGTAGATTTTACATGGCTTTTTGGTGAAGAATTTATTCTAGATAAAAACATATCATTGTCCCTTTATCAAAATACTCAATTACTTTATTTCAATAGAAGCTTTGATAATGTTATCGTACGTAAGTTAGCCAAAATTATTTCTCCATCATGGCACTCTTACCAAGAGGGGCGATTAGATATGAAGCCGATAGGGGGGCAGGTTGGTTTATCTGAGAGTAGAGTGATACAGCAGAAGATTAGTGGAGTCGCTGGGTCAGGAAAAACTCAGGTTCTTGCTTTTAGAGCAGTCAATGCAATGAAGAGAACCGGTGGAAATGTATTGGTATTGACCTACAATATTACTCTAGCGAATTATTTGAAATTTAGACTTTCTGAGCTTCGAGAGGATTTTTCTTGGGAGCAAATAGATATTTATCACTATCATCAATTCTTTAGAATACGTGCTTGTGAATGTGGATTGCCTATAAAATTTACTTCGTACGATAATGAAAAATTTTTTGATCATATGCGAGGTTATAAGAAGTATTCAGCCATTTTTATTGATGAGGGGCAAGATTATACTACAGAATGGCTTCGCATCATTAAAAACTTCCTACTAGAGCCAAATGGAGAGTTAGTGGTATTTGGAGATCCTAAGCAAAATGTGTATCAGAGACCGTTAGATGTAAACGGGGATATAAGATTAGGTGTTATTGGTGGAAGCTGGAATAACTCGTTGAAGGTAAGCCGGAGATTTGCAAATCCACTTTTGGCCAACCTTGCGGCTTCGTTTCAGAAAAGCTTTATGGCTGAGAAGAATCTTGATGGGATAACATCAGAAGGTACTACAGACAATTCCTTAAATTTCCAAATTTTAAATTACATTGATATGAGAAGTTCCTGTTTAGGCAGAGCTTCTGATAACGTCTTAGTTAATAAAATTATTAAGATTATTTCTGATAGTAATTATGAGCCCAGAGATTTTGTTGTTCTAGCATCCTCAAGGAAGTTATTACGAGGTGTTGATGTTTGCTATCGTCGCATAACAAATGAAAATACTGAGATAGCCTTTGTATCAGAAGAAGCGCTTAATATGTTGGAGCATATACACAATTATCCTTGTGATGAAGAGAATGCTTGGAAATTTAATAGAGATTTTGAAGCCTTGGGTCGTGTGCGGAAACAACAGTTTACTACCGATAAATGCTGTTTGAAATTATCCACCATACAAAGTTTTAAGGGGTGGGAGTCTCCTGCTGTAATAGTTATACTAGAACGGGATATGAAATTAGATGCTACTGAATTCTTAATGTCCCCAGAAGCTATATATACAGCGATAACGCGCGCTAGGGAAAGTTTGTATGTAATCAATATGGGTAATAATACGTATCATAATTTTTTTGAACAACAGTTACGATGAATAATTTTACGACAGTAGAAAAATATGCCATTCTTCATATCCTCTCGAGTATAATGAAAGCGGATGGTATTATAAATCCTAAAGAAGAGGAGTATATGAATCAGGTATATCGAGCTTTTTCTACTACTATTCAGGATTTAGAAGAAATCTCAGACTTCGATGATCTACTGGCTAAGCATATCATTAAGAGAATGAGCAATGAGAACAAAAAACTAACTCGAACTATATTTACTGACATGGCCAAAGCTGACGGTTTTATACATCCCAAAGAGATTGAAGTTATAGATCAGATGTTTGCATGTGAATAGAACTTTTCGGTCTATTGGTTGGGTTGAGATGAATAATGGCATCTGGAATTATATAATTCCAGATGCCATTATTCATTAACACTCTCTTGGATTATCGCTTCTCTTGGCGCCTAAGCATATAGGCATAAGTTAGAGATGCCAAGAGGAAGTAAACGAGTGCTTGTATCCAAAGAGCCGTGTACTGAGGAAGCACTTCGTGTATCTGCGCTCCCATGCTGTTGATGGAGATGAAAGCTTGTATCCCTGGAGTCGAGGGCAAGAGATAGGCAAGGGCTTTCAGAGGGGCTGGTATTGCCGACCATGGCCATGACAATCCTGATAGGAATAGGAACGGCACAGAGGTGAAGACCCATAAAATCATTGATTGCTCTCTGTGCCTTGTAATCAGGCTCCAGAAGAAAGCAAAGAATATCATCGCAAGCAACATCGGCACTAATAGAGCAAAGTAACTGGTGATATTCGTTAGCTGTGGTAGACCGAATATGCTAGGAGCTATGACCAAAACAAAAAGGCTACTCGCAGTATATGTGATGAAGTAGCACAGGGACTTGCCCAAGAGCATGCGCATGATACTTGCTTGATGT
>QWCZ01001203.1_pt1 | contig 11501 bp, 17 predicted proteins | sample 1972651 | NCBI WGS metagenome assembly QWCZ01 (sample SAMN09866695, study PRJNA288562) | Human oral metagenome isolate pre1_saliva, whole genome shotgun sequencing... | isolation source: mouth | host: Homo sapiens | place: USA: California
TTGTTCAACTTATGATACAATATACTTGATTATTAAACAAAATAGAGGTAGATTATGATAAAAAATAACTTCAATACACTCATGGCAGAACGTCAACTTAAGATAACACGCGTATCTAATGATACAGGTATTTCTCGTACTACTTTAACTGCATTAAGTCAAGAAATGAGCAAGGGAGTTCAACTAGACACTCTTAATACTTTATGCAATTATTTTAGTATCACTCCTTGTGAGTTTTTTAGTTATATTCCGTATGATATACAATATAACTTTGATATAATTGACGAGCAAGGGGAAGTTATAGACCAAAGGGATGAATTAGAATATACAATGCAAAAAAAGGCATTATTATTTATTAATGTTTTTGATAATAAAGGTCTAAAAAAACATACATTTGAAATTTTATATTTTGTATTAACAACATATAATACCACTGTTGATGTTGATGTAAATAACTTTGGGGAAATTTTAGGAGAAATAAAAGGTAATAGTTCTAAAGTTATATTAGATCAAAAACAATTTGAAAATGGAGATAATGAATTTATAATATTTTTAAAACAACTTGAGGTTCAATGGCAAACCAAAATAATTGATGATATTATGCAATATATGACTAAAGATATTGATAAAAAAGTAGATGGTGATTTTGTTTCCTATTTAGAAGTAAACTTCAATAGGTATATTTAAACTACCAGACTGCAAATATATTGCTCCTATTATAGGTAAATTAGAATAGTGATCTAAAAGTTAATATAAAAGAAAAAAGCACCAGGAAAATAAATTACTAGTGCTTAATAAAAATGATATTTTTAATACATAGTTTCTTTTTTAAAGAATATACTAGTATTATACCATATAAACGCTGTAATATCAATGTTTTTAAAATCACAAGCTATTTAAACGGCTTCTGAGCGTTCTAATTATCAAAGGGTGTAATTACATTACCTACCCTTTAAAAGTCTTACCACGTCCATTATATGAGGTGATTTTTACCTAATCATTTATTAATTTATAAAACTACTGGTACTAGTGAAAGGATTGATAAAAATGATTAAAGAATACATAGACAATAAAGACAATAAAAAATACTATGAAATAAAAAATCACTACATAGGTAAAGATGTTTTTACTGGTAAAGAAAAAAGAATATCAAAAAAAGGTTTCAGAACTAAAAAGGACGCTGAAAACTATTGCATTAATATAAAACATGACTTCTTAAACGGTTATGTGTTTGATACTACACATACTACATTTGAGGATTTATACAACCTATTTAATGAACAGTATAAATATCAAGTGAAAGAAAGCACCTATTACACACACAAGACAACGTTTAAAAACATTTTAGTTAAATTTGGTAAATTAAAAATAAAAAATATTACTTTACCACTTTGCCAAAAATATTTAAACGATGTATCAGAAGACTATACAAGAGATTATGTAAAAAACATAAAAGCTAAAATAGGTATGGTGTTAGATTATGCTGTTAAAATGGGGTTATTAAATACCAACTATATGAAACTAGCAAAAGTACCAAAAAAGAAAGATGAAAAAAAGAAAAACTATTATACTAAAAGTGAGTTACTAGAGTTTTTGAATATAGTAAAAGATAACTTTACATTAGATGTATATGTAGCTTTTAGGTTGTTAGCTTTCACTGGTGCTAGAAAAGGTGAACTAGCTTCTTTAACATGGAAAGATTTTAATTTTAAAGAAAATACATTAACCATAAATAAAAATATGATCAATGTAGAGGGAAAAACAATTATATCTGATACAAAGACAACTGCAAGTAATAGAGTTATCTTTATAGATAAAGAAACAGTAGATATTTTATTGAAATATAGAAAACAAAAAGGCTTCATATCTTTAGAAACTTCTATATTTCCTATTAATATGTACTGGATAAATAATTCATTAAGAGCCATTTATAAGGCTTATCCTAATTTAAGACAAATATCTATACATGGTTTTCGCCATACTCACGCTACTTTATTATATGAAAGTGGTGTTAATGTGAAAGATATATCAGAAAGATTAGGTCACTCAGATGTTAACATAACATTAAATATATATACACATCTTACTGAAGTTAAAAAGAAAGATACATCAGATTTATTTGCTAAATACATGAGTGTATAACAAAAAACGGAAACAAAACGGAAACAAAAAAAGAAAGCCTTGATAAATCAAGGCTTCTTAATCATTACTTATATTATTTAACAATTAGGTTAAACTTAATTAACCTTTCTATACACATTAAAAATACTAATTTATTAGGGTTTCTTGAAAAATACACCTCTATTTATATTTAGTTTATAAATAATTTTCGGAAAGACAACGGAAACTTAACAACAAATCTAGTACCAGTAGTTCTATAAGTTAATAAGGTATGTGCATTTTTTGCACTAACCACTTTTTAAGGCGGTTTTCTAACCGTCTTTTTTATATAATAAAAATAAGACTAAGAATAATCTTAGTCTTTATTAAGCTAGACACAAGTCACTAGCCTTTTCCTTTTCTTTTTCTTTTATTTCTTTTCGTTCTTTTTCAGGTAATATTTTAACTAACAGTTCCACGATAAGATATTTCTTGAAATTTTGATGCAAGTACATTAATAGACACAGTTTTCTATAGTACAATATAAAATCAAAAATATCTTTTTCTTCAAATACATCACTAATTTCTTTATTTATTTTTTCACTAGTTTGTTTTCCAACTACTCGAACTGATTTTTTTATATGTTCAAATTTCAAAAGATTATAATCTTTATTGAAAATACTATCAATAACTTTATAAAATTCTGGATATTTTTCTTTGTTTTCTATTAATGAACCTCTATCTAAACTATTTATAATATCTATAGTTGCTATGATTTCATATTCTAACATAGTAATCTTATAGTTTTTATAATACTTTATAAAAAATAAAGTTGGTATTAAAAAAATTGTTAAATATACTACTATACTCATTTTTTCTTACCTCCTTTTAAATGTTTATCTAACATTTTCTCTAGGTCTGATATTCGTTTATTTTGTTGTTTTTCTTTTTCTCTATAACTAGTTAGTAGCACTTTATGAGCTTCTCTTAATTCACTATTTTGAGCTTCAAAACTAATCTTCATATCTTTAAACAATTTACTATAGACGTAAATTATTATAAAAATAATTATTAAAACAACACCTACAGGAATATTAAAAGTGAAATAATCTTTTAACATTGTTAACGCTGCTTCTATCTTCACTTTTTCCTCCTCCTGATATAAGTTTAAACAATAAAAGAATCACCACAGTAAGATACGATACATAAGATATTCTTAATTACAAATATGTTACTCTCTATATATACAGTGCATTATTATTTACACTCTCATTCTATATAATATTTTATAATTTGTCAATTATTATGAACATTTTTTATTAAATTAATAATTTCTATAATAAAAATCATACTCTAACACGCTGTATTTTACGTTCTAAGCGTCCACTTTTTATTTTGCTTATAGTTATACCCCCTTGACCTCTTATAAGGCTTATATTTAATTTAAGAGGTGTACAGCTGATTTTTCACGCTTAATTACTGCATTGTTATAACCGCTTCTTTTTACTGTACATTTCAAGGTAGTATCTTCCTATCACTCTATTTTATTCTTATACAGAAGCGGTACAATAGTTTTTGGTTTTACTTTCCTATACAGTTAATTTATTCTTATCAAAAACTAACACAATGATCTAAGTAAAAATAATGCTGTTAACTATATATATTCTTCTCTCAAATCGTTACAACAAATTAGCTTCATTAATTCTTATTCCTGTTTTTTATTCTTGTTAAAATCTTTTGCAATGATTTTCGTTTAAATATTCTTATCTACGTTATTTTTTCTTATTAAAAATTGTCACAACGATTTCACTTATACGCTTCTTATCATCTCATTTTATTCTTATCACAATTTGTTACAACGATTATTAAACTAAACTTCTTATCATTAAATAATTTTCTTATCAAAAACTATAGCAACAATTAAGCGTTATGTTTTCTTAAACGTAACTTCTTATCCTATTAAAATCTTTCAGAACAGTTTTATAATTTACATTCTTATCTATATTATATTTTCTTGTTAAAATTCATTACAACAGTTCTTTTATTATCATTCCTATCGCTTCTAATTCTTCCTATCACAAATCATTGAAACAATTTAGCTATTATACTTCTTATCACTTATTATTATTCTTATTAAAATCTTTAACAACTGTTTAGGGTTATTGCCTCTTATCACGTTTCATTACTGCATGTTTTTTATAACTCATTTTTAATTATAAAAAAAACACCTAGTAAAATTTACTAAGTGTTTATTGTTTAATTTTTATCTAGGGAGTTCAAATCCAGGTGAAGAGATTAGTTCTTCAAACATTTCTTTTGCTTTTCGTGCTTTCAGTGGTGTGTCCTTTTTGAATTCACAAACTAACTTGCCATCTTTTATTTTATCAACAATATAAGGTTCAAAAATATCAGATAAATAAATGAATTTTTCAAAATCATTCATTTCATGATAGTCATCGTTAAACATAATCAACATCTCCTTTCAAAATAATCTTTAACTCTTTTAGATAATTATATCATTTATTCGAACAGGTTTATATAGTTTTGGTAGTCTTCATTTATGCTTTGCATTATTCCGTTAGCGTACATTTCTAATTGTGGTAATATATAGCCACTACTAAAGCTACTAAATGCTGTAAGGTAGTTTTCTAATCTTTGAATTAATATATTAAGTGTTTCTCTTTTATCTTGAGGTACATTAACAAAGATTAAATTATTTGGATCTCTTGTTCCTAATTCAACTATATACTCAACTGCTAATGGATAATTTTTATATTTATTTATGTAACGTTGGTACAGTTCTGTAGTTGGTTTTAATTCTGATAATAGTTTCAATTCACTATATACATCACTAGTAACACTTTCTTCACTTTTTTCAATCTTTTTAAATTCTGTTTGCATTACTTCCCTTGAAATAGCAAGTAAACCGTTATTAGTTTCATTTAGTATTTTAATTGCTCTTTGTTTTAACTCGTTTAATTGTTCATCTACAAATTTTCTAGTTAAATATTGTGATTTTACCTTTTTTTCATACTCTTCTTTCTGTTTTAAATATTCCTCTTGAATTTTGTATGATTTTTCTACTGCATTATATACTTTTGTTTTATATTCTTTTAGTTCCATTTCTTTTATTCCTCTACTTTCTCTAGTGTTCCTGGATATTGTTTGTTAATTAAAAAGTCTACATAATAATCATGTAATAACATTATTTTACCTATATCACTTGGACCTGCATGTAAAGTTACATAATGTCCTTTATCTCTATCAGGTATAACTGTAACGCAAAAATGTGAATTTACTCTATACTTACTTATTTTATTTTCTTCACCTCTAGGTAATAGTATTGATCCTTTTAAATCTTCATTTTCATTATTCATTTTTAAATCTCCTTTATAAATCAATTAATGTTTTATTTTCTAGGTTTATTTTATTTAACCTATCTTTTTCAAGTTCCTCTAATCTATCAAGTCTTTCTTGAATATCTTCTATTTCTACACCTTTATAAGCAAACTCTAATATTGTTCTAGCACTTTGTACACGTGCTAAGGCTGATAAGCTATCATTTTCCATGATATTAACTAACGTATCTACCGCCCGTGTTGTGTTTGCTTGCAATTTTGCTGTAGTATTCTTGATAAAGTCAAGTCTCAATTTCTTAAAGTGCATTTGAAAGATGGGGTCTTTCAACCATTTATAAGCTGTTTTCTCTGATATACCAGTTTTTATATAAGCTTGTGTTGTAGTCGGTTCACTTAACAAAGCAAACATAAAATTTAATTGCTTATTTGTAGGTTCTTTATTTTTTATATTCAGTGGGTTATTTCCATTCATAATATATCTTACCTCTTAAAATTTTGTTTATATCTTGCCAATAATCTTTGATTATACATTCAATTTCATATTTATTAGAAAGTACATCTAACAAATTATAAGTAGCTTCTTTACTTCTACAGATGAATTTATTATCACTAACAATTACTAAAAATACTTCTTCACCGTTAAAATCTCCATAGTGTAGAAATATGTAAACTTTTTTTTGATATGTTAGATATCCTCTTTCTTTTTGTAACTTTTTTATTCTAGCTTTTATTTCCCTCATTTTTCTGAAAATTCAAGTAAAATCATGTAGTTTACTTTGTTTCTCCTTTCTTTTTATATTTCTAGTTCATTAAGGTACTCATTGTGTAACCTAATACAATACTGTTGGCTCTTTAAACCAACCATTCTTGCTACCTCTTTCCATTCTTCAACCATTAAATACCTCCAACGAAATATAGATCTTATTCGTATATCTTCTATTTTGTCTATAACGTTTGATAGGTATTCTCTTTCTTTCAGTGTTATTATTTTTAATTCTTCGATATATTTTTCTGTATCTTCTATTTCAGATAATAAACTGACTGCTTTAAATTCATATTCCTGTTTACTGCATTTTATTTTTTCTTTTGAATAGTCAGTAGCTTGTATATGTGATAGTTGTTTTTGTTTTTCTTTCAGTTCATCTAGTGTATTATATAATTGGTATAATTGTTCTCTTAAATCTCTATACCTAAATAGCGTTTTCTTTTTATCATTGTTCAATCTTTGTTCAGTGGTTTTGGTGGTTCTCGTTTCTTCACTCTTAATATATCCTTTCTCGGATAGTAGATTAAATAAATTAGTTTTATGTTCATCTATTATCTTGCTTTCTTCTTCAGTGGGTTTTCGTGACAAATTAAAGTATACAGTTATCAATAACTCTTGTATCTTGGCGGGGTGGGTGGTTAAATATTCTTTTATAGTGCTAGCTTCTTTAATAGTTTCATCTTCTGAATAACGCTCTATTATAAGGTCTAGTTTAGATAGTTCTTCTCTTGATAACTGCATACTGTTTATTACTCCTTAATTAATTTTCCTATGTGTAAGTAAGCTGATGAAGGTGTTACTGGGAATACTTCATTATTATTTTTAAAGTATTCGATTTCAACTAAAATTTCATCTTCTTTTAATTCTTCATTGATGTATTTGTTAATTGTAAGTGGCAGGCTCCTTAATGTCGCATTAATTTCTTCTACTCTAACTATTTTATACATTGTTTTAACTCCTTTAATTAAATTCTACTGGTAACCATTGTTCATACGGTTTATAACGTTTATACACTGGTAGTAATAATATTTTGTTACGTTTATAATATAGGATCTCATCTGTTGGCTTCATTTCTATTAATTCACTTTCTAGCAATTCTTGAATTATATCACTTGCGGTTTCGTTCCAGTTATCCCAGATTATTATGTTTTCATTATATCCACATATCGTATAATTACCGTTATAGTTAAAGCCAATTTCATTAAAATAGTTTTCTATATCTACTAATGTAATGTTTTTCTTACGCTTAATTAATTTCACTAAGTCTAACTTTATTTTATCTATGTTCATTTTCTAACCTCCTAATTTAGATTTTTTGGTCGCTTGCTTTTATTTAGTTCTATTCAATTTATTGCAGTAAACTGAAAAGATATATTGTGTATACCATACATTTTTCTTTTTAAATGTACATGGTACATCCAGTATTTTTATAGAGTACCCCCTATAAAACATTGTTATAACTGCATTTTTTTTTATATGGAGTACATTGTACATTTAAAATCATTAAACTAAAATTTTTATATAATATATACTATATATACTCTATACATCTATCTATTTAATATTACTTTTATTTAAAATATAATGTATAATGTACCTAATATGCTGTAAAACTAGTAATATCAACAATTCAAGTTAGGTACATTATTTTTAAAAGTAATGTGCTATAATGTCACATTGCATTAATATAGCCTTTTTAAATGTATCAATTTAATTTTCTTTTAAATCCTCTTAAATATTTTCCACTATGTAAACGTGATATTTTATTACTTTTCATCCAGTTAGGTAAGTTATTCATAACTTGATTTATTTCTTTAGCTAGCGTGTTGCCTTTTAAGTCTTTGTATGGGTCTTCACCGTTTCCCAACAAATAAACCAACTCACCGGTTGTAATATCCATTATTTTAGTTTGTAATGGAAACCTGCTATTTCCATTACCATATGTAGTATAATCGTTCACATGGTTATAATATTCAAGGCGTTTCATACTATCGTTAATAATTTCTTTCCAGTTGTTAGGTACATACATATCAAGAATGCTGTTAATACGTTCTTCTAGTGGATTATACTCTAACGCTCCACTTGATAGCTTTTCCATATACACTTTTGTTTCATCTGATATTAAGAGACTTTCTCCGTTTTTATACCATTGATACACTTCACTCCATAACTGCAATATGTAATTGTTATCTAAACTCCATATTGTGTTTTTTATCTTGTCTTTCTCACAATACATTAACCAGTATCTACGGTTTCCAGTCCTATCTTTTAATATTTCCTTGTTGTTAGTAGTCCCTAAGACTGTAAAGGTTCTAGGATAATCATTAGGATCAGTACTATATTTTTTACGTACCGTATCTTTTGTGGCACTTAACCACGCTTTAAAGCTATCACTATCTGTTTTCATCATTGTACTAAGTTCAGATAATTCAACAAGCCACGTTCTCATAACCTTAAACGTTACTTCATCGCTGATTTTTTCAGTTATATCAGTATAGTAACCTAACGATAAACGTTGTAATGTTGTACTTTTCCCAATACCTTGTCCGCCTTGTAAAATAATCATTTCATCAAACTTTACACCGTTATTAAATAACCTTGTTAGACTTGCTAATAACCATTTTCTAGTACATTCACGATTATAAACATTGTCTTCAACTCCTAATACATCTATAAAAAAGCTTTCTGCTCTAGGTATTTCATCCCAACTAACTGCAAGTATCTGATTTTTTATAGGGTGATATCTGAATTTATCACTAGCACTAATAATTGCTGTATCTAGGTCAATAACTTTGGCTTTAAATTTAAACCTTTTTTCAATTTCCATTCTAAACAATTCTTTATCACGCTTTTCTAAAGGTTTAATCTTACCTTGCTTATCTTTGATTTCTATAACATCCGTTAACTCATTATATGCTATAGGTGTAATAGATAAGATAATCTTTTCAAGGTTTTCTAAGGTTTGAATGACTTTACCTTTTTCATCTGTTGTAATTTCTAAACTAGCGTTAGTAAGAGCATTAGAAATTTTTATTTTCTGTTGAGTTTTCTGAAACTTACCTAAGAATGTATATTTATTCTTGAAATAATTTACGTTACCGTTGGCCCGTGCTATTTCTCCATTAAGTTCATTTAAGTTGTTTACTTTCCATTCATCATTATTTAAAGCTAACAACTCCATACACTCGATAGCTGTATCGTATTCAATTTCACCACTTACAACACTCTTAGCTATTACAGTTAAGCAAGATAAGTAATAATCATTTCTTTCTTGTAGTTTGTCTTGTTCGTTCTCAACATACTTTTTCATTATAGAAATAGCTTGATTATGTGAAACTTTAGTAAAGTTTTGGATAGGTTCACTGGTGTACGTGGTTATAACTTTCTTTTCTTCTTGTACTGGATAAGGTTTACTGTGGTTTATTATAGGTTTATATTCACAACCATTTATAGTTAATGGTAAACCTTGAATTTGAATATATTTAAAACTTACTGTATCGGGTTCTACTCCTATTAAATCAACTATACTTTTTGTTGTAGCTTTATACTCTTGTTCATTCATACCTTTAGATGTATCAACTATTAATCTAAAACGTGGATGTACTTCTGTATATGATACTGATTTATAGATCATATATGAGTAATTAGCTAATTTAGATTGAATTAGGTTGTAAAATTCCTCTGTATCTATTGATAAATATTCATAATCTAGTACTGCAAGTTGTTTATTATGGAAATCTTTTGTTTTTGTTCCTAATTTACCATTTACCTTATCAAATTCACCTATTAAAAAATATTCTGCGTTTTGTTTTATCTCGTTACATTGAGTTAGATAATAATAATCTTGTTCACTGTAATTTAATTTAAATTTCTTTTTCTCTGCATTAGTTATATAATGCTGTCTACATTTTTCTATCTGTTCATCCGTTACAATAGGTAAATCAAAGTTTTTAGGTTGATATCTCGTTAACATCTCAAACGGTTTTAAGTTGCTTTGTATTTCTTCCCTCTCTTCTGCATTAAAGCCTGTTTGTTTATAAAAGTAGTAGTCAATCAAATTACATCACCTCTTTCAATAGGTCTTTAACTTTGTCTAGTTTTTCATAGCATAAAATAGATAATTCTAATGATGTATTGATAGCAATAGAATTTGTTAAAGCATGTAAGTTGTTTCCGTCGTTTACTTTATCCCAATACTTGTATAATTCTTCACTACTTATTGTGGTATTTTTAAACTCCTCAGGTGTAAGTACATCAATTACATTTGTATGAGTTGCTAATAACTCCATTGAAAGCTGTATCCTTGCCAACCTTTGTTCTATTTCCTCTATAATTTTAATTACTTCTTGTTTATCCATTTTTATTATCTCCATTCTATTTATTAATTTATAAAACTACTGGTACTGTATTTTTATTATCTTGTTTTTAAGTTATTTAGTATCTCGTTAACATCTTCTATATCAAATAGATGTTTATTACCTAATACTGCATATTGTAAACCGTGCTGTTTTAGTAACTCCATACTTGAACTTCCTATACCTAAGAATTTTTGTAACTCAACTCTTGTTAGATACCTCTTGTATGGTTTAATCTTTTCAAGTCGGTTTGTAATAACTTCATCAATCAAAGTATTTAATTGATCTTTAATTTTTTGGCTTTGTGCTTCTGATAAAACTACTTCCATGCTTCAATTCTCCTTTAATAAACGCTATCCATTATCATAACTATTAAATAAGTTAATGCTGTTATAAATGGTATAAATACCACTGCACAAAAAAAAGTATTAATGTATAAGTCTTTGTTTTCCATTTTGTAAAGTCCTTTCTTATGGTATAATGAAAGAAAGTATTTTTGTTAAATACTTGTCTTTAACCTTTCAAAGTGTTTTAGTTGGTAGCTAGTGACTTTGAAAGGTTTTTATTCATTAGTTAATGTGAATACATCAGTTAATTCAATCTGTAAAGTATCACATATCTTTTTAGCAACTCTAGGGCTTGCCATTTGTGTATTATTAAATACATTCATTAAAGTTTGATAACTTAAACCGCTAGCACGCCCAAAAGACGTCTTATTATATCCTTGTATTGCAAGGAGTTCTAACAACCTTGTTGTGTTAACTTTGAATTTCATTAAATGACCTCCTTTATTTATTTTTTCTAATTTTTATATATAAAACGAACAACTTTATGAACGTTTTATAATTGAATAGTACCATTCTTTTTTTTATTTGTCAAGAATAAATATAAAAATAATGTATAATTTATTTGATTTTTGTT
>QWCZ01002417.1_pt1 | contig 11501 bp, 12 predicted proteins | sample 1972651 | NCBI WGS metagenome assembly QWCZ01 (sample SAMN09866695, study PRJNA288562) | Human oral metagenome isolate pre1_saliva, whole genome shotgun sequencing... | isolation source: mouth | host: Homo sapiens | place: USA: California
AGACTTCGACATTCCTAAGGAATACCACGAAGACTGGGACAAATACAATCTGTGGCAATACGTTTCCAAAGTGGACGAGCCGATTTTGCGTGCCTACTCCATGGCTTCATACCCTGAAGAAAAAGGCATCATTATGCTGAACGTGCGTATCGCCACGCCGCCTCCGCGCGTACCTGAGGCGCCTCCGGGACAAATGTCTTCTTACATCTGGTCGCTGAAACCCGGTGATAAAGTAACGATTTCCGGTCCGTTCGGTGAGTTCTTTGCCAAAGACACCGATGCCGAAATGGTATTTATCGGCGGTGGTGCAGGTATGGCTCCGATGCGTTCCCACATTTTCGACCAGCTGAAACGTTTGAACTCCAAACGCAAAATCACCTTCTGGTACGGTGCACGTTCCAAACGCGAAATGTTCTATGTTGAAGACTTCGACCAACTCGCGGCAGAGTTCCCGAACTTCACATGGCACGTCGCCTTATCCGACCCGTTGCCGGAAGACAACTGGGACGGTTATACAGGCTTCATTCACAACGTGGTTTACGAAAACCACCTGAAAAACCATGAAGCACCGGAAGATTGCGAATTTTATATGTGCGGCCCTCCGATCATGAACCAGTCCGTCATCAAAATGCTCAAAGACTTAGGCGTGGAAGACGAAAACATCCTCTTGGACGATTTTGGCGGTTAAATATTCGGCTTCAAACACAAAAGGAAGAAACTTCGGTTTCTTCCTTTTTTTATCCCGATGCCGTCTGAAATCCTTCAGACGGCATCCGCCAATGCCCATATAAATATCCGTTGTTTTCCTATCTTTGTATCCTGCGGTGGATGTGCGGTTAAATATTTTGACGAAAAAAAACAAAGAAGTATACTTGTTTTTAGTTATGGTTGATTCCATAACTAAAAAGTATCGATAAACCCATTTCGCGAGGTACGGATAATGTCTGACAGTTTTGAAAACAGCCCCGAATACGATGATTGGATTGAATCGGGCGGTCGTGATGAAGATTACGAATACTACTACAATAAATGGCAACGCAGGACGCGCTGACCATTAAACCCTGACAAACCGGTTGGTAAAACACCGGTTTGTTTTTTATAGTGGATTAAATTTAAACCAGTACGGCGTTGCCTCGCCTTGCCGTACTATTTGTACTGTCTGCGGCTTCGTCGCCTTGTCCTGATTTAATAAAAACATACCGGCCGTTTTGCGATATAATTCAAGCCATTTGCCAAAACCATCAAACACTATGCCGTCTGAAACACGCCTGCCGAACTTTATTCGCGCCTTGATATTTGCCCTGAGTTTTATCTTCCTGAACGCCTGTTCAGAACAAACCGCGCAAACCGTTACCCTGCAAGGCGAGACCATGGGCACGACCTATACCGTCAAATATCTTTCAGACGGCCAAGACAAACTCCCCTCCCCTGCCGAAATACAAAAACGCATTGATGATGCGCTTAAAGAAGTCAATCGGCAAATGTCCACCTATCAGCCGGATTCTGAAATCAGCCGGTTCAACCAACACACAGCCGACAAACCCCTCCGCATTTCAAGCGACTTCGCACACGTTACCGCCGAAGCCATCCGCCTGAACCGCCTAACGCACGGCGCACTGGACGTAACCGTCGGCCCTTTGGTCAACCTTTGGGGATTCGGTCCCGACAAATCCGTTACCCAAGAACCGACACCGGAACAAATCAAACAGGCGGCATCTTATACGGGCATAGACAAAATCATTTTGCAACAAGACAAAGATTCCGCCTCCTTGAGCAAAACCCACCCCAAAGCCTATTTGGATTTATCTTCGATTGCCAAAGGCTTCGGCGTTGATAAAGTTGCGGGCGAACTGGAAAAATACGGCATTCAAAATTATCTGGTCGAAATCGGCGGCGAGTTGCATGGCAAAGGCAAAAACGCGCACAGCGAACCATGGCGCATCGGTATCGAGCAGCCCAATATCGTCCAAGGCGGCAATACGCAAATCATCGTCCCGCTGAACAACCGTTCGCTTGCCACTTCCGGCGATTACCGTATTTTCCATGTCGATAAAAGCGGCAAACGCCTCTCCCACATCATCAATCCGAACAACAAACGACCCATTAGCCACAACCTCGCCTCCATCAGTGTTGTCGCAGACAGCGCGATGACGGCGGACGGCTTATCCACAGGATTATTTGTTTTAGGTGAAACCGAAGCCTTAAAGCTGGCAGAACAAGAAAAACTCGCCGTTTTCCTGATTGTCAGGGATAAGGACGGCTACCGCACCGCCATGTCTTCCGAATTTGAAAAGCTGCTCCGCTAAACATACAAACCGATTAGGAAACACCATGAAAACCCTGCTCCTTACCTTCGGCATCTTCCTGCTGGTCATCATCGGCATGGCAGTCGGCTATATCTTCTCCAAACGCACCATCAAGGGAAGTTGCGGCGGCATTACCGCTTTAGGTATGAAAAAAATGTGCGACTGCGACACACCTTGCGACACCCTGCAAAAAAAGCTAGATGAAGAAAAACAGTCAGATAGCATCAGAATTGACCGTTGACACTGAAACAAAATGCCGTCTGAAAACCCGATTTACGGTTTCAGACGGCATTGCCGTTTTATTAAAGGCGACCCATACGCAAAACGCGCTTCAGGAAATAAATCAGATTATTCCCCAGGCGCCTTCAGGCTTCCTTTTGCGCCACCGTAACCATTGCAGGACGCAACACACGGTCGGACAGGGTATAGCCCTTCTTCATCACACCAACCACGGTATTGGGTTCCTGCTCACTGGCCACCGCCTGCATCGCCTGATGAATATTGGGATCAAGCTTATCGCCCGCTTTAGGATTGATTTCCTTGATTTGTGTGGCATCAAATGCTTTCTGCAACTCGTTCAAAGTCATCTGCACACCCATTTTCAACGCATCAAAATTGCCGCTTTGATCCAAAAGTGCCATTTCCAGATAATCCTTGACCGGCAACATTTCTACTGCAAACTTCTGCCCGGCGAACTTATGCGTATCGGCAATTTCCTGCTGATGGCGTCGGCGTAGGTTTTGCTCGTTTGCCAAAGCACGCAGCTGCTCGTCTTTCAACTGCGCTTCCAACTCGGCAATACGAGCCTGCAAATCCTCATAAGTCGGCTCGGCAGAGACCGGCTCCTGCTCTCCTGCACCGTTTTCTGCTGTTTCGGCAGCCTCTACGGTTTCAACTGTTTCCACATTTTCAACCGCCTCTTCACTATTTTGCTGCTGCGTCTGTTCGCTCATATCGTATCCCTTAAAACAAATTGAAAATCAAAATCTGGTTATACCTGACATAAGATAAGGACGTTGCCAAGAAACTTCAAGCAAAAGCAGAGAATTTCAAATTCATTTTCAAATCCCCTACCGAAAAAATAATATAGACGGTAAGATACTGCCGACCATATCGATTTTCAAACGTCATCACTCATGAAAAAAGACCATTTAAACACAGCCGGTTTCAACTTGTGGCAGACCATACGGGAGGAAACCGAAGCGGCAGCCGCAGCCGAACCCATGCTAGCCAGCTTCCTGCATCAAACTGTTTTACGGCACGAATCTCTAGACTCCGTCCTTTCCTACCACCTTTCCAGCAAACTCGGCAGCCCGATTATGGACGTGCGCGCCCTGTTTGAAATTTACCAGCAGGCATTAGGCAGCGATGAGAAAATCAGTAAATGCGTCGAGGCAGACTTGAAGGCCATCTACGAGCGTGACCCGGCATGCGACGAATACACGCTTCCGCTGCTATATTTCAAGGGTTTCCACGCCATTCAGGCACACCGCATCAACCACTGGCTATACTTAAACGGACGTAAAACGCTGGCCTATTTCCTGCAAAACCGGATGTCTGAAGTATTCGGGGTGGACATCCATCCCGCCGCGCATTTCGGACACGGACTGATGCTCGACCACGCCACCGGCTTTGTTGCCGGCGAGACTGCCGTTTTAGGCAACAACATTTCGATTCTACACGGCGTAACCTTAGGCGGTTCAGGTAAAGAGGGCGGCGACCGCCACCCTAAAATCGGCAACGGCGTCATGATTGGAGCAAACGCCTCGATATTGGGCAATATCCGTATCGGAGACAATGCCAAAATCGGGGCCGGCAGCGTTGTGGTTTCAGACGTACCGTCTTCCATCACTGTTGTCGGCGTACCCGCCAAACCCGTGGCACGCGCACCCAAAACACCGTCGGCCGATATGGATCAAAATATCCAGTTTACCGAAATCGACTTTATCATCTGAACACCCGTAAAAATGCCGTCTGAAATTTATTTCAGACGGCATTTCTTATTTCAAAAGCAAGATTAGCAGTAAAACAAACGCTATTGCCCCCAGCCACATGCTTTGCCGTTGCTGCACTTTGACTAAATGAATATAAGCATCACGCATTTCCTGCTGGCGGTTTTCATCAATCAACGCACTGATTTTACGCGGCAATGAAGGGATGATTTGCGCCCAGTCAGGGGCTTCGTTTTTAAGGTTACGCCAAAGGGCTTTGGGGCCGACCTGTTCGTTCATCCATTTTACCAAAAACGGTTTGGCGGTTTTCCATAAGTCTAAATCGGGATCAAGCTGCCGTCCCAAGCCTTCGATGTTGAGCAGCGTTTTTTGCAGCAATACCAGCTGCGGCTGGATTTCGACGTTGAAGCGGCGGCTGACTTCAAACAGGCGCATCAGCACCAAGCCGAAGGAAATCTGCGAAATCGGTTTGTTGAACACAGGTTCGCACACGGCGCGAACCGCGGCTTCCAATTCTTCCGCGCGCGTGTCGGCGGGCACCCAGCCCGATTCGATGTGGGCGGTGGCGACGCGGTGGTAATCGCGGTTGAAGAAGGCGAGGAAGTTGATGGCGAGGTAGCGTTTGTCGTAATCGGTCAGCGTACCGACAATGCCGAAATCAAGGGCGATGTAGCGGTTGTCAGCGGCGACCAAAATATTGCCGGGATGCATATCCGCATGGAAAAAACCGTCGCGGAAGACTTGCGTGAAGAAGATTTCCACTCCGTAATCGGCGAGTTTATGCAAATCGATGCCGTCTGCTTTGAGTTTGGCGATATCGGATACCGGCGTACCGTCCATCCATTCGATGGTCAGTACGTCGCTGGTGCAGTAGTCGTAAAACACTTTAGGCACAATCAGCATATCGCTGTTTTGGAAATTGCGACCGAGCTGGCTGGCATTGGCGGCTTCGCGCATCAAATCCAATTCGTCGTGCAGGTATTTGTCAAATTCGGCCACCACTTCGCGCGGCTTCAAACGCTTGCCGTCTGAAAACAAACGCTCTACCCAGCCTGCGCCAAAACGCATCAGAGACAAATCCTGTTCGATAACGGGCAACAGGTTGGGGCGCAAGACTTTCACTGCGACCTGTTCGCCCGAATGCAGGCGAGCTTTGTGTACCTGGGCGATGGACGCGCTGGCGACAGGCTCGGTTTCAAATTCCGCGTATAAAACGTCGATGGATTGTCCCAGAGATTTTTCGATTTGCGAGCGTGAAAGTTGCGCGTCGAACGGCGGCACTTTGTCTTGCAGCCTTGCCAGTTCGACCGCGTAATCATGCGGAATCAAATCGGGGCGCGTAGAGAGGACCTGTCCGAACTTGATGAAAATCGGCCCCAAGCTTTCCAATGCAAGGCGAAGTCGGACGGGCGGAGGTTCATTTTTAAATCTGGAAGATTGCGGCATCATTTTCAGCAAACCGTATATCCAGCCGCGCCGAACCAATCCGGCACACAATCCTGCCAATCGGTAGTAATAAAGAGTCCCGACAATAACCGTCAGGCGTTTCAACCATTTCATACAAAAGCCCCAAACACGTCGCTTATCGAACAATCAAAAAACCTTACCAATAAGATAGCCCAAAAAAGCAACCAACAATGCTAAAAACAGCAACCTGGTATTCTGAGGCAGAGGCTCGGATTTTGGCGATACGGTTTTATCCTTTTCTTTTACATCTGTCTCAAAATCCTCAAACGGCAGTTCCACCACCTCATCTTCCGTTTCCGACTGCTCGATTGTTTCCAACTCCATATATCTTCGGGTAACAATATCCAAACCCAAATAGCTGAAATAATCATGCAGCTCACCCCGCTTTTCCCATGTACATTTTTCCTCGACCAGCACCTGTGGTTTAGAAGCGAGCGAATCGATGATTTTCTCTGCCAGCCCCTCATCCAAATTTTCCCGAAGACAGACTTGAATCCTCTCCTGATCGACTCCGGGCGGATAGGAAACATATATATCGTACAAATCGTTTTGGTAATTTTTACTCATCTCAATCATAATGGAACTAATATATTCAATACTGTTCCGCCAATTCCTTACAAAAAATCAGATTATTCTTTAAAAATCGAATTATATGCGAATTTATCCCGGTAATATATTTTCCCAAAAATAAAAATGCCGTCTGAACAATCAGACGGCATGGCACCGACCGGTCGGTTATACAGAAAACGACGATCCGCAACCACAAGTGGTTTCCGCATTCGGATTACGGATAACAAACTGCGAGCCTTGCAAGCTTTCCGTATAGTCTATCTCCGCACCGACCAAATATTGATAACTCATCGGATCGACCAAAAAGACCAAACCGTTTTTCTCAATTTCAAAGTCATCATCGTTTTTAATTTCATCAAAAGTAAATCCATACTGGAAACCAGAGCAGCCGCCGCCGTTGACAAAAACCCGCAATTTCAAATCAGGGTTATTTTCTTCGGCAATCAAATCCGCAACTTTTGTACAGCAGCTGTCAGTAAAGATAATAGGGCTTTCGTCCGACATGGTGTTATTCCTTAATATAATATTTTTGCATTCTCTCTCAAACCCCTTGCAAAGGCAAGCAAGGACTTTTCCTTAAAAAGAGATCGCTTCATAAATAAGTTTAATCCCCTGCAATTTCAAGTCCCGACTCAAATCATCCTGCCGAACCACTCCACACGCCCGATAATTTCCACATCATCGGTCAGATTATTCAAATTAATTTCAAAAGCAGGATAAGCTTCGTTGGCAGAAATGACGTTGATTATCCCGCCGGGAACAATTTGCAGACGTTTGACCAGCAAGTTTTCATTAATCCGCAACACGTACAAGCCATCCTTTGGCGTATTTTCCCCATGGTTGACCAGGATGGTATCTCCATCATTTAAAACCCCCTCCATAGAATCTCCCTTAACAGAAATCACAGATAGGTTTTTCGTATCACGGGTAACATAATTTTCAATCCAATGCCGTCTGAAAGCCATTGTAAATACAGGTTCTTCATGACCGACAAATTGTCCATACCCTGCAGCCGCACGGATATCATATCTTGGCACGAAAACAAATTCGTCTGTATCGACCTCATTGCCAAAAGTATCATAGGCAACAGACTTTACCTGATTCCCCCCGGGAAATGGCTCTCCCTCACCGGTCAACAACCAATCAATACTACAACCCTTCAATTGTTTGATTTTCTTTAATGTTTCAGACTTAGGCAAACCACCTTCATTCCATATCCTACTAAAACCCGCAATCGTCATCTCAATATCAGATGCAATTTTCGCCTGCTTCGCTTCATTTTTCCATAGAAAAATCAATCTATCTTTAAAGGTTTCCATAAATATCTTTCCCCTTCCCTAAATTCCATCATGCAAAGTAAACATAAAATATATTTTACCTTAGTTATATAAAAAATAAAATAAATATGATAAACTAAATTCAAACTATGATTTATCTTACGCAAATACCAAATATTAAGATTTTTCATCAATCAACCACCAATTTAACAGGTGAAAGGACATAAATATGAAAAAATCCGGTAAATATTTCCTCTATACAACAGCATTTATCTTATCCTGCTTTGCTTTTTCAGAAAGCCATTCGGAAGCCAAACAGCCGGAAATCACTTTGTCCTCCTCACTATGCGAACAACTCAGCATACTGAACGCAAAAAATATGGATTCAGAACAAATTTCATTATCCAAGGAATGCGACATCATCGAATCCTCGCATGACTGGGAAAAGGAATACGGAAACTTAAATGAGCAAGAAATGCTCGCCGGTATTATCTATGAATAAGTTTATTAATAATCTGAATATTAGATTCAAATATAAATCCAATATTTTCATATATTTATATGTTTACACCTGTATAAGAACTTGAAACCGTCCCACTCCCGCCCTATTTAATGCGCATCGGGACACAACGTTCCAGCATATTTCTTAGAATAAGCAAAATCAAATTAGGAGTATCCATATGGCAAAAGTAATCGGTATCGACTTAGGTACAACCAACTCTTGTTTGGCCATCTCTGAAAACGGTCAAACCAAAGTTATCGAAAACGCAGAAGGTGCACGCACCACTCCTTCCGTTATCGCTTATTTGGACGGTGGCGAAATCCTCGTCGGCGCGCCTGCAAAACGCCAAGCGGTAACCAACGCTAAAAACACTATTTACGCCGCCAAACGTTTGATTGGCCACAAATTTGAAGACAAAGAAGTCCAACGCGACATCGAATCTATGCCTTTCGAAATCATCAAAGCCAACAACGGCGACGCATGGGTGAAAGCGCAAGGCAAAGAGCTGTCTCCTCCTCAAATTTCCGCAGAAGTTTTGCGTAAAATGAAAGAAGCCGCCGAAGCTTACTTGGGTGAAAAAGTAACCGAAGCCGTAATTACCGTTCCGGCCTACTTCAACGACAGCCAACGCCAAGCCACCAAAGACGCGGGCCGTATCGCTGGTTTGGACGTAAAACGCATCATTAACGAACCAACCGCAGCCGCTTTAGCATTCGGTATGGACAAAGGCGACAACAAAGACCGCAAAGTAGCCGTATATGACTTGGGCGGCGGTACCTTCGATATTTCCATCATCGAAATCGCCAACGGTATGGACAAAGGCGACAACAAAGACCGCAAAGTAGCCGTATATGACTTGGGTGGCGGTACTTTCGATATTTCCATCATCGAAATTGCCAACCTCGACGGTGACAAACAATTCGAAGTATTGGCTACCAACGGCGATACCTTCTTGGGTGGTGAAGACTTCGACCAACGCTTGATCGACTACATCATTGACGAGTTCAAAAAAGAACAAGGCATTGATTTGAAACAAGACGTAATGGCTCTGCAACGTCTGCACTTGGCAATGAAAATTACCCGTGCCAAATTCGAGAGCCTGGTTGAAGACCTGATTGCCCGCTCTATCGAGCCTTGCCGCACCGCATTGAAAGATGCCGGCTTGAGCACCAGCGACATCGACGACGTAATTTTGGTCGGCGGTCAAAGCCGTATGCCGAAAGTACAAGAAGCCGTTAAAGACTTCTTCGGCAAAGAACCGCGCAAAGACGTGAACCCTGACGAAGCCGTTGCCGTAGGCGCAGCGATTCAAGGCGAAGTATTAAGCGGCGGCCGCAGCGACGTATTGCTGCTGGACGTAACGCCTCTGTCTTTGGGTATCGAAACCATGGGTGGCGTGATGACCAAGCTGATTCAGAAGAACACTACCATCCCGACCAAAGCGTCGCAAGTGTTCTCTACCGCCGAAGACAACCAAAGCGCAGTAACCATCCATGTACTGCAAGGTGAACGCGAACGCGCCTCCGCCAACAAATCTTTGGGTCAGTTCAACTTGGGCGACATCGCACCCGCACCGCGCGGCACGCCACAAATCGAAGTAACCTTCGATATTGACGCCAACGGTATCCTGCACGTTTCCGCCAAAGACAAAGGCACTGGCAAAGCCGCCAACATCACCATCCAAGGTTCTTCAGGTTTGAGCGAAGAAGAAATCGAACGCATGGTGAAAGATGCTGAAGCCAATGCCGAGGAAGATAAAAAACTGACTGAATTGGTCGCTTCCCGCAACCAAGCCGAAGCCCTGATTCACTCCGTGAAAAAATCTTTGGCCGACTACGGCGACAAACTCGACGCAGCCGAGAAAGAAAAAATCGAAGCCGCGCTGAAAGAAGCTGAAGAAGCAGTTAAAGGCGACGACAAAGCAGCTATCGATGCCAAAGCCGAAGCTTTGGGTGCAGCCAGCCAAAAACTGGGTGAAATGGTTTACGCTCAAGCGCAAGCCGAAGCCCAAGCAGGTGAAAGCGCACAAGCCAATGCTTCTGCAAAGAAAGACGATGACGTCGTAGATGCCGACTTTGAAGAAGTAAAAGACGACAAAAAATAATTGATGCCGTCTGAAAAAACGCGAACCATTCGGTTCGCGTTTTTTTTCAATTGCGACAAAAGACCATAGAATGACAGAGGTTCCAAGTTCATCTACCGTAATATTCCCAAGCCCAAGTTCCAACTGTTGTATCGGTTCTCTGGAAATTTTTCATATTATTTTCTTATTTACTTAAATTTTTTTTAATAGGATAATAAATAATAATTATTATCATGAGCTAAAAAATGAAACTAAATACTCTCACATGGGCTTTGATGACCGTTTTTTCCGTTGCTCCATCTTGGGCAGAACAACTGGCAAATACTGAAGAAATACAATCCGTCAAAACCTTCTCCCCTCCCAAACCGATTGCACCGACCGCAGCACAAGGCTATTTCCCCGAAAACCAATTCGACCGTACCGACCGCAGCGATTATTACTTTGTTACCGAAAACATAGACCAAGCCTTCCGTCCGCTGAAGGCAAACAGCGGTTTTTACGGCAAAAGCTTTTACAACTCCGTTACCGCACAAGCGCGTGGGGCGAATGTTTACGGCGTAGCCAACCTCAATCACACCAAGGCAAACGGCTACAAAGATGGCGGTAGGCGCGACACCGATTGGAAATACAGCCGCTTCAATCAGGCTTTGGTACTCGGTTTCGTGCCGTCTGAAAACCAGGAATACCGCCTCACCTACCTACACGACGACATCAACGACGACCGCCAACCGCAGTTCGTCAACGACGCATTGGACACCGAACGCCACATCTCCAAACTCAACGCGCGTTGGGGCAATGCCGATTTAAGCAATACGGTCAGCGCGGAAGCAGGCATCATCAAACTCAAACGCCGCGCCGACAATTACTCCCTGCGTCAAAACAATACGCAGCAGAAAGCGTTCGTAGAACTTGACCGCAAAGTGTATGATTTCTCGCTTAAACACGACGCAGATTTCGGCAAGTTCCACAACACGGCCGTAGCCAGCTACCGCAACGACAGCCAAAACGGCGAGCGCAACGCCCACACTCCCATGCGCGATTTCCTCAACGGCTACCGTTTCGCCGATGTGCACATCTACCGCTGGCGCATTGCCGATACCTTATCTTACAAGTTTGACGACCGACACAAACTGGGCTTGGGCTTAAGCTACGAACTCAACGAAGCGGACATTCGCAAAAATACGGCACAGCCTGAAAACCCAATAAAACCCGGTTTCCCCTTCGCCTCATCACAACAAATCTGGAAAACCCATTACGGCTACGACTTCAACGGCAAAGTACGCCGTCATGCTTTGTCGGGCGAACTCAAATACGATTTCACGCCGTCTGAAACGCAAAAATACA
>QWCZ01001822.1_pt1 | contig 11497 bp, 13 predicted proteins | sample 1972651 | NCBI WGS metagenome assembly QWCZ01 (sample SAMN09866695, study PRJNA288562) | Human oral metagenome isolate pre1_saliva, whole genome shotgun sequencing... | isolation source: mouth | host: Homo sapiens | place: USA: California
GAAATCATTGAATCATTAAAAGAACCAGCGGCGAAGTATGAAGCAAACAAGGCTCTAATCGATGAATTAGATTCTGACATCGCTTCATTGAAAGATAAACTATCTACTATTGATAATCAGTTAATGGTAGAAAAAGATGCTATCAGTGAAACTACAACTGATATCGCATTAACAGAGTTTAAGATTGAAGTATATACTAAATGTAAGTCTTTAGTAGATGAGTGTATTGGACTTGAAGAGAGAAACAATGAGCTTCAATCTCAAATTAACTCTTTATCAGATATTGCCTTTAAGGTTAAAGACCTTGAAGCTAGAATGGATGAAGCTAAGTCTCGTGCAGATATATTGAATAATGACTTGAATGCTATTCTTAGTGAAAGAGATAAGATAGCATCTAGTAAAACGTTGTTAGAAGACTATATCAGGGACCTAGAACTGTATAACAAGAATTTCTCGATTCTCGAAACTATACGTTACTATTTAAGCCCAACTACGGGCATCCAGACAGTGTTTATGAGAACGTACATGGGAAATATTATTTTGAAGGCTAATGAATTACTCAGTTTGATATTCAATGGTCAATTCATTATACAGCCATTCGTTATCAATGAAGCTGAATTTAGAATCCCTTGTTTAGGTAATGGTTTAGTTAACGATGATATCTCATCTATGAGTACAAGCCAAATCTGTATGATTAGTATGATCTTATCATTTGCTATTCTATCTAACTCATCTACTGATTATAATATCTTGAAGCTAGATGAGATTGATGGCGGTCTAGATACAGAGAACCGTATTCAATTTATTGGTTTATTGAAACAACTTATTACCATGGTAGGATGTGAGCAATGTTTCCTTATTAGTCATAATATGGAATATGATGCTGACACTACCGTGATTGATATGGCTGCTAGACCAGTATTAGTTAGATAGGAGGTCCTATTACATGTATGATTTCGCAGGTGCATATGTACTAGCTAGAACTTTAGAGATTGTTGCATCCGCTGTAACAATTGGTTTCATTATAACTATGGTTGTTCAAGATTAATAAAAGGACTAGTCTCTTAGTAGACTAGTCCGTTTTCTTTTTTTGTAATACTCCTGAATTATAGCTGTATATTATTAAGGTGATATGATATAGTTATATTTATTTTAAGGAGGAAATATCATGTTAGGACATTTGAAAATTGTATTAGTTGGTTTGGTTACATTGGCATTCTCTTATTTCATCGATCAAAGTAATCAAGATTCTCTTGGTATTATTATTCTTTTAGCACCACTATATTCTATTGGTGCTATTGTTACACTAATCGGTCTTGCAGGCATTGCAGACCAATTCATTAACCCAATGCCAAAGAAAAGAAGAGCTAGACGATAAAAGTCTAGCTCTTTATTTTTTGACATTATATTAAAATACTATTTTCCCAAGGAGGAACCAAAAATGAAATCTGAATTATTTGTTATTATTGCAAGCGTAGTCGCTATCGGGTTAAACGTATTATCGATGGGTGCATCCATCGTTAATATTATGGATGGATACAATTTAAAAATGTCATACGCATTAGTATGCACAAACGTATCCCTTATTATCATCTCTATCATTCTATCTTACGTAGCAGTAAGTTTAAAAAACAACAAGTAGACGACATCTTAATAGGAGGAATATATGTTTAAGAGTAAAGTAAGAACTTATCTAATTCATATAATCTTATTAAACGTCTATTTATTAGCTGCAAGTTATATGCGTAAATTTTCTATGTTACTGATGTGGATTTTACTTATACTTGCAGCTATTTCATTAGCATGGTTATTATATAACTCTGTTGATAGAAGGTGAATTTGTTGATTAAGTTATGTAGTGTTATAGGAATCTTAATTTGTCCATGGATGATTTTGATTCCTTTGTTTTTGTTAGAGTGGATTACTGGTTCCCATATGAGAGATACACCTTATGTGATTGGGATACTAATAATCTATGATTTTGGTATGGGATTCTTATTAACGTACCGATATATTATGGATAAGATTGGAGGGAAATAATGATATCTAGTGATAAGTTAACTAAGTATGATTATTATTATCTCAGTGTCGCAAATCAGATATTGAGTAATGGTGATATGCGAGATAACCGTACAGGTATTAGAGCTATCTCTTTACCACATGTCTGTATGACATTTGATTTAGAAGACGCATTTCCAATTCTAGCTTCTAAGTTTGTAGGATTTAAAACTGCAGTGAAGGAGCTATTATGGATTTGGCAAATGCAATCTAATGATGTCCGTAAACTCCAAGATATGGGTGTACATATCTGGGATGAATGGATGCCAACTAATAGACGCATGGTTGTAACTCTTTGGAATATCGAAGACTTACCAGATATGGCATTACAACCGTGTGCATTCCAAACACTTTGGAATATTAATCATGGTAGATTAAATTGTATGCTAACTATTCGTAGCAATGATTGGTTCTTAGGTCAACCATTTAACGTTACTCAGTATGCAGTCTTAGTACATATGATTGCTCAAGTTACTGGATATAAACCTGGACAGTTGACTGTGTGTATTAATGATGCTCATATTTATGAGAATCATATACCTCAGATGCAACAACAAATGGGTTTAGTAGATCTAAATGATCTTACAGATACTATTAAGACTAATAGAGAATGTAAACCTCAACTAGTTCTAAACCCAGAGGTGAAAGACTTCTATGATTTTAAGATTGAAGACTTTAGTCTAGAAGGATATACTCCAGGTCCTAAAATCAAAGCAGAAGTAGCAGTTTAAGAAAGAAAGATCAGGGAAAGTTATGCTATTAACTCTCATAGCAACTTATGACAATTCACGGCATCTAGTTAATTCATTGGGAGAGAAGATTTTAACAGTGCCAAAGTTTGAAGTAGAAATGCGTAATATTACGCTAGGTTGTACAGTAATCATGGGAAGAGAGACCTTTGAAAAACAAGCAACCTTGTTGAATCATCGTAACTATATAGTTTTGAGCACAAACAAAGATTATAAAGTTAGTAATCCAAAAGTAAAAGTAATGCATTCTCCTGAGGAGATCATTCAATACCTAGAGGATACTGATGTAAAACAAGCATACGTTGTAGGAGGGGCTAAGACATTTAGTTCCTTTACTAAGTATGCTACACACTTTATAATTTGTCACATCCATAGCAATAGTATGAATGGACGTGAGAAATTCCCATTGCTTAGGAAAAAAGATTTCCATATAGAAACGACAGCTACTAAGCAATATTATGATATTGATGGAACTAAACGTACATTTGCATGGCATAAAGAAACTTTCTTCAGACGTGATGAAAGTAAGATAATCGATATGCGTAGATCTAAAATCCCATTGGTTCTAAGTTTAGATAATCAAAATAAAAAATAGTCATATATTATTGATGTGAATTAATGGTTATAACATTGCCTATTCATTGTGAAAACGAATAGGCAGTGGTTTATAATATAGTGTATTTTAATTTTATTTAGGAGGTTCATTATGAACAAGAAAAATGGTAAGGCAATTTTAACAACTTTAGTATTGAGTGCGATGGCAGCATCTGGGTTTGCAGCTGGGGTTAACAACACAGTTGATCCAAATGCAGTAGCATATGGTGCCGAATCCTATGGCAAAGATAATGCCATTACATCAACAGGCACATCAGCATTTGCTGTTGGTTTTGAAAATACTGTAAGTGGTGCAAACTCCTTTGCTTATGGGCATAACAATAAAGCCACTGGCATAAACAGTATTGCCGGAGGCGAAAGCTCTGAGGCGAAGGGCTATGCCAGCTTAGCTATTGGTTCTTCTGCACAAGCATTAACAAAAAATACTTATGCCATTGGGGCTCAGGCACGAACTATTGGAACTAACACTGTTGCTATTGGTAATGGAGCATATGCTAGTAAAGGTAATGCCCTAGCTGTCGGTGCATCAACATCAGCAGATGGAAAAGATTCTCTTGCCATTGGTTCCCATATTAAGGCTCAGGCTGATAATAATGTAGCTATCGGTACTGTAGTTAATACTAAGAGCAAAGATAGTGTTGCTGTTGGTACTGCAGTTACTACTAACGATACTAATAGCATCGGCATTGGCAATAATGTTGTCAATAACCTCAGTAATAGCATCGGTATCGGTAATGGAGTTGCTACTGACTTCAATACTATTGGTATCGGTAATGGCGTTGAAACTAAAGTTCAAGACACTATTGCTATTGGTAATGGTGTAATCTCCAATGGTGAGTCTTCAGTAGCTATTGGTAATGGCATCCATGCAGATGGAGTTAAAACTGTAAATGTCGGTACAAACGTATCGGCTACAGGCGTATCTTCTATTGTTGTTGGTCGTGATACAACTGTAAATGGCGATGACACTACAGTAGTAGGTGCAAACAATGGTATTATTGGTGCGGATCAATCTGCAGTTTATGGCTACAATAATAAAGTTCTTGATAACAGTAAAGAGCAATTAATCTTTGGTTCTAATTCTCAGACTAAAGGTCAAGGCTCTACTGTAGTTGGTTCTCATGCAAGTGCTACAGAGGTTGATGCATTAGCATTAGGCAACAACACTATCGCCGATGTACAAAATGGCGTCGCAGTTGGCACTAATTCTGTAACGGAATTGGCTGTTGGTACTACTAATATCAAAGACAATACTTCTGATATTCGCTTCAGTAATTCTACATATGCTGGTAGCACTCCTGATAGTGTTGTAAGCTTTGGTACAAATGGTCGTGCTGGTGCTGGCGGTGTGACTAGCTATACTCGTCAATTGCAAAACTTAGCAGCTGGTCGAGTATCCGCAACTTCCACTGATGGTATTAATGGCTCCCAATTGTACGACGTAGCATTGGAAGCGCAAAAACACAATACTCTTGTAGATGGAACTAATACAACAGTTACATCTCAAGATAATGCGTATGGACGCAAGGAATACAAAGTTAACGTTAACCGTGATTTAACTAATATGAACTCCGTTCAATTCAATACAGTTAATGATCCACAACGTAACTTTGTAACCAAAGACGGTATGCATGTATTCAATGGCGATGTGAATACTAACTATGGTCCTAATGGTATCAAGATTGAAAATACTGATAATCTTGATACAGCAGAATATAATATGGATGGTATCAATATCAATTCTAACGGTAAAAATGTTAAATTTGGTACTGATGGTATCAGCGCTGGCGATCAAATCATTAACAATGTAAAAGCTGGTGTAGCAGATACTGATGCAGTTAACGTAGCTCAATTGAATGGTCTTCGTAAAGACGTTGAAGATTTAGCGGATGCTCAAAACCAAGTTAACACTGCAGTTGAAAATACTTTAGCTAACCATAAAACTGCAATCAATAATGCAATGGCTGAAGCTAAAAAACATACTACAGTTGTAGCTGGTGATAATGTAGCCGTATCTGAAGGTACAAATGCAGCTGGTGGTAAAGAATACACTGTATCTGTTAAGAAAGATCTTACAGATATGAATTCTGTAGCATTTGGTAAAAATACTGATCCTAAACATGCAGTTGTAACTAAAGATGGTTTGATTGCATTTGATGGCGACGTTGATACTAAACACGATGCTAATGGTGTTACAATTGAAAACCGTAATACATTGGATACAGCATCCTATGGCATCGACGGCATGACTGCTAGTGGTGCTAATGGTACAGTTTCCTTCACAACTACAAATGTAGATGTAGCTGGCAACCAAATCCATAACGTAGCTACTGGTACAGCTGGTACTGATGCAGTTAACGTTGATCAATTGAACTCTGTAGTGGCAGCTAATAAAGCAGTTGAGTCCGTTGTTGCAGACAACAAAGTTGACAATATTGCTGCGGTACGTGTAACTAATGGTAAATCCACTGGTGATGCGAATGCACAATACGGCGTATATGTAAGTAAAAACACTGTACGTAATATTGCTAAAGATGCTGTTACATTCAAAGGCGATGACGTTATCAAAGTAAATCGTCAAGTGAATGAAAATGGTGCTGATGTAGTTACTACTACATACAATGGTGGTAATGCAGCTAAAGTAACTCCATTAACTTACAAAGCTAATGGCGGTGCAGCTAATACAACTAATCTTGCTGCAGGTCTTGACTTCACTAATGGCAACAACACTACAGCTTCTGTAGCAGCTAATGGTGTAGTTAAATTCGATCTTAATAAAGATCTAAAAGGTCTTGACTCTGCTAAATTCAATGGTGGTGTAGTTATCAATAATGATGGTATCAATGCTGGTAATAAAACAATCACTAATGTAGCAGCTGGTCAAAATGGTACAGATGCAGTTAACGTTAACCAATTAACTAGTGCTATTGATCAAGTTAATAGCAATGCTAGCAAATTAGGTAATGTAGTTCGTGCTAACCAACAAGAAGCTCGTAAAGGTATTGCAGGTACTGCAGCATTAGCTGGTTTACATCCATTGGACTTCGATCCAGACCATAAGTTAGACATCATGGCTGGTTATGGTCATTTCCACAATGCTAATGCTGGTGCAGTAGGTATTGCTTACCGTCCTAACGAAGACTTGATGTTCACAGCTGGTACTACATTCGGTAGTGACAATGTAATCAATGCTGGTGTTACTTATAAAGTAGGTGCTCGTTCTGAAGTATCCCGCTCCAAAGTAGCAATGGCTAAAGACTTGGCTGAAGCTAAGAAAGAAATCGCTCAACTTCAATCTGACAATGCTAAATTCAAAGCTATCTTGAATGCAGTACTTGGTCTTGATTTACCTCAAGAAGCTAATACAGTATTCCCTGATATCGAAGAAAATCATTGGGCTTATGTAGCAGTTGATGATATGGCTAAACGTGGTCTTTTAGTTGGTTACCCAGATGGCACATTCAAAGGCGACCGTGCAGTTACTCGTTATGAATTCGCTGAAGTAATTCATCGTGCAATTGAAAAAGCTAAAGAATTAGGTCAAACAGTTGATAGCCGTTTGGTTGAAGAATTCAAACCTGAATTGATGCGTTATGCTGTTGAAGGTAAAAAACTTGAACGTGTTCATGTAAACAAATCTACAAAAGAAGTTAAACGTGATCAATACGGTACAATCATTACTAAATAATAAATAAATGAATAATGGGTAAAGGTCCTAGCGACCTTTACCTCATTTATTTTTTTTTGTAAATATGAGATAAAAATGAAACTCAGATTCTCCACTATACATTATAGTAGGCATCAAGATTTAGATGTCATTATTTTTTATAAGGAGAATTTTAATATGGAAAAAGTTTTACCATCTGATCTTCTAAATATGGTTCAAGGTGTTATTGAGGATAATAAACTATCCTTTGATATTTCTGAATTGAACTTAGAAGTAGATCAAACTGGTTATGTTATTATTAGTAATAAAGACGCATATCTTATGATTAATAAGACACAACCTAAAGAGTTTAAAATTATTGAACGTAATGAAGTTATTTCTGCTACAGAAGTGGCTCCTAGTACAGCTGAGTTTATCTTTGATATTAATAAAGATAAAGCAAGCTATCGTAAAGATGAAAATGTAGTCTTAACGTTCAAAGTTAAAAATACTGAAGAAGATTCTCCTATGGTAGTTAAAGTAGACTTATTCAAAGTTAATACTTTAGTGGCTACTGTATTTGAAGATTCTAAATTGTATTTACGTAAGAATGAATCTAAAGACTATAGTGTAACTATTCCAGCTAGATTGCTTGAAAATAACACAGGTTATTTATTGACAATCAAAGTTGATGGTATCACTAGTAAGTTTGATTTTATGACAACTGCATTCTCTGTAGAAGATGACTGGACTATCTATCCTAGATATGGCGTAGTAGGCGGTTCTGGGGATGACTATAATTCTATTTTGTTGAAAAACGAAGACCGCTATATGAGTGGTCTTGGGGTCATGACAAATATGAATATTAATAGCTATTTCTTCTACGATGCATATAAATCCCCACAAAATCCATTCCCTATTGATCAAGAGCAATTCTCTCAAGATTGGAATACTTGGAGCCATAGTAAAGTAGATGTTAAGATGGTTACTAAGATGACTGACTATATGCACTCTAAAGGATCTGTAGCAATGCTCTATAATATGTGCTTTGCTCGTTCTATTGATGAACCAGAAACTGTATCTGCTATTGAATATGCATATAACCATGATACTTATGGTCTTAACAAGAAAGGTACACCATACATCAATTACATTGATGGTAAACCTTTCCAATATTACTATCATCCTATGAGTAAACCTTGGAGAGATCATATCTCTAAAGTTATGATTGAAGCTATGGAAAATGGTGGATTTGATGGTTGGCAAGGTGATACTATTGGTGATCGTACTATTAATGCATATTATGATGCAGATAGTGATGCTCACTATATGAGTGATTACTATGGTGACTTCATTGCTGATATGAAGAAACGTATGCCAGATAAATATGTAACTATCAATGACGTTAATGGTGAGCATATTGATAAAATGCTTAAATCTAACCAAGACGTTGTATATAATGAAATCTGGTCCTTTGGTCAATCTGCTTTAGTTATCGATGGTCAATATCGTTCTCAAACTGAGTATGGTGATCTTAAAGCTCGTGTAGATGATGTACGTCGTAAGACTGGTAAATCTCTTATCGTTGGTGCTTACATGGAAGGTCCTGATACTGAATGGAAAGACGGTAAACGTGTAGCTAAGAATGGTTCTGGTGAAGATTCCATTAATGATGAAACTTATAATGCTTCTGCAGTATTATTGACTACAGCTACAATTGCAGCTGCAGGTGGTTATCATATGAGCTCTGCTGTCTTAGCTAATAAAATGAATAATGAAGGCTGGGGTATCGGTGTTCTTGAAAAAGACTATTATCCTACACAAAGTCTTCGTACTGATTTATTGATTGCTCGTAAAGTATCTGACTATAATCAATTCATCACTGCATATGAAACAGCATTGCGTAGCAAAGGATTAGAAGATTCTGATGTTAATGTAGAAGTAACCAATAAATATGGCTTCAAACAAAACTGGGATAAGTATGGTACTAGAGGATTCCAAATCTGGACTTGGACTAAACAAGGTAAAGGATTTAGAACTATCCAAATGATCAACTTATCTGAAGTAGTATCTAACTGGAAGAATGAAGCTGGTTCTAAAGAGAACAAAACTCCTGCATTCCAAGAAGATCTATTTGTTAAATATGAAGTCGGTACTGATAGAGAGTTAGCTAATAGATTAGCTGATAAAGTATTCTTAACTTCTCCAGATGACTGGTCTAAATCTGCTATGGTTAAATGTCAAGTTAACGTAGAAGAAAAAGACGGTAAATATTATTTGAATATCGAAGTTCCTACACTGGATATTTGGAATATGATTTATATTGCCGAAGACTAATAATATCGGAAGAGGACATTCAATGTCCTCTTCCATCCATATTTTTAATCATATATTATTACTATGAATCAGGTTTATGTTATTTTAAAAGAAAGGATACTGATCAGAATGAAAAAAGAAGAACTAAGAAAGTTGTACTCTATTCTATATACAGAGGAGTACATGATGAATGTCGATATCAAATTAATGGTTAGTGAATTAACCAATAATGATAGCGAATCATTCAATACTACATTGGTAGATGGTATTATTGTTAGAGTATTACCAAGTGGGATGTTATTCTTAAACAAGGAAACAAATAATGCAGTCCAAATTACATTGGGATCTACATTACCGTCTATAGTTAAGAATTCCACTAAAGAAGATTTAGAGACATTATCTAATCACTTCTATCTATTAGCAGATAAATTAGAAGATGTTGATAATGTATCCAGTATTTCAGCTAGACTTGTATCTAGTCGTTTGAATTATATTATTAAGACTCTATACTAGGAGGTTACTATGAATAACTTATATTATGGTGCATGGGAAGAATTCAGATTCATTGCTAATGATTTTCTCGATAGTGTAAAAGAAGATATCGAGTATACATTAGATGGTAAATCTGCAGGTGATGTAAAAGTTGAAGTAGTTAAAGACACTAAATTAATTAAGTTTACTATCAATGCAATTAGATTTGAATATGATAGAAGACTTGTAATTGAAGATCATTTTATGACTGTTCTTCGAAACAATCCTTATCCTTTATATATGATGGTAGACTTATTCCATCAAATGTATAGAGATAATACATTTAAAGCTATCAGAGAAGAAGATAAAGAGCATATTGTCAGAATGGCTGAGGGATTCTTATATCTTCGTGGCTGGTTTGATGACCCAGAAATTGAGCAAATTGAAAATGCTGACTGGGAAAGAGAAACTAGAATTCGTAATAGAGAGAATAATGAATTCTGGAAAGAGTACTATGAAGCTAACCCTAACGATATTTAATGGAGGTTAAAACAATGAGAGAACTTATTATTTGTGCATGTTTATTAGGTTGCTTTGGAGTAGCTAATGCAGATGCTCCAGTTGAGCAACCTAAAGAGGTTAAAGTCGTTCATAATGATGATAGTGTAGCTCTACATAAGAAAGTATATAAATTAGAGCAACGTATTGAACGTCTAGAAAAGTTATTAGCAGAAAAGGAAGGTAAGTAAAAATGGCTTATATTGGTGAAGGTAATAATAAATTAATTTGTTTCTTAATTCATTTGGAAAAGACAGATCAAAAGAGATATGCAGCTATTAGAAGTAAAGCATATGACTATATGAGATATCATGCAAGTGATATCATGTATATGAACTCTAATATTACTACTAGTGAAGCAATCGATATCGTAAGATTAGCATATGCTATAGTTAAAGCTATTATTAAGATCTTTACTAGTGAGAAGAAATCTCGTGATGAAGAGATTGCAGACGTTCTATCGAAATATACACGTATGGAATTATGTGAATCTGTACGTAGAGTCGATTGTATGACTTCTAAAGAGAAGATTGAACACTTAGAAAAATATGACGAATAGGAGGAAATATGAACTTCAAAAATGCTGGAAAGTTAGAAATAGATTTCGTTAATGATTATAAACTAATGAAGTCTATTGAACGTTCAGTTAATGATAATCTAAAAGTTATCACTGATGCATTCTATAAATACACTAAAGTTGATTCGCCAGCGACAATTATTGCTGATGATAATAACGAAGTATTCTTCTTTGTAGAGCATGAGAATGCTTTAGAACTCAACTTTGAGTTCTTTACTAAAGGAGATCTATATAGTTACTCTTATACTAATCGTGGTATTAGATTATTAGATGAGTATAATAAGCAAGCAGTATTAGCCTTAGCTAATCTTATCGAAAGAACTGTTAAGGTTTGGTTAAATAAATTCTCTTCTAAAGAAGACTTCATTGAAGTATCTGATAGAGTATTATCCTCAGCTGAAAATATCAAAGTTATGATTGGGCTGATGGCTAGAACTATTGATATCTACAATCACTAATACATTTAGGTAATGTGTTGGCAGGAGTAGGGATTAAATCCCTACTCCT
>QWCZ01001773.1_pt1 | contig 11496 bp, 10 predicted proteins | sample 1972651 | NCBI WGS metagenome assembly QWCZ01 (sample SAMN09866695, study PRJNA288562) | Human oral metagenome isolate pre1_saliva, whole genome shotgun sequencing... | isolation source: mouth | host: Homo sapiens | place: USA: California
TCCAATAGGAGCGCGAAAACGTTTCGAACGAGGGGAAGTGCTGCGCCAAATCGTAGTGGTCGTAGAGTTCGCGCAGGGCCAGCGACGAATTGCCGTGCGTGTCATAGAGTGTGTCGTCGAAGTCGATGAACAAATCGGTATAGGGAAGCGTCGGGGTCATGGGAAACAGAGGTTGTGCGGAGAGGGTGCGAGGAAGGGCCGCGCAAAAGGGGGAATTTGTGGGGAAGCGGTGTGGGCGAGTCGAAGATTTCAGTCGAAGAGCAAGCGATAGAATTCCGCTTTTTTGTCGAGAGCCAAGGGATAGGCTCGCGATGAGGAGGGCATGCGCCAGAAGTCGATGTCGCGACCCAGCGCGTGCGTGTCGGCCGGGCAGTGCACGAAGGTGCCGATCTTGGGGAGTTGCTTCACGCCGAGGGTGTCGCAGAGCACCTTGCCCGCCAGTCCGCCCGTAGTGACGATGCGATTGCAGTGGGGCATGGGGGCGAGCAGCGAAGAGATGTCAGTGGCTTCGACCACCTCGAGGAAGGCGTCGGAGGCATTGCCCTTGAGTCGTCGAATGCGTCGGGCGGTGTCGAAAAAGGCCAATCCTTCTTCGGCGGCGAAGCGGCGAATGGCGGCTTCGTCGAAACGTTTTTCGTCGGCAATCACAAAATGTTGGCGGTCGTCGAAGAAGAGGTGGCCCATGATGCGCCAGAAATCGTTGATGAAGTTGGGGTAATAGAAGTGCATGCACCAACGGTTTTCGGTGGGAGGGAAACTGCCGAGAAAGAGCATGCGCCCGTTTTCGGGCAGGAAGGGGAGGAAGGGGTGCGACTCGATGGGCAGTTCGTTTTGCGCTGCGAGTGCATCGGGCGAAGCGGTGGAAGGCATGGCGTTTGGGGCGGTGGAAGAGGAGGACATAGAGAGGGAAAAGGAGGCGGTGGAGCAAAGGGAGCGGACCGAGTGGCGCACACGGTGTGACGGCGATGGGCTTACCACGCGTAGCGGTCGAGAAATTGGCGCATGCGACGCTCATATTCTTCGGGGTGGTCGATGTAGCTCATGGCGTGTGCCGAGTGTGGCGCGATCCACAGGGCTTTAATGCCCGGTTTAGCGGTATAGAGCGGGTAGACCATGGTGGTGGGCACAAAGGTGTCGTTGCCGCCGTGGATAAAGAACATCGGTTTCCGGCAGCGGCGCACGGCTTCGAGTGCCGAGGCCTCGTTGAACGACCAACCTCGACGAAGGCGCGCAGGTAATTGGGCTGCCCATCGGTGCCGCTGAGCATCATCGTGGTGGCTGCGCCCATGGAGACGCCGTGCACCACGAGGCGGAGGCTGTCGGGCGAGAGGCGGAAGAGGTGCGGGGCGAGCTTTGCCCAGCGGAGCACGTCGAGACGGTCGTTCCATCCCATGCCGATGTGCGTGCCGGGCGTGCGGCCGTGGTAGCGCAGGTCGGGCAAGAGGAGGTGGGCGTTCATCGAGCGGGCATACATGCGTCCGATGTGGTACATGCGTCCCGCGGCATCGCCGTAGCCGTGTACCAAGAGGGCTACTCGCCGTGTGGGGCGGGCGGAGCGCACGTAGCGGGCGTGGAGTGGCGTGCCGTCGGGGGCGATGATCGTGGTGTCGCGCAGGGCTTGGGCACGATCGAGGCTGTCGAGCCACGGCCGCAGGGCGGGAACGTAGTGAATCATGGTGTCGCGCACCGTGGCTTCGCGGCGATAAGGGCTCGGCCCAGGACAAATGGCCGTGCGGAGCATGAATTCGGCCGTGCCGTAGAGGCCCAGAAGCAGAACGACGAGTAGAGCGAGGAGGGAGTAGCGGTAAGGACGGAGGCGCATGGGCGAAGCGGGAATGGCAGTGGAGGGGAAATAGAGGGAGTGTACCTATATGTGAACTCCCTCTCCCGAAATTGCTTTCAAGAGAGGGAGTTGCGGCTGCGCTATGGCGCTTACCACAGGCAAAACTGCTTATTTCTTCAGCTTGAGGTCGTAGTTCATGCCGGAAGCAGCGGGAGTGAGTGTGCTGTCGCCGACGAGCGAGAGGGTGCTGTCGTTCTTCTGGAGGAAGTAGCGTACGTCGTCCTGAGCGATGACGAGCTTGAAGCCCTTGGCGTCCTTGCTCTGTACGGCTTCGAACTTACCGGTCTTGGGAGCAGCAGCTGCGCTGTCCTTCGTGCTGGTTTCGGTGAGGGAGAAACCATTGGTGCTGTCCTGAGCGAGAGCCAGGCGCGTGTTGAACGTGCCGTCGGCGCCGGGGATTTCGCCTTCGTATACGAGAGAGTCGGCAGCAGTGGCTGCGCTATCGCCACCGTTGGCAGCGCCGGAAGTTTGTCCTTTTTGGCCGCAAGCCACCATCAGAAAAAGATGCAAAAGGTCGCGGAGTTTGTTGTTTTCGTCGGATGCATGTGGCAAATTTGCAGTTCATGTGGCAAAATCGCCCCTTCGAGCGTTGTCTGTCCCAAGAATTATTCGCAATTTTGCCGAACGCCTCAAACGCAAGTGCCCATTTTCAGACCGAGTGACGGTGTGCGTGGGCACTCGTCCGGCTGCGTCGGGCGACTGCGCGCGGTAGAATATCGCGTCGTCGCCGGCACGGCGGAGCAAGTGGGTCGATTGAGGTGGGAAATGTCATTAAAAAATACAACGCTATGCAGTACATTGGTGTCTTTCTTTCTTCTCGCGACGAGGTCCCGGCGAGCTATCGAGAAGCGGCCGAGCAAGTGGGACAGTGGATCGGCGAAACCCGCAGAACCTTGGTCTACGGTGGTTCGGGCGTGGGGCTCATGGAAGTGTTGGCGCGTGCCGCCAAACAATCCGGCGCACGGGTGTTTGGCATCGTGCCGCAATTTGTGGTGGATCGCCACATCGTGAGCGAAACCCTCGATGTCGAGATTCGCACCGCCGCCCTGAGCGACCGCAAAACGGTGATGATCGATCGGAGCGATGTGTTGGTGGCCCTGCCCGGTGGGGTCGGCACGCTCGATGAAGTCTTCACGGTGTTGGCGGCCCGCACGGCCAACGAAACACACAAGCGCGTCGTCCTCTATGATGTGGACGGCTGTTGGCAACCGCTCATCGCTCTGCTCGATCAGTTGGTGGAGCAGGGATTGTATGGAGCCGATCAGCGCAAAGCGATCGGTGTGGCCACCAACATTGCCGAACTCGAGGAGTTCTGCAGCTGACGGCGCGCAAAGGCCTTCGGAGTCGAGACCATCTCCCTATATATATAATGAGTACAACGCAACCTCTTCATCCTCTTTTCACGGCATGACACATCCTTTTTCCCGGGCCTTGCTCGATTGGTATGCTGAGCACGGACGGGAATTGCCGTGGCGCGAAACGGCAGACCCCTATCGCATTTGGGTTTCAGAGATCATTCTTCAGCAAACGCGCGTGGCGCAGGGCTACGACTACTATTTGCGTTTCGTGGAACGCTTTCCCACGGTCGAAACGCTGGCCGCCGCCACAGAAGACGAGGTGTTGCACCGGTGGGAAGGCCTGGGCTACTATTCGCGTGCGCGGAATTTGCATGCCGCCGCGCAGCAAATTGTGGCACTCGGCACATTTCCCCGTGACTATGCCGGCGTGCGTGCCCTCAAAGGGGTGGGCGACTACACGGCGGCGGCCATCTGTTCCTTCGCCTATGGCCTACCCACAGCCGTAGTGGATGGGAATGTCTATCGGGTGCTCGCGCGCTATTTTGCCATCGACACCCCGATCGATGTCGCAGCCGGCAAGAAGGAGTTTGCTCAATTGGCAGCTTCGTTGTTGGTGCCCGAGCGCGCGGCCGACTACAACCAGGCCATCATGGATTTCGGGGCGGTGCAGTGCACACCGCGCGTGCCGCGGTGCTTGGTTTGCCCACTGGTGGAAAGTTGTGCCGCGCGGAGCGAAGGGCGCGTGGAGGATTATCCGGTAAAGAGCAAGAAGGTGGCCGTCTCGCACCGCTATTTCACCTACGTGCTGCTTGTCGACACGGCAGATGCGGAGCCTGCGCTGTTCATTCGGCGCCGTGCGGCCGGCGATATCTGGCAGGGGCTCTACGAACCCTTGCTCATGGAGAGCCCCGCTCCCTTGCAACCGGAGGAGGTCGCCGCTCGGCTCGATGCACTCGGGGTGAAAACTGCAGCAACGCTCGAGCCGCTGGTGAGTGACCTCAAACACGAGCTCACGCACCGGCGCCTGCACGTCGACGCCTACCGATTGTGTGCCTCGCAATCGCCCGCCGGCGATTGGTTGCGCGTGCCGCTTTCGCAGCTTGGGGACTATGCTTTCCCGAAAGTGGTGAACCTCTTATGCGAACGCGCCTTCACTCCGTCGTCGGAATGAAGGCGCGCTCGTTGTGTTGCGGGGAAGGCTGTGTAATCAGTGTTGCATGCGCAGATAGGTTTGGCCGAAAGCTGTGACGCTGCCGTTTTCGCGAAAGCCCGCGGCGGCATAGAGCCGGCGTGCCCCCGGATTGTCGGGATCTACCAGCAGGGTGGGGCGCAGTTGCAGCCGGGCAGCACGTTGCACCGCCTGTGCGAGCAGGGCACGACCCACCCCGCGGCCGCGGGCCGTGGGGGCGACGGCGAGCGAATCGATGTAGTATTCGCCGACGGTGGCCTCATCTTCCATGCTGTCGACGTCCATTCCCGCAAAGGCCGGCAAGAGAGCGAAGGTGCGTGTGCGGAGACTGTGGTAATGGGCGCCGTCGTAGGCCAAGATGAGTCCCACCGGTTCGCCGTCGATTTCGGCCAATAGGGCATGCCGGTGGCTGTAGAGCACATCGTCGCGGCGACAAACTTCGGTGAGTTCGTCCCAGGCTTGGGTTTGTGCGGCGCTGAGTGGGACTTCGTACATGTGCCAGTGCAAAGCCTCGAGCACGTGGCGTGCCACAAAGCGGGCATCGTCGGCCGTGGCCGGGCGAAAATGAAGAGAAGACATGATGGCGTGATTTCGTTTTGTGGCGAAGTTACGCGAAACCTGCGCCCTTTCCAAACAAAACGCGAAGTTTCTCGGGCTTTTCCTTTCGCTTTGTGCCTGAACTCCCGCACAGAAAGGCAAAAACACGGAAGGCGAAAGCCGAAAAAACTTAATATTGCCCCCGAATCTCCAAAAACTTCAGATTGTCGCTTGCGATATATGCCGCTTTTTTCTACCTTTGCATCCAGACAACGGAAGTTTGGTGCTGAACAGCCCTCTTTCGAACATACAGACTAACAACAAATTCTCAAACACGCACAACGTATGGCTATGATCTGCAATTGTCCGCCACCGCCTCACGGGGCATCGACCCTGCATCTGGGCCGTCACTTTGTGCAAAAGCGAAAAGCTATGGCAACGGTCTACGATTTTCAACTCAAAGACAAAAAAGGCAACGAAGTGAGCCTTTCCGACTATAAAGGTAAAGTACTGCTCATTGTCAATACGGCTACGGAATGTGGCTTCACGCCCCAGTATGACGAACTCGAAGCGCTCTACAAAGCCCATCGCGCTCAGGGATTGGAGATTCTCGACATCCCTTGCAACCAGTTCGGCGGACAGGCTCCCGGCAGCGACGAGGAGATTCACGAGTTCTGCACCATGAAGTTTGGCGTGGAATTCCCGCAGTTCAAAAAATCGGACGTCAACGGCGCCGACGAACTTCCTCTCTACACCTTCCTCAAGCAGCAGAAAGGCTTCGCCGGCTTTGATGCCAACCACAAGCTCACGCCCATTCTCGAAGGCATGTTCGACAAGGCCACGCCCGATTGGCGTAAGAGCAACGATATCAAGTGGAACTTTACCAAATTCCTCATTGATCGGGAGGGACACGTCGTGGCTCGCTTCGAACCCACCCACGATATCAAAGACATCGAAAAGCAAATCGAACAGCTTCTCTAAGCTGACAATCAAAGACTAAACCCCTTTTTCATAACCGACCGGCAGTGTCCACACATTGCCTGTCGGTTGTGTGCGCTTAAAGGGAAAAAAGACGAACATGGACTACGAAAAATTGAAACTAGACAAGCAACTTTGCTTTCGCCTCTACGCTGCCAGCCGACTCATCACGCAAGCCTATCGCCCCTATTTGGACAAACTCGGTGTGACCTATCCCCAGTATTTGGTCTTGATGGTGCTGTGGGAAACCGACGAATTGCCCGTGAATGACATCGCCAAGCGTTTGGCGCTTGAAACCAACACGGTGACGCCGCTCATTCAGCGCATGGAGCGTGAAGGCATCGTCAATCGCGCCAAGGGAAAGGTCGATACGCGCCAGACCATCGTGAGTCTCACCGCACACGGTAAAGACCTACGCGAACAATCGGTGGGTATTCCCGACTGCATGCTCGAAATTCTTTGTGGAAACGGTGTGCACGAATCGTCCATCGCTGAAATTCTCCCTTTGCTCGACGAACTCATCGACAGTCTCAAGAAGCGAGAGAAAGACAATTGAGGCTTTTCGCTTGCGGCACCGGACGACGCGATGCCGCAGCCCCCACGTGGGGTCACTGCGCGACACACTTCTTGTGCCGCGCAGTGTTTTTGTGATGAGGCTGCGAGCAATGGTCGTGAGAAATGCGCACATCGATAGCGTTGTCGCTGTTGTGAGCAGTCGGAGGGGAGCATGGTGCAGAAGGCGCTCGTATTTTTTCGACCGAACGGCAAAAAAATCAAGACGCGGAGGGCGCGGAATCAAAAGTTGTTTATAACTTTGCGAGAGGAACTCACCTTCTATTTATGTCCATCTCCCATGACGACTGAAATAAATCTGCGCGAGCCACTCAAGCAATACTTTGGCTTCGAGTGCTTCAAGGACAATCAGGAAGCCATCATTCGCAGCCTGCTTTCGGGCCACGATGTGTTTGTGCTGATGCCTACAGGCGGCGGTAAATCGCTTTGCTACCAGTTGCCTGCGCTTCTCATGGAAGGGGTGGCCATCGTCGTCTCTCCGCTCATTGCCTTGATGAAAAATCAAGTCGATGCCATCCGCCAAGTGTGCGACGACAATCGTGTGGCGCATTTCATCAATTCGTCGTTGCCCAAAGCCACGATCGAAGCGGTGAAGTCCGACATACTCAACGGACATACGAAACTACTTTACGTGGCGCCAGAACAATTGACCAAGGAGGACAATATCAACTTCCTCAAATCGGTGAAGATTTCGTTCTATGCCATCGACGAAGCACATTGTATTTCGGAGTGGGGGCACGATTTTCGACCCGAATATCGAAAAATTCGTCCCCTCATCGATAAGATAAGTCCCGCTCCGGTGATTGCACTCACGGCGACGGCGACGGTCAAAGTGCGCAACGACATCAGGAAGAGTCTCGGCATGACGGATGCCGTGGAGTTCAAAAGCTCGTTCAATCGCCCCAACCTTTACTACGAAGTGCGTCCCAAAACCGAAAAGGTGGACTACGACGTGATTCGGTTCATCAAGAGCCGACCGGGCGTGAGCGGCATTATCTATTGTCTTTCGCGCAAGCGCGTGGAAGAACTCACCCGCATTTTGCTCGCCAACAACATTAAGGCCAGTGCTTATCACGCCGGCCTCGATGCACAAGTGCGCTCTGACACGCAAGATGCGTTCCTGAAAGAAAACATCGACGTGATCGTGGCTACCATTGCCTTTGGCATGGGGATTGACAAGCCCGACGTTAGGTTCGTAATTCATTACGACATACCCAAGAGTCTCGAGGGATACTACCAAGAGACCGGACGCGCCGGACGCGACGGAGGAGAAGGGCTATGTGTGGCTTTCTATTCGCACAAAGACTTGCAGAAACTCGAAAAGTTCATGGAGAGCAAACCCGTGAGCGAGCAAGACATCGGTCGACAACTACTCAAGGAGACCGCCGCCTATGCCGAGTCGGCCGTATGCCGTCGAAAGCTCTTGCTGCACTATTTTGGAGAGCAGTACGAGCCGGACAATTGTGACAACTGTGACAACTGTAAAAATCCAAAGAAACAAGTGGAAGGAAAAGATCACTTATGTAAGGTCATCGAGACCGTTCTCGAAACGAAAGAGAACTTCCGCGATGACTATATTAAAGATGTAATGATGGGCAACGCCACCGACGAGGTGGTGGCACATCACCATGATGATTTGGAATGCTTCGGCATCGCCGAAGATATGGAGGATGATCGCGTGCTGAATGCCGTGATCAAACAAGGCTTGATCGCCAACTACCTGCGCAAAGATGTCGACAATTATGGTGTCATCAAGGTGACTCCTGCCGGCAAGAAGTTCTTGAAGAAGCCCGAAAGCTTCCCTGTTGTCGAAGACAATGACTTCGATGATGAGGCAATTGCCGGTGCTGCGCTGCAACAAAGCGGTGCTGTCGCTGCACTCGACCCTCAACTCTACCGCCTGCTCAAAGATCTTCGGAAAAGCATGGCCAAGGAATTGGGCATCCCCCCTTATGTCATCTTCCAAGACACCTCCCTCGAGGCCATGGCCTCCACCTATCCCCAGACGATTGAGGAATTACAGAATATTCCCGGCGTCGGATCGGGCAAGGCCAAGCGCTACGGTAGTCAGTTCTGCGATCTCATCCGCCGCCACTGCGAAGACAACGACATTGAGCGACCTGAAGACTTCCGCTTCCGCACAGTTCCCAAAAAGTCGCAGCTTAAAGTGGATATTATCCGCGCTATCGACCGAAAAATCCCCCTCGATGAGCTTGCCAAGTCCAAAGGACTCGATTTTTCGGAACTTCTCGATCACGTAGACGCCATCGTTTACAGCGGAACTAAGATCAATATCGACTATTTCCTCAACGACGTCATGGACGAAGACAGTATCGCCGACATCTTCGACTATTTCCGCGAGAGCGACACCGACAGTCTCGATGAGGCCTACGACGAACTCGGCGACGACTACACAGAAGACGAGATCCGCCTCGTGCGCATCAAGTTCCTCTCCGAAATGGCCAACTAACAATCCCTTAGCAACATGTCCACCACTCCCGAAGAAATTCAAGACAAGAAGGAAACGCTCAACTTTATCGAGCAGATCGTAAAAGACGACCTCGCTGCCGGTCGCAACGGCGGCCGCCTCCAAACGCGTTTCCCGCCCGAGCCCAACGGCTATCTCCACATCGGACACGCCAAAGCCATCGCCATGGACTTCGGAGTGGCGCAGAAGTTCGGCGGCGTGTGCAATTTGCGCATGGATGACACCAATCCGCAGAAGGAAGACCACGAATATGTCGAAGCCATCAAGCGAGATATCGAATGGCTCGGCTATCATTGGGGAAAAATACTCTATGCTTCCGACTATTTCGGCGACCTCTGGGAATTTGCCGTAGCGCTGATCAAACAAGGCCGTGCTTATGTCGACGAACAAAGCAGTGAGCAGATTGCAGCGCAGAAGGGCACGCCCACACGTCCCGGCACGCCCAGTCCCTATCGCGACCGCCCCGTGGAAGAGTCCTTGCGTCTGTTCGAAGAAATGAACAGTGGACGAGTTGAACCCGGCAAAATGGTGCTTCGCGCCAAGATCGACATGGCCAGCGACAATATGCACTTCCGGGACCCCATCATGTACCGCGTTCTCAACATGCCGCACATCCGCACCGGCAACAAGTGGAACGCCTACCCCATGTATGATTTCACGCATGGGCAGAGTGACTACCTCGAAGGGGTTACCCACTCCATCTGCACCCTCGAGTTTGTGCCCCACCGTCCGCTTTACGACCTCTTTGTGGATTGGTACAAAGAAACGCGCGGAGAAGATCTCGCCGACAACCGGCCGAGACAGATTGAGTTCAACAAGCTGAATCTCAATTACACCCTCATGTCCAAGCGCAACCTCCTGTTGCTCACCAAAGAAGGCGTGGTCAGCGGATGGGACGATCCGCGTATGCCCACCATTTGCGGCATTCGTCGTCGAGGTTACAGCCCCGAGAGCATTCGCAAGTTCGTAGATAAAATCGGATACACCACGTTTGACGCGCTCAACGACATCAAGTTGCTCGAAAGTGCCGTGCGCGCCGATCTCAACGAGCGAGCTACTCGTGTCTCGGCCGTACTCGACCCCGTCAAACTCATCATTACCAACTATCCCGAGGGACAAGTCGAAGAACTTGAGGTGGTCAATAACCCCGAGCGCCCCGAGGAAGGCACCCACACCATCGAGTTCAGCCGTGAACTCTGGATTGAACGTGCCGACTTCAAGGAAGTTGCCGATAAGAAGTTCTTCCGTATGACGCCCGACAAGGAGACCCGTCTCAAAAGTGCCTACATTGTCAACTGCACCGGCTTCAAGAAGAACGAAGCCACCGGTGAGATTGAAGAAATCTACTGCACCTACGATCCCACATCTAAGGCGGGAACCGAAGGCGCCAACCGCAAAGTCAAGGGCACCATCCATTGGGTGAGCTGCGATCATTGCCTTCCTGCCGAAGTTCGCAACTACGCTTGCCTTTGGACCTGCGAGAATCCTCGCGACGCCATCAAGCAATATGAGGATGAGCACGGCGTACGTGGCATTGAAGCCATGCGCCCCTTCCTCAATCCCGACAGCATTCACGTAAACCACGGTGCCTTTGTCGAAAAATATGTCCAGACGCTCCAACCGCTCCACTATTTGCAGTTCACGCGCACCGGCTATTACAACATTGACCCCGATTCCACTCCCGAACACCTGATCTTCAACAGCACCGTTTCGCTCAAAGAAGACAAACACAAATAAACGCACCCGCGTCGGCGCTTTCTCCTGACGATTGTCGCGGATCAGCGCACCACATCACAGCGAAATTAAAGCGCGGCGCACCAACAAGCCCACCCATGAAGCGAGAACCCCGTGATCTCAAAGCGCTGGTGAGCGAGTATGAACAGAAACTTGCAGGGGCGTCCGTTCCTTTATGGATGGACGCCCCTGAACTTTTAGACATACTCGATTATTACGAGCAAAACAACCAATACTATGAAGCCGAGACCTGCATGCGTCTTGCGCTTCGTCTCCACCCCGACGATCCTGAGGTGCAGATTCGTCGTGCCTATCGGTACAAAAACGAAGGCCGATGGGCCGATGCCGATGAAGTCGTACGCCAGATGTCCGACCAGCAGCACCTCGATGTCCAATTTTATTACGCCGAGCGCGCACTCAGCCGCCTTGAATTCGATGCTGCCGACGCCATCTATGAGAAAGTCTTGGCCGACGAAACGGAAATGGATGCGCGGATGGAAGCCGAGGAAGGCGAGCCCCCGATGGGCATCAACGACCTTTTGCTCGAAATCGGCGAGCTCTTTCTTGACTACGGCCATCCTACCTACGCCCGAAAGTATCTTCTTCGCATTCCCGAGGATGCTCCGGAATATTCTCGCGCGCAATTGCTCCAAGGAGAGATCTTTGTGCAGTGGGGCGCCCGTGATCATGCTCGAGAATTGGCCGAAAAGGTGCTGGATGCCGACCCTTATAATCTCGATGCGTGGCTCTTTGTGGCCGATGTAGCCAATGAGCAAAAGCAATATGAGAAGTGTGTTGAAGCCGCCGACTACGCCATTGCCATCGATCCCCGCAATGAAAAAGCCCTCCGCTTCAA
>QWCZ01005286.1_pt1 | contig 11484 bp, 10 predicted proteins | sample 1972651 | NCBI WGS metagenome assembly QWCZ01 (sample SAMN09866695, study PRJNA288562) | Human oral metagenome isolate pre1_saliva, whole genome shotgun sequencing... | isolation source: mouth | host: Homo sapiens | place: USA: California
GGCATGGGCTGGAAAAGTGCGTAAAACACGCATGGTTATTTATCGTTATGCTGGAAATAATGAGACAGATACAATCGAGAAATTAAATACAGCTTGTGATCGTGTTCAAAGTGCTTTTATCACAGCAGGATTAACCATGGAACGCCAAAATGAAACTCAAATTCATCGTTGGTTATTAGAATGGTTTAATCCAAATCCATCACGCTATTTTAACGGACTCGATGATAAAGCTTGCTATGATCTTTTATCACTCTCTAAGGATGACTCTGCTCTACCATTACAAGACCAAGATTTTAGTGAAAATCTCTTTTTTACGCCACCGGAAAGTAAAAATGGCTATTGGTATTTTAATGAGCAACCTCACGAAGTCATTGTAGTTGATAATATTCGTAAGCAGCCAGATGTTGGCCACATGACAGGCGAAGTCACTCGAGGTCGTAATATTAATGCACTATTTGATTTATTGCCGGAATCAACCATTATGGCTATCACTGTAGTCATTCATCCTCAAGATAAATTACAGGCGCATTTAGACAAATTAAGTAGTCGAGCTGTCGGTAATAACTATGAGTCTATCTATTTAAAACAAGATGCCCTCACAGTAACTGAATATTTAAAAGACGGACACAAGCTTTATCAAGCTGGCATGGTTTTCTATGTAAGAGGGAAAGACGATCAAGAGCTACGCATTCGCTCAAGAGAATTAAGAACGGTTTTACTCAGTAATAATTTAGTGCCGGTAAAAGAAGGCAACGAAGTTGCGCCTGGTGCAACACATTGCGAATATGTTACCTGTATTTGGCCGTGAGACCGGAACGGGACACCCAGGAATCACCTATTTTAACCGCGGTGGAAGCCCATTAGATTTTGACCCACTAAACCCTAAAGACCGGACTAAAAATGCGCATAAGCTCATTTTAGGCCCTACAGGTTCAGGTAAATCGGCAACATTAACCGCACAAATGGCGCAACTGATGGCTGTGCACCGTCCTCGCTTGTTTATTGTAGAAGCAGGTAACTCTTTTGGATTGTTTTCAGATTATGCGGAGCGTTACGGTTTAACGGTTAACCGGGTATCTCTTGAGCCAAGTAGTAACATCGCTTTACCGCTCTTCTCTGAAGCGCATCGTTTATTGGAAATGGATATCGATCTTGAAGTTCAAGATGATGACGATAATGAAGATGAAGGCGAGGAACAACGAGACTTACTTGCGGAAATGGAATTAACCGCTCGCTTAATGATCACCGGGGGAGAAGCGAAGGAAGATGAGAAAATGAGCCGTGCTGACCGCTCGGCTATTCGCCAGGCTATTTTATTAGCTGCAGAGAAAACTTCACAAGAGACCCCACCTCGTCAAGTTTTAACCGGGGATGTAAAAGCCGCACTTGAGGAGTTAAGTCGTCGCCAAGATATTCGCCCGGAACGTGCATCTCGTCTTGCAGATATGGCCGAAGCAATGGATATTTTCTGCACTGGGGTAAATGGTCGATTCTTTAACCGTGAAGGGGAAATTTGGCCTGAAGCTGATATTACACTTGTCGATTTGGCGATGTTTGCACGTGATGGTTATGAAGCTGAATTAGCGATTTCGTATATTTCCCTAATTAACCATATCAACTCCTTAGGTGAAAAATATCAACACAGTTTCCGCCCTATCGTGAACATTACGGATGAGTCGCATATCATTACCGTAAATCCACTTCTAGCGAAGTTCCTGGTTAAAGGTTCTAAAATGTGGCGTAAATTGGGTATTTGGTTATGGTTGGCTACACAGAATATGGCTGACTTCCCTGATGAATCTGATAAATTACTCAGCATGGTTGAATGGTGGGAATTACTTAACCTTTCTAATGATGAAGTCGAACAGGTAAACCGTTTCCGTCGTTTATCCGAAGCTCAGAAAATGATGTTGTTATCTGCGAAAAAAGCAGATAAGAAATATACTGAAGGTGTGGTGCTCGCAACCAATATGGAAGCCTTATTCCGTGTTGTTCCACCTAGTCTTTACTTAGCACTAGGGATGACTGAAAAACACGAGAAAGCACAACGTAAACAATTAATGATGGAACATAACTGTACTGAGTTAGATGCGGCATTGATGGTTGCTAAAGACTTAGACAAAAAACGGGGGATTGCAGTCAATGACGAACTTAACTCAATCGCAGCCTAATCCTAATATGACTTTTCATCGTATTTTTGACATTGGGCCTCGCATCCAATCACTTGCTTTTACCTCTGATGAGGTGAAAGCCTACGTGCTGCATTTCATTGCAAAAATTAAGACAAAAATTGGTTCAAACTGCCAATTAAGCGCATTTCCTCAGCGTGTATTTACTCAATCAAGTTGGAAAGTACACGCTAAAGGAGATAAAGGTGAAGTGCATTTATTATTTAATATCTCCGGGCGTTTCCAATTACCTGTGTTTTCTTCCGAAAACTGGCCAGCTAGACTTAATGTGGAATTAACCGATCACGTTGATGCATATTGGTTAATTCAATATTTGCTTTGGAAATTAGCTGCAATTTGGGAATCCCCTGCTGACTTATCCCCAGTTTTTGGGGATAAGACTGTGGGTAATGAATAAGGAGTCCTGATGTCTCAAGGTGAAAAGCCACAATCAAGAGGATGGCTTAAAAATGTACTCCGTTTTATTGCTATCCTTTTATTTTTATTTTTAGCCCTTACTGCAATTGGCATCTTTGCAACTCAATATCTTCAGAATGTTGATATTCGTGCTTGGTTTATTAAAACGCAGTGGATATGGTTTGCAGTACGATTATTACTATATGGTGCGATTATGTTGATGGTCTATTCCATTTCTCGTCGCCAACCATCTTCTATGCCGGCAAAAGCAAAATGGTTAATTGCGATGATTTTAATTTTTGCTGAAGCGATTACACAGATTACTTTAGCTTAGGGGGAAATATGACATTCTCAGTTGACAGTTATCTTGAATATTTCCTGACTCTACTTGGTTGGTTGCTTAATAACGGAGTTTTTGCGTTATTTGTTGGAACAGGGTTATGGCTTCTTCCGCTTATCGGAATGATCTTTAAAATTTGGCGTGACGTAGCTAAACAAGGGGATGATGAAGGTGAGAAAGGGGATTTATTAATCCGCTGGCTCACAATCGAACTCCTTCCAGCAATGCTTATCGTTGTTTTGACATTAGCCCCTCTTATCCCGGTATCATTGAATAACCTTGAATACAATGAACGTTCATCTATTCAATGTGGCTATAAAGTTCCTGCTTCCCCGGATAAATCAGGCTATGCGCCATTTACGACAACATTTGGAGACAGACAAGCCCGAATTCCTATTTGGTGGATGTTGATGCACAAAGTGGATAAAGGTCTAACTTATGGTATGACCGCAGTATTGCCTTGCCAGCGTGATTTACGTCAGGTTAGATTTGAAGTGCAACATCAAAAAATCACTAACCCAGCATTATTAACTGAAGTGCAGCAATTTGTGCAACAATGCTATATCCCGGCTCGTCAAAAATTACAAACAAGCCAACTTGCCTTGAGTCCGGCACAAATCCGCGAAACATCCTGGTTAGGTGGTAAATTGCTTATTAATAACAGCGAGCTCTACCCTCGTTTTAGGGCTCAGCAACCTATTAGCACGTTCCCTTATGATGCAAATCGAGATGCGGCATTACCTAATTCGGGAAAAGGTGGTTTCCCAAGTTGTGATCAATGGTGGGATGAAAGTGGAGCTGGATTAAAATCTCGCTTACTTACAGATATGCGTCAAAACTTATCTGCCCAGGTGAGTGATTTCTTTAACTCTATCGACAACCAAGATGAAGCTTTATTGAGAACACTTTTACGCTCTGAAAACATAGATGTTTCAAAAGGGAAAATGTATTTTAAGTGGCTTTGCTATTAAAACTGTAATGACATTAAGCTTCGTATATTTTGCACTCATTACAACCACATTTTGGTGGGAGTTAGCAAGATGGCTTGATTCATACCTAATAGAAATTATGTATAGTTCTCCATCTCATAATATGCTAAACATCCACTTTTTAGAAAATGCAGAAGATGACATTATTTCTAACTTTGTGATGGGGAGTTTATTTATAATTTTACCTGGTTTATGGTTTGGAGCAATGACCTGGGCTGGAATTCGAGTGGGTGGCGAGCTTAGCGCTGCCATTGCGAAAGGAACTGAATCATCCCAAAAATCAGGGGGGCAATTTGGAGATAAAATTAGTAAAAAAATATAACGTATAAAAAAAGTCCATCTGTTAGACAGATGGACTTTTTTATTTACGAAAATAATTAATCGTCATCATCTCCGTAAACTTTTACTCCGTTAATATAATAGCCAAACCCCTGAAAACCATAATCCCACTTTCCTTCTTCTGATGAATCATCATTTGCAAGTAATTCTGACAACAAAGATGTATCACTTACTGGCTCTTCATCTAAATATTCAATGTTTTTAGAAGGCTTGGTTTTGGAAATTATAACTCCGGCCAAAATTGGACTCGCAGCAAGAGCAGCAGCTGTCACAACAGCTTTACGAGGCTTTCCTGGGAGAAATGACAAAGTGCGGTCAATTTTCTTAAAAAATCTTTTAATGGTCTCAGATGTCCTTTGGTCACCAGTTCTGCCAGCGTGAAGGAATAATGGCCGAGCATATTGATATGTCCGTGGCAAAGCGGGGAGAGGCGTGCGATATCTTCATCATTCAGTGTTTCACCCTGCGCCCGGAGATGATCCAGGGCTGCCTGCATATAAATAGTGTTCCATAACACGACGGCGTTAGTGACCAGCCCCAGTGTGCCCAGTTGATCTTCCTGACCGTCGGTATATCGTTTTCTTATCTCACCTTTTTGACCGTGACAGATGGCTCTGGCAACGGCATGGCGACTTTCTCCCCGATTAAGCTGGGTCAGAATGCGCCGGCGGTAATCTTCATCATCAATATAATTAAGCAGATACAGCGTTTTGTTGATGCGCCCCACTTCAATGATTGCCTGAGTCAGTCCGGAAGGACGTTCACTTTTCAGCAATGAACGGACCAGCACTGAAACCTGTACTTTGCCCAGCTTCAGGGAGCCAGCGGTCCGGATCATTTCGTCCCACTGAAGGACTATTTTTCGGGGATCTGATTGCCCTCTGGCAATATCATTCAGCACGCCATAGTCGGCATCATGGTCCATTCGCCAGAAAACCGAAGCACCGGCATCAGCCAGGCGTGGAGAAAACTGGTATCCCAGCAGCCAGAAAAGGCCAAAGACAAGTTCGCTGGCACCTGCTGTATCGGTCATAATTTCGGTTGGATTCAGCCCGGTCTCCTGTTCCAGAAGACCTTCCAGCACAAAGATAGAGTCCCTCAGCGTCCCCGGTATAACGATGCCATGAAAGCCGGAATACTGATCGGACACAAAGTTGTACCAGGTGATCCCTCTGTTATTACCAAAGTATTTGCGGTTCGGTCCGGCATTGATTGTTCTGACTGGCGTAACAAAGCGCATTCCATCTGCAGATGCCACTTCTCCTCCACCCCATATCTGTGCCAGTGGCAGCGTTGCCTGAAAATCAACCAGTCTGGCATTAGCGCTGGTGATAGTTTCAGCCCGCAGATAGTTCGCTTTTGTCCAGTTCAGCCGGTGTCGGGTCAGTGCAGGAACATTTGATCTGATCAGTGGTTCCAGACCGATATTGCAGGCTTCAGCCATCAGCACGGCGCTGATGCTGACGGGCAGATCATCAACTCTGGCACTGGCTTCACTAGCATGGAAAAACTCATCAGCAAATCCGGTATGGGCGTTAATTTCGAGCAGCAACTCCGTTAAATCCACCGGAGGGAGTAGATCACTGATCATTTTGCTCAGTCGTTTCAGACTGTCCGGCTCATCAAGACTGGCGAGGGGAGAAATTGTCAACCGGGGCTTCGGGCCAGAAACATCGAGTTCGACAGCCTCATTTTCGCAAAGACGTGCAGCAACCTGTCTGTAACGACTATCAAGCTGATGACCCAGAGATTTTATTGCTTCCTGCGGGTCTGTCGGGTGCCCCAAAGAACGATAAACCTTAATCCGGTTTGCCTGCCAGTCAGCACCCTGTAGTAATCTTGCACGAGGATCTCCCCACCGGTTACTGCCGGTAACGTAGACATCCCTCCGCCTCAGACTATCCTGCAGTTTACTGAGAAAGCAGAGCGTGTATCCCCTGCGGGTGATATGTTTTTCCTTGTTAATCACCAGCCGTTTCCATGACCGACTGATAATTTCCGTTGGTGCGTCGTCAAAAAACTGCCGCCGTGAGCTGAACTCCCGGCTGAGGTAGTCACAGGCATTCAGAGTGGTAACCCCGGCAGGTGCGGATGAAAATTTAACGGTATTCAGCAGATGGGGCAGGAAACGACGAACGCGCCCGTACTGCTCCACCATTTCTTCATGAAAATTATCGTCTGAGGGCCGGGCAATTTCACGGACAAGCGTGATGATTTCAGCCAGCTTTTGCCTTGGGATGTAGCTGAACACCTCAGCACGAATCGATTCGTCCGGTGTTTCTTCTTTCAGCAGGTACGAACATGCGCTGGCGAGCGCCAATGCAGATTTATCCAGATCCTTCAGCGAGCGGAGCCGTTTTTTCTGCCCAATCTTTCTGGCGTCACGGATGATAACGGCCAGCATGGCGTCCAGAACGTCCAATGCATCATCCAGCGCCAGCGTTTCCCATGCAAGGACAAAGGCAACCAGAACCGCCATCCTTTTCTGCGGTGACATCCTGGCAATATTGAACACCGAAGTCATACCAGCATAACGTGCGAGATTTTTCAGGCGCACAGCCGGGAGTGTACTCAGGTTTTCAGCATGCAGGCCAAAATCGTTCAGAGTTTTCCAGCGTTCAATTGCTTCATTAAACGCCGGACCACTGATGGTCACAGGGCCCTTTTTCAGTGATTCCAGTAAAGACAGGCGGCTGCAATCAGTTGGCCCCAGCAGCATCTCCAGCTGTGAACGCTGTTCGGCTGACGGTATCAGTGCCAGTTTGTTCCACAGGCGCAACGTCGCCTTTTCCCTTACCTCTGAAATCAACCGGGTCAGCGTAGTGGCTCCGGGGAGAATAATACGATGTTGCATAAGCCACCCTGTCGCCAGATCGAAAAGCAGGCCAGGACGTTCGTTGCTTATCCAGCTCCGGGTATATAAAAGACGGGTAAGGCGAAATGTCCAGGGCCAGGCAAATTCACGATACTGATAGTGCTGACGTATCAGCGCTGCATGCTCACGGCGGGTATTTTCCCTCTGACCGTATTCTGCAAGAACGGTGATATCACGAATCCCGAGCTGTCTGGCGGTAAAATGCCGGACGCCGGAAGGAATATGATTCATATCGGTGAGGAAGGTGCCCAGAAAACGGACACATCCAATTTGCAGGGCAATGCCCAGACGGTTGTGATCACCTCTGCTTTTTCCGATAAATTCCTTGTCTGCTTCATCAAGGTGAAAATATCGTGCCAGCTGAAGCTCATCCGGTTCACCGGTGAATCTGCCATAGCTTTCAGTCTGCTCAGTGGTCAGAAAGTCAACGGGCATATCGGCCTCCCTGCCTGACGGGCATTTAGTAACATTTTTCCAACCGTACGAAATGTTATAAATTATCGGACATCGTAAAACTGTTACATTAATATGTCTATTAAATCGTAAATTTGTAATAATAGACATGAGTTGTCCGATATTCGATTTAAGGTACATTTTTATGCGACTTTTTGGTTACGCTCGGGTCTCAACCAGTCAGCAGTCTCTTGATCTTCAGGTCAGAGCACTCAAAGACGCAGGTGTGAAAGCAAACCGTATATTTACCGATAAGGCATCCGGCAGTTCAACAGACCGGGAAGGGCTGGATTTGCTGAGGATGAAGGTGGAGGAAGGTGATGTCATTCTGGTTAAGAAGCTCGACCGTCTTGGCCGCGACACTGCCGATATGATCCAACTGATAAAGGAATTTGACGCTCAGGGCGTGGCAGTCCGGTTCATTGATGACGGGATCAGTACCGACGGTGATATGGGGCAAATGGTGGTCACCATCCTGTCGGCTGTGGCACAGGCTGAACGCCGGAGGATCCTAGAACGCACGAATGAGGGCCGACAGGAAGCAAAGCTGAAAGGAATCAAATTTGGCCGCAGGCGTACCGTGGACAGGAACGTCGTGCTGACGCTTCATCAGAAGGGCACTGGTGCAACGGAAATTGCTCATCAGCTCAGTATTGCCCGCTCCACGGTTTATAAAATTCTTGAAGACGAAAGGGCCTCATGATACAATAACCCTGGTAAATGTTTCAATAATATTGAAAAAGGAAGAGTATGAGTATTCAACATTTTCGTGTCGCCCTTATTCCCTTTTTTGCGGCATTTTGCCTTCCTGTTTTTGCTCACCCAGAAACGCTGGTGAAAGTAAAAGATGCTGAAGATCAGTTGGGTGCACGAGTGGGTTACATCGAACTGGATCTCAACAGCGGTAAGATCCTTGAGAGTTTTCGCCCCGAAGAACGTTTTCCAATGATGAGCACTTTTAAAGTTCTGCTATGTGGTGCGGTATTATCCCGTGTTGACGCCGGGCAAGAGCAACTCGGTCGCCGCATACACTATTCTCAGAATGACTTGGTTGAGTACTCACCAGTCACAGAAAAGCATCTTACGGATGGCATGACAGTAAGAGAATTATGCAGTGCTGCCATAACCATGAGTGATAACACTGCTGCCAACTTACTTCTGACAACGATCGGAGGACCGAAGGAGCTAACCGCTTTTTTGCACAACATGGGGGATCATGTAACTCGCCTTGATCGTTGGGAACCGGAGCTGAATGAAGCCATACCAAACGACGAGCGTGACACCACGATGCCTGCAGCAATGGCAACAACGTTGCGCAAACTATTAACTGGCGAACTACTTACTCTAGCTTCCCGGCAACAATTAATAGACTGGATGGAGGCGGATAAAGTTGCAGGACCACTTCTGCGCTCGGCCCTTCCGGCTGGCTGGTTTATTGCTGATAAATCTGGAGCCGGTGAGCGTGGGTCTCGCGGTATCATTGCAGCACTGGGGCCAGATGGTAAGCCCTCCCGTATCGTAGTTATCTACACGACGGGGAGTCAGGCAACTATGGATGAACGAAATAGACAGATCGCTGAGATAGGTGCCTCACTGATTAAGCATTGGTAACTGTCAGACCAAGTTTACTCATATATACTTTAGATTGATTTAAAACTTCATTTTTAATTTAAAAGGATCTAGGTGAAGATCCTTTTTGATAATCTCATGACCAAAATCCCTTAACGTGAGTTTTCGTTCCACTGAGCGTCAGACCCCTAATTTTACTGATTTATCTATCCCCTCAATGTACCTTAACACTGCAATATAAAAATAAACCGTACCAGGAGGAGATATGAAAGCTCGTTTTAAAGAATGGCTCTTTAAAAATAGTGAATACCACTAAAAAAATAAGCGGGAAAATCCCGCTTATTTTATCTCTATTTACGCTTATGAAGCTTTCATACTGCGACGTTCAAAGTTTTGAGTTGCACTACCCGCTTTACAGCTCACCGTATCCATTTTACTGCCATTGGTGATATAAAGCATTGGCTCTTCAATACTGTTACTATTGTGTGGTTGCACAAATTGAATCGTGTAACTTGTGCCATTATTTCTCATTTCTAATGAGCTAGTAATAAATCCTGAACCAGTAGCTACATAAGAATCCTGATTAGCAAAAACTTGTTTTACCGGATTTTTAAAAGAAACCTGGCCATAAGTGAATTCATAATCTGAACCATTTTTTGTTACAGACACCGGGCTTCCGTTCTCTGCTGTACAAGAAAAAATATTATTAGCTGCAAAAGCTGGCGTTGCAAACATAGCTACCGCTCCAATAGTGAGTAATTTTTTCATAAAAATATCCTTTATTTATTTTCCTAAAATGTAATCTGCTTCTTGGTTACGACGTTTAGCATTTACACCATTATTATTGTTTTGACGATTTCTTACTGCATTTGCTAGTGCGTTCATATCGCCTGATTGCGCAGATGCCTGGGCTGCAGCAATCACATCTTTTGTTAATGAGCCATAGTTATAGGCATAAGATGTTAATGCGGCTTGGGCATTTGGCGGTAACTTATCCCATGTTGAAGATGATACGTTATTTCTCGCTCTATTTGCAAATTCTTGTGTTCGACGTGCTAAATCACGCTCTGCGTCAGCGCGACTAACTACAGTATCTTTCGTTACTTTGACAATTGTACCATCCGCTTTTGTGATAGTATCTGAACCATATCCAGTGCGATAAGCATTGACATCCCAATATGCTTTATCACTAAACCCTTCAAATTTTTTCAACAACCCTGTAGCTTGATCAAGTGCAGTCCCTTTAATTGCTGGAACTGATGAATAAGAAGTGTTACCTCTACTATTTCCGGATGTACCGCCAGTCCCGGTGTAAGACAGGGAGTTTGACATCTGAGGCACTTCTAAAGTGACATTGTTACGAGGAATATTGATATTGTCAGCATCTGCCAATTCAGCAGCATTGCTATTCGTACCATTAGCTAAATCGCTAATCCGTTTATCTACACTGTCACGTGTAACATTTCCGGTTCCAGTGTTATATTCACGTAGCTCTTTATTTTGTAGGATTGCAACTGCGGAATTCCCGGTAAGTGATTTTTGTAGATCAATCTCCATTCTAATTTGACCTATTTCTCGGTCAATTAAAGTGAGGATCTTTTCTAACTCTTCTTGAGCATCTTTATTGTTGGCCACATTTGGCTCACGCATACCCGTTAAAACAGCTCGACGTGCAAGAAGCATTTTCTCCATTGTTTTAGCTACAGCAATTTCACTGGCTAAACGCTGCCCTAATACTTGAGCATCGGGATCTTCTCGTAAAGACTCAATTAAGCCACGAGTTACAGGAACTGTTGTAGAACTTAATTCTGCAAGTACTTCAACGGAAGGAGTGCTCATGTTAAGCGCTTTTTGTAATTGAGTTACCGTCTTAATATTTTCTTTTTCAATTTCAGGTGTTAAACCAACACCAGCTCGAGAGCTACTAGCAGTACCACAATCTGTTTTACAAGTAGTTAATTGCTTCTCACCGATCACATTCGTTAACCAATCTGTCATATCTTTAGGATTATCCCAAGTTTGACAAAGTAATCCGCTACAACTACTACCGGAGATTCGACCTGATTCTAATACATTACGCTTGTTTTGCATGTTGTAGCCAGCTTTTGCAACATCCTCAACAATTTTGATTGGTTCTTGTCCTTGGCCACCGCGTTTTTTACCCCCGACCCACTCTTTACCTTCCTTACCTTGAGATTCCTCAAGTCTCTTTTTAGCTCGAGTAGCATCTGGTTCAGTTGAAGTAATGTCTTTAAAGGATTCCATATCCGAACTTTGAGACCAACGACCATTTAAAGTTGCGTCTGCAAGCTTCTTAGACATTTCTTCACAGCT
>QWCZ01001206.1_pt1 | contig 11482 bp, 8 predicted proteins | sample 1972651 | NCBI WGS metagenome assembly QWCZ01 (sample SAMN09866695, study PRJNA288562) | Human oral metagenome isolate pre1_saliva, whole genome shotgun sequencing... | isolation source: mouth | host: Homo sapiens | place: USA: California
TTTTCCATAGCTTGCAGCACGATTTAGAGAAGCAATACCGCCACTGCCACCGCCAATAGCGATGTAATCATAATGTTTAGTCATAGTTTGATCCTTTTTGAACTCAAAAATTTTCTTTATTTTGCCTAATTTTTATGAAGAATGCTATAAATTGATGTAATTGGTTATTATTAATAATCGTACTATCCCCTTTTCTTTTTTAATTTTGATATGTTATCCTTTTTTCATTACGAATCATTCTCATTTTAAGATGTTTAAACGGCGATACTTAGTTTTTCTATTAGTTTTACTTTCCGCTATTTCTCTTTTTCTTGGCATAAGTACGGTTAATTTACAGGGCTTGCTCCATTTTAAAGGTAATCAATGGCAGATTTTTCTTGATAGTCGCGTACCGCGTTTGGTGAGTATTTTGATTGCGGGCGCGTCGTTGAGTATTTGTGGCTTGGTGATGCAGCAACTGAGCCGCAATTGTTTTGTATCGCCAACAACCTCCGGCACAATGGATAGCGCGCGTCTTGGGATTTTGCTGGCGATTCTATTTTTCCCAGATGCCTCTATGCTGCTGAAAACCGCTATCGCGGTACTGGTGTCTTTCCTTGGCTCGCTGTTATTTATGACGATCCTATCCCGCCTGAAGTTCAAAGATACAATTTTTGTACCTTTAGTAGGGATGATGTTCGGCAATATCATTAGTTCTATCACTGCTTTTATCGCCTATCAACAAGATTTGTTGCAGAACCTTTCTGGCTGGTTACAAGGAGATTTTTCTCTTGTCATGAGCGGCCGCTACGAGTTGCTTTATTTCAGCATCCCTATGTTGATTGTGTCTTATCTGTTTGCGCATCGTTTTTCTATCGTCGGGATGGGGAAAGATTTTGCTACCAATCTCGGCTTAAATTATAACCAAGTGCTTTATGTTGGTCTGATGATTGTGGCAACGGTGTCGTCGATGATTATTGTATCTGTCGGCGTAATTCCTTTTTTAGGCTTGATTGTGCCGAATCTCGTCACATTATATTTGGGTGATAACTTGAAAAAAAACCTTTCTCACACCGCACTTTTAGGGGCTGTTTTTGTGTTGTTCTGCGATATTTTGGGGCGCAGCCTAATTTACCCTTACGAGATTTCTATTAATGCTGTCGTTGGCGTGATTGGAAGCGGCATTTTCTTATATTTCTTACTGAAACGGGAGCGTTATGCGTAAATCATCGTTCCTTCATTTAGTGATTTTAGGGGTTCTCGTGCTCGTGAGCATTGCCTTATATCTTGGCTATCATTTACCAAACCGCTGGCAATATGCTTTAACCAATCGCGCTTTATCGGTAACGGCGATTATCGTGACAGGCATTGCGATTGCATTAACTACGATGCTTTTCCAAACAGTGGTAAATAATCGCATTCTCACGCCGAGCATTTTAGGGGTGGACTCACTGTATTTATTAATCCAAACAGGAATTTTATTTTTATTCGGTTCAAACACACTACTTTCCCTCAATCCGATTACGCTTTTTCTCGGCAGCACCGGCGTAATGATTGGCTTTATGCTTGCGCTCTATCATTTTCTATTCAAAAAGGAATCACAGAATATTTTCTTTTTATTGCTCGTCGGAATTGTGTTTGGCACGTTTTTTGGCAGTCTGACGACCTTTATGGAAGTATTGATTGACCCCAATGAATTCCAAATCTCGCAAGATATTGGCTTTGCCAGTTTCAACCGAATCAATATTCATATTCTTTGGTTAGCGTTGGTGATTTTGATTGTCGTCATACTGTTTAGCTTGCGTTATTGGAAATACTTGGATGTGCTGGCACTAGGGCGCGAACAGGCGATTAATTTGGGCGTGGATTATCAACCGATGATTAAAAAACTGCTGATTATTGTGGCAATTTTAATGTCTGTTTCCACCGCGCTTGTGGGACCATTGACGTTTTTAGGCTTGCTGGTGATGAATGTGACCTTCGAATTTATGCGTGATTATCGTCATAAATTCCTTATTCCGGCAGCCATGTTACTTTCCGTTTTTACCTTAGTAAGCGGACAATTTTTATTGGCGCAAGTGTTTACTTTCAGCACACCACTGAGTGTGATCATTAATTTTGTGGGCGGCATATATTTCCTTTCTCTGTTATTGAGAGCAAATAAAAAATGGCAATAGAAATCAAACATATTCATAAATCTTATGGCACAAAAAAAGTGGTGGATGATGTATCACTCACCATTCCCACTGGGAAAATTACATCTTTTATCGGCCCGAATGGTGCAGGAAAAAGCACTCTTCTAGGCATTATCAGTCGATTGTTAGCAGCCGATAGCGGCGAAGTGTATCTGAATAATCAGTTACTGAATGAACAAAAAAGTACTGACATTGCTCGTCAATTAGCCATCTTAAAACAATCTAATCACATTAATTTGCGCATTACTGTGGAAGAATTGGTGGCATTCGGTCGTTTTCCTTACTCTAAAGGAAATCTCACCGAAAACGACCGCACTTTTATCAGCAACGCTATTACTTATATGAATTTAGATGAAATTCGCCATCAATACATTGAAAACCTAAGTGGTGGACAACGCCAGCGCGCTTATATTGCGATGACTTTAGCGCAGGATACAGATTATATTTTGCTCGATGAACCGCTCAATAATTTGGATATGAAACATTCCGTGCAAATTATGCAGGTGCTGCATAAACTCGTTACGGAGCTTAATAAAACCGTCGTGATTGTGATTCATGATATAAATTTTGCGTCCTGTTATTCTGATTACATTATCGCCATGAAACAAGGTAAGCTCGTTGCGCAAGGTTCTGTGGAAGAAATGATGCAATCACCAGTGTTGCAGGATATTTACGAAATGACGATTCCGATTCAAGAAATTGATGGGAGAAGGATTGCGGTTTATTTTCGTCAGGAATGAGCTTTTATTAAATAAAAATTATCTTGCCATCCCACTGCTTGTGGAAGACAAAATACGTAGCATTTTGAGCGTTGGTTTTGCCAACGATCCCTATGGGGTGAGCGTAGCGAATAACGTGCTCAAAGGGAGGAAGGGGCCATATAGGGTTCCCCTCTCAACTTGCGCCCATCCTCTGTAAACAGGGTGAGCGAAGTATTCTTTACCTTAATAACATTACACAAGGAAACACTATGAAAACATTGAAAAAACTCACCGCACTTAGCATTGCAGTTTTCGCAGCGGCAACGGCAAACGCAAAAGACATCACCGTAAAAAATGCAGCCGGTGAACAAATCGTGCCACAAAATCCACAAAAAGTGGTGGTGCTGGATTTTGGCGTAGCGGATACCATCCGCGCCTTAGGTGATGCTAGTAAAATCGTGGGCTTCCCGAAAGCAGGGCATATTCCAGCGTATTTGGCTGAGTTCAACCAAGACAAATTCAAAGACGTCGGCACCCTACCTGAACCAGCATTTGAAGCCATCAACGAACTCAATCCGGATTTAATTATCGCCGCGCCGCGCCAACAAAAATTATTGGATAAATTGAAAGAAATTGCGCCGGTGTTCTATGTACAAAATGACTACGCCAATTACTACCCAAGTTTCCAAGAAAATGTAACCGCGCTTGGTAAAATTTTCAATAAAGACGCCGTGGCAAAAGAAAAATTGGATGCTTTAGAAAACAAAGTAGCGCAAGTGGCAAAAGATGCGAAAGGCAAAACGGCGTTGCTCGTGTTAGTAAATGAAAGCAAAATCAGCGTATTTGGCGACAACTCGCGTTACAGCATGGTGTATCAAAAATTTGGTTTTAAACCAGCGGATCCGAACATTAAATCTTCCACTCACGGAATGAGCGTTGGTTTTGAATATATTTTAGAAAAAAATCCGGATTATTTACTTGTGGTGGATCGCACAGCGGCAGTCACCGACAAAGTAAACAACGCACAAAAAGTGCTTGATAATTCCCTCATCCAACAAACAAAAGCCTTTAAAAACAACCACATCGTGTATTTAGATGCCGCAAATTGGTATTTGGCTTTTGGAGGATTGGAATCCATGGAGATTATTGCTGCGGAGCTTGAAAAAGCGGTGAAATAAACACAATATTTTTCTTTTTTGATAAGTCGGCGGTTCTTTTGGCTCGCCGATTTTCTTTTTCACTCAAAAATCTAAATTTACACTTTACTAAAGTAATGCAAATCATTATCATTAATGTATTTTTGGGGTGTTCTCTATTCTTTCTTTTTTATAATTATTCAGTGACTTAAGCAAATGGAGAAATGTATGGAACACAAGAAAACAACAGGAGTAAGTTATGCCGAATAATGTAGTCTTTGACAAACAAATAAATCCCCTCCCTATCCAAGGCTTTTCTTTAAGCCTCATTTCTTTAGCGATATTTGCTTTTCATCCCTTTGTTCAGGCTGAAAGCTTAGAGCAAATCAACGTTGTTGATGAAAGCCCTGTTAACTCCACAGCTGGCAGTAAAAGCTATACTATCAAATCAATGAATACAGCCACTGGCTTGCGTATTTCTGGTAAAGACACGCCACAATCTGTGAGTGTGGTAACAAGAAAACAACTTGATGATCGCGCGATTCATACCCTTGAAGACGCAATGAAAAACACTACCGGTGTGAATGTTGTGCATGATTCTGGTTTACAAACCCGTTTTCTCTCTCGTGGTTTCTATGTGGATCAAATTGGTGAAGATGGTATCACTACCAATGTAGGCGGGCGTTCAGGTTATACCGCTAAAATTGATGTGGTGCCGAGCACAGACTTAGCTGTTTACGATCATATTGAAGTAGTACGCGGTGCAACAGGTTTAACTCAATCCAATTCCGAACCAGGCGGAACTATTAATCTTATTCGCAAACGCCCAACAGATAAATTCCAACATTTAGGTGAAATTACCGTAGATCACCGTGGCAGTGTTCGCACTATGCTTGATGTGTCAGGCCCAATGAATAAAGAAAAAAACGTACGTGGGCGTTTAGTGGGCGTGGATGAAAAATCACATTCTTTCAAGCAAGATGTAAAAGGCAGTAAACAAATGGTTTATGGTGTATTTGAGAGCAATATCCGTGATAAAGGTTTATTTACCCTTGGCGGTATGTATCAAAAAATTAATGAAGTACCGGATTTTGCAGGTGTTATGTTGCCTTGTGAGAATCCAAAAGTTGCAGCATTTTCTTCTCGCCCAGCTTGCCAAGATCCTCTTAAATTTCCACGAAGTACATACTTAGGCGAAAATTGGTCTCGATTAAAAGGCGATAAATATAATCTTTTCTCTGAAACAAAATTATTTTTAGATAATGATTGGGAATTAAGTTTAGAACTTTCTTATACACAAAATAATTCCGATGCCAAAGTGGGGCAATATTTTATTAAAGATGAACATGCTGCAGGGGTTTCTGGCGCAGATGCTACAAGCTTTTTAACTGAAAAAGGCGAAGTAATTCCCTTTGAACCTAAAGATAAAGCATTGGAAAAATTAGCTTCATATCGTAAAGACGCCAAAGCAGAGTTTGAATCTAAAAAAGCAGATTATTTAAAGAATGGTTTTAATCAACAAGATTTTGAGCAATATAAAAATAAACGTATAAATGACCGCGCTTTACTACGCCAGCAATGTATTAATGAGGGAACATTGGATTTCTTTTGCGATGGTTATTATCCTGCCTTGACTGATGAAGAATACAAACAAGATTTTATTAATAAAGTGCTTGCCGATCAGGGAATTAGTGATAATGCAAATGAACGCTTCCCTAATCGTTTATATGATTCAGCCTATAATAATCGAGATGTGATAAATCGTCGATTTAACTATATGCCAATGAGATATCAAAAAAAGGATAAACAATATGGTATTAAATTAAATTTAAAAGGCAGTTATGAACTCTTTGATAGAAGCCACGATTTTTATCTTGGTTATGCTTATAACAATGAAAATATAGAATCAACTTACCTTGAAATTTTCCAAAAGAAATATAGAGTACGTCCAAGTACCGGAACTATTCATTCCCAATTTGATGGCTTATGTGAAGTACATCCATTAGGTAGCAATAAACTACCAACAGAAAAAGGAAATCGTGAGCCGGATTGGGATAAATATAATGAATATGGAAATGTGAGTATCTATGAACCGGATTGTAAAAATGCCATTAAAACCAAATATAAACCTATGCTTGATGCCAGTGGCAAACAAATTTATAAAATTGATGATTTTGGTAATAAAGTACCTGCTTTAGAGCCAGTTTATGAACTTGATGCCAATGGCAACAAGATTCAGGAAGTTGATGAAAAAGGCGATCCTATTTTTGTTGGTTTTTCAGGTACTACGCCTGTTTATAAACACGTTAAAATTCCAGATGATCATATTTTGGCACAATATAATTACGCTAAATATTTTAACAAAAATCAAACTCACACCATTACAGCAAGTAACCGCTTTAATGCCACAGATAAATTGCATGTCTTAACTGGGTTAAGTTTTGTACATTTCACCACTTCACAGCAGAAAGAAATGCCTGTTCGTTATGGTGAACCTATCACAAACTTCCAGTCAGCCAGTAATGTTAAAGCGGATAATGAACATTATAAAGCCAGTATGACGGGGCATAAGTTTACGCCTTATTTGGGGATAACTTATGATCTTACTGACAATCACAGCGTTTATGCGAGTTATACCAAAATCTTTAAGCAACAAGATAATGTTGATGTCACAACAAAAACAACCTTGCCACCCCTTGTTGGAACAAATTACGAAGTAGGTTGGAAAGGAGCATTTTTAGACAATCGTTTAAATGCGTCATTGGCTTTATTTACCTTAGAGCAAAAGAATAGAACCGTTGTTGATTTTGGTTTTGTGCCTGATTCTACAGGTAGACAAGGCTCTTTCCAAACTATTGCGAAACCAATAGGAAGAGTTGAAAGTAAGGGCTTTGAAATCGAAGCTGCAGGCAATCTCACTGAAAACTGGCAACTCTTTTTAGGTTACACTTACAACAAGAGCAAATATAAAAATGCTCAAGAAGTGAATGCTGAACGTCTAGAGAAAAACACAAAAGCGGATCCTTATAACTTCAGTAACTTCACACCGGTTCAAATGTTCCGCTTGGCGACTTCTTATCATATCCCAAATACAAAATTAACCATCGGTGGTGGTGTTTCAGCACAAAGCCCAATAAGCAGTTTATATGGCATAAATCAAGCCGGTTACGCTCTTTGGGATGCGAATATTCAATATGAATTTAATCCGCACGCTAAGTTAAGCTTAATTGGGACGAATTTAACGGATAAAACCTATTTCGAGAACAATTACAACCGCACTCGTGGGATGAACAATTTCTATGGTCGCCCACGCACAGTTATGATGAAACTCGATTGGACATTCTAGGCAAAATCGGCTGCAAAAGTGCGGTCGGTTTTCCCATTATTTTTGAACATTAATCATCACAAATTTAAGGACAAACTATGAACCCATTCAAAATAAAACTTTCACTTTTAAGTCTGTCAATTCTTGCTGCCCTTGCAACCAATGCAGCAGCTACGGAGCAAAATACTGAAACCCTTGATGCGATTGTGGTTACAGCCTCTGGTACGACGCAAGAATTACGTGATGCGCCGGCAAGTATTAGCGTGGTGAATCAAGCGCAATTAAGATCGCATCCTTCTAATCGCTTAGAGAACGCGTTGCAAGATATTCCCGGAGTGAATGTAAGTGGGAGTAATGCAAACCGAACCGATATTTCTATTCGCGGCTTACAGCCGGACTACACTTTAATTATGGTGGATGGTCGTCGTCAAAATACGCGTGAATCCCGCCCAAATGGCAATGGCGGATTTGAAGGGGGATTTATTCCGCCTGTTAGTGCAATTGAACGAATTGAGGTTGTTCGTGGACCAATGTCATCGCTCTACGGCTCAGATGCGATGGGGGGCGTGGTAAATATCATCACGAAAAATGCAACAAAAGAATGGACAGGATCGGTTTCGACAGGATTTACCGTACATGATAAGTCAGACTTTGGTGATGGTTATCATGGTGATTTCTTTGTGTCAGGTCCACTTGTTAAGGATATATTAGGTCTTCAGGTTTATGGTGGGGGTAACTATCGTCAAGAAGATAACTTGATTGGCGCATCGAATAAAAATAAAGATCAAAATTTGAATGCGAAATTGACTTTTACGCCGGTTGATAAACAAACCTTTATTTTTGAGGCGGGGCGCCATCGTTTAGAAAAAGATGAAACACCTGGGAAAACCATTGATTTGACCACTACACGTGGCACAACAGTCACGCCTAATAATCCAAATTCTACTCGTGCAAGCCGTAATCATTGGTCTGTCACACATCAAGCTGATTGGGATGTGATGACATCAGAATTAAGTTTTTCACAAGAAATTGCAAAACGCGAAGTCAGTGTTAATGGGGTGATGAATACCCGTAAACCAGAAATCAAAAATAATGTCTTTGATGCAAAATTTATGCTGCCTTTATCCAATCATTTCTTTGTATTTGGCGGACAGGTTCAACAAGCTAAATTACAAGATGACTCGGTAACACGTGTTGTAACAAAAACTTTATCAAGTGGTCATAAAGCCTCAAGAGCCGTATTTGAAAGTAGTAAAAATAGCGTAAAACAATCCGCACTTTTCTTAGAAGATCGCATTGATATTGGCAAAGACATTTTATTAACGCTGGGATCTCGTCTTGATCATCATGAAAAATATGGTTCGCATTGGAGCCCAAGAGTTTATGCTGTTTACCATATCAATGATAATTTCTCGTTAAAAGGTGGTGTAAGTAAAGCTTTTAAAGCACCAAGTATTCGTGAAATCAGTGAAAGTTATGTGACATCCACAGAGGCTGGCGCAGGGGTTATTTATGGTAATAAAAATTTAAAACCAGAAACTAGTGTGAACGAAGAAATTGCGTTAGTTTATACCAATAATAATGGTTATAACGCGAGCATTACCTTATTTAATACGGATTTTAAAAATAAATTAACGAGCCATTATACCGGTTTAACTGATCCAGTTATGAAGGCAAAACTTTATGAGTATGCTAATGTTGGACGTGCGAATATTAAAGGCACTGAAATTGCCACTCATATTCCATTCAATGAACATTGGAATGTTGATATGAGTTACACATATCAACACTCTAAACGCCAATCTGATGAAGATATTTCTGCATCCAAAATGAGCCTACGTGGCTTACCGCTTGATAATACACCAAAACATGCAGCGAGTGCTAAATTAAACTGGCAAATGAATGATGCCTTGAGTGCTTATACACGTATTGCTTATAAAGGTAAACAAATATGGGCGAACCCACGTAATGGCGATAGCAAAAATCACTATCGAACCCGCGCATCTTACACCACAGTGGATTTAGGGACAACTTACAAATTTAACCCTAATGTATCCTTAAGCTTAGCAGTGCTTAATATTGGCAATGAAATTGGTGAACGCGTGAATACGAATGGGGGAAGCTGGACGGTTGAAGAAGGCCGACGTTTTTGGACGAACCTGAATGTTACATTCTAATTAACACGAAAATAAGCTACATTTAGCACCGTCTAAATGTAGCTTTCTTTTTCTTATGAGTACTTTATTTAAAATTCTTTTTTTCTATTTAGGGGCGATCAATATAGCCATGGCTGCACCTGATTTTTTTATTTCTAAAATAAATCCAAAAATAACCGCACTTTATCACATTCATCAACAAGATTTAGTGTTTGAGAATAAACGTTATCGTTTATTTATCGCCGAGCCGAAGAGACGGCAGCACAATTTATCAGTGTTTTATACACTTGATGGCAATGCGCAATTTCCTTTAGCGGTAAATGCAGTGAATGCTAATTTACCTTTACCGTTGATTGTAGGCATTGGTTATGTTTCGGAAAAAGCCTATGCCATTGAAGAGCGTCAAAGAGATTACACGTTTCCAGCACAAGGTGATAAGTTTAAGCAAGGTGGTGGCGCGGGAGATTTTTTGCGTTTTATCCAAACTAAAATTAAACCCAGTATTGAGAAAAATTACAACATTAATCCTGAAAAGCAATATTTCTTTGGGCATTCCTTTGGGGGATTGTTTGGTCTTTACGTGCTGTTTCATCAGCCTGATTTATTCCAATATTACACCTTGGCGAGTCCATCACTTTGGTGGGGAAACGGTGCGTTTTTGTCTAAAAATGAATCTTGGATTGCATCTCATCCTAAGCATATTTTAATCACTTTAGGAGAATATGAAGAATATCCGGAACAAGATCCTAAAATTACAGAGGAGCAGCAACAACGAATTGAGCAACGAAAGAAGATGCGACCATTTAATGCTCAACGATTAGCGGAAAAATTACAAGCTCAAGGCAATCATGCAACATTTAAATGGATTCCGAACAAAAATCACGGGGATTCGGTTATTGACGCAATAAAGTATTCTTTAGATTTTATGCAAAATGATAGGTAAAAAATAATGCCGATATTTGATAATATCGCCTACCGCATAAATGCCTTTCACATTGGTATTTTGATATTTATCTACTTTGACATAGCCGCGCTCATTCGTTTCTACGCTGGTATTTTCTAAGCCAATTTTATCTGTCGCAGGAACACGACCGGCCGCCCAAATAACGCAATCCACAATAACATTAGATTGACCATCACATTTTACTGTAAGAGAACCATCTGCATTTTTAACAATTTTAGATGGCGTAGAATTGGTATGTAATTGAATACCATCTTTCTCAAGCTCTTCCACTAATGTTTCTACGATTAATGGATCTTGATTACGCATTGGCGCATGGTGGACGCACTAATAAATGCGTTCGCCTAGGCTGTTTAATACACCAGAAATTTCAACGGTAATATGGCCTGCGCCGATAACAGCGGCGCGCTTTGGTAATTCTGTTAATGCGAAGAACCTATCTGAATCAATGTCGTATTATTGTTCTTAATGTTTGGACGATATGGGAGACCACCTGTTGCGATTAAAATATGATCTGCAGTTACTTGTTCTTTTGTACAATCAGCAAGTGTTACTTCAATGGTATGGGAATCTACAAATTTTCCGAAACCGTTAATTACATCAATATTATTTTTCGCTAATATAAAAAATGAGGAAGGTTGTATTAACCTTCCTCATTTAAGAGATATCTAATTAGCTATACGATTAATTCGCATATTGGTTAATCGCAGCGGATACTTCTTGATCTTGATAAATGTTATTCACAATATCGTTAAATGTTTGAGATAGAACTTTTTGAATTTCGTCATTATCCGCGTTTAATGCGCCTTCTTGTGAACGAGTAGCATTAAATGCTTTGTTATATGAGCCTTTCGTGCCTTGAACATAAACAGTCGCTTGAATTTTGGTATTAAGTTTATAACGAAGATTACCTTGTTCTACTTGAGTAGTAAATTCACGTACATCCACAGTTACCCACGCATTTGATCCATTGGATTGCCCAATTCTGAAACCTTTACTAATAAGATTTTGTTGCATCACTTGTTGGAA
>QWCZ01002674.1_pt1 | contig 11471 bp, 13 predicted proteins | sample 1972651 | NCBI WGS metagenome assembly QWCZ01 (sample SAMN09866695, study PRJNA288562) | Human oral metagenome isolate pre1_saliva, whole genome shotgun sequencing... | isolation source: mouth | host: Homo sapiens | place: USA: California
CTCATCTAAGGGCTCACCAGAGACACGCTCGATGACTTGCTGGAGGAGGATGAAGTTCAGATCGCTATAGCGGTAGCTCTTATCCGATGAGACACGAGCCGAGAGGAGGCGCTCCATCATCCGAGTCTTGAAAGAGGGCGATAGATACTTCTTTGAGCCAAAGCGCAGGGTATGCTCTTCGGTCGCCTTATCAGAGATGTACTTATCGAGGAAGCGGAAGTTTGGATTACCCCAAGCCTTCCCTACGAGAGGCACACCACCTGCAAAGGACTTATAGCGGATGAGCGAGCCCTCATAGCTCGTATCATCAATAAGATCGGTATAGAAGTTGATCCCTGCTGGTAGCCCAGACTGATGGAGCAGGAGCTGGCGAATAGTGACCATCCCAAGCAAGGTCTCCTTGGTCTCCGGGAGGTAGCTCAGCAGTGGCGAATTGAGATTAATCTTTTTTTCCCCAACGAGGAGCATCAGAGCAGGTGTCGTAGCAGCAGCCTTCGTGATAGAAGCCAAGTCATAGATACTTTGGGGAGTAACAGGCTCCCCTTGTCGTCCCTTAAGACTCGTAAGCGAACCATAGGCTTTGTTCACAAGCACCTCACCTTGGTAGAAAGCAAAGATCTGACACCCAGGATAAGCTCCCATGCGAAGCCCAGCCTCAGCTAAGCTATCGATACGAGCTAAGGCTTTGGAGTGCGAAGCGCAGCTTCTTCGGGAGTCCATATCTGCTTCTTGACCTCAGCCGCAGAAGCTTCGGGCGACTTCTTCTTGATGATCAGCGCATACTTGAAGGCCAAGATGCGACGGCACTTCTCTTCTACTTCGGCTTCACTCACCTCACCCGAACGTAGTGCTTGTATGATTGCATTACGAGCTTCTAAAGGCTGTGAAGGGCCAAGGAGGATATCATTACCTGCTTTCAGGGCTTCGACTACTACCGAGTTCACACCATTAGCCTGAGCACCTCGCATCTCCAGAGCATCCGTGATGACAAGTCCCTTGAAACCCATATCGTGGCGTAGAAGATCCGTCGTGATCTTACGGCTAAGGGAGGCCGCACGTCCCGTAGCATCATAGGCTGGTACACGCAGGTGGGCAGTCATCACGCCACCCAGTCCCGCATCACGATAGGCACGGAAGGGATAGAGCTCGACACGCTGCATACGCTCACGTGAAGCCGATACCGTAGGAAGTGTCTTATGAGAGTCTTCGGAGGTGTCACCATGCCCAGGGAAGTGCTTAGCGACAGAGAGGACACCTCCCTCTTCGAGCCCCTGCCCATAGGCGACAGCACAGCGAGCGACAAGCTCAGGGCTATCGCCAAAGCTACGCGTACCGATGACGGGATTCTTCGGATTGATGTTCACATCCACCACGGGAGCGAAGTTGATGTGAATTCCCATCAGTTGGCACTGACGAGCGACCTCAGCACCATAGGCTTTGATGAGCTCCATATCTCCCTTAATACCCAGCCCCTTGCTACGAGGATAGCGTGGTGCATCCTTGAGACGCATATAGAGCCCCCACTCACCATCGAGAGCAATGAGCATGGGCACAGTACTAGCCTCTTGCAGGCTCTGTGTCAAGTCTCGCTGATCGGCAAGGAAACCCTTTTGGAAGAGTATCCCACCCCACTTCTCCTGCTTCATGCGCTTCAGCAAAGCAGACTTGTCGTCTGAACGTGGGTAGATAATCGGCATGATCAACTGCCCCACACGCCCTTCTAAGTCGAGGCTCTTGTAGACGCTATCGACCCAGCGCTGCTGTGCTGTAGGATCGATACCTCGGAAGATGAGGAGGGCTTCTTGTCGTGGCTCTGTCTTCTTGGGAGTCTTACTCTCCTGTGGTGCAGAGAAAACATCAAAGCTAAGAGTGCAGCACAGAGCAAGGCCCAGTAAATATCTTGAGGGCTGGAAGGTGATTGTAGCCATTGAGAGATATAAATAAAGTGCTTAGGGCTTCTGCTTACGGAAGACCCAAAAGCGCTGTAGCGTATAATTGAAGAGTACGGAGACAAAGAGGTCACTGATGAGCTTCCCTATCTTATAGTCGATCCCTGCATAGTGCTCAAGAGCGTACGTGCCAAGATACTTTAGGAGGATACTACCTGCTACAGTCGTAGCAAACTTGAGGATCTGACCACCCAGGCCGCTATCATAAGCTACGCCCTTATCTCGGAAGGTCCAATAGCGGTTGAGCGAGAAGTTAACGACCGCCCCTACTACACCACCACAAGCGAGTGCCCAGAAGAGTTCCCAGCCGAAGACCTCGACGCCAAGAATCATCAGTCCATAGTCCACGACAGAACCAGCTCCAGCGGATATCTGGGCTTGGGTAAAGTTCAGGACAAGACGTCGAAGGCGCTGAAGCAAGGGAAAGATAGCCTTAGTTGGAAGCCTGCTGCTGCTCGCGACGAAGGGTGATGTCGCGCTCATCTGCTGCAGCCAGGAGCTTACGGAAGTCTGAGATGAAGGAGAAGAAGAGGATGATCGAGATCACGAGACCGAACCACTGCATACTCCCAAACCACTGCATACTCCCAGGGAAGAAAAATTCCGAACAGAAGAGCAAAGCCAGAATGATACGGACCTCCGTCGGACCGAGGATGCCCGAGTCAATCGAATACTTATCGGTGACCTTATAGCGGAGCTGTGAGATGATCATCTCAGCACCGTAGAGGACTACAAAGATGAACCCAACGACCTTCCATACAGGCTGTACGTAGACATAATAGCCCAAGCCGATAGCCACGATACCGATCCAGTCAACTACGATATCCAGACAGAAGCCAAACCACTTACGGGGCTTCTTACGGTAGTAAGCAAGACGCCCATCAAGGGAGTCTCCGAACCAGTTGATGAAGAATGCGATAGGAGTAAATAGCAGGAGCCAAGAGCCCCAAACCGAGGCAAAACACATAAGCGCCGCTACGAGTAGATTGCCGCAAAGGCCCAGCGAGGTAAGCATATTGGACGTCACCCAGCGAGGCATTCGCTCTACGAGATAGGCGATGAGAGCAAGCTCCTGATCATGAAGGATATTCGTTCGCTTACGATCTTGGCTTATCGCCTTTTTAGTTTCAGACATAACTAAGTTAACCTATATTTCCATATAGTCCTCCGCCTTGGCACATGGTCTTGCTTATCATTTTACACACCAAGTCAAAATCACAGCTCAAGCACATTCTTCCACCTCTGAATCGAGGGGGGAGAATAAGCTTATCCCCCAGACATATACAAAAAAAGAGGAGCTTTTGCTCCTCTTCTCTGTTGTCTCACAAGAACACGAATGCAACACCTAACAAACTGATTTACAGATACCATTTTCAAGCGTTATCCAAAACGTTATCCAAAGTTGAAGGGTATGCCTATTTGTCAGTGTATCATTTTTTTGGGGGGGATGGATGAAAGGGGGCGCGTTTTGGGCAAAGAGGGGAACGCTTCACAGCGTCCCCGTCCTCCAGCTAAAAACAACTACTAAATACCTGTAGTCAGAAGATTGTGCAAATGTACTCATTTTATCATCCAGCAACAGCCTCAGGCGTGCGGTAGTGGCTTGACACCACTTTACCCCCAAAACTTTTTTATGTGCGTTTTTGCACGCAAAATACCCCCATAGTACCCCAGCACCCCGTGCGTGAAAAAGAGAGCGGGGTGTGGTATGCAGGGGGTCGCTGGTGCGCTCAAAAGTAGCACCCCCTTTACTTGTCCTTCTCACAGGTGCATACCATCCCCCTGTATCCCATCCCCTTGCTGTGTTACTTCGTGAGTGTGAGTGTGAGTGTGAGTGTGAGTTTTTGCTTCGTGGTACGCGGGCTTGATAGCCTCGGTGCTGTCGCTGGCGGGTATCTTTTCTGTGATAGCAGCAGGCCTGCACCTGCTTCGTATGGTGAATAGCGTACATACCTCTCACCAGCTTCGTACCTCACAGCGTGGCGGTGGCTTCTCATTCGCTGGTAAATGGTCGTCAGCTCATCCCTCGGGGCGGTACGGGATTCTCGTGCGCTCGTGTATCCTAACTCGTAGCAGCCCCATCGCTGGCGGTGCTGGCTGGTATCCTGCTGGTCTGCGCTCGTGGCGTGTGCGTGCGCTGTGCTGTTATTGAGTCCTCTACTTTGCTCTCTACTTTGCTTCTACTTTGCTTCTACTTTGCTCTCTACTTTGCTTCCTACCTTCCTCAACCTTATCCCAAACCTTATTTTTCTGAGAGCTCCATCCTCGGGGCTTCGTGGTACGTATAAGCAGATAGTGTGCGTTCCATCGCTGGCGGTGATATAACCTAACTAACAGGGGCAAAGCTCAGGGCTATCTTATACCCTACTCGGTTGCAAAAAATGCAACTTTTTCACCTTGTTATACTAAGAAGCCAAAAAGGTACTTTTAGCAGGCCTGCGAAAAGCCCCCTAAATGGTTGCTTCTGCATAGCCATTTAGAGGGCGGGTAATGTACGTTCGTGGTATCGCCTGTAGCCTCAGGGCTATCGCTGGCGGTGGTGTTCGTGGGTGGCGTTACAAGCCTCGTCTATCTCCTTCCTTATCTTCTTCCAATACGAAGCCTCCAGCTTGCTATATAGCCCCTGTACCTTCGTTGCTTGGTCTCTCAGTCTCTTTCTCTTTACCTTGTCTTCTTCTGCGTCTGCCTCGGACTGCAATCTATCCACTAACTTAGATACCGCTGTATCCCCGTACGCTTCTCGTAGCAACATTATAGCAGCCTCAAGCGGTTTATCTTTCACCGCCCCTGTAGTCCTTATTACCTGCTTTGGTTGTGTATCGCCTATCATAGCGTGCAACTGCTTTATCATTGATAGTATCGTATCGTCTTGCTCTAAGTCTGAGGCGTGCAGTGGTAGCAATAGCCCTAACCTTTTCCCTATACAGCTCGCTCCATTCTTTAGGGTAAGCTCAATACGTAGCAAACACATTCCTTTAGGTAGCAGTATACCAATCTCCTCCCCCTTATCGTATACCTTAAACAGCTTTTGGGTGCTTCCTTGGTAGTGTGTTGTACGCTCCTTCTCCTTGTGTATGCGCTTTTGCCCTTTGGCTACTCTAAGGTAGCGTGTATAGTCCGTTATCTTTCCTGATACCAATATATCAATACCTATCTCAACAGAATGCACCTTTACCCATTCTGCAGGTAAGCCCAGCCTATCCAGCACCTCACGGACAACAACGCCTATCTTTTTCCTCGGTAAGTTGTATCGCTGGTACTCATCTTTGTACCCGCCCCATTTGGATAGGCTTCCACGCACCCAAACTGAATGCCCCCGCTGTGTTATCATTAAGTGCTGTGTACCCTCCTCGTTGTGTAGCTTGCACATTAGCGTACCATTCTTTTTGTAAGGCTTTTCACCTAATTCCTCCAGCCTCTGAGTAAGGTATAAACGTACATTGCTGGCGGTATCTCCATAGTCTCCTACCATCTTTACGTTATCAACCTGTGGCGGGAATGCCTTGCAGTACTCGGGGGTGTGGCTTGTCTTCTTGTTCGTCTTTGCCTTAGGCTTCGTGTTCTTATTCCTGCTCATCTGCTTGCTGTGATTACGTTATACCAGCTTGTAAAGTCGGGGGCGGTGGTCTCCCAGCCTATCGGGGTGGTCTGGCTGTGTAGGTAGCTTAGTAGCCCATCATAGACCCCACGTGCTACGCCTTTAGCGAACTCTCGGGCGTATGGTGATAGCAGGCATAGTATTTCATAGGCTCGCCTGCCTGCTATCTCTCGGGGGCGTATTATGTACGTGGCTGTTTGGAAGCGCGTGTATCGTACTGCTTTGGTCTCGGGTCTGCCTACGAAGATAGGCGTACGCTGTGCCTCTATGTTGTACACAGGCTCTAAGCCCGTGACATTCTTTTGACCTCTAGGGGTGGGTATCCCTAAGCTATATTCATAGGCACGGGGCGCAAATTGAGTCTCAGCCTTATTCAGTTCACGAATGTAGAATACCCCTTTATCCCCTTCTTGCAGGGCGTGCAGGTATCTACTATTCAGGGGCTCGGGGAACTCTCCCACGTAGCCCACTATATCAAAGCGTCCCAGCGGTACACCACTCGCTTTTACCCTCGGGGGGCGTATCGTAGCAGGTAGATTTACCGCTATTAGGTAGCCCGTTATCTGTAGAGAGCTGTATTGCTCTGGTATCTGTATTGTCTTCATAGCTTCCTGCCTTCTAAACTGCATAAGTTGTCTTCCATTGAGTCCCCCGCAAGCTTCATTACCTTGTCTGCTAATTCGCTCCAAAGCTCCTGCACTCCATCATCCATCATATTTTGAAGGGCTGAGCTATCTGAATACCTGTACACGTAAGCATAGTATATCCAATCATAAAGCTCTTGTACCTTCGTGTAGGCACTTAGCCACGTGGCGGTCTCCTCGCTAATTCTAAGCCCCTGTATCGTTTCGGGGCTTAGTGCGCTCGGGCGTGGGAGCGTATCCTTTAGCTCCTGTTCCCGTTCTTCTCGGTACAGCCTTCTTCGTTCGCTGGCTTCGTCCTCACTCTTTCGGTTTACCCGTTCGGTGGGCTTAGATACGCCCACGCCCTTTGAGTCCATCGCTTGAGCTTCGTCCTTCGTAGCCCGTTCGGTGGGGTGGGCTGTACCCTGCTTCATTTCTTCCATCTTTATTTACTGGTTATTTGCTGGTTGCATTATTAGGTTTCACCCTAACAAACACACAGCAAAGATAGAGTTTATACTATTTACACACAAGCCCTGCAAATTAGCCATAAACTTATCTATGCAGTGAAAACAAAGGTATTCAGTAGAGTATATCCTATTTATAGATACCTTTGCAGGAAAATACATATTTAGTCCTATGCTAATTATCAAAGAACTATGTAAACGCCTCGGGGTATCGTCCCGTGAGCTTGCTAATCGCCTCGGGGTATCTCCTCCAACCGTATCGCAGTACATTTCAGGCAATCCAACTGCAGAGACATTAGAAGCCATCGCAAAGGCTCTCGGGGTATCTGTCGGTGACTTATTCAGTGATAGCGTTTCCAACGTTTCGGGCTTCGTGAAAATCGGTGATACTATCCACGAATTACGAAGCGTGGGGGACTTAGAAGAAGCCACGGGCAAAGCCCAAAAGCTTTCAGAAGCAAAGGAAGGCACTGATACTACTGAGTAGACATACCAACCTATTAGCCCCCTTATCTATCGCCCTCGGTCTGCTTCGTGCTGTCGGGGGCGTTGCTGTATCCATACGTGGCAAAACACGCCCTGTAAGCCTCTAATACCCTCGGGGTGGTACATTCCCCCTATCGCTTTCCTCTCATCGTGCGTAACGCCTTCTTTACGCTCTCAGAAGGATAGAGCGTGCGCCCCCCTATCTTCACAGGGGTAAGCGTCCCCGCCTGCCTCCATTTCGTTAGCGTGGTCAGTGATACGTGTAGCATAGTGGCTACCTCGTCACGTGTGTAGTATCGTGGCTCTTCAGGGGTGGGGGCTTCCTTTGGGGCGTAATCATTCAGGGCGGTACGTATTTCCTGCCTTATCATTTCTTGCAGGCCTGCTAAATTGAATGTAAGTAGCCCTCCCTCGGGGGTGCGCTGTACGTTGCTTTGCGCTTGTTCAGTTGCTGGTGCAATAGCTGGTATCATTGTCTTTACATTGAGCCTCTTTCATCGGGGCGGTGGTTTGGCTCGCCCCTGTAGCGGTCTCGATGCAAAGGTGGTGGCGTATCATTCTTTCAGAAGAAGAAGGAAAGAAAAAGCAATACGCCTAATCGATACGCCTAATCGATACGCCCCATGGTTACAGGCTTTCCAAGCATATAGAACAAGGGCGGGTAACTGATATTAACCAGCCCCGCCCTTTGATACGTTTATTGATACTCTTTCTGAGGTATCGTATTTACTCCCTCTTTAGCTCCCTTAATAGCTTCGTTATCGTCTCCTGAACCTCTCTCATCTTTTCCCCACGTAGCGTATCCTTTTCGGGGGTCTTCCTTTGGCGTATATAGCTCTTGCAGGTATCCACACTCTTACCTGATACCACGCTATATAATTCAGCCACCGCCTTTCCTCGGGGCGTTTTTATGCTTGGTATTTCCCCGTCCTCCATTAGCTCCAGCCCCGTGGCTTCTGAGAGTAGCAAAACGAATGCGTCTATACATTGAGTACAGGATAATTTAAGCAAGCCATAACGCCCCGTACCGCCCTTTGTATCCTCATCGGTGGGCTGTTCCTCGGGGCTGGCTGTCGTGGTAGCTGTCAAGCCTTCCAGCTCGGGATTGTGTGGTGCTAATTCTTTCCCATCACTCATTACTTTTCTCCTGAAGCTTTCCCCTGTCTCAGGGTCTTGATAGTTACACATACAGAATACTTTTTCTAAAGTAGATACCTCCGATTTATACACCTCTTTCCTCTCCATTTCTCTCCACATAGCCCAAAGAAAACTCTTAGTATCATAATACCCACTATAGATACTGCTGGTATCATCTTTTGGGTAATACATACTCACCATACTCAAAAGACATTTATACCCGTCCGTCCCCTTCGTTGCCTGTATATATCTTAATATCCTTTCCCTCTTTGGTAGCTCTACTTTACCCCCTTTCGTACCTACTACCCATTGAGTATCTGCCCATATCTTCCAATACTTTAACTCTCCCATCGTCTTACTGCTTTGTATAGGTCTGTGCAAATGCTTCCTTCTTCTCATCGCTGGTCTGCCTGAGGTATATCTCCAGCGTGGCTATATCGCTATGCCCCGTCATCGCCTGTATCGTTGCAAGCGGTATCCCTGCCTTCTGTGCGTTCGTAGCAAAGCTTCTTCTTCCTGTGTGCATAGTAATAGCCTCACATTGTAGCAAGGGCTTACCCGTCTTTGGATTTATTTCCTCGGTGGGAGCTGTTAGCCCCGCCCTCTTTGCAAGCTCTTTCAGCGTCTTGTTCATATATTGAGGGGTACGCTTCTCGGGGAACTGCCATTGCAAACGCTCAAAGACCTGTACCACCTGTGGGACTACTATCGGTATGCTTATACCCTTATCGGTCTTTCCCTGTCTGTGTACAAGCTCATACGCCCAGCCTTTCCCCTCTACCTGTATTAGGTTGTCTTCCGTGAGATTTAGCAGGTCTCTAACACGTATCCCCGTATCACAGGATATTACAAACCAATCCCGTGCGTCTCGTTCCCCGCCATTCAGCTCTAATGCACACAAAGCGTCTATATCCTCGGGGGATAGGTACATTTTACCGCTATCGGTCTTCTCCCTCATCTTAGCTATCTTCATCGGGGCGGTGGCTTTCCCCGCTTCCTTTGCCCACGTTAGGAAGGTTCTGAGCGTCTTTATCTGCTTATTGATGGTACTATTGCTTAGCTTCCTATCTGTGACCATCCAGCTCCTAAACTGCTCTACGTAGCCACGTGTTAGCGTCTCCCAGCATAGCGAACTATTCGGGGCAGTGGCTTCGTGATATGCTTGCAGTAGTTTAAGCGTGTTACGCCTGCTGGTTTTCGTCCCTTCACTGGTTGTATCCCCGTCTACCTTTGCCCTAAGCCACTCCAGCACCCCAGCTGTGAGCGTGTGGCTTGACTGCCCCCCACGAAGGCGATATAAAACTCCATCGCTGGTAAATAGCTCTTTCGCTTCCTGCAGATTCACCCTAAGCCCGTCAAATTCCCGCACCCGTATATCCTCTATGATTAGCTTACAGCGTTCGTGGATACGCTCTATCGTGCTGTTTATATGGTGGTGGTCTTCACAAGCTCTAAGCCCTCGCTTCTTATCGTGGGTGGTACAAGCTCTTTGCTTTTCAGTATCCCACTCCTCGGGGCGTATGCTTAGACCTGTGGTGAATTGTATAGGCTTGTACGTTCTCGTCCCTTCATTCAAGACGCTGTACCTCATCGATACCCTGCACACAATAGGGTATCTTCTCCTGTCTTTCATTCTCAACAATCGGAATGCAATACGGGGTATCATCGTTCTACGTAGTTATTTTTAGCTTCTCAAAGTTACCGAAAAACAACATACCCCGCCCCTATTAGATTCTATTTTAACCACGTTATCCAATTCGGATAACGCACCAAACAACGCTATCCAAAACGTTATCCAAATTTTGGTTATTTCAATGCTTTCTATCCTACTCTCAAAGAGTGGCTATTTTCCACGCAAACTGTCGTAAGTTGCTGATTTAGATAGAATTAAGGTGCATCTAGGTCGTAAAAAAAGGGGCATAAAATGCCCCTTTAGTTGTCTCATAAGGACTCGAACCTTAACAAACAGGACCAGAATCTGTTGTGCTACCATTACACCATGAGACAATACTCGGTGAACCTTGGCGGACTCGAGTATAGTGCCATTATATCAGGGGCTTCATTTCTATCGGGTAACATCATTCCCCTTTTGAGAGTCATTAAAAAGACTGTAGCTTAGGAGGTAGGGAGAGTGAAACTATCGTGACAGAACTAAAGTAATAGCTATTCGTCCTCGGAGCAGTAGTTATCCCGTATGTGAACAACTATTCGTTCGCAGGTAGAACGAGTAGTAGATTAAACCCGAAACCAATAGTCGTTTGCGCATGGAGCAGTAGCTATTTTGAAATCGACTTAGCTAATCTCATCTTCGAATCGCTATCAAAAGAGTAGCAAGTGAGAAGCAACAAGGCACCTCAAGGAGAGAGATTCCTGAGCAAAGAGTTAGCTTCGTGTTAATAGTTGCCAACTCAATATGATCCTGAGATCTTGAGAAAGAGAGCACGGCAAAGCGCTGACAGTATGATTCCAATTACCTTTTATTACCTTTGCTCACAAGGAGTCGGTTCCGAAACCACTCCAATAGTCTTTATTTACTATCTCTAAACAGTAAAGCGAATATGAAGAAGTTTATCCTCGCCGCAGCGTGCCTCTTCGCGCTCGGTACAAATATCTCGGCTCAGAACCCCGAAAAGAAGGAACCCGTAAAGAAGGAATGTTCCAAGAGCGATGCCAAGTCCTGCGACAAGAAGGACGCTAAGGCTTGCGATAAGAAAGATGGCAAGGCTTGCGACCAGAAGGCAGACAAGTCCGCTCAGGAAGCCGGCAAGAAGGACTGCTGTAAGAAGGATGCCAAGTCTAAGGACAGCGTCAAGAAGGACGCCAAGGATAAGCAGCAGGATTGCTGCAAGAAGCAGAAGAAGTAATCCCTCCTCTAACCTATAGCAAGGGCCCCGCTACTCAATGATTGAGTAGCGGGGCCTTTGCTTTTTATACAGCCGTATTACTAACGGCATCTATAGTGCGTGATCATTCATCGACGACGAGATTATCGATGATGAAGTTCTGACGCTCGGGGGTATTCTTACCCATATAGAACATGAGGAGGTTGCTTAGATTATCCTCCTTGCGGATACGGATAGGATCCAGCTTAATATTCTCCTCGCTGATCCAGTCCTTGAACTGCTCTGGAGAGATCTCTCCAAGCCCCTTGAATCGCGTGACCAGTGCTCGCTTGCCCAGCTTCTTCAGTGCAGCCTGCTTCTGAGCCTCA
>QWCZ01001608.1_pt1 | contig 11464 bp, 12 predicted proteins | sample 1972651 | NCBI WGS metagenome assembly QWCZ01 (sample SAMN09866695, study PRJNA288562) | Human oral metagenome isolate pre1_saliva, whole genome shotgun sequencing... | isolation source: mouth | host: Homo sapiens | place: USA: California
CTGTTATTTCTGATTGCATTTCTCTTTATGTGATTGAGGAGCAGTGCTGTCGGCTAATTCTTTCTCTAAATAGGCTCTATCTATCTCCCCTACTACGTCGAGAGAAGGTTCTAAACGGACAACCATATCATCAGGATTACGAATAGACTTCACTGCTATCACCTTATCTTCAAATCCATAAGATGAAAACACAAGGGTGTCATTACGATTAACCTGCAATACAAATCTTCCATCTTCGCCCAAAGGCAGTCTCTTCTTACCTCCTAATATCATAACATTAACTTCTGGAGCAGCCTTACCAGTAGATGAGTCGAGCACTCGCCCAATAATAACAATAGCATTCTTCAAATCTGCAGTGAGTGCTTTTGGTATCACTACTTTCTCACCCATAACTGGCATATCAGCAGAATCCTGAGCTTTATCCTCTACGTTGCAAGCTTTGGGAGTATTCTGACATGATGTAAGCGGAACCGTAGCAACGCAAAGACCTGCAGCCAAACCAGCCACTTTCATGCCCCATCCCTTGCGTTTCCGTTCTCTTAACTGCGTCTCTAAATAGCGTATCTCCGCCTCACAAGCAGGGCAGGTACCTGCACAATCCCCCTTGTAATGACACTCTTTAGGCTGATAGCTGATACCATTCGCATCCGCTATCTGCTGCCGAATATCCTTCAGCAACTTACAAGTACTCTTTCCTTTCGTCATAATACTAATCCTTACTTACATTTCTTTTTATTCTTCTCCTTATGCGATTTCGGCTTATAAGTTCTATGACCATACACATCATCGTAGTTTGGCGAAACGATTACAAATTCTCCTGCTATGCCCGATAAATCATCGGTTTCCAGCACAATAACATTATCATCAGAATGCAAAAGCGAACTTACACGAACCTTTTGCTTCTTATAACCAATATATGAAATAACCAACGAAGTGTCTGGTGGTAACTTCAAAGCAAACTGTCCATCCACATTTGTTGCAACGCCCTTGTTTGTTCCGTCTATTACAACAGAAGCACCTATCGCTGGTTCTTTATCATCACTACCAATAACCATTCCACGTACAACCACAGGTGATGCACAACCATCAGAAAGATCTACTACCTTTACATCGCCTTTCTTAGCTGTATGTACAGGACGATTAGCCGTACTATCGGGCTTAACACCTTGTGCAGCAGCAGTCATCGGCATTACCGTAGCACAGATACCTGCAGCAATACCAGCCACCTTCATACCGAAGCCATTACCCTTACGTGCCTTTAACTCACGCTCAAGATAACGTATCTCCTCCTCACAAGCAGGGCAGGTACCTGCACAATCCCCCTTGTGATGACACTCCTTAGGCTGATAGCTGATACCATTGGCATCCGCTATCTGCTGCCGAATATCCTTCAGCAACTTACAAGTACTCTTTCCTTTTGCCATAATCCTTATCCTTACTTACACTTCTTCTTATTCTTCTCCTTATGCGATTTCGGTTTGTAAGTCCTATGACCATACACATCATCGTAGTTAGGCAAAACAGTCACGACTCCTCCTGCTATTCCCGAAAAATCAATAGCTTCATCCTCTTCAAGCATAATAACATTATTGTCAGAACTTAAAAGAGAACTTACACGAACCTTCTTATCCTTACAACCGATATATGAAATAACCAACGATGTGTCTGACGGTACTTTCAAAGCAAACTGTCCATCCACATTTGTTGCAATGCCCTTGTTTGTTCCGTCTATTACAACAGAAGCACCTATCACAGGTTCTTTATCTTCTGCGTCTATGACCATTCCACGTACAACCACAGGTGATGCACAACCATAAGAAAGGTCTACTACCTTTACATTGCCTTTCTTGGCTGTATGTACAGGACGATTAGCCGTACTATCAGACTTAACAACTTGCGCAGCAGCAGTCATCGGCATTACCGTAGCGCATATACTCGCTGCGATACCAGCTACCTTCATACCGAAGCCATTACCCTTACGTGCTTTCAACTCCTGTTCAAGGTAACGTATCTCCGCTTCACAAGCAGGACAAGTACCCGAACAATCTCCCTTGTGCTGGCACTCTTTGGGTTGATAGCTGATACCATTGGCATCTGCTATCTTTTGTCGGATACCTTTTAGAATTAAACATACCTCTTTTCCTGTTCCCATCGTTACTACCGCAATATTAGGTTTAACTTATGCCACTTTTACAAAAGTATAAAAAAATATTTAAATGATAGCTTTAAGGTGATTTTTTATCCCTATATGGCTTTAAATTTATCTTTAATATAAAGATCTATCAGCCCAATTGCTTTAAATCCAACAAAAGGATATACAGCCTCACTACATCATAGACATTATACTCACTAAAAAAAACAATCCATTAAAAGAACTTTACAAAAGTACACATTAATCCTTCTCTCACCTTAGTGGAATACTCGAAAAAGCAAGTTTATAACAGACTGAAAACCAATAAATTAAAAAGAGGGTTCTAAAAGACGCCCTTTTACAATGCAAAAGATGCCCTTTTGAGGTATAAAAGAGCACCTTTTGAAGTATAAAACATGCCCTTTTACAACACAAAAGACCATGTATAGAAACCCACCGGATGAAAAAACAGAACAAAAAAAAGCTGAACTCCTTATTTGGAATTCAGCCTTTCTCTTGATAGACGAGTAGATTGTCAAAAAGACAACGACCCACTATGATTATAGTTATGTTCCATGAGAATTGAGAGAAGTGTATAAAATATCAGCAACTCTCATACATTCAAGTCTGAAACCGTCCCCCCCTTTTAAACATAAAATAAAAATAAAGAATTTCTCAAGTACGAACCTAAACATGCGTACTTTTCCCATAAGATTATATCTTTACGTTAATTTTCTACTACCTTAAACGCAGCAAAATCCGTCATTCTTAATAAAGTCTCATAACTAATATTAGGGTTTCGCTTCATATAAACATCTACGGCATCCTCGTATCTATTGCGGTAAATACGCTTTGAAATCACTTGATTTACTATCCACTGAATCTTTCCTATTTGCAAATCACGTTCCAGTTGAGGTCTGGAATCAAAGTGATCCAATGGATATATGCTCATGAGATAAAACGTAAGACAATCTGGAAGTATATACTCTCTTGTCATCTGTTTACGCTGAGATGGCGAATAATATTTTATATACAATGGATAATTCGCGCCTAAATATTTATCAAGTGAAACACCTATCGCACCATTACCAACAATAATACTCTGATCCAAAGCCGAAATTTGAGCATATACTTTAGGAACCTCAATCCTTGGTAGCGCTTGCTTTAATCGACTAAAAGCAGTACTTAACTGTTGATCTATATCTTCTGTATTTGCATACTCAGATTCAACAGCTGCTATCAACGTCTGTAAAGTCGTATCTTGATAAAACTTCAAGAACTTACTATTGATATCAGGATCTGTCGTATCACCGATTTTTACGACATCTTCTATCAATGTTCGAGTCTCTATTGGATACTCCGTATTCATTTGTTGGAGTGCAGAAAAGTCTCCCGTCGTAAGGTAACGATACTCTAATCGGTCATAACGTTCAAGCTCTAACAGCAGAGAATTATCATTCTCACTATCAGAGGATAACCTGAACTGACACCCAACACAGGTAAACAGAACCAGTAACAATATATAATACGAATACTTCACTAACCCTTTTTACAATATTTGGATATTGTTTGCAAAATTAATAAAAAACATTTCTGCGCGCAAGTGTTTTGCTAAAAAAGTTAAAATATCAACCCTTATTTAACATCACGCTCTGGTAAAGACGAGAATAGTTTACATCCCTGCACATAATACTCCCACAAAACGGAATAGCGTTTGCGCCCATCTACCGTGCAATTAGCTAACATTGTTGGGGTATCATACACTGTTTTATTCACGTTAATATCACGTGGAAAGTCTTTCTTCCATTGTTTAAACGCTCGTCTTGCAGAAACTATTGCCTTAAAATCACCCCAATTTCGATTAAGGACAAGAGTCTGAAAGGCTGCAAGGTAGTCCAAGAACCAACGAATACGCATAACACGGTGTAAGTCATCCTCTGGAAGATTCTTCCAAAGCATCGTCAAATTATTGCGGAAATTAAGGAATGTTTTCCGAGGATTTGACTTAGGCAGTGTGCCACCTCCCAAATGATACACAACACTTTCGGGGAAACAGAAGATTCTTTTACCCATTCTGTGCAGGCGCCAGCATAGATCTATCTCTTCATTATGTGCAAAAAAACGTCCATCAAGCCCTCCTGCAGCCCAGTAATCACACGATCGTATCATCAGACAAGCACCTGTTGCCCAAAGAATCTCCTGTGTATTGTCATATTGCCCATTGTCTTCTTCTACTGTATCAAAGATTCGTCCACGGCAAAAAGGATAACCATAACGATCAATAAATCCGCCAGAGGCACCCGCATATTCAAAAGAATCACGGTTAACAACTGAAAGAATCTTAGGCTGACAAGCTGCTACGTCATCATGCGCATCCATCTCCTCAATCAGAGTGGTAAGCCAATGATGGGTAACCTCAACGTCACTGTTTAGCAAAAGATAATACTTGCTGTCAATTTGTCTAAGAGCTTGGTTATAACCTTCTGCAAAACCATAGTTCTGATCTAATTGAATTACACGCACATGTGGGTAGGACTCTCTAAGCCAAGACACAGAATCGTCTGTTGAGGCATTATCTGCTACGATTACCTCTGCTTCACGACAGGAATAGTTCAATACTGACGGGAGATACTTCTCCATCATTTTCCGGCCATTCCAGTTCAAGATAACAATAGCTACATTCATAGGATTTCAGCTTTTAAAGAACTCTGGTCGAAGTTAAAACCTCCTAAACGAACACGTAGTATCTGATTATCATATTCCTCTTTTGCCTGAGTTGGTGATAACTCAACACGAATGTAATTATCTGTAAAACCATGCATTGCCTTTCCACGTGCGGCTTTCTCAAAGAGAACATCTGCTTCCTGACCGATATGGGCAGCATAAAATGCACGTGTCTTCTCATCAGATAGCTTCAGAAGTCGGTGTGCCCGATGTTTTTTCTCACGGTCTTCGACAACGTAAGGGATAGACAAGGCCGATGTGCCGGGACGTTCAGAATAAGGAAAGACGTGAAGTTGAGTAACAGGAAGAGCATCTAAGAAGTTATAACATTCCTCAAAATATTCAGGCTTTTCACCACGTGATCCTACCATGACATCCACTCCGATGAAGGCATCGGGCATCTTTTCTTTGATAAGATTTATCTTATGTGTGAAAAGCGAAGTATCATAACGACGATGCATAAGCTTCAAGACTTCATCTGAACCACTCTGTAATGGGATATGAAAATGAGGCATAAAAGCACGTGAATGTGCACAGTACTCTATAAGCTCATCGTCTATCAAATCTGGTTCTAATGAACTAATACGGTAACGTTGGATACCCTCTACTTTGTCAAGAGCCTTTACCAGATCTAGGAAACTCTCCCCTGTTGTTTCTCCAAAATCACCAATATTCACACCAGTTAGCACAATTTCCTTGCCGCCTTCCTGTGCTGCATCCTTCGCTTGCTGGACAAGTGATGCTATAGAAGGGTTACGTGAAAAGCCACGAGCATAAGGTATCGTACAATAGGTACAGAAATAATTACATCCATCCTGTACCTTCAGGAAATAACGTGTACGATTACCACGTGAGCAACTTGCCTGGAAACTTTTGATATCTTTAGTCTTAACAGAATGGTACTCACCCTGAGGTTCTGTACCATGAGGATCAGTTCCTACTTTATTCCACGCATCACTCAAATACTGGACTAGGTCAGCTTTTTCATTACTACCCAATACTAAGTCCACGCCTTCAATCTTTGCAACTGTCGCACTCTCTAACTGAGCATAGCAACCTGTAACGATAACAAAAGCACCAGGATTTTGACGAACCATACGATGGATAATCTGCCGGCATTTATGATCAGCCACTTCAGTAACTGAACAAGTATTGATCAGACAAATATCTGCCTGCTCATTCTTCTTCGCTTCACGAACTCCCATATTATATAAGGTACGCGCGAAAGTACTCGTCTCCGAAAAGTTGAGTTTACAACCTAACGTATAGAATCTGGCCTTTTTGCCTTGAAAAGCTGCTGTATCTATCATATGGCTTGCAAAGTTACTGTAAAATGAAGATAAAACCAAAAAAACGCATCTTTTACTTCTTTACTTACTACAACATACAACAAGATGAAAAGAAAACTTTACCACCATTTATCATAAGAAAGAAAAGAATATGAAGTTCAAAAGAAGACTGTGTAGGGACACATTAAATAATTAACATTTATTTAATATTTGTATCTAATTGATAATCAATACATTACGAATTAGTTACAAAATGAGTTCAAAAAAGTACTTAAAAAATGATTGCCAAATGAAAAAAGTTACTTACCTTTGCATCGTTTTAACAAACAAATGATTGTTTTACAGATTTAAAAAGCAAAAGAAAATGAAGAAATTAGTTTTAATGTTCGTAGCTATTGCAGCTATCTCTTTAGCATCTTGTCACAACAACTCTAAGCCAGCTGCTAACGCTGACTCTACATCTGCTGACTCAGTTCAGAACGATAGCGCTAACGCTGATTCTGCTGCTACAGATTCAGTTGCTGCTGACTCAGTTGCTAAGTAAGCAAACGAACAGAAAAAAGAGAGAAAATGACCATAGGACTCAGTCCTATGGTTTTTTGTTTTTATACGTTATTCAAGTCAAATATGCCATTATTGAGCTATGAAATGAAAAGATAACAACGTACAAGAACAATAGTTTTAGAACTGTGTTGTAAGTAGGCACCAATGGTGTTAATAACAAACATGAGTAGAGTTATTGATAAACACCAATGGAATTATTGGTAAACACGAATGAAATTCTACTACCCAGAAAATAGAAAAGCTACACTATATAACTATTTTTAGACCATCACAGGCAAGAAAAACACCTTCTGGTAATCTCCGTTGTGCTTCTTTATGTAAACCAACTTGATGTGTAAGGTGTGTTAAATAGGTTCTTTGTGCACCTATACGTTTACTAAATTTTATAGCTTCAGGTATTAATTGATGCGAGTGATGTGCCCGTTCCCAACGCAATCCATTAACTACCAAGGTTTCAACACCTTGTAAATAAGCTAATTCCACATCATCTATAGTCTTCATATCTGTGATATAAGCCAACTTCCCTATACGAAAACCAAGTATTGGTAACTTATCATGCACAATAACAATGGGAACAACATCCAGTTCTCCTATCTGGAGATGCGAATGTGGAAGAACTGCATGGAGGTTCAACTTAGGAACACCTGGGTAAAGTTTCTCAGTAAAACAATAAGGGAAATTATGCCGAAGGCCAGCACAAGTATCCTCATTTGCATAAATATCTATATCACCCAATGCGCAATAAGGCCGTAGATCGTCAATTCCTCCAACATGATCATAGTGTATGTGTGTCACTAAAAGAGCATCTATCTTACGGAATGGTAGAGGGAGAATCTGCTGCCGGAAATCAGGTCCACAGTCAATTAAAACACGCGTATGCTCTGTTTCTAATAAGGCAGAAGTACGTAAACGGTTATCTCTAGGGTCTTTACTTTTACATACCTTACAATTACAACCAATGACAGGTACACCATTAGATGTACCTGTACCAAGAAAAGTTAAGGTTATCTTTGGCACCAATGATTCTTTTATCTTAGCTGTCAGAGAATCAGACCTCACAGATTCTTTGCCACTTATATATTCTCCCTGTTTCAAGAATACGATACGATTTATAAAAAAGATTCATTTCCAGACCTTTCCAACTACCCCTTCTAGAAGTCTAGCAAAACCGAGAAAGACTATATAACGTTCACTTCTGGATGAATCTCTACGCCAAACTTCTCTTTTACATCATGTTGAATAGCCTCAACCAGATGGACGACGTCGGCACCTGTAGCTCCACCATGATTTACTAATACCAAAGCTTGTTTATTATAGACACCAACGTTACCGAGTGATTTCCCCTTCCAGCCACATTGCTCTATCATCCATCCTGCAGGAACTTTTTCATGGTTTTCATCGATAGTATAGTGTGGCATACCTCCATAAAGCGAGGCTAAGGACTCGTACTTTTCCTTAGGCAAGATAGGATTCATAAAGAAACTTCCCGCATTGCCAATCTTCTTTGGGTCTGGAAGCTTTGCATTACGAATATCAATAATCGTCTGACGAAGTTCTGCTGCGGTAGGATTCTTTATGCCACGTTCTGCTAAAGCAAATCGTATATTCCCATAATCAAGTTTAGGACGATACTGTTTTGAGAGACGATAAGTAACCGACGTGATTAGATACTTGTTATGCCAATCATGCTTGAACCTACTTTGCCGGTAACTATACTGGCATTCTTCATTATTAAAATGGCAAACAGCTCCCGTTGCAATTTCAACAGCTTCAACCTCTTCTATCAAGTCTTTTGCTTCGGCACCATAAGCACCTATATTCTGAACAGCGCTTGCACCACATTCACCAGGGATAATAGAAAGATTCTCTGCTCCATAAAGTTCATGCTTAACACAGTAATCTACAAAATCATCCCATACATATCCAGAACCACAACGCACATGTACATCATCAAGTTGTTCTATGAAAGAGATACCAGAATGAAGCACAGTCCCATTGTAATCACCTGTTAGTAAGAGATTACTTCCACTCCCAAGTATCAACAAAGGATAATCCTCAGTTGTCAAAGACCGCACTACAGCCTGCGCTTCTTCAAGCGTTTCATATTCAACAAAACGACGACACTGCACGTCAATACCAAAGGTATTATGAGAAAGTAAGCTATATGACCTAAATTGATTCATAAATTCCTATTAATATGCAACTATCTTTTCTAAGCGCCAATCTTTCCCATGACGTTTAAAAATAAGCTGTGTTTCTGCTCCATTTGCCAGCCCTCGGAAAGTCAGTATCTTACGATCAGTCTCCGTATATTTCTGTCCATAGAGGATATTATAAATCATTTCACCAGGAATCTCTGGTAAAAACGAGGGCCATTCATCAGCTGGGATTGCCGTATTTATAGTGGCAACTTCTTCACCATTGGGGTCTGGACCCGTGTACGCCAAAGGATTTTTCACGAAACCTTTACCTCTATTAGCAAAGAAACGAGAAAGGAAAGAGAAGAAAGATGCATTATAACTTTCCTTAAATGATATATCACGTATCTTATTCAACTCCCAAATCCCGTCTTGGTGATCAAACCAATATTGTTCAACAGTACCTTTTTTCAAATAGATTTTCTCCACGATAACACTGTCTAAGTCTGTTGACTTAGAATATTTCATCTGTGCTTCCTTATCAAATATCAGTGTATAATAACCTTGTAGACGGAAGAAAGGATCCATCTTCCATTGACTCTTCTGCAACCTCTGAGTCCCATTGCTTCTCACTACAGGTAAAGGGAACTTTATACGGTTCCTTTGTAGCTTTTTATTTGCAATAAAATTAAAGAAGAAATCATCAAACAACTGATCGGCAGCCTTAGGCATTGGTGTTGATGCGATGACCTCTGCAGCAGAATCTACGGAATCTATTGCTGCATCGCCAACCTCTGAAGAATCAGCCGTTGTGCTATCAGCTCCTTCTACTTTTTTGTTAGTGCAACCAGTGGTTATAGCTATCATCGCCGTACAGGCGCATACAACAAGTAAAAAAACTTTTCTCATACTCACTCTTATTCGTCTCAAATTTCTTGCAAAAGTACGATATTTATTTCTAATAAGGTAGCAAAAGTATAAAATTATATTATGGTAATTTCTCCGTTCCGATTATAAGCAACTACGCTTGAAATATCTAAGTAAGAAAGGTGAAATCAATGCGTTGATGGGCGAGTTCCGCAATGTAGCAGCTGATCAAAAGAAGGCAGTTGGCATGAAAATCAACGAACTCAAACAGGTCACACAGAACAAGATTAATGACCTCAAAGAGCAACTTGAGACAAGTGATGCACAGAGTGACGATATTGATTTGACACGTACCGCCTACCCTATCAGCCTTGGCACACGCCATCCACTGACGCTGGTAAAGAATGAAATCATTGACATCTTTGCTCGAATGGGCTTCACGCTCTATCAAGGACCAGAGATAGATGACGACCAGCACGTGTTTACTATGTTGAACTTTGCTGCTGATCATCCTGCACGTGATATGCAAGATACCTTCTTCATTGAGCGCAGCAACACCATGGATGTTACTAAGAACGTCCTTCTCCGTAGCCATACATCCAATGATGAGGCACATTATATGTCAACTCATGAGCCTCCAATTCGTGTGCTTTGCCCTGGTCGTGTATATCGTAATGAAGCCATATCAGCCCGTGCACACTGTTTCTTCCATCAGGTAGAGGGCTTATATGTTGATAAGAATGTCAGCTTCACCGACCTAAAGCAGGTTCTTCTCACCTTTGCACGTGAGATGTTTGGTGCAGATACGAAGATTCGTCTTCGCCCAAGCTACTTCCCATTCACTGAGCCAAGTGCAGAGATGGATATCAGCTGTAACATCTGTGGCGGTGAAGGTTGTGGTTTCTGTAAGCACACTGGATGGGTTGAAATCCTCGGTTGCGGTATGGTTGATCCACACGACCTTGAGGCTTGTGGTATTGATTCGAATGTTTATACAGGTTATGCCTTCGGTATGGGTGTTGAGCGTATAGCCAACTTGAAATATCGTGTCAGCGATCTCCGTCTCTTCTCTGAGAATGATACACGATTCCTAAGAGAGTTCGAAGGAGCATAGATAGCGACCTATCAGAATATGATAAAACGAATATAAGAGGATGTGTCAGCACATCCTCTTTTTTATTTATGGCTATTTGCCATCATGTTCCCCCAAGACATATAGCTTATTTCTCCCTTTCCCTATATTCTTTATCTTTCCTTCTTCCACCAATCGTGCTGCAATGCGATAAGCATTTGCTTGCGAAAGGTTAAGGCTGAGACGCAAGTCGTCGACAGAGAAGAAAGGCCTGTCAGATCCCAACATTGCGATAGCCTCATCAATCTCCTTGTAGGTTGGAATAGAGGAAACTCCTTGCCGGTAAGTAACATTCTCAAACTCAGTATGAAAGAGCGACTCCATCATCTCTGTATCAGGTCGAAACTTAACTGTCCGTGGCTCTGGATCTCGCAATCGATAATGGCCAGAACGCGGATCTTGGTATAGTTTACCCTTCACAGAAAGTGTGAAATAACCTATTCCTGGTAGATGTACGGCATTACCCGACATCAGTTGAAAGGATATTTCTTCCTTCAATGATGCTACAGCAGCTATGAGCTCAGACTGTGTAAGTGACGATGCACTTTGGATATTCTTACCCATGCGCTCAATTCCTACGACTTGATTTTCAATGGTAACTGCTCTGAAATCTGAACGA
>QWCZ01001810.1_pt1 | contig 11462 bp, 6 predicted proteins | sample 1972651 | NCBI WGS metagenome assembly QWCZ01 (sample SAMN09866695, study PRJNA288562) | Human oral metagenome isolate pre1_saliva, whole genome shotgun sequencing... | isolation source: mouth | host: Homo sapiens | place: USA: California
CTTATTAATAATTAATAATTAACAATTAACAATTGTATTTATGGACTGGTTTTTTAATCTGATGACCAACCACGAAAGTGTCGCCTATACTGTTATAATTTACAGTATAGTGATTGCTGTAGGGGTAGCTCTTGGGAAGGTACGTATAGGAGGAGTATCCTTTGGTATTGCTTGTGTACTCTTTGCTGGGATTGCAGCCTCTCATTTTGGTTTCACTGTCAATGGTGAAGTACAGCATTTTGTAAAGGAATTTGGCCTTATTCTGTTTGTTTACACCATTGGGTTACAAGTAGGACCTGGTTTCTTTGCTTCCTTCCAGCGAGAAGGAATTAAGTTCAACGCCTTGGCTGTATTGGTTGTAGGGCTATGTATGCTTACTGTCATTGCCCTCCACTACCTCACAGGGATAGATATGCCTACTATGGTAGGGATTATGTCCGGAGCAGTAACCAATACTCCTGGACTGGGAGCTGCTCAAGCCACTCTAAGTGACTTCTCCCCTACGGCTTCTGACTCAGTACTTTCCACTGGCTATGCTGTGGCTTATCCTTTTGGGGTATTGGGAATTATCCTTGTCATGCTCTGCATGAAAGCTTTTCTTAGAATCAATATAGAGACTGAAAAACGCCTACATAGTTTCAAGCACAGAGGAGAACATTCTACCATAGTGCGAATAGCTTTCCAACTGGAAAATCCCGCACTTTTCGGAAAAAAACTAAATGCTATTCGCCAGACATTGGATTTCAACTTTATCTGTTCAAGAATTTCGAAAAATGGCGAAGTAATCCTAGCTAATGACCATATAATTCTAGAAAAAGGAGATATTATTCTCTTTGTAGTAGATAAGCAATATACTGAAAAACTCAATAACCTCATTGGGGCTATCGTCAAGACTGAAGAATATTTCACTGAAGTTGCCAAAGAAAAGAAATTTATTTCCCGCCGTATCAATGTTACTCAAAAAGAGGCTTATACCAAAAAGCTCTCTGAAATGAATATATATGAGCGTTTTGGAGTTACTGTTACCCGTGTATACAGAGCTGGTATTGAGTTTGTAGCCTCCCCTGATACCAAATTACAGTTTGGGGATACGATTACCATCGTAGGAGATGAAGAACGCATAAAGACTGCTACCAAGGAATTTGGTAACTCAAAGAAGCGCCTAAGCACCCCTCATATAGCTGAACTCTTCTTAGGAATCACCTTAGGGGTACTCTTAGGAAGTATTCCTTTCAATATTCCAGGTATTCCTGTACCTGTCAAATTAGGTTTGGCAGGTGGTCCTCTTATCGTTGCTATCCTTATCAGCCGCTATGGTGGACGCCTTTCGGTAACACACTATGTATCCCAGAGTGCAAACCTAATGATACGTGAGATTGGGATTGTCCTCTTCTTGGCCAGTGTTGGCTTGGGCGCTGGACAGAACTTTATCAAAACCATTACCGAGGGGGACGGACTATTATGGATGGGGTTAGGAGCAATCATTACCTTAATACCCCTTGTGGTCACCGCTTGGATTTCTCGCTGGAGAGGAAAACTCAATTATTTAGAGACTTGTGGACTTTTGGCAGGCGCCTCCACAGACCCTCCTGCTTTGGCTTTTGCGAATGATTCTACCGGCTCCGATGTACCGGCTCTGACCTATGCCAGTGTATACCCTCTGACAACTTTCATGCGTATCATGGTCGCTCAGTTACTGATTGTTTTCTTTGCATAACACACAATAACCCTATAAAAAAGACGCAATAAATTGCGTCTCTACCTATAAAAATACTCCCTATTACTTAGAGCAAATAGGGAGTATTTCATTTTTTACCAATCGGTATTTTTCTATTTCTTCAGCAGAGGCTACCTCCGTGCATGGCAAAGGCAACACCGAAAAGCCTATAGTGCGCAGCTTGTCAAAATAATCCATACCATAGATCCGCACATGGTCATATTGACCAAAAATACGCGCCCGCTCCTTGGGATCGGTGATAGAGTCATCTGAGAAAGTTTCCGCCCGCTCCACTTCTTGGGGCACTTGGAAGATTCCCCAACCACCTTTCTTGAGTACACGGTAGAGCTCTCGCATCGCTAGGGTATCATCTGGTATATGTTCTAAGACATGGTTGCAAAGTACCACATCAAAGGATTCATCTTCAAAAGGCAAGGCGCAAATATCGGCTTTGACATCAGCCAAAGGGGAATAAAGGTCTGAAGTGATATACTCCAAGTTGGCTTGCCGCTTAAAGCGCTTATAAAAAGCCTGTTCTGGGGCTATGTGCAATACCTTGAGCGGAGCTGAAAAGAAAGAGGTTTTCCGCTTGAGATACAGCCATAGCAACCGGTGGCGCTCCAGTGATAAGGTAGAGGGCGAGAGCACCCCCTCACGCACCTTCCCATAACCATAGGGCAGAAAACGACGAAAACTACGTCCATCTATAGGATCAGTATAGCGACTCCCTTTATAGTAAAATGCCAAAAGAGGTCTCACACAATAGCTGGCACGGATCAGCCACGGACGTGGGATTGTATTGAGAAGGGTCTTAATCAGGCGCATTACTTATACAAAAATTCGTCCTCCTCGTGGCTTTCTATCCCCAAGGCTTCATAAATATACTTAAAGGTAGAAAGCAATTTAGGCTTACCATCTACAAGGGCAACATCGTGCTCAAAGTGTGCTGAGGGCTTACCATCACGGGTGAGAATCGTCCATCCATCACGCAGCTGGTTGATGTTCTTAGTCCCCATATTGATCATAGGCTCTATGGCTACTACCATTCCCTCTACAAACTTCTTTCCGCGCCCTCGCCTTCCATAGTTAGGCATCTCTGGGTCTTCATGCATCTTGGTACCTACCCCATGGCCTACCAGCTCACGTACTACTCCATAGCCATGTTTTTCACAGTAAGTCTGTATAGCATAGCCTACATCCTCTACCCTATTGCCGAGCCTAAATTCACGGATACCTATATAAAGTGATTCCTTGGTTACTTTCAGCAGTTGTGCTACCTCTGGACTTACCTCTCCTACTGGAAAAGTATAGGCATGATCTCCATAATAGCCATTCTTCAGCGCCCCACAGTCCACCGAGATGATATCCCCTTCCTGCAAAGGCTTGTTGTTAGGAATTCCATGCACTACCTGTGCATTAGGACTTACACAAAGAGTATTGGGGAAACCATATAAGCCCAAAAATCCAGGCTTGGCATCTTGCGAACGTATATATTCTTCAGCCAACTTGTCTAAATACAAAGTAGTTACTCCTGGTTTTATCTCACGAGCTAACATCCCTAAGGTACGAGAGACCACTTGTGCACTCTCATACATAATCTCTATCTGTTCTTTTGTTTTTATTTTTATCATCGAATAGCACTTTACAAACATGCAAAATTACGAATTTAATTATCAATTATTAATGATTCGTGATTAATTAACTTTTTCATAACTGATAATTCATGAAAAGGTATTATTAAGAATTCAAACCTCAAACAACATTGGGTAAGAAGCTACGACAAATTGCGTTCCTTCCCTGGAGCACCACGCAACATCAATGCAAGTGTAACTTACAAGTTTTAATAATTGATACCCAAGTCTATTTTAAGGAGAAGGTTGTCTCAGGGACAGCCTTTTTTATTGCGTAAATCTTACTCCTAAGTAGGTTTTTCCTTGACTTTTAAGGGGAAATGTAGTATCTTTGCAGCGGATTAAATAAGTGAAAAATAAAAAGCAGCCAACAGATTAGCTAATTAACAGATTAATACATTATCCCGTGAGTTCAAGATTTTTTACCAATATAGAAGGAAATACATTGTTTAAGAAGTTTGAAGGAGTTCTTCAAAATAATCCTATCGCTTTTTTTGATGCTTTGGTGGGATATTTTAGGTCTTCTGGATATTTCAAATTACGTCCTTTTTTAGAAGGCATGAGTCAAATACGTATATTAGTGGGGATTAGTGCTGATAAACTAATGGCTGAAGCCAAGCAAAAAGGATTACTATACTTAGAAGATAGTACAAAAACTAAAGAGGAACTTCTAAAATCTATCACACAAGATATAGATGAAGCTCCTTACAAAGCTGAAATAGAGGAAGGAATTAAGCAATTTTTAGACGATATTATCTCTGGAAAAGTAAAGATAAGAGCCTATGGACAAAAAAAGCTCCATGCAAAGTTCTATATCTTACGCCCTATGAACTTTAATAAAGATTCTTTTGCCAGTGTTATAATGGGTTCCTCAAATCTTACTGATGCAGGATTGGGTATTAATAATGAGGCTAACTATGAACTCAATGTGCAACTCAATAATTATGATGATGTAAAATTCGCCCTTGATGAATTTGAGCCTCTTTGGGAACAGTCCACAGAACTAATTCCTGCTGATATAGAGGAACTTATCAAGACTACTTATCTGAAAAACGAAATACTTACACCCTATGAACTATATCTAAAAATGCTTATAGAGTATTTTGGAGATGAAGTTATATTGGACAATTTGGGAAATGAACAACTCCCTGAGGGATATGCGAATCTACAATATCAAGCAGATGCTGTAAACGAAGGTTTTTGCAAACTTATGAAACACAATGGGTTTATATTAGCTGATGTAGTTGGGCTTGGTAAAACGGTTATTGCTACTCGTGTTATAAGAAAATATATTGCAAAAAACGGGCATAATACTAAGGTATTAGTGATTTATCCTAATGCTTTGGAAGTGGGATGGAAAACTACTATCAAAGATTTTGGGATTAGTAACTATGTTGATTTTATTTCAAATGGAAGTTTGCATAAGTTATTCATTGATAGAGGTATTGATTATCAAAAACCTGAAGAATATGATCTGATAGTAGTAGATGAAGCACACAAGTTCCGTTCTTCCAATACCATTATGTATGAGTACTTAGATATTCTATGCAAAACACCTCGTATCTGTACAGGTAATGATATGAACCATAGAAAGAAAGTAATGCTTATTTCGGCTACTCCTATCAATAATAGACCTGATGATATAGCCAATCAGATTTTTCTTTTTCAAAATGCACGAAGTTCTACTATTCAAGGAGTGCCTAATCTCAAATCTTTTTTTGTAGAGAAAAGTGAAAAATACAAAGCCTTAAAAGGGCTTAAGGGAGATGAACTCATCAAAAAAGTAAAAGACATCTATGATCCTATTCGTGAAAAAGTTTTCAAAGAACTGGTTATCAGGCGTACCCGAGCAGACCTAAAAAAGATAGAACGTTATAACGAGGATATTACTTCACAAGGGTTGCTTTTTCCTAAAATTGAAGGACCTAATAAAATAGCTTATGATTTTACTCCTGATCAGGTACAAACATTTTATAACACCATAACAGCTATAGTAGATAAGTTAGGGTATTATAGATATCGTGCTATTGAATTTTTAGTACCTGAGTTTGCTGATTTGTATGATAATGCACAGCGTGTCTCCTTACAATTGGCTAGAATTATGAAAACACTTTTAGTAAAGCGTTTAGAAAGTAGTTTTGTTGCTTTTTCCAACTCTTTACATCGTTTTTATAAATCGAACGAACGAATGATAGAGATGTTCGCCAATGATAAGGTTTATATAGCCCCTGATTTGGATATAAATAAGTTTTTGGAAGATGGAAGAGAGGAGGAATTAGATGCAAAAATAGAGGCGCTAAGTGAGAAATCTCCTAATAATAGAATTTTTAAAGCCAAAGACTTCTCTAAGGAACTTTTAGAGGGACTCAAAAAAGACCAACTTATACTAAAAGAACTCTTAGAGCAATGGGAATCTATAGGAGAAGATCCTAAACTGCAACAATTCTTATATGAAGTAAACCATACTTTTTTTAATGAAAATAATGTAGAAAAGAAATTAGTTATATTTTCAGAAAGTACTGAGACTGTTGAATATTTAGCAAGTGCGCTAAAAAGAATAGGAAGGGAAGATATATTGGCGGTAAGTGCTAAGAATAATAAAAACTTATTTGGCACTATCCGTAGAAACTTTGACGCCAATTATTCTGAAGAACAAGAAAATAGATATAATATAATCATCACTACAGAAGTCCTTGCCGAAGGTGTCAACTTACATCGCTCCAATGTAATACTTAATTATGATATTCCTTGGAATGCCACTCGACTTATGCAACGTATAGGACGTGTAAATCGAATAGGTAGTAAAGCTGATCGCATCTATGTTTACAACTTTTTCCCTACTGCCCAGTCTAACAAACTTATTGAACTCAATGAAAAAGCTCTAAAAAAACTACAAAGTTTTCATACTGCTTTAGGTGAAGATGCTAAAGTATATACAGAAGAGGAGGAAGTGATTGATAATGTATTAGGAGATCTTCAGCCCCAAGAAGAAATAGATGAGCGACTACAATATTTGGAAATGATACGTATGCTCTACAGAAATGACTTAAAGACCTACCAACGTATCAAAAAACTACCCCTTAAAAGTCGCGTTGCTCGATTGGCAGATGTGAAAAAAGAAGAGGCCATCTCTATCATAGGGCAACCTATAAACAATGGGGTACTTTGCTATTTACGAAACCAAATGAAAGAAGGTTTTTATGTAGCTAATGATAATAATTGTGTAGAAATTACTTTCTATCAGGCCATCAAACTATTTGAAGCATCTAAAAAAGAAAAACCTATTACTCTTGAAAAACAGCTTTTTGCCCCAGTAAATAGAGCCATTGAAAATTTTAAGGAAGTATATAACAGAAGTTATTCAAACGAAGAGTATAACAAACACAATCTAAATTCTCAAGAAAAAAAAGTTATAAATCTATTGAACGGGATATTAGCTATGAAACGACAAGCTCAACTCTCAGATTCCTTTGTTACTCTTATAGAAACAGCTAAAAAGTCTATATACAAAGGAACTTTCAAGCGTTTCCTAAAAGAGGGCGCTCAATTGGCTTCTCAGCAAAAGAAAAATAAATATCCCATATCCCAAGTAGTAGAAAAAATCAGTGAAATATTTAGCCATTATCCATTTGTTGAAATAGCACGACTTGATGCATTACGCCTCAATGAAAATCAACCAACCCCTATTTTTGAGGATCCTACTATAGTACTTACAGAAACCTTTGCTTAATATGACAACAAACGAACTACGCCAAGTATTCCAAGCTCCCTATAACCGACAAAAATGGAGCCATATTTTACATTTTTTAAATGATAGTAAAAATCTATTACAGCTCCGATTAGAGCCTGTAAAGATCCCTTTTGACAACAATGAGGCTAATAGACTAATCACTACTTTTTATGAATTGGGACGATTAAAAACATCTGATGATGAAGAATTTCCCATCTTTGAAGTACTTCTAAATGACAAAGTACAAATAGGTCATAATAAAGTAACTGTAAATAATTTTGTCAAAAGGTATATCATTAAGGATGCTATTAGAGGCGCTTTAGTTACCTTTTCTTATGAAAATTCCAATAGAAAAGAATGGCGTTTTTCTTTTATTAGTAAGAATACATCCAGTGATTTTTTTGCCGAAGTAGAAAGCCAAGAAACCCACCCAAAGAAATACACTTATGTCTTTGGAACAGAAGAATCACATACTACAGCTATTCAAAGATTTTTTTCTTTACATCAGTCAAATCTTGAAGTAAAAGATTTTTTCAACGCCTTTGAAGTAGAAGCGCTTAATAAAGAATTTTTTGATGGATATAAAAACATCTACGAAGATTTTGTAGAATATATTACAGGGAAACGCTTTGTAAAAGAAAAAGGAAAATGGGTAGAAAAAGAAAAACATTTACCTGATCCTCAATATATTTCCCTTTTCAAAGAAGATGATAAATGTGTACGTGACTATGTAAAGAAACTATTAGGTCGTTTGGTATTTTTATATTTCTTACAGAAGAAAGGATGGCTCAATAACGATGTCAATTATCTTAAAAACCTCTTTGAAGAATCTGACAAAACAACCTTTCTGGAACAGGTTCTAAAACCTCTTTTCTTTGGAGTACTCAATACCAAACCTCAAGAAAGAAAGTATCTTTTTGAGACTGAGGGGTGGAATCTTTCTCTCCTAAAAGAATGGGAACAGATTCCTTATCTCAATGGAGGTCTTTTTGAAAAAGATACTATTGATCAAGAAATAATCTCTTTCTCTAAAGATCTTTTAAAAAACACCTTTCAGTTCTTTAGTGAATATAACTTCACTATTGATGAAAATGATCCTGAAGACACTCAAATCGGAATTGATCCCGAGATGTTAGGAAAAATATTTGAGAATCTTTTGGAGGACAATAAGGACAAAGGGGCTTTCTACACCCCTAAAGAGATTGTACAATATATGTGCCGTGAATCTCTTATTGCTTATTTGATAGAAAAACACAAAGACGAGGAAATAAATATCCGAACCTTAGTAGAACAACATACCTCTCTTTGGAGCGATTCTACTTCTAAAGCAGTACTAGAGAGTTTAAAAGAAATAAAGGTCTGTGACCCAGCCATAGGTTCTGGAGCTTTTCCTATGGGAATGCTCAACGAGCTTTACAAATGTCGCTTAGCTCTTGGTGAAGAGAAATCCATAAAAATAAAGAAAGATATTATACAAAACAATATCTATGGAGTTGATATTGAAAAAGGAGCAGTAGATATTGCCCGTCTGCGTTTCTGGTTAGCCTTGGTTGTAGATGAAACAATTCCTGAACCTCTACCTAACTTAGATTTTAAAATCATGCAAGGTAATAGCCTCTTGGAAAGCTATCAGGGAGTGGATCTAAGCCATATAGGAAAAGAAGAAAAGAGTATAGTAGAAGGTACCGACCTTATTGACTACGGAGATGAATACAAAAGTTCTCAACAGCTAACCATCTTCAATGAAGTTTACAAAGAAAAAATACAACAACTTATCAAAGACTATTTTACCACAACCGAGGATAAGACACTCAAACGTAAAGAAATCAATGACCTCATAGAAGGAAAGATCCACTACAAAATTGAATTAGAGAAGCGTCAGGTAAAAGAAAAAGTAAATAGCTTTGAAAGAAAATTTGGAATTACCTCCGAAGAAGATTTAGCCGAAAAGCTCAAGAGGGGTACCCTTACCTCCAAAGGAAAAGAATACAAAACCTATACTGCTGATAAGAAACGGCTCTTAGAACTTGATTACATAGAAAACGAACTTATCTGTTTTCAAACCCAAATAGAACGTCCTTACTTTCTTTGGCATACTTATTTTGCTGATGTCTTTAAAGGGGCAAATAATTTAGACAACCCTGGATTTGATATTGTTATAGGGAACCCACCATATGGAAATACATATCAGCTCAAACTATTAAGGAAATACAAAAAGGTTCATTAGACACATATACACTCTTTATTGAATTAGGCTATAATCTATTAAAAAGACAAGGATATTTAGGTTTTATAGTACCTTTAAGTGTAACCTCTTCAGATGCTTTATCTGGATTACATAACTTACTGATTAACAACTGTAAAGTAATAAAGATAAGTTCTTACGGAGATAGGCCTAAAAGAGTTTTTGAAAGTGCAGAGCAACAAGTCTCTATTATATCATTTTTAAAAACACAAACAAAGGCTAAAGAAATTTTAATGACAGGAATTAACAAAAGATATTCTAATGATTCTTTATGGGTACTACTAGATAACCTAAAGTTTTCTAATGTTATAGGACTTTTATCTTATGGAAGAATTCCTAAGATAGGAACAAAAACAGAACAGTCTATACTTCGCAAATTACTAAAAATTAATAACTTATTATCTGATCTAAAAAGTGAGAAAGGTAACTCTATCTACTACAGAAAAGCAGGAGGGCGATACTATAAAATTATAACAAAAGAATCAACAGAATCAAGTGCAGAAGGGAGTATAACTATAGAAAATAAGTATTTAGATCTAGTGGGATCTATATTATCAAGTAATCTTTTCTATTGGTTTTGGCTCATTCATTCTGATTGGCACAATATGAGAACTTCTGAAATAGAGAATTTCCCTATTCCATATAATAATTTTGATAATAAAACTTTAGAACAAATATCAGAACTCTATAATATTTATCTCCTTGACTTAAAAAAGAATGCAAAAAAGACTGTTACTGGATTAAATATATTTGTGGCAAGAAAATCAAAACATATCATAGACCAGATAGATGATCTTATTTGTCCTTTGTATGGTCTTACTAAAGAAGAAACCGACTTTATAAAAAACTATGAAATTGAATTTAGATTATCTGATAAGGATTAATAAATAAGTGAGCTTTTAGCTCACTTATTTGCTTCATATTCTTCTTTTGATATAATACTTTCTATATTAGGGTCTATTACTTTTACCTTTTCATACGTTAGGTTATAAAGTTTATAGACTAAAATATCTATTTGTTTTTCTATATTTGTAATATCAGCTTTAGGACTCTTTTCTTTTGTTTTAATAGCTTCATTTACCAAATTAACAATAGGCAACTGATTTTTAGCTATAATGATAGGTAAAGGTCCTAATTTTTCTAACTTTACTTGAGGAAATACTTTTCCTGTTTCTCTTACATTATTTTCATATAGATACCTTAAGTATTTAGAATTTAACAAACCACAAAGATACTCATATGATATTCTATTTGCAAAAGAATCTTTTATAATTCCTGCTTGTATTGTATTTCCAAAATAAATTTTACCTCTTAAGATAGTCCCTATAAAAAAAGGAGCTGTTTGCCTCCATATTAGTTTTTCCCTACTATTCATAATTTCTTTGTTATAGTAGGTGCTTTCATTATCTTTCAAAAGATTTTTATATTCTTTCCTTAATTTTTTATCAGGAACTTCTAAATAATAAAAAGCATTAATATCTTTACCTATTAAAATAGGGATATCCTCTTGATTCTCAATACTTCCTTTATAAAATATTCGTTCAGCTAAATCATTATTACCTTTTTCAGATAGACCTACATTTTTTCGTTGATATTTAAATCCTGCATCTTTTAGATCCATTATCTGACCTAAAGAATATTCATTTTTAGATTTTTTCCTAATATTCATAACAAATATCTTGTTCTCAGTATCATTAAAATTTTCCTGTACTATCTCTGAGAATACTATTTGGTCAAGAGAACCTAAAAATTTTGAGTTTGTAGAAATATCTGCTATTTTTATTTTACCACTCTCTCTTTTCTTTTCAAGAAGTGTAATGGCAGTAGAAACTACTGCATTATCAAACACATTTTCACCTAAATTGATGATTATATTCAAGTTATATTGTAATAAAAATTCACGTAAATCTTTATACCTTGGTTGTAATAAATATGTATTAGGAGTGATATAAGCTAATATACCTTTTTTATTTAGAAGCTCTATTCCTTTATCGAAAAATATTTTGTATATTTCAGTAAAACTCTTAGTAGTTTGAGGATATAACTTTTTTAATGTAGGAACTAGCCTATCGATGTCCGATCCATATGGTGGGTTCCCTATAACAATATCAAATCCAGGGTTGTCTAAATTATTTGCCC
>QWCZ01001209.1_pt1 | contig 11454 bp, 9 predicted proteins | sample 1972651 | NCBI WGS metagenome assembly QWCZ01 (sample SAMN09866695, study PRJNA288562) | Human oral metagenome isolate pre1_saliva, whole genome shotgun sequencing... | isolation source: mouth | host: Homo sapiens | place: USA: California
CGGGCCATTTCCAGCGTGTGGCCCAGCAGGCCGAAGCCGGTGACATCGGTCATGGCATGCACACCGGGCAGCCGCGCCAGCTCGGGGCCGGGCCGGTTGAGCCGCGTGGTGGCGTCGATCATCGTGGCATAGTCGCTTTCGTCGAGCTGGCCTTTCTTGAGGGCGGCCGAATAGATGCCCACGCCCAGCGGCTTGCCGAGAATGAGGACGTCGCCTGCCTGGGCACCGCTGTTGCGCTTGAGATCCTTCGGATCGACCGTGCCGATGGCCACCAGGCCGTAGATGGGTTCCACCGAGTCGATGGAGTGGCCGCCCGCCAGGGGCACGCCGGCGTCACGACAGACCGACTGACCGCCTTCCAGGATGCGGGCGATGACATCGTGCGGCAGCACATTGATGGGCATGCCGACGACGGCCAGCGCCATGATGGGCTGCCCCCCCATGGCGTAGACATCGGACAGCGCGTTGGTGGCCGCAATCCGTCCGAAGTCGTAGGGGTCATCGACGATGGGCATGAAGAAATCGGTGGTGGCCACGATGGCCTGGTGCTCGTTGATGCGGTAGACGGCGGCATCATCGGCGGTCTCGGTGCCCACCAGCAGGTCGGGGAACAGCTGGGGCGGCACGCTGCTTCTGGCCAGCAGGTCAGTCAGCACGCCCGGGGCGATCTTGCAGCCGCAGCCGCCGCCGTGCGAGAGAGAGGTGAGGCGCGGGGTGTCGGGGGTGGAAGCGGTCATGGCATGTGTCCTGGTTGACAGGGGATATGCTCATTCTATAGCGGGCGTTCAGGGCGTACGACGAGGAGGGAAAGGCAAGCGGTTGATTGGTGGGCGGACTCAACTAGAGCCGTTCAGACTGTCTTTGCTTCTTGTGTGTGGCAGAAGCGCCATGTTCTGGTGAGACCTGCCACTGATCTGGATAGCAGACGTTTCAGGCGTGCCGGACAGCCCATGCGACAGACGGCCGCTTGCAGTTTTGTAAACTGAACTGTAAAGTAGCGATTGGCAGCATTTCTCCTGTCAGGTCATGCCCTTATAACGCCCGTCGTCAAACGGAGTCTGCTGTATGGGAACACCTCTCAAGAACCCACCTGTGTACCTTGTGCTGACACAGGTACAGTTCAACCCGATCCTGGCCTTGGAAGATCACTTGAAGGCCATTCAGGAGTCCTTCCGCAAGGCGGGATATCCGGACTATGTACCTCACCAATTCACGTTCGTGCAGTTTCCTGGTGACGAAGGAGGTGTACCACAACCCGTTCAGCGAAATTTCTACCAGTTTGGTAATCCGGAACAGACTCATACCTTCTTGCTCAACAGCCATGGCTTAGTGCTGCAATCGAGTTTCTATGGCCATTTTGAGAAGTTTCAGACCCTTTTCCTGCAGGGATTGGAGAGGGTCCACCAGATCGTCAAGCTGGATTTTGTCGAAAAGGTGGGGCTACGGTACCTGGATCGGGTCATGCCAGCTTTCGATGAGGTGTTGGACATCTACCTGCAGCCGACAGCACGTGGATTGCCCTCTCCCTCTATATCAGGTGCTGCCCGTCAGCACGCTTACATGGAAGCTCTGCATCAACTTGGCCAGATCCAGCTGACAAGCAGAGTCATCATCCAGGCAGATGGGGCACTTACTCTGCCGGCAGATATTCAGACGTTCAACATGCGACTGGAAGAGCGCTTCACTGGCTATCATGGCCCCAGTGCTACGCTGGACAACGACGCATTTTTTAGTGAACGTGAAGCTTATGATGCTGCTCAGGTTGGAAAGCGACTGCAGGATCTTCATGACGTGATCAGTGGCGCTTTCCGTTCTATTGTCACGGACAAGGCTCTCGAACGCTGGGATCAATGATGTTTGCACCAGACCTTCACGTACCTCCTCAGGCCATGGCGCCTGTCTCCATTCAGGTGTCAAGGGGTTTTGAGCATTTTCCCCCCTTTGATATGGGGGGGACTGGCGGCATAGCCGACGTTCGTTCCATAGTCAGACGGCATGGTTATTCTCCGGTTGCCGTCAGCACTGCACTGTTTCTTCCAACCACCAACAGGGGGGGGGTGGATAATGAAAGGCCTTCTGCTGCGCGCTTGATGCAGGAGGTTCAGGATGGTTTTGGGCGGACATTTTCGCACCTGCCTGCCATTTTTGGCGTGTCTCGTCAGACGCTGTACAACTGGCTGAAGGGGGAAAATCCTAAAGAGATTCATCTGCCCAAACTGGAGCAACTTGCCGCCGCCGCACAAATATTCGCTGAACAACGGGTCAAGGTCACTGCGCAAGCGCTGAATCGCCGTCTCGATCGGAACTTGTCATTTATCGAGTTGCTGGCACAAGGCGCCGACGGTAAGAGCATGGCCGAGAAGCTAATTCGGTTGGAGACGACAGGTCAACGTAAACGTCAACAGCTGTCTGAGTTGCTGGGCAATGCAGAAATTCGTGATGACGAACCGGATCTGATCCGGAGGTCGTTCGATGAATTTTCCTGAAAGGACGGGTGAGCATCATGAGCGCAGCATGGACGCGCGAAACTCCGTGGCGTCAGGGGGCTATTCTTCCGAGTGACGCAGTGCAAGCGTTGGGTCTCCAAGGCAAGGGGTCGACAGACCATGCTCTATGTGTGATGGTGATCAGCCATGATTGTGACTTGGCCAACGATAATCTTGATCAAGAACCTAATGTAGAAGTGATCGTTGGACGAAGGCTGGAGGAGGGGGAGGGGAACTACTATTGGTCAAAGTCTCCGCGTACGCTGCATATTGATGCTTTGTTTAATGACTTAGGAGTCGTCATTGAGCTAGTGGCTACCGAGCGTTGCTTTGTCAAGAAGGTAGATCTGGCGCAATTTTCTCCGGATGACTCCTGGGATATCCCTAGTCAGTCTTGTTCGGCTCTTCGTGCTTGGCTGGCGGTGCGATATAACAGAAGCGCATTTCCTGATGGATTTGTCAATTTGCTTTCTCGGAACAAGCTGGATAGCAAGTTGGCTTCGCTTCTGAAGAACGAGGGCCGTCATATTTCTTCAGTCTACTTCAATCTGAATGATTCCAGGAAGTCTGGTCATGTCGATGAGGTGTCTTATGATTTGGTGATAGTTCTTTCTTTTTTGCCGGGAGAGGATCCGGAAGCGCTGCAGGGACGTATGGATGATCTGGCCGGTCGAATCACTTCGGAGTTTGAGAAAAAGCTGTTCGATACAGGTACGGAATCATGGAAGGGAATATGTCTGAAAGGTTGTATGGCGATCTCTGAGGACGACATGACCCTGTCTCAGGCGAGACGTTTGCAGTCATGGCGTTTGGACTACTTATCTGTCAAAGGTGGCGAGAGTCACGCGATGCCTGTAAATTGAGTTGCATTCTGGGTAGCTGGTCTCAATGCGTTAAATACTGACCAGGATATCGTTCGGGCCTCGGCTCAGATCAGAATGCTGTCGACGACTTCCGGCCTGGGGGTGCGGGGCGGTTCGTGGATCATCTCCAGCAGTGATGTTTCCACCTGATGGGACAGCGCCTGCAGGGGCAGGTCGTTGGGGTCGCGGCCGAAGGGGTTTTCCAGTTCGGCGCCCAGGGCTTCCAGGGCCAGGAAGGTGTAGGCGATGAAGCAGACTATGACCGGGGTCATCAGGCCGATGCCGTCGAGCAGGCCGAAGGGCAGCCAGAAGCAGTACAGGTAGGCGCAGCGGTGGATGATGACCGAGTAGGGAAAGGGCAGCGGGGTGTCGGCGATGCGTTCGCAGCCGGACAGGGCGGTGCTCAGTTCATGCAGGTTGCGCTCGAAGGCGGTGGCGATGGGCGGGGTGACTTCCCCGGCCTTCAGGCGTTCGCCCAGCCATTCGCTGGCCAGCAGCAGGGCCATGGCGGGCCGGTGTTCGGCCTGCAGCACGCGTCGGCTGTCGGCTTCGTCCAGGAACAGGTGGATGTCGGTGCTGGGGTCGGTGCGGGCCAGCTGGTGCTTCAGCAGGTGGGCGAAGGCGCACAGATGCAGGATCATCGGCCGGGCAAGCGGCCGGTTGCTGGACAGGGTGAGTGCCTGGCGGCCGAGTGATCGGGTGGCGGCCAGGACCTGTCCCCACAGGGTGCGGGCTTCCCAGTAGCGGGCGTAGCTGGTGCTGTTGCGAAAGCCCAGGAAGATGGCCAGCGACACGCCGATGAGGGAGAAGGGCACGAAGTTGAGCGAGACCTTCCAGTCCAGGATCTGGCCATGCAGTGCCGTGACCAGCGTGGCAAACAGCGTGATGATGATGAGCTGCGGGCTGATGGTGGGCAGGATGGAGCCGCGCAGCACGAAGAGCATGCGCAGCCAATGAGGGCGGGAGCGGACGATCATGGCGCAGGGGCAGGTCGGAACAGGTCCGTGCTGGAGTCGTGTTCACCCGGGGCGGTGGTCGCGCAGCGCTGCGCGGCGCTTGCCGGGGGCGAAGGGCAGGATTCTACGTGCCGCCGATGGGCGGCTGGGGCGCGGGCTGACGGAAGGCGACGCTGGCCGGCTTTCCCGTATGATTGTGGGATCACGGGCAAGGCGCTCGGGGTGCCTGACCGGTTGCGTGACTGCGGCTGGACAGTGCCGGGCCTTGCCATCGGAGCATTCTTGGCCATTCTTTCAGAGGAGCGTCGATGAGACGGATGAGAAAGGCGTGGGGATACCGGTCGGTGCTGGCCGGTCTGGCTGTGGGCCTGACGATGACGGGAGGATCTGTGATGGCGGCCGATGAGGCAACGCCGGCGGCGGGACAGGCTGCCGGGCAGGGCGGGGCGGCGGCTCCGGCCCAGGTGGACGGGCTTCTGACGATCCGGAGCCGGTATTCGGTGTCCGATTCGATCAAGCGGGTGCAGGAGGCACTGCTGGCCAAGGGCCTGACGGTGTTCACCGTCATCGATCACCAGAAGGCGGCGCAGCAGCATTCGCTGGAGATGCCGGCCGCCAGCGTGATCATTTTTGGCAATCCCAAGGTGGGCACGCCGATGATGGTGCAGTCGCCGACGCTGGCGATCGATCTGCCGTCGAAGGTGCTGGTGTGGGAAGACAGCCAGGGCAATGTGTATGCGTCGATGAACACGGCGGCCTGGATGGCGCAGCGTCATCATCTGTCGCCCGAGGTTCTGGCACCGCTGGCCGGGCTGGAAAAGCTGATCCCGGCCACGCTGGGACAGTGAGGGCGTGACCCGCGGCGCCCCGTGAGCGGCCCTTCATCGGGCAATCATGGGGCCGCCAAGGGGCTGGGCAGTTGCCCGGAAAGGAAAACCGGATCCGGCACGCGGGGTGCACGGATCCGGTTCTGGGCGTGGTCTGAATCGGGGGCCTGCATCGGCCGGGGCGTCCCCGGCCGTTCCGTGGTGGCCACGGTAGCCGGGCCTTGCTGAAGGCAGAGGGTGGACTAAGCCGCCCCCTGGATGAAGGTGCTCTCGATGAGCCAGACCGTGTAGCCGATGTAGCCGGCCAGCAGCAGGCACCCTTCCAGCCGGTTGATGCGCCCCGGGCGGGACTTGCCGAAGTTGTAACCCAGGACGAACAGCGCCAGGGTCAGCACGCACATGACCGGGATGTCGCGGCTCAGCAGTTGTGCTTCGACCGACATGGGCTGGATGACGGCTGCCAGGCCAACGACGCCCAGGGTGTTGAAGAGGTTGGAGCCGATGACGTTGCCCAGCGCCAGGTCGTCCTCGCCCTTGCGAGCTGCGGCTACGGACGAAGCCAGCTCAGGCAGCGAGGTGCCGACCGCCACGATGGTCAGGCCGATGATCAGGTCGCTGACGCCGAAGCCGTGGGCGATTTCCACCGCTCCCCAGACCAGCACGCGCGAGCTGATGACCAGAAGCGCCAGGTCGATGATCAGCCAGAAGAGGATGGGGCGGATGGACGCAGCGGCCTCATCGTCGAAGGAGGGCACGGTGGCGCCTTCCTCTGTGGCGGAAGCCGCCGGCAGATGGGCCTTCTGCTCGGCGCGCACTGTCCAGCACACCAGCGCAGCCAGCAGGACCAGCAGCACGATGGCATCGCCCCGGGTCAGCTGGCCATCCCATAGCTGCCAGACGGCCAAGCCGGTGACGAGCGTGAGCACGAGCAGTTCCTTGCGCAGGACCTGCTGCAGGACGGTGATGGGGCTGATGAGGGCGGTGATGCCCAGGATGAGGGCGATGTTGGTGATGTTGGAGCCGTAGGCATTGCCCAGGGCGATGCCGGGGTTGTTCTGGATGGCCGAGAGTGCCGAGACCATCAGTTCCGGGGCGGAGGTGCCGAAGCCGACGACCAGCATGCCGATCAGCATCGGGGGTACCTTGAAGTAGCTGGCCGTTCGGGCGGCCCCGTCGACGAAACGGTCTGCGCTCCAGACCAGCATGACGAGGCCGCAGAGGACGGCAAGGGCTGCCAGAATCATGCCTTGATGACCTGTTCTTCACGCTTGGCCAGGATCAGGTAGCCGATGGCGGCAAAGACTGACAGACCTGCCACCACGACATAGGACCAGAACCAGCCGAAGTTGTCGGCCAGGATGGGCATGACCCAGTTGGCGCCCATGTTGCCGATGAGGTAGGCGGTGACGCCCACGAAGCCGATGGCGGTGCCGGCGACGTTGAGCGGCACGAAGTTGATGGTCAGGATGTTGACGATGAGCTGCGGCCCGTAGATGAGGGCGCCGAGGACACCGCAGACCACCAGCATGAGTGCGTAGTTGGGCGCACCCGATGCCGTGATGGCTTCATAGGCGAAGACGACGCCAGCCATGATGAACAGGCCGATGGCACCGATGCGGGCCATCTTGTTGGGGTACTTGGCAGCCAGCCAGGCAAACAGCAGCGAGCCGGGGATGGCGACCCATTCCAGCGTGGAGATGGCCATCTGGGCATGCGCATCTTCCATCTTGGCCACTTCGTGCAGGTAGATGGGCATCCAGTCCTCGACCCCGAAGCGGATGAAGTAGAGTGCCACGTTGACCGAGGCCACCAGCAGCAGCGCCGGGTTGCAGAACACGTATTTCCAGATGAGCTGCCAGTAGGTGAGGTTGGTCTTCTCTTCCTCGCTGGCGACGTTGGATTCACCGGCTTCGCCGTACATGGTGCGCAGCGAGTCCAGGCCTTCGGCTTCGGGCTTGTCGCCACCATGCCTCCAGCAGAAGACGGCCACGGCCAGCACCACCACGGCGGGCACGACGAAGGCGTACAGCACGTCGCCCGTCTTGGGCATGATCCATCCCAGCGTGGTCATGAAGGCGATCATCATGGGCAGCATGGCCGAGCCCAGGTTCTGGGAGATGTTCCAGCCCGCGATGGCCGCTCCGCGCGTGCGGTTGGGGAAGTAGTTGGCGATCATGTTCTGCGAGGCGGGGGCCAGTGCGCCCTGCACGACGCCGCACAGCACCAGCAGCACGGCCAGGGCCGCGATGGAGGTGTGATAGAAACCGATGATGATGCAGATGACGGCGCTGGCGCCCAGGCAGATGGCGAAGAGCTTGCGCAGGCTCATCTTGTCGCCCAGGGCGCCCATGTAGAACTTGGCCAGGCCGTAGGAGACGGTCAGGCATGACAGCAGCATGGCGATGTCGTCCTTGTTCCAGTCATTGGCCACCATGATGGACTTGGACATGAGCTTGAAGTTGTTGCGCACCAGATAGGCGCAGACATAGCCCAGGAAGGCGACGATGAAGACCATCCGTTGCCGTTTCAGAAAGGCCGCGAACTTCTCGGGCGGCGTCTTGTACTCGGTTTCCATGCTGTTGCTGTCCCTCGGGTGGAGTGTGGCGGCCATTCCGGGCCGGGCCGCAGGCGGTGTTGCCGGCAGGGCCCGGGCCTGCAACCCGAGTGCAGAGGTGTCTGTCAGGGGCGCGGACCCGTGCCTGCCGGGGCGCGGCGGGGCCCCTGCTGCCGGGCCCGTTGCTGAGCCTCCTTATTATCTCCTGCCCACAAAAAAGGCCAACCCGCAAAGGGTTGGCCTTGGGGGGAACGTGACGGGCGGCGTCTCGTTCCCGATTCGGCTTGGGCGGTTTACGCCGTTGCGGCCTGTGCCTGGGTGGACATGGGCTTCTTGAAGATGCCCAGACCCAGCGCGGTGACGACGGCACCGGCAGCGATGGCTGCGCAGTACATCGGCACGTTGCTGATGGCGCCGGGGATCAGCATCACGAACACGCCACCGTGGGGGGCGGCCAGTTCGATATGCATCAGGCCCACCAGGGCACCGGTGATGGCTGACCCGATCATGCAGGCCGGGATGACGCGCAGCGGGTCACGGGCGACGAAGGGAATGGCGCCTTCGGTGATGAAGGCCAGACCCAGCACCGCGGCCGCCTTGGAGGCATCACGCTCTTCGTTGCTGAAGCGGTTGCGGAAAATCCAGCAGGCCACGGCGATGCCCAGCGGGGGCACCATGCCGGCTGCCATGACGGCGGCCATCGGGATCTTGATGTTGCTGGCCAGAAGCGTGGTGCCGAAGACATAGGCTGCCTTGTTGACCGGACCGCCCAGGTCGAAGGCCATCATGGCTCCGAGGATGGCGCCGAGCAGCGCGATGTCCTGACCCTGCATGCCCTGCAGCCAGTGGGTCAGCCCTTCCATGGCGGCAACCATGGGCTTGCCGAGCACGCTCAGCATCAGCACGCCGATGATGCCGGTGGACAGCAGCGGCAGGATCAGCACGGGCTTGAGGCTTTCCAGGGTACGCGGCAGCTTGATGGTCTTGGCCAGGAACTGCGTGAGGTAGCCGGCCAGGAAGCCGGCCAGGATGCCGCCGAGGAAGCCTGCACCGATGGCCGAGGAGATCATGCCGCCCACCATGCCGGGCGCCAGACCCGGACGGTCGGCGATGGAGAACGAGATGTAGCCGGCCAGGATGGGCACCATCAGGGTGAAGGCGTACTTGGCACCGACCTGGAACAGGTACCAGCCCAGTGTGCCCTCCAGCTTGGGATCGGACGGAACGTCCAGACCGCCGATGGCGAAGGCCAGTGCGATGAGCAGACCGCCCGCGACCACGAAGGGCAGCATGAACGAGACGCCCGTCATCAGGTGCTTGTAGGGGCCGCTGCGACCGCCGCCGCCTGCCTTGGCTTCTTCCTTGGCGCCTGCGGCGGCTGCCTTGCCATCCCCCCAGGGGGTGGCTTCGGCCCAGGCGGTATCGAACACCTTGCCGGCATCATGAATGGCGGCCTTGGTGCTGGTGCTGTAGAGCCGCTTGCCCACGAAGCGGGACTTGTCGACCTGGGTATCGGCGGCGATCACCACCAGGTCGGCAGCGGCAATCTCCTCGGGGGTGAGGGTGTTCTGCGCGCCCACCGAGCCACGGGTCTCGACCTTGATGGTGTAGCCTGCGGCCTCTGCACCTTCCTCCAGGGCTTCGGCGGCCATGAAGGTGTGGGCCACGCCGGTGGGGCACGAGGTGATGGCCACGACCTTCATGCCGGCGGGGGGCTTGCCCCCCGGGGCGACGGCGCTGGTGGCAGGGGCAGCCTTGGCGGCTCCGCCGCTGCCGGCCAGGGCCTGGGCGACCACGCCATCGGCGTCATCGAAGACGGCCTGCGGCGTGGTCTCGAAGATGCGCAGTGTCTTGGGAAGGTCGGACAGGTCGACGGGACCATCGGCCACCACGACGGCCACATCGGCCTTGGCCAGGTCGTCGTCCGAGAAACTGCCTTGCTCACCCAGATGGCTGATGACCTTCAGGCCGAGCTTATGTCCGGCCCGGGCGGCGGCAGACTTCAGGGCTTCGCCGACGATGAAGCTGTGGGCGGGCCCGGATTGGCTGGCGGAAATCGCCAAGATGCTTGCCACGGGGACTCTCCTCTAGGGGGTTCTTGGGATGATCAGCGCGGGGAGACTTTGATCTGCTTGACCAATGTCTCGACCTGCTGCACCGACGGAAGCCCGAACTCGATCTGCTGAATGCGGGCGGCGGCGCAGGCCATGCCGAAGACGGCTGCATCGGGGAAGGGACTGCCCTGCAGCAACCGGGCAATGGTGCCGGCCACCAGGGTGTCACCTGCGCCGACGGTGGTTGCGACCTGGACCTTGGGCGGGGTGGCCAGCCAGCGGCCCTCGGGGCCGATGATCAGCGCGCCTTCGGCACCCATCGAGACAACCACGCGCTGCACGCCACCGGCGCGCAGTTCTTCGGCAGCCTTGAGCACTTCGTTGTTGTCGTGCTTGAGCGGGCGGCCAACCAGTTCTTCCAGTTCGGGCCGGTTGGGCTTGATCATGACCGGTCCGATGGTGGAGGACACCTCCTTGGGCCAACGCTTCAGGATCTGGCCCAGCTGGGAGCCGGCCACGTCGATGACGATGTTGACGCCCTTGTTCACCAGCAGCTTAGCCAGACGCAGCCAGATGTCGACGGTGATGCCGGGTGGCAGGCTGCCGCCGAACTCGCACCAGTCGCCGGGCCGGGCCAGGGCTTCGATGCGCTCGGCCAGGATGAGTTCGTCCTTGGCCTGCTCACCGGCGTCCAGCTTGATGCCGGGCAGGTTCACGTCAGTGGATTCACCGGCTTCGTTGTCGACGATCTTGACGTTTGTGCGCGTGTTTCCGGGTAGTCGCACCATGGCATCCTTGATGCCGTTGCGCTCGAAGGCCTGGACGAACAGGCTGTCGTTGTCGGCGCCAAGCCAGCCGGTGGCGGTGGTGCGCACACCCAGCGAGGCCAGGATGATGGAGACGCCGATGCCCTTGCCGCCTGGCGTGCTGCTGTGGCCGGTAGCGCGATGCACTTCGCCCGGGATCAGTTTCTGGACGGGAATGGTCTGATCGATGGCCGGGTTCAGAGTAATGGTCAGGACTTGGGTCATGCTGCATCTCCTGCAGTGGGGGAAGAAGCGGATTTGAGGGCGGCGCCCAGCGCACGGACTTCCTGGACGGTCTCGGCCTCCAGGGCCTTGCGGGCCAGCGCCTGCAGATCGCTGAGCGACTGGCGACGCAGCAGGGACTTGATGGTGCCCAGGTCGCTGGCGCTCATGCTGAGTTCATCGACACCCAGGCCGACCAGCAGCGCGGCGCCCAGCGGGTCGCCGGCCAGGCCGCCGCAGACGCCCACGTGGCGCTTGTACGGGCGGGCACCGGCCACGGTCTGGGCGATCAGGCGCAGCACGGCAGGGTGCAGCGCGTCGGCCAGGCTGGCCAGTTCGGGGTGCTGGCGGTCGATGGCCAGCGCGTACTGGGTGAGGTCATTGGTGCCGATCGAGAAGAAGTCGACGTACTTGGCGAACTGGTCGGCCATGACGGCTGCGGACGGCACCTCGATCATGATGCCCAGCGGCACGTTCGGGGCATCCAGTTCGGCGCGGATGGCTTCCAGCCGCTCGCGCAGCAGCTGCACTTCCTCGATGCTGCTGATCATGGGGAACATGATCGACAGCGGGCCGTGCTTGGCAGCGCGGTACAGGGCGCGCAGCTGGGGTACCAGCAGTTCCTCGCGGCGCAGCTGCAGGCGGGCGCCGCGCACGCCCAGGAAGGGGTTGTCCTCGTGCGGAAG
>QWCZ01001210.1_pt1 | contig 11452 bp, 8 predicted proteins | sample 1972651 | NCBI WGS metagenome assembly QWCZ01 (sample SAMN09866695, study PRJNA288562) | Human oral metagenome isolate pre1_saliva, whole genome shotgun sequencing... | isolation source: mouth | host: Homo sapiens | place: USA: California
CAGTCAAACATCAGCAAGCGCGCTAAGCGTGCTAAATAAATAAGGAGGACGATGAAAATGAAAACTAATAGTAATTCTTATACAATTATCTATTCTGCCATCCTCGTGCTGATTGTAGCCTTTTTGCTTGCTTTTGTGTTCCAAGCATTGAAGCCTATGCAGGATGCTAACGTACAGCTTGATCAGCAGAAGCAAATTCTCTTTGCGCTCAATCAGGACCGTAATATGAGCAACGAAGAAGCTGTTGAACTCTGGAAGAAGATTATCGTGGCCGATGACATTATCGATGCTAATGGTAAGGTAGTCGAGGCTGGTAAGCAGTGTGGCGTTGATGCTGGTTTTAAGTTGAATAGTAAGGATGCCAAGGAGGGCAAACTTGCCTTGTTCCGCTGTAAGGTAAACGGTGAAGATAAGTATGTTATCCCTGTTTATGGTAATGGCCTCTGGGGTCCTATCAATGGTTTTATCGCCATCAATGGAGATAAGAAAACCGTCTTTGGAGCCTATTTCAATCATGAGAGCGAGACTGCTGGTCTGGGTGCCGAAATCAAGGACAACAAGGCATGGCAGGATTTGTTCAAGGGTAAGCACCTCTTCTCTGGCAACGACACAAAGAAGATTGCCCTTTCTGTAGAGAAGAAGGTTGAAGACCCATCGACACAGGTTGATGCCGTGACAGGCGCTACGCTTACCAGTAACGGTGTGACAGAAATGTTCCATGCAGACAAGGGTGGACTTCAACCTTACGTCAAATTCCTGAACAGCAAATAACATTCTAATCTTTAGAACATAAGAATATGGATTTATTCTCAAAGCAAAATAGAGAGGTGTTCAGCAACCCTTTGAATTTGGACAACCCTATCATGGTCCAAGTCCTCGGTATCTGTTCTGCCCTTGCCGTTACTTCACAGCTGAAGCCGGCGATTGTGATGGGACTTGCCGTTACTATTATCACGGCATTCTCAAATGTTATTATTTCATTAATCCGCAACACTATCCCTAATCGTATTCGTATTATCGTACAGTTAGTGGTTGTGGCTGCGTTGGTAACGATTGTTAGTCAGATTCTTAAGGCGGTAGCTTACGATGTGAGTGTAGAGCTTTCTGTCTACGTAGGACTTATCATTACCAACTGTATCCTTATGGGACGTCTTGAGGCGTTTGCCATGACCAATAAGCCATGGCCAAGTTTCCTCGATGGCATCGGCAATGGTTTAGGTTACGCTATGATACTTGTTATCGTGGGTGCTATCCGTGAGTTTTTCGGTCGTGGCTCATTGCTCGGCTTCAAGATTTTGCCACAGAGCTTCTATGATGCGGGTTATATGGACAACGGAATGATGTCAATGCCTGCCATGGCACTCATCCTCTTGGGTTGTGTTATTTGGGTTCATCGTGCTTATTTCTATAAAGAAGACAAGAAGTAATTATGGAACATCTTATTAGTTTATTCTTCCGGTCCATCTTTGTGGACAACATGATATTTGCGTTCTTCCTCGGTATGTGTTCTTACTTGGCCGTTTCTAAGAGCGTGAAGACATCATTGGGTCTTGGTGTTGCTGTGACTTTCGTTTTGCTTGTGACCACACCTCTCAACTATCTCTTGCTGACTAAGGTCCTTGGACCAGACTGTCTTGCTGAGGGAGTCGACCTTACTTATCTTAGTTTTATCCTCTTTATTGCCGTCATTGCAGGTATCGTGCAGATTGTGGAGATGGCTGTCGAGAAGTTCTCACCATCCCTTTACGGCGCATTGGGTATCTTCTTGCCGTTGATAGCCGTTAACTGTGCTATCATGGGTGCTTCCCTCTTTATGCAACAGCGTATAGGACTCGACCCAGCAAGCACCCAGTATATCGGAACTGTATGGGATGCACTTGTCTATGGCACTGGTTCTGGTCTCGGCTGGACACTGGCCATCGTGGCAATGGGTGCTATTCGTGAGAAGATGGAGTATTCTGATGTACCAAAGCCTTTACAGGGTCTTGGTATTACATTTATTACTGTAGGACTGATGGCAATGGCTATGATGTGCTTCTCAGGACTTAAAATTTAAGTAAACAATGGGACAATTCATAACAATAAGTATTGTGGTATTCCTTATCACCATCCTCGTGTTGGTGATTCTCCTATTGGTGTCTAAGAAGTATCTTAGCCCAAGTGGAAAGGTGAAATTAACTATTAATGGTGATAAGGAGATGACCGTCGATCAGGGTAGCTCGGTATTGTCTACGCTGAATGAGAACGGTGTCTTCCTCCCTTCTGCCTGTGGTGGTAAGGGTAGCTGTGGGCAGTGTAAGTTGCAGGTAGAAGAAGGCGGCGGTGAGATTCTCGACTCTGAGCGTCCTCACTTTAGCCGTAAAGAGATCAAAGACCACTGGCGCTTGGGTTGTCAGTGTAAGGTGAAGGGTGATATGTCACTCAAGGTTCCTGAGTCTGTCATGGGCGTTAAGGAGTGGGAGTGCACTGTTATCTCTAATAAGAATGTGTCAAGTTTTATCAAGGAGTTCAAGGTTGCCTTGCCTCCTGGCGAACACATGGATTTCATCCCAGGCTCTTATGCACAGATTTCTATCCCTGCCTACGACTGTATCGACTATGATAAGGACTTCGATAAGAACGATATCGGGGAGGAATACCTCGGTCCTTGGAAGCAGTTTAATCTCCTTTCTTTGAAGGGAAAGAACCCAGAGCCAACTGTTCGTGCTTACTCTATGGCGAACTATCCGGCTGAGGGTGATATCATCACACTGACTGTGCGTATTGCTACACCGCCTTTCTTGCCCCGTCCACAGGTAGGTTTCCAGAACGTACCGACTGGTATTGGCTCTACCTATATCTTCTCTCTTAAGGAGGGCGATAAGGTGATGATGAGCGGTCCTTACGGCGACTTCCATCCTAACTTCACCTCTGGTAAGGAGATGATATGGATTGGTGGTGGTGCTGGTATGGCGCCTTTGCGTGCGCAGATTATGCACATGACGAAGACACTCCATACTCGCGATCGTGAGATGCACTTCTTCTATGGTGCACGATCACTCAGTGAGGCGTTCTTCCTTGAGGATTTCTGGGAGCTTGAGAAGGAGTATCCTAACTTCCACTTCCACCTCTCTCTCGACCGCCCAGACCCTAAGGCTGATGAGGCAGGAGTAAAGTATTACACAGGCTTTGCGGTTAACTGTATCCGTGATGAGTATCTTAAGAATCATGAAGCACCTGAGGACTGTGAGTACTATCTCTGTGGACCTCCAATGCTCATCAAGACTGTTACCGATTATCTTGATAGTATTGGTGTTGATCAGGATGCTATTATGTACGATAACTTCGGATAATCCAATCTTATCAATCATATTCAGCGAGGAACCTTGTGGGGTTCCTCGCTTTTTTTGTTGCTTTACTTCATGCGTGAGGGGTAGGCGATAGGGTTGTAAAAAATCCTTACATCATATCGAGTTCATCGTTCTCTGAATAAGATGGTCAAATCTCTTTATGTCATACTCGTAACCTGCATGAAATCAGAAGGTTACGGATAGCGTTCGAGAACACGCCTTTCTTGCCTCAAGAAGGGCGTGTTCTTGCTTCAAGAAGAGCATGTTCTCGTTTCGAGAAAGGCGTGTTCTTCAATGTAGAAGACCCTCTCTTCGATAGGAGAGGTGGGTGGTCTTGTGAAATAGCTTTACACTTTCTGTACTCAAAAGGTATCACTGAAACTAGTGGCCCCTCCCCCTTCCCCTCCCCCGAAGGGAAGGGGAGTGATCACCGAGATACCCCTATAAGAAGGATGTAGGCTTTGCGTTGTTCCTTATTAGTGTCTACGATAGCTGAAACGCTCTGTGTTCTCTGTATGCCGAAGGCCTTCTGTGGGCTCGAAATGTGCGCCAAAAAGCTCCGTGAACTCTGTGTGCTCTGTGAGAGAAAAAATTTCCAATGAACAAACGCATGCGCCAAAAAGGTTCTGTTAAATCTGTGAATTCTGTGAGAGAGAAACCTCACCAGCGTGAGAGAAAGACCTCCCCACGAACCATGCAAGCAGTCCAAAAGATGTAAGCTCACCTATTTTTAGTATTTTAGGATTTGATTTTCAAGGTGTTAGAAGATTGTTTTTAGCTAATGAAGATAGGTGATGAAAGGTACAGAAAGATGACGAAAAAGAAGAAGGGACACACACTGTGCGCCCCTTCTATTCGTCTTATACCTTCTGTGGAGTCTTTCTTTCGACCTCCGTAAGGAAGCCACTTCGATAGGCATAGAGTAGTTCCTCGAGTGCTTCTATCTGTAGGCGTAGCTCTGTACCCTTATCGGTATCTTCTACACGCAGCCTTTGTTGGTTCATCTCAACAATCTGTGTGGTCGAAACAATGTCTGTTCCTCGTTTGATAGCATCCTCAGTTGAGGTGAAAGGCTCGTGCTGTACGAGTTGGAAACCACGTGAGTGGAACACCAATGTATAGCCCGCAATACCCGTCTCCTTATGGTAAGCCTGTGAGAAACCACCATCAATCACCATCAACTTACCGTTCGCTTTGATAGGGTTCTCGCCCTTGACGACATGAACAGGCATGTGACCATTGATGATATGACGGTTAGGCTGAGGCACATCGAACTCGTCTAAAATCATGTCGACAATTTCCTCGTTGTCACGCATCTCAAAGTAATATCCTTTCTTCTCGTGGTGTGTCTCCTTGTCGGCTATGAAATAGCGTTCGAAGGTGGCCATTTTAGCCTTGTCAAAGAGCGGACTATCTGGTCCTGACCATAGATAGAGGAAGAAGTCGATAGCGTCTTGTCGTTGCTCTTCTGTCTGTAGGTCGTTGTTAGACTGGAATGCTGAACGAATCTTCATACCTGTCTGATAGAGCAACTCCTTACCCTTCAGTTTCACACCCGGTTCTATCTCAACCTCCTTCAGTTTCCCTTCTTCGGTGAGCGGGATAGATGCATGGAAGAGAAGGTTATGGTTGAATATGTTATACATACAGCCATGACGAAGCAGAGAACGGATATGGCTACGTAGCTTCTCACTACCCGTGAACGACTGATGAAGGCGATCGATGAGAGCCTGTTCAGCCTCAGTCAGCTTGTCGGGGTGCTTCGGGTCGATGGTAGGGAAGTTGCATGAGCACATCTGATATTCCTTGCCATCAAGTTTAATCGTACCCTTCTTATAGTCAATCGCATTGAGGAGGCGTCGGTCATCCATCTTCCAAAGAGGGTGACGGCTTATCATCTGCGACTCAATCTTGAACTGAATAACACTGATAGCCTTGTGCATCTGTGCCGTAAGAGTCAAGCTACGTTCGTCGAGCGGATTGTCTTTTGACACCTTCGGGATGAACTCCTCGCATGGATCGTCACCATAGACATCCATTGCGAAGGTGGCCAACTGGATAAGATTAATACCATATCCGTCCTCGATAGTAGCCATGTTAGCATAGCGAAGGGCGATGCGAATGACGTTACAGATACAAGCATCGTTACCTGCAGATGCTCCCATCCATAGGATGTCATGGTTACCCCACGTGATATCCCAGTTATGATAATTCTTCAAAGTGTCCATCACGATGTGAGCACCCGGTCCTCTGTCGTACATATCACCCAAGATATGCAGCTGGTCGATGACTAATCGCTGGATAACCTCGCATATAGCGATGATAAAGTCGTCGGCCCGTCCGGTGGAGATAATCGTCTTGATAATCGCACTCACATAGTCGGTTTTATCCTTGTCGTCGGCGTGTTCGTGTAGTAACTCTTGTATGATGTAAGAGAAATCGGCTGGTAATGACTTCCTCACCTTCGAACGAGTGTATTTACTGGATACGTCACGACAAACCTCAACGAGGCGGTGTATTGTGATATGATACCAATCCTTGATGTCTTTCTCTTGCTTTTTAACGAGCTCTAACTTCTGTGCTGGGTAGTAAATCAAGGTACATAGTTCTTGTTTCTCCACGTTCCTCAGTCGCTCACCGAAGAGTTCGTTCACCTTTCTTTTGATGTTACCAGAGGCGTTCTTCAGTACGTGTTGGAAGGCTTGATGCTCCCCGTGAATATCAGCAAGGAAGTGTTCAGTACCCTTAGGAAGGTGTGCGATGGCCTCAAGGTTGATAATTTCTGTAGATGCTTCAGCGATGTTTGGGAACGATTTAGCTAAGAGTCGTAGATATCGTTCATCCTTTTTTAAGTCGTATTTCTTCTTTGTCATGTTCAATGTCTTTGTTCGAAATTGTTTCTTATCATGCCCTTTGTCTTCCTATCATTGCGTGGAGGGAAGGGCATAAAACCCTCTTTTAGGAGCGTCTTCTCCGCCAGTAGTTGTATCATCCGACATGAATAGCGATAGAGACGCAGGTGGCGAAGCACTTCTGCTAAGCGGTCTTCGTCGTAGTCATTATACTTTATAACTTTGTATAAATCAGTCAGTAAGCGTAGTGACAGCCTCTTTTTCCGTTCTATCTGACGTGTGTTTGCAATGATGGTAGCTATCTGCTTGAAGATAGCGTCTTCTTTGCTTGTATAGTCATCGAGCCTTTGACGGGTCATGGGGAGGTTCCCAACGAGTTTGTCAGTGTCCACCGACGTTGTTTCCTTGGGTCGTAATAATGGGAAACGACGGATGGCTGCGGTGTCGATGGCGGGTGCGTTGAGTTGTAAACGGCTGATAGCACTATCGACAATCTCCCTTACTCCCTCGTCATCAGCATAGAGTAAGACTCTTCTCCATTGTTCTGGGTTGAGGCTTCGTAGGTTGAGAAGCTGGTCACTCGGTAGGAGGTTGTGTACAGACTCCTCTGCTAAGCCAACGTGAAGGAGGCTTGGGATGGCGTCTTTCTCCATTGCCGTCATGACAAACTGGTAACGTGTGTCGAGCACCTTACGATAGAATGTTATCGTCTGTTGTGCCATCTCGTCATCTGTCAACGTATTGTTTAATACGCTGTCACGCACTACATCAATGCGTTTCGTCCATCCCAATGACAGTATCTCTTGCTTTTCATGCTCGCTACTGACGAGGAGAGCTTCCGTTGATCGCACCATCTTAGCTTGATAGAGTAGGGCCTTAACCTTCTTCCTCATGCCCTGCTCCGTCGTTCTTGCCCGTTCGTTAAGTTCCCAATGCGGTGAGAAGACAACGGCACAATGCTTCTTTGCAGCCCAATTAGCGTAGGTCGCAATATGATACTGCCAGCAAGAATGAATATGAACGATGTCGGGTTGGAAATCAGCAAGGAGCTTCTTGAAATCACCCTGTTGTGTAATCGTTTTAACATCAGCATATTCTTCCTGCGCAGAGGTGAGCCGCATCAGTTGATCAGAGAGCAGATTACCTGCCTTTATACTGTCTATGTAATGGATAATGCGCATTTATAGTTTGTGAGAGATGAAGTCATACTTGTCTGCACGATGGTATTTTAGCTTATAACCAAGGTGTTTCCATGCAATGGCAAGCTCGTATGGGATAATCTTCCATGCTGGAATGTCTAAGTCGAAACGGCGTAATGCTTTCTTACCGATGGTTAGTCGGAGGATAAGGGATAGTATAAGTGCCAGTCCGGCAGCTGCTGTAATGGTCCACATACCGAGGAGGTAAGAGACAGCGAGTGCTGCACACTGCAACACATAATTGCCATGTAGGGCCGTTTGGTCGATGTAAGGGAGGAGACGATGGCGTGTTGTCCGCTCGAGGTGTTGGCGATTCTCCATATAGAAGAGGTGTCCTCCGATCCAAACCTTATCTGTTGGTGCCTCTTCAATGAGCGTTCCTTCAGGCGAGTTCTCGAACGTCAGGTTGTCAGCCTTCGCATACTTATTCACCATGAAGTCGTATTCTCCACGTATATACTTGAGGTTTCCACGAAATCCCTCAGCCTGTAAGAAGGTCTTCTTACGGAACACTAAGGCATTAAAAGGGCATGCATAGGCCCTGTTATGCTGGTATTCACGCATGAAATAGCGGGCTAAGTAATGACGCTCAAAGCGTCGATAGTCGGGCGTCTCATCCTCGTATCGGGTGTAGCCGACAACGAGCTCTTTCCCTTCTTGGCAGTTTCTTGCAAGGGCTTGCAGCCAGTTATCACCCGTAGGAAAGCAGCAGATGTCAGCCATTAAGACCCAATCATACTTTGCAGCCTTAACTCCTAAGGTGATGGCAAGCTTCTTCTTGCTCATATAACGAGACGATTCAGGGATGAAGGTGGTGTATAGATGGGTGTTGGAAGCAAAGCGCTTGAGCACATCACTTGTCTCATGATCATTCTGAGGGGCCACGACAATCACCTGAAAGTCTGTTGGATAGTCCTGATTCAGATAGAGTGGGAGGTTCTTTGCAAGCTCTTGTGCATTGTCGTGGGGCGTGAAGATAATTGAGATAGGGGGTAGTGACGGGTGTTCCTCAGCCTTGTCATCAAGCTCCGCTATCGTTTCCTTCCCCTCTTCCTCATGCTCCTCTTCTGTGCTGGTATCGTCACTTTCGTTGGTAGAAGTTGGTAAACCATACGCAACAATCCCCACTCTTCGAAAGAAGGGATTGAACAATGAGGTCAGTACTGCTACCAGTATCAGCACTACTGAGGCTATGATGGTTGTATTATCAAAAGTGAACATTGATTTAATTCGTTATTGTTTATAGTTCGTCGGAGGTGTAACCAGCAGGCAACTTCCTACAGTTATATTGCGAAGCCATGATTTCTCCGTATGCACCAGCAGACCGCATCGCTATTAGATCACCCCGATGTACGGTGTTGAGGGCTATTGCCTTTGCAAAAACATCACTCGATTCGCATATCGGACCCACCACGTCATAGGTGGACAAAGGGTCGTTGTTGGATAGATTCTCTATCTTATGGCTTGCTTGATAAAGGGCAGGTCGAATCAAGTCGGTCATTCCTGCGTCTACGATAGCGAACTGTTTAGCCATCCCTTGTTTGACATACAGCGTGCGAGTAATGAGACTTCCCATCTGTCCAACGACTGCTCTTCCTAACTCAAAGTGTAACTTCTGTCCGTCTCTCAACTTTAGATAGCGTGCGAAAGTATAGAAGTAAGACTTAAAGTCAGGGATGGGGTGGCTGTCAGGGTGGTCGTAGTCGATACCCAATCCACCGCCAACATTGATGTTCTTAATCGTTATATTCTCCTCTTCCAGATGGTCTTGTATCTCGTTGATACGGCTGCAGAGGTGGCGGAAATCCGTCATTTCGAGCAGCTGAGAACCGATGTGAAAGTGCAAGCCGATAAAGTGGATGTTCGGCATTCTGCTTGCTTCAAGGATGGTAGGGAGCATGTCCTGCATCGCAATACCAAACTTATTCTCAGCCAGACCAGTGGTGATCTTCTCATGTGTATGTGCCCCTACGTCAGGGTTAATACGGAAGCAAACATTGGCTATCTTGCCCTTCTTGGCTGCTAACTCATTGATAATCTCTAACTCAGCGACACTTTCTACGTTGAAGCAGAAGATGTTCTTGTCTAGGGCAAGGTTGATTTCCCAGTCGGCTTTACCCACCCCAGCATAGACAATCTTGTCTGCTGGGAAGCCACAGTCTAAACTTCTTTGTATCTCACCACCACTGACACAGTCGGCTCCCAGTCCTGCCTGTTGGATAATGTTCAGTACTTTAGCGTTCGCATTGGCTTTAACAGCATAGTGAACGACGAAGTTCTCATACGTCTTCAGCTCATTGTTAATAGCTTGCAAAGTCTCCCTTAGGAGGTTGCAGTCGTAATAATAAAATGGAGTCTCCATCTTATTAAACTTATCAATAGGGAATTCTTGTGTCATGTGTGTTGTGTCGTGATGTAGTGTTTATCTGAGTTATTGAGGAGACATACGCCCTCGTATGTCCGTTTGTCTGCTTTTGTCATGAACAGGCGAGGGCGTTCATTCCTTCGGATAAATACTTATTGTGAATTTATCAGTTCTTGCCTTAGTTAAAGAGTACGCTTGAGAGCGACTGCAAGGCACGTTTCTTATCTTCTTCACGGATAAGGAAAGAGATGTTGTAGTTGCTGCCACCGTAGCTAATCATGCGTACAGGTATGTCCTTCATTGCGTCAGTTGCCAACGTCTCAAAGCCTACATTGCTCCAGTCGAGGTCGCCCACCACGCATACAATACACATATCTGTATCGACGGTCACAGTGCCATACTTCTTCAATTCATCTACTATCTCAGGCAGGTGGCTATCGTTCTCAATGGTCATAGACACGCCCACCTCACTGGTAGTAATCATGTCGATAGAAGTCTGATAGCTCTCGAAGATTTCAAACACCTTACGTAGGAAGCCCGAAGCACCAAGCATTCTGCTTGACTTAATCTTAATGGCTGTGATATTGTCTTTGGCTGCCACGGCTTTAATCTTCCTCCTTACCAATGTGTTATTGATGATAGTTCCCTCCGCATCAGGGTCCATCGTGTTCTTTAAACGAACTGGGATACCCGCATACTTAGCAGGTTGAACACAGGTAGGGTGTAGAATCTTCGCACCGAAATAAGCCAACTCTGATGCTTCCTCAAAGTTCAGTTGGCGCACAGCCTCGGTCTTCTCCACCACACGTGGGTCGTTGTTGTGCATACCATCGATGTCTGTCCATATCTGAATCTCCTCAGCGTTGACAGCAGCACCTACGAGTGAAGCCGTATAATCAGAGCCACCACGCTGCAAGTTGTCCACCTCTCCGTAGGCATTACGGCAGATGAAGCCCTGTGTGATATATATCTGATAGCCCTTGTTCTCGTCCATGATGGCTGTCAGATGCTCTTTGATATACTGTGCGTCAGGCTCCGCATTCTTATCAGTGCGCATGAAGTCGAGTGCAGAAAGTAATGTTGCTTTAACGCCTTGTTCCTTTAGATAGTTCACAACCATATTGGTTGAGAGTATCTCACCTTGTGCTACAATGCTCTTCTCTTCGAACGAAGTGAAGAGATCCTTGGTGAATGTGCGTAGGTAGTTGAACTCTTCATTAAGGAACTGGCGTGTCTTCTGTTTGTATTCCTCAGTCGAATACAGCTCTTCAACATGTCCGAGATATTTCTGTTCGAGGCTGTTGATAAGTTCGTTAGCACCCTCTGGGTTCTTGCGATAGAGGTAGTCAGATATTTCTATCAGTGTGTTTGTCGTTCCACTCATTGCTGAGAGCACGATGAATGTTGGCTCTCCTGACTTTGTTATCAAGGCGGCTACGCTCTTCATTCGTTCTGGTGAACCAACAGAGGTACCTCCAAATTTCATTACTTTCATCATCTTCAATCTTTCTATATGTGGATTTTTGCTGAGCTCTACGGGCTTAATCGTTTGGCTCTTGTTCGTCAATAGTCTCTACAGGGGCCGTCTCTTCGGCTAATTCGCACACCTGCTTCTTGTCGGTAAGGAGGGTAAGCTCGCCCTCATGACAGCGATAGACCTTACCAGGGAATTGGTCGAGGAGGTTGATGTTATGGGTTGACATGATA
>QWCZ01001571.1_pt1 | contig 11443 bp, 9 predicted proteins | sample 1972651 | NCBI WGS metagenome assembly QWCZ01 (sample SAMN09866695, study PRJNA288562) | Human oral metagenome isolate pre1_saliva, whole genome shotgun sequencing... | isolation source: mouth | host: Homo sapiens | place: USA: California
TTCAAGCCCGTCATGGCGTGGAACGTCCTGGAGTCCATCCGCCTGCTCGGCGACGCCTGCGTGTCCTTCGACACGCACTGCGCGTACGGCATCGAGCCGAACTACGAGAAGATCAAGCACAACCTGGACATCAACCTCATGCAGGTGACGGCTCTGAACCGTCACATCGGCTACGACAAGGCCTCGAAGATCGCGAAGAACGCGCATCACAAGGGCCTGTCGCTGCGCGAGTCCGCCCTCGAGCTGGGCTTCCTGACCGCCGACGAGTTCGACGCGTGGGTCGTTCCCGCCGACATGACGCACCCCAGTGCCGCCGACGAGTGATCCGCAAGTCGCACTGACGCTTCGGCCCCGGTCTCGTGTGAGGCCGGGGCCGTTTCGTTCAGCCCTGAGCGCGCGCCCGGCGTATCTTCAGGATCGTCGAAGCGATGATGGAGAGCAGGAAGATGTTGAAGAGGATCGCGCCGACGCTCGGGGACACGAGTGTGGCGACGAGGCGTCCGGCGGGGGCTGTGGCCGCGGCGGAGGCTCCGACGATGAGACCGACGCGCAGGTCGACCATGCGGTGACGCAGATTCGTGACAGTGCCGGCGATGCCGGTGGGGATCATGACGAGCAGGGACGTGCCGCGCGCGATCAGGTCTCCTGCACCGACGGCGAGTTCCATGCCGGGCACGATGACGGATCCGCCGCCCACGCCGACTAGGCCGGACAGGATGCCGGCGCACACGCCGACCAGGATCAGCAGAGCGCACGAGGCCGGGGTCAGCGAGACGGTACCCTCACGCGTGGGGACCTGCAGGTATTGGGAGACGATGACGAAGAGTGTGAAGCCGATGAGGATCCAGGGCAGGGAGGGCGCGGGGAGGCGGCGCAAGAACCACACACCGATTTGGGAACCCGCGAGCGCGCCGACGACGAGGAGGGCTCCACCCATCCAGGAGACCTCGCCGTGCAGGGCGTAGGTGCCCGAGCCGACGGCGGCGGTGACGATGATGGCGGCAAGGGAGGTGGACGAGGCGCGGCGCTGATCCATGCCCAGGACGGCCATGAGCGCGGGGACGATAACGAGGCCACCGCCGACGCCGAAGAGCCCGGAAAGGAAGCCTGCGCCGACGCCCGTCGCAATGACGAGAAGGATGCGGCACAGGGTGAGAGTCTGGGAGTAGGTGTGGTCCATGTCTCTACTGTAGTCCTGGGTAACGCGTCTTCTGTTTCGGGGCTTCACCCCGCGCGAAACGCATGTGCACGTCCTGTTCGCGCCGGTTTGTGCGGGCGTAGACTTCTGGCATCGACGAAAGGAAAAGAGATGTCCAAGGTTCTGATCGTGTCGGGTCACCCGCGTCTCGGTGACGATTCGGTGGCGAATAAGACGATTCTGGAGGAGCTGGCGTCGCTGCTCCCCGAGGCCATGATCGATCATCTCGACGAGCTGTATCCCGATTACGCGTTCGACGTTGAGGCGGAGCAGGCGAAGCTTGCCGCGGCGGACGTGATCATGTTGCAGTATCCGCTGTGGTGGTACGGCTGGCCATCGCTGCTGCAAAAGTGGGTGGAGGACGTGTTTGTGCGCGGTTTCAGCCACGGGTCGACGGGCACGGCGCTGCGCGGCAAGAAGCTGGTGGTGTCGTGGGCCTGGAGTTCGTGGGAAGCGTGCCCCTGTACGGCGTCTCGTACGCGAATCGCACGGACGAGGCCGCTCGCGCTGAGATGGTGACGCGTTCGCGCGATCACGCGGCGCGCGTCGCGGAGCTGGTGGCGAAGCTGTAGGCTCACTCCCGCGCGTATCCAACGAACCCGGCCCCGGCCTCGTCCACATACGAGGTCGGGGCCGGGCACCTACTTCTTCTTTCTTTTCTTCGGTGCGGGCAGTTCCTCCCACATCGCTTCGACGACGTCGTGCAACGTGTCGCGGTCCTCCGCCTCGACGAGGAGCATCTCCTTCGCTCCCTCGTAGGGGGTGGCGCGTGGGGCGTCGGGCAGGAGCCGTTCGGAGGCGGGCGTGACCTTGAGCAGGAAGCGGTCGTCGTAGATGCTGCCCACGACCTTGCCCCGATAGTAGAGGACGTATTCGCCCATCATCTTGCGGTGCGCCACGTCATCCAGCTCACCCAGAAGGTCGAGCACGAACTCCAGGTATTGGTTGGTGGACGACATCGTTTGTCCTCGCTTTCCCGCTCAAGGCCACGCTCGCCTGATCCTGCGCTGCATTGAGTGGCCTTCCTCTTTTGTAGCGTATGAAAACAGTGTAGGAGCCTGTGAGCGGTCCCGGTGACCGCGTTCGTTCATTGATCAACGAGGCCGGGGTTGGAAGCAGGGCTAGCTAGTATCACCGCGACGCAAGGGTCGTCAGGGCCTGGACGTCGCGCCTGACAGCCCCGTTAGGATGGGGGCATGACAGATACACGTGACCCGCGAGGGATTGTTAGCTTCTTTATCCGGTACCTGGTGCTCCACGCGGTCTTCCTGCTCGATTTCGCTCTCTCCTATGTCACTGACTTCTTCCTGTTCTACTTCTTCGGTTTCATAGGCTTCTTCACCTTCCTCCAGGTATTGATAGCCATCCCCCGAAAGTTCCTCGACGAGGCCGGATCGTGGAAGCCTGTCGCGATCGCGGGCGCCCTCCTCTCCGACGTGGCGGTCCTGTGGTGGCTGGGCGGGCAAGTCTCAGGTTTTTTGGTGGACTCCAACTGGGAGCTCGTAACCATATGGTTGCCTTTCCACTTCCTCGCTGCCTTCTTCGCGTGGGGGCTCCGCGAGTTCTTCCACTCGCTGGATCCTCAACGAACTACTACGCCTAGCACCTCTGTCAGTCCCACCGCTCCCGTTGAAACCGAGAACCTCAGCGATTCCGAAGACACAGAGGTAGACACCCCGACGGACGCAACCGCGGTCACCGAAGTCGACACCGACAAGCAGTAGTCCGTTGTCTCGGGAGCGGCTTCGTCCACTCCCCTGCCGCTAGACAAAAGACGAAAACTGGCCCCGACCTCATCGATGAACGAGGCCGGCGCCGGGTCACTTAGTCGGATTCGGGCAGTCGGTCATTTGGTTGCGCCATCACCCGAAGATTTTGGAGTCCGCTCTGATTGATCAGGTCCCGGGCCAGATCGTTGATGATCGGCAGTATTTCATCGATCTCCTCCAACGGATCGAGCTCGGTTGTAATCGGCTGGAACCTCATAATTGGTTCCACATATTCAGTGTCAAGTAGTCTATTCGCCCAGTGCAGCCCACGAATGTAGATTGGCTTATTCTGAACACCGACAAGACCTGCTCTGATACTGAATCCACCGTGTGCCTGCCGTTCCGTCGCATGGCCACGCAGCAGCGTGATGAAATCAATAACAGATGTTTCGATTTCAATGCTCCTACAGTGGTTCGTCAGCCCCACGGGGTATCGGTCGATCCACGACTCGTCGGCAATCAGGAGTCCCAGTTGATAGGCTCCCACAACCGTTGCGTCATCATGGAGACACTTTCGAAATCGCCCACGCGCCCCTTGATAGTTACGTATCACCCATTGCCGAAGTCCCTTCTTGACTTCTCCTTCATCCCACCAATTTTCTGACACATTCCCACTTACGAACTCTGGGTGGACCTTCTTCCTATTCACGTATTGATGCACCTGGTCAACGGCGCTGGCTGCCCGCCCAGTGACCGGCTCGTAGGGAACGGCGGCCACCGCGAGGAACACTCCATCCTCGGGGCGCAGCGCCTCACATGCACGTTCAAAGCGGTCCTGGAGAAGGCGTTCCCGATCATCCACATGATGGAAGCGCTCTCGAAAGCCCCGCTCAATCTCACGGTCGCTCATGTACACGGTGTGAGGGCCGTTTCGACGCGGGGCGACGAACGCGTTGTCACCCTTGCGTGCGAAGTGTGGCGCGTCCGCAGAGTCCGGTACCCGCATCATGACGACGTTCCCATCGCCTTCGTTGCCGCACGGAATGTTATAGAACTCTATGCCGATAACTGGCGGCCCAATCTTCGCATACGCGGTCCTGAGGATTCTCTGTTGCTCGGCGGCAGACCATCCTATCGGAGCAATCTCGCAGGCGGCATTTGTGCCCCCGCTCTCCTTGACTCCAAACACGATCCATCCGCCACCGCTATTCGCCATGGCAGCGATATCTTTTGCCGCCTCTTCATCCCAGTTCGGTTTTCGTGAATCGTAGACAGCCTGCTTCCAGTCCAGATCGGCGGTTTCTTCGACTCCGTGGTCAACTGCTTGTTGGATCAGATCGATGGTTGCATTCCCGGCTTCGAGTCCCAAGGCTCGATGGATAGGTGTAAACACGAGGCTCCTTGTCATGAGGTGGCTAACGGAAAACTCTCAGCAAGATCGAATGAACTAGTCCCGCACTTCGTGGATCGATGAGGCGCGGAACCAAGCAGTTACACCCGACCGAGCCCGGTGAAGCGCTCGACCCAGGAGCGCAGAGCCTCAAGGACTCGGATACGTACAGCTTCGCGCCCTGCTCCCGCTCCGAAGCGGCGCATCGGCGGAAGGATGGAGGACAGTCCTGTTCCTTCCTCGTTCACGTAGCCTTCTTGCAGGGACTCGTATGCGAATTCGCGCGCGCCCTCACCGAGGCGTTCGGCTTCGATGATGGCACGAAGCTCGCCGTCGCGTTTCGCGGCGATGAAGGCCTCGAACTCGGTAGGCACATCGCCGTTGACGGAAACCCTGCGGTAGAACTCCTCGATGAGGTCGCGTTTTCCGCGCAACGTCAGTGAAGAGGACAGGGCACGTGCAATGTCGACGGGGATCTCGTGGTCTTCGCCATCTCCCTTTTCACCCCGGTGGTGTTCGACCAGCATGAGGATGTAGTCAACGTTGATATCCACCTGCTTGACCAGTTCCATCTCAAAGACCAGGTCGTCAGCAATGGGTTCTTTGTCGGCCTGAGCGCGTTCACGGGACTCGTTGTACAGGTCCAGGTAGATGCTCCGGTAGTCTTCGAGGTCACGCGACGGGATGGGGTCATCGCCTTCGAAGTCGTCGAAGGATGTCAGGATGTTACGCAGTCGGAGGATCTGTCCCATCAGGATGATGAAGCGCTTTTGTTCCTTTTCCGAGGCGATAGACCCGATGGGGAGGGGGAAGTCGGCGCGCAGCTGCTCCATTGTTTCCAGGTAGTTGGACAGGTATTCGCCGTAGGGGCGCAGCAGCACTTGTCCGCGCGCTTCCTTGTTTCCGAAGAGGGCAATCGCGTCTTCGGTGGCCTGCTCGAGGTTCCGGAAGCACACGATGTTGCCGTAGGTTTTAACCGAGTTGAGGATTCGATTGGTGCGGGAGAATGCTTGGATGAGGCCGTGGGCACGCAGGTTCTTGTCGACCCACAGGGTGTTGAGAGATTTGGAGTCGAACCCGGTGAGGAACATGTCTACGACGATGACCAGGTCGATGCATTTCTCGGCGAGGGCGCGAGATAGGTGCTCGTAGTAGTGCTCGAATCCCGAGGCATCGGTGCCGAAGTTGGTCCCGAAGCGTTGGTTGTAGTCGGCGATCGCGTCGTCGAGGAAAGCACGGTCGTCCTGGGAGAGGGCCGAGGGGTCCATGGATTCCTCGGCGAGCAGGCCCGTGCCCGGCGCGTTAGCGTTGGGCACGTAGGAGTAGATGATGCCGACGCTGCGCCTACGCGAGGGCGGCAGGTCGGCCTGTTGACGTTTGAATTCCTGATAGTAGGCGCGGGCTGCCTTGATGGAGGAGGTGGCGAACAGGGAGTTGAAGCCGGTCACCCGCTGGTCGCGCAACTGGTAGGAGGCGTGCCGCTTCGTCTTCTGATCGAAGTGCTCAAGAATGTAGGAGACCACGGCCGAGATGCGCTTCGGGTTCATGTAGGCACTGTCGGTATCGATGCCCTCCACCTCGCGGTTGTCGATACCGTCACGCACTCGGAAGGTGTTGACGTAGTCGACGCGGAAGGGCAGGACGGTCTTGTCCCGGATGGCGTCGACGATGGTGTAGGAGTGCAGCTGGTCCCCGAAGGCCTGGGCGGTGGTGCGTAGGTTGGCTTTCCCGGAGCTGGAGGCGTTCTCCGCGAAGATGGGGGTGCCAGTGAAGCCGAAGAGGTGATAGTTGCGGAACGCGCGGGTGATATCGGTGTGCATGTCGCCAAATTGGCTGCGGTGGCACTCGTCGAAGACGAGGACGACGTGCCCGGTGTAGATGGCGTGTCCGCGGTGTGCTTTGACGAAGATGGCGAGCTTTTGGATAGTCGTGACGATGATCGGGGTGGATGCGTCGTTGATTTGTTCGGCGAGCTGTCGGGTGGACTGGTTCGCGGAGACGGTGCCTGCGGCGAAGGAGTTGTATTCCTTGATGGTCTGGTAGTCTAGGTCCTTGCGGTCGACGACGAAGAGGACTTTGTCGACGCCTTCCATGCCGGCGGCGAGCTTCGCGGTCTTGAAGGAAGTGAGGGTCTTTCCGGAACCCGTCGTGTGCCAGACGTATCCTCCGGCTCCAACGGTGCCGGTCTGTTTGTTCATGGAGGATGTTTTGATGCGCTGGAGGATGGCTTCGGTGGCGGCGATCTGGTAGGGACGCATCACCAGGAGCTCTCCGCGAGTATCGAGCACGCAATAGCGGGTGAGGATTGCGAGGATGGTGCGCTTGGCCAGGAAGGTAGCCGCAAAATCGGTCAGGTCGGGGATCTGGTTGTTGGCGGCGTCGGTCCACCAGCTAGTGAATTCGTAGGAGCGAGCGTTGGCGGCGACTACTTCGCGCCTGCGCCCCACATTTTCGCGGATATGCTGGAGGCGCACGGTGTTGGAGTAGTACTTGGTGTGGGCACCGTTGGAGATGATGAAGATTTGCACGTAGCCGAAGAGCCCGTCTCCGGCGTGGAAGGAGTCGCGCTGGTAGCGGTTGATCTGATTGAATGCTTCGCGTAGGTCTTTGCCGCTTCGCTTGAGTTCGATGTGAACGAGGGGCAGTCCGTTGACAAGGATGGTGACGTCGTAGCGGTTGGAGTGCAGCCCCGTGTCGACGGCGTACTGGTGGATCACCTGGACATTGTTGCGGTGAATGTTGGTCTTATTGATGAGGCGGATGTTCTTGGGTGTACCGTCGTCGCGGGTGAGGACCTGCACGTGGTCCTCCTGTATGCGACGGGCTTTGGCAACCACGGGATTGTCGTCAGTGGAGGGCGCATCGACGATGTTGTGCCGGAAGAAGCGCCGCCATTCGTCGTCGGTGAAGTGGTAGTCGTTGAGGGCCTCCAGCTGGACACGCAGGTTTGCTTCGAGGCCCGCCGCATCGTGGATGTCCGCGTACTCGTAGGCCTGGCCACGCAGCTGGTTGATGAGGGCGTCTTCGAGGGCAGCTTCGCCCTGGTAGCTTCTGTCGTCGTCACGGGTCGGCTCGTAGAGGCCGACGACCGTGAAGTCGTCGGTAAGGACGACTGGTTCGATGCGGGGGCGAGGCGCGGCGGTGGACACTCGCGTTCCTTTCTCTGCGGGTCTCGGTCGAGGCCGGGGCTAGTTCCACGGGAGGCACCCTCCCGTTTCAATGAGGTTGTTTCGATGCTAACGTGCCCCGCGCTCATCTGTGTCCAGGCTGTACCGGCGATGTCAGCTGAGAGACAAACCTGAAGCCTGTTCAACCTGTCTGATGAAGCCCTCGACGCCGAGGCTATAGTTCAGATACGAACTTTTAATGGCTTCTGCACTCTCCGCTTTCACCAGGACAACATTGTCGAACTCTGGTTCAGCAATGGTGATGTCATTTCCAATGTCTGTCCGAAGTGCTTCCTTCTCGAGGCGTTGATATTCGTCATTTGCAGCTTCAAATTCTGGGAATCCAACGATGTCGAAGAACTGGATTTCACGGCTGAGGCAGAGGAGAAAATACTCGTCTGTTTCATCTGAATCTGTCTGTACGAGGATTCCGCTGCGGGCTGCGCGAAGATCATCGAGTAGATGGGTTGACTCACAAATCGCGCTAACTTCACGTCTCACGACAGCCAGGTCGTCTGGCACATCAGGTACGCCGGCCCGTCCCTCTTCACGCGCAAACAGATGGGAACTGAGCATGAGGAATCGGTCTCGCTTTTGCGCTTCTCCTTCTAGCGAAGCACGCACGTCCGGACTCTTGTATTCGAGGCCGTACACTTCTCCAACTGCTTCTACACCTGTTGCCCAAAGATGTTGGAGGCGCGTACGAATCTGTACCTCAATACGGTACGTAATTCCGCCAACGGGCACCTTGTAGATCGCATGGTAGCTTCGGTAACCACTCCGTTGCGGCACAACTATGTAGTCTTTTGACTTCCAATGTTCAAGAAGATCATCAAGGATTTTAGCGGCCTCATATACCTCTCGAACGCTTCCCACGATGAGACGGCACCCGCCGATATCGTCGAGCGCACCCAGCTCAAAGTTACTGTTTCTCCGCTGCAGTTTACGGAGGATCGACGTCATACGTTTCAGCCGGTACGAAACCACAGCACCTTCAAAGTGTTTGGCACACTGTGTAAGCGCTTCAAAACAACGTGCAGTCGGTTCCAGGTGTTGCACGCGCCAAGTCTGAGCGGTGGCCAGTGATGCAGCGTCAAGTTTGTCGTTAGCGCTCAGGAGCACACCAGCTTTGGTAGCTGCCTTGCGACTAACATGGTTCTGCTGTTTTTCAGCCATATTCGGAGTACAGTGAACCAGAGGCGATCAAGGGGAGGGAGCGAACATGGCACAGACAATCATCGACGTCGCGACCTATATCCTGGAGCGTACCGGCACGGTGACGACAATGAAGCTCCAGAAGCTTGCCTTCTATTCTCAAGCTCAGCACCTCGCTCAGTACGGGTCCTCTCTCTTCCCTGAGGACTTCGAGGCGTGGCGCGGTGGACCCGTTGTCCCCGAGCTCTACGCACTGCATCGCGGGATGTTCCTAATTCGTCCGGACGAACTACCTTCCGGCGATTCGTCTACTCTCACCGATGCTGAACGCGGTCTCATCGATAGTGTGTGCTCTGCACTGGGTGGCATGACAGGCGCTGAGTTGAGTGAACGAACGCACCTTGAAGCGCCCTGGCTGGATGCACGCGAGGGACTGGCACCATCCGATCCCTCGAATGCAGTCATCACCCAGGAAGCAATGCGCAGCTACTACCAGGAGTGTCCCGTCCTCATTTGATTGCCTAACGACACCCCATTGCTCTGGTGCTGCTACGAGCACTAGGACAATTGCAGGGCAAGGGCTGACACGGGTCCCTCGTACACCGAGGAGTGACCGCGAAACCCGACAAAACAGGGCCTCGTCATACTCCACTCGTGGGCGGCAAGCTGAAGTCATGCCCTCGTGTTCCCCTCGCACACGTGCGAGGGGAACACGTTTCTACGACGCGTCCCTGTCTGAGACACGCTTCTCGGGGAAGGACAGCAGGCAGTCCCTGTAGTGCTCGTACTGCGCGCGGCGAGCTGCAATCTCGGCGGGCAGACCCGACGAGATGTCGTTCACGAGGGCATCAAAGTGATCAAGGAGGTCAGCAACTGCGCTTTGCTGTTCAACCGGAGGTAACGGAATTTCAAATGACTTAATGATCGATACATTGAGATCGCCTCGCGCGCCCCGCCCAAGACTTCGAAGCTCATTATATCGAGCCGCGATAGAATAGTAGACATAGCGATAATCAGCACGCTTAGAGTCAATTTCTAGATTGCAACAATGTTGATTAGTCACAGCATCAATGCCAAGAATAGCAGATCGACCAGCAGATGCGCCCGATATTGCTACAATAACAGAATTTGCTTTAACCCACTTCAGCGGAAGCTCGTCGATAGCAGCGTCTGTCACAAATTCACTTGCTACACTAATCCGATTAAAATTCACATCTTGTGTACGTATCCACGGATTAGCCCCACCCTCATAGTAACGAACATTTGACGCCTGAGGCGTAACGCCTGTCACTACTCTTATTGCAACATCCCCGAGCTTAACAATCTCAACCGGGCCACGGGCGGCTAGGGAATCATAGGAGAGCAAGTGATTGCGGTAGTACTCGTACTGGACCCGCCTGGCTTCCAGTTCCGCTTCCAATTCCGCTTCCAATTCCGCTTCCAGCGTCGTGAACTGATCCAACAGCCTCACGACTTCACGCTGCACGTCCAGCGGTGGAACCGGAATTTGAATACGCGAAATCCCCTTATCAGCAATGCGACGAACCTTTGCTCCCGTCAAGTATGGTCGTTTCTGTTCCTGGAATGAACTAGATGCGAAGAAATACGAAACGTATTTGGGCTCAAGATTGTGATGGTAATAAATCATGTCGCCACTAATGGCCACTTTCCCATCACCAAGCCAAGCTGTCGCTTTTCCGACGGCTTCATCGTCCTCGCTCGTCGTCGCAATTAAGAGATCACCATAATCGGCTTGCTTCAGCCGAGCGAATTGAGCTTCAGATACAGAGGAGACAGCCTCACTCGTCGAAATATCAAAACGTGTATGGATCTGCCCGTAATGAACGCAGGGCATACCCGTTCCAACAAAATCAGCCTTCTGAAGGCCACCCCCGCGAACGAAATCCCCCAGATCCCCCAGACACCGATACTCCACCCCATCCGGACACAGCTCCGCGATCAGGTCAGCGAGGCGGCTCATCGGTCAGCCTCCAGTTCCGCGACAATCGCGTCGATGGAGGCTCGCAGCTCCCGCTGCCGCTCCACGATGCCAGCGATGCGGGCGTTGAGTTCAACAATATCCACCTGCTCGCGCGTATCCTCGGGCTCGACGTAGGAGGACACCGACAGGTTCCAGTCATTACTCTTGATGTCGTCGATCGACACCAAGGCGGCCACATGATCCACAGCCTGGCGCTCTGACACCAGGGAAAGGATCCGCTGCTGATTCTCCGGCGTCAGGCGATTCTTGTTTCCCTCACGCGCACACTCATCGGACGCGTCCACGAAGAGGACGCTGTGGTCGGGGCGCGCCTTCTTCAACACGATGATGCACGTCGCGATCGTCGTGCCAAAGAACAGGTCCGGCGGCAGCTGAATCACCGCGTGCACGAAATTGTTCTCCACCAGGTGACGGCGAATCTTCCCCTCGGCAGCGCCGCGATACAAGACACCCGGAAACTCGACGATCGCGGCCGTCCCGTTCTCGGCCAGCCAGTGCAGCATGTGCATTGTGAAAGCCAGGTCGGCCTTCGACTTGGGTGCCAGCACGCCCGCTGGCGCGAAGCGCGGGTCATTAATAAGGGTGCTATCACCCTTGCCCACCCACTTCGTCGAATACGGCGGGTTCGAGACGATCGCGTCGAAAGGCTGATTGTCCCAGTGGGCGGGTTCCGTCAGGGTGTCCCCCAGCGCGATGTCAAAGTTTGAGAAGTTGACGTCGTGCAGGAACATGTTGATGCGGCACAGGTTGTACGTTGTCAGGTTGATCTCCTGACCAAAATACTGGCGTGTACTCGAGGGCCCGAGAAGCTTCGCGAATTTG
>QWCZ01001214.1_pt1 | contig 11423 bp, 9 predicted proteins | sample 1972651 | NCBI WGS metagenome assembly QWCZ01 (sample SAMN09866695, study PRJNA288562) | Human oral metagenome isolate pre1_saliva, whole genome shotgun sequencing... | isolation source: mouth | host: Homo sapiens | place: USA: California
CCGCCTACCTGGCCCTCGAGGTCCTCGTCTTCGTCCTGTCCTTCGGCTTCACCTTCGCCTACGCCATGACGCGCGGCAAGGCCGACATGGAGGGCCGCGCGCCCGCTAAGAAGGAGGCTGTCGTGGCCGCCGCGGTCGCGGCTCCCGCTGGCGGTGCGGCTCCTGCCGCCGCGCCCGCCCCGGTTCCGTCCTTCTCTGACGAGGCCAAGGCTGATCTCTCCGTCGCCTCGCCCCTCGCGGGCACCGTGGTTCCGCTGGAGCAGGTCAAGGACGAGTCCTTCGCCAAGGGCATGCTCGGCCCCGGCATCGGCATCGAGCCCGCCGACGGCCTGGTTGTCGCTCCCTTCGATGGCACCGTGACCGTCGCCTTCCCGACAGGCCACGCCTACGGTCTGAAGTCCGCTTCCGGCGTCCAGGTCCTCATCCATGTCGGCATGGACACCGTCAAGCTGGATGGCAAGGGCTTCACGCCCCGCGTCGCCAAGGGCGACGTCGTGCGCCGCGGCGATGTGCTCGCCGAGGTCGACCTCGGCGTGATCCGTGCGGCCGGCTACGAGACCATCACGCCCGTCGTCGTGACGAACAAGAAGAAGTTCGGCGCTGTCACGCCGCTCGCGAGCGGGCAGATTCTGCGCGGCGACCAGCTGCTCGAGGTGACTCCTAAGGAGGCCTGAGCCGGGAGTCACTCCCGACGTAACGGGTGGGTGGCACCAGCAGCGGTGCCACCCACCTCTTTTCTGCTCTCGTCTGGGTGTGGCCACAGCGAGTGGTTTCCCAACAATGTCGCATGCAATTTCCCTGTAAACCTTTCATGCATTGAAATATGGGTGTTGCAATTCCAACGTTTGCGGGCCTGTTGAAAAGTTCGGGTAGCCGAATTGCATGCGAAATGTGGGGGAAGCGGCCGACGGTGACGATCAGAGGGGATAGGTGACCTGCTCACACATCGGGCCGAACGCGCAGACAGGTCCTGCTCACACATCAGGGCCGAACATGTCGAGAGGTGGCGAACATGCGGATAGGTTCTGCATACGCGGATAGGTTATGGCGATGCGGATAGCTTATTTACCTATCCGGATGCGGATAACCTATCCGCGTGCGGACCTGTGGGCCCTCGCGGGGCAAGAAATAAACCGGGTCAGCGATGAGCGGTGACCATCTCGCAGCACGTGAGGTGCTCAGGCGCTGATCGAACGCCCCGGAATCAGCGTTCCCGGGAACTCGATCGTGGGGGCGGGTGCCCCGGCCTCGTCGATGGGGCGCCTGGCCGCGCCCTCCATCTGCTCCAGGAGGATGTTGACGGCGGCGCGGGCGATTTGCTCGATCGGCTGGCGGATCGTCGCCAGGTGAGGCAGGGCGCGGCGCATGGATTCGGTGCCGTCGAAACCGATGACGGACAGGTCGCCGGGCACCGACAGGTCCCGGTTGCGCGCCCACTCCAGGACCTCCGCGGCGGCCAGGTCGTCCGTGGCGAAGATGCCGTCGATGGGGGCGTCGGTGCGCGCCTGGTCGAGGCTGCCCTGCACCATCGCAAAGCGCTGCGGGGTCGGCGTGTCGAAGGGGACGGTGATGACGCGCGCCTCCAGGCCGGCCCGCTCGACCTCGGCGCGAAAGCCGGCCTCGCGCAGGTTGCGTGGCCCCAAGCGGGACGTCAGGAGCAGCGGGTGGCGGCACCCCGCCTCGAGGAGCGCGCGCGTAGCCATCGCGCCCGCTTCCCGGTTCGCGCAGCGCACGTTCGGGATCGACGGGCTCAGCTCGCGGTCGATGGTGACCAGGGGCATGCGGATCGTGTCGTATTCGTTCAGGCCCTCGTTGTGCGCGCCGGAAATGATGCCGTCCACGCGGTTGCCGACGAGCAGGGACAGGTATTCGCGCTCGCGGGCGGCCCGTCCCATCGAGTTGCAGATCAGGATGCGGTAGCCGGCGTCGGCCAGGGCGTTTTCGACCTCGACGGCGAGTTCTCCGAAGAAGGGGAGGGACACGGCGGGAACGATCAATCCAACGGTCTGGGTGCTCTTGCCGTGGAGGGCGCGCGCCAGCGAGTTGGGGCGGTATCCCAGGGCGTCGATGGCGTCCGCCACGGAGCGCTTGGTTTTTTCTGACAGGTAGCCGCGGTTGTTGAGGACGCGCGAGACGGTCGTCGGACTGACGCCAGCGAGCTGGGCGACGTCGGCCAGCGTAGGTTCGCGGGAGCTCATGCTCGCTTTCCTTTCGTTGGTACTTCTCCAGTCTAGTCGGTGAGGGCGCGCGTGGCCGCCCGTCGGTGCGACGAGGCCGGGGCGGGCTCGATCGGGCAGGGCCGGTCGGCGTCGTGGTGGGGGCGCCTCTCGCATAGTTTTTCGCCATTTATGATGGTGATGCATCCCATCTAGCCGCGTTGTGGGATGGAGTTTTCAAATGAGTGCACTACGTCATAGTATGAGCGGTACGGGTCCACGTGTCTAACGATGGACATACCCGCATTCGAAAGGAACGACTATGATTTCCCGCACCGTTGCAATTGGTTCCTCCGTTGGCCTCCATGCGCGTCCCGCTTCCGTCCTCGCCGAGGCCGTTGATGATTCCGGCGTCGAGGTGACCATCGCGTTTGATGGCGAGGAGGCCGACGCCGCGTCGCTCCTCGAGATCATGACCCTGGGCGCCAAGCACGGCGACGTCGTCACGCTGTCCACCGAGGATGATTCCGCGGGTGCGGTGCTCGACTCGCTCGTCGAGCTGCTCTCGCGCGACCTCGACCAGGAGTGAGCTAATGGCGACGCATGACGTCCTGCACGGGATTGGCGTCTCCGCTGGCACCGCTGCTGCGCCTGCCGCTATCGTTCAGCCTGCACCCGGCGTTGACACGTCGGAGCCGGGCAGCGTCGATGCTGCCGCTGACGGCGCGCGTGTCCGCGAGGCGCTCGCAGCTGTTTCCTCGCGCCTGAGCGAGCGCGCGGCGAAGGCGCCGGAAGAGACGAAGGCAATCCTGAAGGCCACCGCTCAGCTCGCGGGCGACCGTGGCCTGGCTAAGGCCGTCGACAAGAAGCTGAAGAAGGGCCTCGGTATCACCCAGGCTGTCCACGACGCGGTCGAGGACTACGCGCAGATGTTGCGCAGCCTGGGCGGCTACATGGCGGAGCGTGCGACCGACCTGTACGACGTGCGCGACCGCGCGATCTGTGAGCTGCGCGGACTGCCCGAGCCGGGCGTCCCCGCGTTCGACGGCGCGGTCATCCTGGTGGCGCGCGACCTGGCTCCGGCCGAGACCGCGACCCTGAACCCGGAGACCGTCCTCGGTATCATCACCGAGGTCGGCGGCCCCACCTCGCACACGGCGATCCTGGCCGCCCAGCTGGGCATTCCCGCGATCGTCAAGGCCGGGGGGATCATGGACGTCGAGGAGGGCACCGTCCTGGCCCTCGACGGCGGCGTCGGCGAGGTCATCGTCGCTCCCACCGAGGACGAGATCGCCTTGCTGAAGGAGCGCTCGCTGCGCCGGGCGCAGGCGCTGGCCGGCTCGACCGGCAAGGGCGCGACCTTCGACGGCTACCCCGTCAAGCTCCTGGCGAACATCGGTACGGTCGACGACGCGCTTAAGGCTTCCAAGGTGGACCTGGAGGGGTCGGGCCTGTTCCGCACCGAGTTCCTGTTCCTGGAACGCGCGGACGCTCCCTCGCTGGAGGAGCAGACGGACACCTACACGAAGGTCCTGCAGGCCTTCGGTGACCGTCGCGTTGTCGTGCGCACCTTGGATGCTGGCGCGGACAAGCCGCTGAGCTTCGCGGATCTGGGTGCCGAGGAGAACCCCGCCCTGGGCGTGCGCGGCCTGCGCCTGTGCCAGAGGCGTGAGGATCTCATCGACACGCAGCTGCAGGCCCTCGCGGCCGCCTACAAGGCGACCGGCGCGGAACTGTGGGTGATGGCCCCCATGGTTGCCACCGCCAGCGAAGCCACGTGGTTCGCGGATAAGGCGCGAGGCTACGGCTTGCCCAAGGTCGGCATCATGATCGAGGTGCCCGCGGCCGCCCTGCGCGCCGAGCAGCTCCTGTCGATCGTGGACTTCGCGTCCATCGGCACGAACGACCTGACGCAGTACACGATGGCGGCGGACCGCCTGGACGGCAACCTGGCGCCGCTGCTCAACCCGTGGCAGCCCGCCGTCCTGGAGATGATCCGTCACGCCTGCAACGGCGGTCGCGCGACCGGCAAGCCGATCGGCGTGTGTGGCGAGGCCGGCGGCGACCCGCTGCTGGCCCTGGTCCTCACCGGTCTGGGTGTCGCCTCCCTGTCGATGGCACCCTCGAAGGTCAACGCGGTTCGTGCGGCCCTGCGCATGCACGACCTGGCGACCTGCCAGCAGATGGCCGCCTTCGCGGTGGATGCTCCCAACGCCAAGGAAGGCCGCGAGAACGTGCTGAAGCTGGTGGCTCCGGCCATGCTGGATCTGCTCTGATCGGAGGCTTCTCGCTACGAGACACGGGGTGGGCCCGGGAACCTATGGTTCCCGGGCCCACCCCGTTTGCGACGCCGCGTCGCGGTGATCTCGACGCGCCTAGTCCGTGCGGATCGCATCCGCGGCGCCCGACGCCTGCGCCGCAGTGTCCTTCCGCTTCTTCGACCGTCCCGAGAAGAGCGCCGTGATGATCAGGATGACGCCGATCGCGGCGACGGCGCTGATGCCGAGCACCGGCAGGTTGAAGGTCGAGATGTAGGCCTCGGCAATCAGGAATGCCCCGACCATGCACACTAGGACCGCCCAGACAAACGCGCCGACGCGCACGCCCCTGCTGGGCGCCTCGGGCAGGTCGCGGATGTTGACGGGCCACGCGGGAGCGCTCCACGTCTGGGCTCCTGAAGCCTGAGCCCCGGGCGCGTGAGCACCCGACGTGCCCGCGGCCCCAGCCGCGCCACCCGAGGCGGCCTGAGCGCCCAGGCCAGCCCCGGCCTCGTCGGAGGCGGGAACGGACTCGCCCGTGGAAGCCGGATCGAAGGCCGTGCGCGCGCCCGCCCCGGTGGAACCGCCCGACGAGGCCGGCTCGGAGGGCATCTGCGTGGTCGGGGCGTCGCGGAAGACCGCGAGGGGATCCGACGTGGGCATCTCAACCGTCGCGTCCGGGATCGCGTCGGGGATCGTGGGCAGCGGCGTCGTTGCGTCGAATTCGGGCAGCTGCGTGGTCTGGTCGTCGTTCGAGGTGGTCATTGTCGTGATCCTTCCTCAGTTACCCGACTGGGAGCCGGTGGGGGTGGGGGACGGGGTGGGGCTGGGCGTTGTGCTCGGCGTCACGCTGGGCGTCGGCGCCGGCGTGGAACCCCACGTGCCGGACGAATCCGGGGTCTGCAGGATCGTCAGGTTCTCCAACTCCGCGTCTTGCGTGATGAGCACGGTGATGCCGCCGAGAGAGGACTTGCCCCACGAGGGGGAGGTCGCCGTCTTGTCGGAGCAGTCCTTCAGCGGAGCGGCCCAGCCGTCGTCGTCCATGTTCGTGGCCAGGGAATCGATGCTTGACTGGCACACGATCTGGATGGGCTGCCCCTCGGCGACCTTGATCGTCAGGTTCTGCCAGGCCTGCCAGCTCACGGTGATCGACTTGGTGGTGCCCGCGGGGGCGCCGCTCAGGTCGAGCGTGACGGTGCCCAGGGGGCTCGAGCCCTGCACGGAGCTGACGGTCCAATCCACCGTCTTGTCGCTGGCCGGATTCTGGATCGTGGAGCCGATCGTGGTGATCGCGCCCCGCGTGGCCTCCGTGCCGATGGCGGCGGTGGGCAGCGCGACGATGATTCCGAGGATGGACAGGGTCGTGAGCCAGCCGGCGCTGCGGTCGCGCAGGGCTGCGATCGCGAGGGAGAGGCCGACGATGATCAGGCACACGCCGCCTCCGATGACGATGATGCGCGCGATCGTCTGGGACTGTGTCGCGGCCGTGATGAAGGGGATGGCGGGTCCCTTGTCAACCATGTAGATGCCGGCGAAGACGGCGGCAGCGACGAGGACCAGGAGGCCCGTGATAGCCAGGTTCGCGCGCGCGGACACCGTGCGGGGCCGGTGGGTCGGCGCGGGACGCGGGGTCCACTGACGAGGCTTGGGCGGGCCCGCGGGGGGCCTCCAGCCCGGGTGGGGCTGGGAGGGGCGGGTGGCGGCCGGGCGCGGCCCGGCCTGCGCGCCGGGGGCCCCGGAGGCGCTGGGGGAGTCTGCCGGGACCCCGTAGAAGGGGTATCCGGCGGGGTGCTCGGGGCCCGTTTGCCCCGGCGACGCGGGACCCGCGTCGCTAGCGGACGGGGTGGTTCCCCCAAAAGGGGCGGAATCACCCGCCGGCGAGGCGCCCTGCTGGCCGCCGTACTGCGGGGTCCCGTACTGCGGGGTCCCGTACTGCGGGGTCCCGTACTGCTGGCCGGAGGCTCCCGGGCCGCGCCGCTTGTTCGGAGAGCTGGCGCTGGCCACGACGAGATACACGAGGCCGATGAGGCCGCCGATGATGGCGAGCGCGAAGAAGGAGCCAAATCCGATGCCGGCGCCCCCGAAGATGAGGCCCGCAGAGGGGATGAGGGACGACAGGGAGAACAGGCCGAGGACAATGCCGCCGACAACGGCGATATCGAAGCGGCCCTCGAGGGCTTCCTCCAGGTGAATGCGGCCGTCCTGGGCCTCGGGCAGCAGGAGCCAACCGAGCGCGTAGGCGAGGGGCACGAGGGGGATGAAGAACGCGGCGAGGACGGTCAGCACTCGCACGAGGGACATGTCCCACCCGGTGTGTGCGGCCACGCCCGAGCAGACGCCCCCGATGACGCGAGGCTGGGCGCGGTACCATCCCGAGTCACGCATGGACTCAAAGAACCTGTTGCGGGGCGGGCGCTGCTGGTAGTTGCCGCTGGGGTCCGACGGACCGTGAGACCAACTCATGGTGCACTTCCTCTCGATGGGATCCACGATGCGTGGATCGATACCACTACTCAACCAAACAACAGGGGTGCTCCGACAGTAGGGGACCCCCTGAACGGCCCCTGATTGTCTCGGGGGTACCCCTGGCCTCCTGCCCGGGCGTGCCACAATGGGAGGGTGAGCAGACCCGAGAGTTACCCCCGACCGGGGTGGACGCCGCCTATTCCGGCGCCCCCCGCCAGGCCTCCGCTCGTGCGCGCGACCTCCTCCAGCCCCGACATGCCCACCCCCTGGATGGGGGGCGTCTGCTCGGGCCTGGCCGTGCACCTGGGGATCCCGGTGCTCCTGGTGCGCGTCACGCTCATCGGCTTCACAGTGCTCGGCGTGGGCGCCGTCGCCTACCTGTGGCTGTGGGTGACGGTCCCCGAGGACACGCCCGAGGCCTCGGCGTCGGGTACGCTCAGCCCCGGCCTCGTGCGCCTGCGAGAGGAGCGGGCCGCCCAGGTCGCGCGTAACCGCATGATCGCGACGGGCGTGGGGCTCCTGGTCGCCGCCGTGGCCGGCACGATCCTGAACGCGACGAGCACCCTCGACTGGCGCGACATGGGATCCATCATCTCGATCGTCTCCGGCATTACCCTGGTGTGGAGCCAGAGCCGCGAGGTGCGCAACTGGCGCTCTGTGCGCTTCATCGGGGCGGTCCTGGGCGGCATCGCGCTGCTCAGCCTCGGCGTCGTCATGGTCGCCTCACGCGACAACCCGCCCGTCATCCTGCTGCGCGGCGGCCTCATCGGCGCGGCCCTGGTCGCCGGCGTCCTCTTCGCCCTCGTGCCCATGTGGCTGCGCACCACGAAGGACCTGTCCCAGGCCCAAGCCCAGCGCGTGCGCGACGCCGAGCGCGCCGACATCGCCGCCCACCTGCACGACTCCGTCCTCCAGGCCCTGACCCTCATCCGTGCCTCCGCCGAAGACCCCGCCCGCGTGCGCGCCATCGCTCTGACGGAGGAGCGCGAGCTGCGCGCCTGGCTCTACACGGGCCACGCCCAAGCCGCCGACTCGCTCGAGGCCGCCGTCACAGAGGCCGTCGTCGGCGTCGAGAGCCGCTACGGCGTGCCCATCAGCGTCGTCGTCGTCGGCGACATGCGGCCGGGTCCCGGTGAGCTCGCCCTCGTCGCGGCCCTCGCCGAGGCCTGCCAAAACGCCGTGCGCCACGGCGCCCCGCCCGTCTCCGTCTACGTCGAGGTGCGCCCCCAGGCGGTGGAGGCCTTCATCAAGGACAGCGGCGCGGGCTTCGATCCCGCCTCCATCGCCCCCGACCGCCACGGCGTGCGCGACTCCATCGTGGGGCGCATGCGCCGCGCCGGGGGAGAGGCCACGATCAGGCGTCTCGCGCGCGGAACCGAAATCGCCCTGAGCGTTCCCCGCTCCGATATCCTGGAACAAACAGCCCCGACCGGGAGGACACAGTGACCATCCGCATCCTCGTCATCGACGATCACCCCATGGTTCGCGCCGGGGTGCGATCCGAACTCGAAAACTCCGGGGCCGACCTCGAGATCGTCGGTGACGCCGCCGACGTCGAAGGCGCCATCGCCGCCTGCCGCGCCCTGACCCCCGACGTCGCCCTCCTCGACGTGCACCTGCCCGGCGGCAACGGCGGAGGCGGCGCCGAAGTCGCCAGCGCCTGCCGCGACATCGAGGGCCTGCACTTCCTGGCCCTGTCCGTCTCCGACTCCGCCGAAGACGTCGTCCAGGTCATCCGGGCGGGCGCTCGCGGATACGTCACCAAGTCGATCTCCACGCCCGACCTCGTCGAGGCCATCGGGCGCGTGGCCGCCGGGGACGCGGCCTTCAGCCCGCGCCTGGCCGGCTTCGTGCTGGACGCTTTCGGCACCGGCGAGGTCTCCATGACCGACAGCGAGCTGGACCTGCTCTCCGCCCGCGAGCAGGAGGTCATGCGCCTCATCGCCCGCGGCTACACCTACAAGGAAGTCGCCCACGACCTGTTCATCTCCATCAAGACCGTGGAAACCCACGTGAGCGCGGTCCTGCGCAAGCTCCAGCTCTCTAACCGCAACGAGCTGACGCGCTGGGCGATGCAGCGCCACATCGTGTGAGGTCAGCCCCCTTTCGCGCGCGCCTTCTTTAGCGGGGGCCGTGCGTGCCTACAATGGAATCCCGAGGGCGCGACAGCGCCTGCCCGCCCCGCACGGACGGCCTCTTTTGTTTCCGCGACCTCGGAGGATGCATGCACCGCATCGGTTTTGATAGTGATCACTACGTCGAGATGCAGTCTCGACACATCGCCCAACGACGCGGCGAGTTCGGCGGCAAGCTGTATTTGGAGTTCGGCGGCAAGCTGATCGACGACATGCATGCCTCGCGCGTCCTGCCCGGCTTCACGCCCGACAACAAGGTGCGGATGCTGCGCGAGCTGGCCGACGAGGTCGAGATTATCGTCGCCGTCAACGCGAAGGACTTCGCGCGCCGCAAGGTCCGCGCAGACATGGGAACCACCTACGACGACGAGGTCCTGCGCCAGATCGACGAGTTCCGCGAGCGCGGCCTGTTCGTCGGTTCCGTCGTCATCACCCAGTGGACGGACGACAACAAGGCGGCCGCCGAGGTCAAGGAGCGTTTCGAGAAGCTCGGCATCCGCGTCTACCGTCACTTCCCGATCCCCGGATACCCGTCGGACGTGGAGCGTATCGTCTCCGACGAGGGCTACGGCGCCAACGAGTACGTTGAGACCAGCCGCGACCTCGTCGTCGTGACGGCTCCCGGCCCGGGCTCCGGCAAGATGGCGACCTGCCTGTCGCAGCTCTACCACGACCACAAGCGCGGGATCGAGTCCGGCTACGCGAAGTGGGAGACCTTCCCGATCTGGAACATTGCGCTGGATCACCCGGTGAACATCGCCTACGAGGCGGCAACCGCCGACCTCGACGACGTCAACATGATTGATCCCTTCCACCTGGAGGCCTACGGGATCAAGACGGTCAACTACAACCGTGACGTCGAAATCTTCCCGGTCCTCAACCGCCTCTTCGAGAAGATCCTCGGATCCTCCCCCTACAAGAGCCCCACGGACATGGGCGTCAACATGGCGGGCCACTGCATCGTCGACGACGAGGCCTGCAGGGAGGCCTCGCGCCAAGAGATCATTCGCCGCTACTACAAGGCCCTCGTGACCGAGAAGAAGGAGATGAGCGAACCCGTGCAGTCGGCGCGCATCTCCCTGCTCATGAGCCGCGTGGGCGTGGGCCGCATGGACCGCCCGGTCGTGCGTCCGGCCCTCGAGCTGGCCGAGGCCACGGGCGAGCCGGCCGCCGCGATCGAGCTGCCTGACGGCCAGATCGTCACGGGCAAGACGTCGGCGCTGCTGGGCTGCTCCTCGGCGATGCTCCTCAACGCCCTCAAGAAGCTCGCGGGCCTGCCCGACGAGGTCCAGCTCCTGGCTCCCCAGTCGATCGAGCCTATCCAGCGCCTGAAGACCCACGACCTGGGCTCGCGCAATCCGCGCCTGCACACCGACGAGGTCCTCATCGCCCTGGCCGTGTCCGCCAACGGTGACGACAACGCGCGCCGCGCCCTCGACCAGCTGTGCGCCCTGCGCGACTGCGACGTGCACGAGTCCGTCATCCTGGGCCCCGTGGACGAAGGTATCTTCCGCTCCCTCGGCATCCAGGTGACCACCGAGCCCGTGTACGCGACCAAGTCGCTGTACCGCAAGAAGTAGCTCCTGGTACGAGGCCGGGGTTTCCTTCGCGTATCAGCGTGGGCGCCCCGGCCTCGTCGCGTGCCGCCTGTCGCGGCCCGCCCACCCCATCTGGCCGTTCGTGGCTGGCGCCACCCGGGGTGAGTGCCGCAGCTGAGGGTGGGGCGGTTTAGGCTTGGAGACGATGAGTGACGCGACTTCTTTGCCTGACCTTGGTTTCCTGATCGGCCCCGATGGGGGCCGCCAGGACGACTACGTGCCGCCGGAGGTGCCCGCCTTCGACGTGGAGGACGCGCTGGGCGCCGACTACGACGGCGGCTGGCCCGACATTGCCGTCCCCGGTGGGGGCTCGGGGGAGGCCTCCGCGTGGGAGGCTGCCCCGGCCTCGTCCGCCCCCGCGTGGGGCGAACCCCGCCGCCCCGGCGTGGACCCCGAGTCGCTCACGCGCGGCCTCAACGACCGCCAGCGCGAGGCCGTCACCCACGCGGGCTCGCCGCTGCTGATCCTCGCCGGCGCGGGCTCTGGCAAGACGCGCGTGCTCACGCACCGCATCGCCTACCTGCTGGCCACGGGCCGCGCGCGGGCTGGGGAGATTCTGGCGATCACCTTCACGAACAAGGCAGCCGCCGAGATGCGCGAGCGCGCGGGCGCCCTCGTGGGGGACGACGCACGCCGCATGTGGGTGTCGACCTTCCACTCGGCGTGCGTGCGCCTGCTGCGCTACGAGCACGAGGCGGCGGGCCTGTCCTCGTCGTTCACGATCTACGACGCGCAGGATTCCCAGCGTCTCATCCAGATGGTCCTCAAAGCCCAGGACGTGGACATTAAGCGCTTCACCCCAAAGATGGT
>QWCZ01001334.1_pt1 | contig 11411 bp, 8 predicted proteins | sample 1972651 | NCBI WGS metagenome assembly QWCZ01 (sample SAMN09866695, study PRJNA288562) | Human oral metagenome isolate pre1_saliva, whole genome shotgun sequencing... | isolation source: mouth | host: Homo sapiens | place: USA: California
TGCAAGTTCTGTCGTAGTTTCAATAGGTTTATTTTTCCTATATTCCACAATTTTCTTTGCAATCTTTCGAGATTTTGGCTCTTCACCATATTTGTAAATGATATCAGCAATCTCTTTTTCAGAAAAATCATTGACAACTTCATAAGCGCTTATTTTCAAATTACTGTCCATCCGCATATCCAGCCTTGCCTCAAATCTGTATGAAAAACCTCTTTTAGCATTATCTAACTGATTTGAAGAAACTCCTATATCCATCAGTATTCGATCCACCTTTTCAAATCCTGCAAGATAAACAACTGTATCAACATTTCTAAAATTATCTTGAAATATTTGAAGCTTGTTACCAAATTTCTCCAGCCTTTTCTTGGCAAATTCAATAGCCTGAATATCCTGATCAATTGCAATAACATCTGAATTTTCAGAAGAATTTTCCAGAATACCTTGTGTATGTCCACCGCCGCCAAGCGTACAATCAACATAAACCGCATCCCCATCTGTTATTATATTGTTCATCACTTCATCAAACAGCACAGGTTTATGATATTCCATAAATTTCTCCTTTCTAATATTTTTAAATTTCAAATTTTTTACGTATCACAATTAAATTAGTAATTTACAGTCTAATTAATTATCAGATTATTTTATTTCTTTTACAATTACTGAGATATTTTACCACACTTTTCTTATTTTTTCCATATAACTTTTTAAATTTTTTATTTTTTATTTTTCGATTTTTTTAAAGCACAATTTCCTTTGCAATTCTCTCAGCCGCTTCTTTTCCTAAAAGTTCACCAATAATCGCAAGTGAAAAGTCCATTGCAGTTCCAGCGCTTCTGCTAGTTATAATATTCCCATCCACAACAGCTCTTTCCTTCTTTAATATCGCCTTCCTCTTCAGCAAATCATCTTCACAGGCTGGAAAGCAAACCGCATTTTTCCCTTCCAGAATTCCAAGACTTGCCAATACTGTTGGAGCAGCGCAAATAGCGGCAACTCTTTTATTTTCAGTATCTTTTGAAAATTTCAAAACATTATCCAAAAGAAGCTGTGATTTAAAATAATTGCCTGTCCCTGGTCCACCAGGCATTACAAGCATATCATATTCTGAAAAATCAATTTCTCCAATAACTTTATCAGCCAATATTTTCACTTTTCTTGCACTTTCCACAAGATTATCATCTGTAATTGAAACCGTATCCACAGTAATTCCAGCCCTTTGAAGCAAATCAACCGGCGTTATCGCCTCAACTTCTTCAAATCCATCTGCCAAAAATACTGCAACTTTTTTTTCTTTCATAATATTTTCCACTCCTTTATTATGTTATTTAATTTAATTAATGACAAAAAATTCCACTCTTTGCCAAAAAAATTTATATTAAAAATAAGCAATATTGCTTCCCATTAGAGTAAGATATTTATAAATCCTATTTAACAAGAAATCTTGATCCTTGTTCAGAAAATAAATAAAATATAGTTTTTATTTTTCAAATAGAATTTATCATAAAATTATAAAGACAAAAAAGGCTAATAAGTAATATCACTAGCCTTTTTTTAATTTATTAAACTAATTTTGCTATAACATCTTCAGGTGTGTCTTGTTGCAAAATTAAATCTCTAAATTTTTGAGCATCAGCATAACTGCTATTTCTAATTATTTTCTTAACAGTTAAACCAGATGAAGCGCTCATACTAAATGAATCAAGTCCCATTCCTAAAAGCAACTTAGTAGCTCTCTTATCTCCTGCAAACTCTCCACACATACTTACACTAATGTGAGCACCATGTGCAGCATCAATTACCTTTTGAATAGCTTCCAATACAGCAGGGTTAAATGAATTATATAAAGTTGAAACCATTTCATTTCCTCTATCTACTGCTAAGAAGTATTGTGTCAAGTCATTTGTTCCGATTGAGAAAAAGTCAACTTCTTTTGCAAATTTATAAGCAACAATAGCTGTTGAAGGAGTTTCAACCATTATTCCTACTTTTATATTTCTATCATAAATTTTTCCAATTTCATCAAGTTCTTTTTTACATTCTTCCAAAATAGCGTTTGCTTTTCTAATTTCATTAATTGAACTTATCATTGGATACATAATTTTAATTTGTCCATATTGAGATGCTCTTAAGATTGCTCTCAATTGAGTTTTGAACATATCTTTATTTTCCAATGAAATTCTGATTGCTCTATATCCCAAGAATGGATTTAATTCTTTTGGCAAGTCTAAGTATGGTAATTCTTTATCTCCACCAATGTCCATTGTTCTTATTGTTACAGGTTTTCCTTGCATTTTTTCAGCAACTACTCTATATGCTTGATATTGTTCTTCTTCTGTTGGGAAGTGATCAGAGTTCATAAATAGGAATTCTGTTCTGTATAATCCAATTCCAGTTGCTCCAGATTCGATTACAGCATCAACATCATTAGGACTTCCAATATTTCCCCAAATGTCAACTTTTCTTCCATCAATAGTAACTGCATCTTCATGAATTAATTTTCTCAATTCTTCTTTTTCTTTTTTTAATATTTCTTGTTTTTTAACATATTCACTAATCAATTCTTCAGATGGTTCCAGATATAATTCCCCAGTTTCTCCATCCATAACAACAAGTTCTCCATCTTTAACTTCTGTCAAAATTCCTTTTACTCCAACTACTGCCGGTAATTCAAGCGATCTTGCCATAATTGCAGAATGGGCTGTTTTCCCTCCAACTTCTGTAATAAATCCAATACAGTTTTCCAAATCCAATTGAGCAGTATCAGATGGAGTCAAGTCTTCAGTTACAACAATTGTCCCTGGTTCCAAGTTGCTTAAGTCATGAATTTTCATACCTAGCAAGTTTTTAAGCCATCTTTTACCTATATCTTTTAAATCAGCAGCTCTTTCTCTTAAATATGGATCATCCAATTGTGAAATCATATCACAATATTCATTAATTCCATCGTGTAATGCTTTTGCGGCTGGAAGCCCATCTCCTTTAATTTTATCTTCAACTTCCGAAATTAAATCATCATCTTCAAGAAGCATAATATGACCATCAAAAATTGCTGCTTTATCTTCTCCCATTTTCTCTTTTACTTTTTCTCTAATTGCAATTAACTGCATTTTAGATTTTTTCAATCCATTTTCCAATTTTGCAAGTTCAGCTTCAATTGTTGAATTTTCATCCTTAGTTTCCGGTACAACAATTTCCTCTGTTATAAAAAGTAACACTTTACCTATAGATACTCCTTCAGAAGCACCAATTCCTGTCATTCTTTTCATGTTTTTCTCCTCTATATATATAATTTTTTTTTACAAACAAATTTTAATGCAATTTTTTTAAAATTAAACTTATAAACATAAATTTACTTATAATACTTACTTCTGTTAGCCTTTATATGATCCCTCAAAACTTTAACAATTTCTCCCTTTCCAAACTTTGTCGCCATATCCATTGGAGTACCGCCATGCTTATCAGTAAGTGTCGGATTAGCCCCATATTTTAACAGTATCTTTACAATTTCCACATTTGCCTTCAATGTTGCATCTTCAAGCGGAGTCCAGCCATCCACCGTACTTCCAATATTAGCAAGCCTGGAATCCTTTTTTAACAATGTTTCCACTGCTTCTTCATTTCCATAGTATGCAGCCGTTCCCACAGTCGTTCTATTAAAAATTGGATGTCTTTCATATAAATTTGCCCCATTTTCAATCAGAAGTTTCAGTATTTCCTGATTTCTTGCTTCAATAGCAACAATAATCGGAGTATACCCATCCTTGCTTTTAGAGTTGACATCGACTAATTCAGCTCCTCCACCAGCAATTAGCGATGATTCGTTCAAATCTACTCCATATACTCCTGCAGGTCTATTTATATATTCTTCTAGCAATCCTTTACGGTTCTTAATATTTTTTTCAATTGCAAGATAAAACTGAACATATTTGTTATTATGCTTTCGAATAGCATCAAGCAATGATTTTATCTGCCTTTCCTTCGTATCCTCTTCCTTTTTTTTCGTTACCAGATTTTCTCCAGTATCATATTTAAAAGTTATTGGAAACATTATTTGACTAAAAAGCAATAAAATTATACCCAAGATCATTTTATTCCTTTTAAATAAAAAAAACTTACTCACTTTTTATACCTCACTAATAGTATTATACCATATCATTTTAAAAGTGCAAATTTTTTTTCCAAATTTTCATAATTTTTTTATATTTTTATCTCCTATACTCTGTTAATTGCAAAACTGCCCATTTTCAAATAAATAAAATTCTGCTTTTATCTCTAGTATTATTATTTTTTCATTTATTCAATCAGTTTATCACATATTTATTGGATGCTTTTCCTGATTTAATTTTTGTATTTTTTCTACTGAAGAAAATACTTTAATATCTATATTTATAAATTCTTTTAAAAAAATTTATTTTTTCCGTATTTTATCATATCGTTTTGCCATTTCTATTGCCTTTTTTTCTATATTTTCTAATTTTTTCTCTTTAGATTCAGTATTTACTTTCGTATCCCATTCCTTCTGATTCAAACGCAACTTTTCTCTTTCCTTGTCAGATAACTCTCCTAAAAGCAAATTATAAAGTTTTGAAACTTCTGATTTCCATGCTTCTATCATTTGTCCATCTACATCCACAGGCAAGGCATCTCTTCTCGTATCTTCCATTCTTTGCTTCATATAATCTTCATAACTGATCTTTAAAATATCTGGCTTTTTTGAAACTGTTGCTGTATTTGGCTTTTTACTTTTTTTATTTTCTTTTCCATACTTTGAACAATTCATTATTCCTAATGCTAAAACTGCTATTATTAAGATTATCTTTTTCATCTTTAAAATTACCTCCTTACATATTTGTATTATACTATATATTTTAAACAAAAAAAAGAGAAATAACAAAGTTTATCAATGTTATTTCCCAATATTTTAAATTTTTATATTCTACTCCATAAAACTAGGTAATTTAAAATTATTTTTTTTCTTTTTATTATTACCTGCCTGATTTGAAGAATCATCATTTTCATCTTTATTTCCATCACTTCCAGAACCGCCATTGTTATCAGAAGAATCATCAGAATTATTATTATCTTTATCTTTTTTATCTTTGTCTTTATTTTCATCATCATTTTTACTATTTTCTATTTCTTCTGAATCAGAATCACCTTCCGATGACCAGTCTGATTTTCCAGTAATTTCTCTTACAGCTTCAGCTAGTTTTTTAGTTTTATTTTTTTCTTCCAGCTTTTTAGCATCTTCTTCCACTTGATTTTCTATTTCATTTTCAAGTTCTAATTCCTGCTTAGCATCTTCTGCTGCTTTTTCGCTTTCAGATTTTTGAATTTCTTTATTTTTAACTTCTTCTGCTTCAAAGTTTTGAGTTTTTTCATCTTTGTCAGAATTTTCAGATTCCTTCAAAATTTGCTCAGCTGTTTCACCTTTAATGATTCGTCTAACTTCATCTCCAGTAATAGTTTCCTTTTTCAGCAATAATGCCACTACTTCTTCTAATTTGCTCCAGTTATCCTGTAAAGTATTTAAAGTATTTAAATATTCTTCAGTTAGTATTTTTCTTATTTCAAGATCAATTTCCCTAACTGTTTCATCACTTTTATTTGGAGCAAACGAATATTCATCATCTGAATTTTCAAAGTTAATTGGTCCTAATTTTTTACTCATTCCGACACTTTCAACATAAGCTCTTGCAACTTTTGTAGCACGTTTTATATCAGAATAAGCACCTGTACTTATATCTTCCAATCCGATTTCTTCAGCGGCACGCCCACCAAACAGCACTTTTATTTCAGCTAGCATCTGTTTACTTGTAGTTACTAATTTTTCTTCAGGAAGCGGCATCATAAATCCACCAGCTTCACCTCTAGGAATTATTGTAACCTTATGAACAGGATCAGCTCCTGGCGTTAATTCAGTCATAATAGCATGTCCAGCTTCGTGATAAGCCAATAATTTCTTTTCTTCAGGTTTAATAATTTTACCTTTTTGTCCAAGTCCCATTCCAATTTTGTCTACAGCTTCATCCAGATCAGCCATTTTTATCGTATCACTGGCTCTTCTTGCCGCCAAAATAGCCGCTTCATTTAACAAGTTAGCCAAATCAGCCCCGACAAATCCTGGAGTTATTTTAGCAATATCCTCAAGTCTTACATCTTTAGCAAGCTTTTTATTTCTCGAATGAACTTTCAATATTGCAATACGTCCTTGTAAATCAGGTGCATCAACTGTCACACGTCTATCAAAACGTCCAGCACGCAATAACGCAGGGTCAAGCACATCTTCCCTATTTGTTGCTGCAAGCACGATAACTTTTGTATCAGTTTCAAATCCATCCATTTCAACAAGCAGCTGATTCAATGTTTGTTCTCTTTCATCATTGCTTCCACTATTTTTTCCGACACTTCTTCTTCTACCAATAGCATCAATTTCATCAATAAATATAATTGACGGACTAGATTCCTTAGCTTTTTCAAACAAGTCCCTTACACGTGAAGCACCAACCCCAACAAACATTTCCACAAATTCCGAACCTGAAATGCTAAAGAACGAAGCTCCAGATTCACCAGCAACCGCCTTTGCAAGCAATGTTTTCCCTGTTCCAGGTCTTCCTAACAAAAGCACGCCTTTCGGCACTCTTGCTCCAGCTTTTGTATATTTTTCAGGATTTTTCAAAAAGTCAACAACTTCCCGTAATTCTTCTTTCGCTCCATCAACACCTGCAACATCATCAAATTTTACATCAGGCTTTTTATCAATTTTATTAACTCTAGATTTTCCAAATCCGAAAATGTTTCCAGGTCCTCCACCTTGTGAACCTCCAACCATTTTTTTAGCTAAATAAACCATAAGAGCTATCATTATAATCATCGGTAAAAATTGCCCTAAAAGTAGCAAGAAGAAACTTCCTCCCGATGGCTGCAACGAATTTAACTTCACTTTCTTACGTTCAATCGCATTAATGATAATCGGTTCATTTCCGACTCTATCTGTTATTTTCTTTGTGAAATAAAGGGTATCTTTTCCATTTTCATGAGACTGTGCAATCAATTTATCATCTTTTTCATTTATTTCAGCAAATTCCCCAGCTTGTGTCCTATTTACAAATTCTGTATATGAAATTTCCTTTTTAGCTTGAAAATAAGTTTGTATATCCTGATGGAATATCGCTGTAAAAGTGAATAGCAACACTACGAAAATAAAGAACAGAAATCCTGAAAATGGAGATTTATTTCCATCATCCTGTCTATTATTTTTTCTATTGTTATCCTTCCGCAATTCTTCCAACCGCTTTCTAATATCGTTTTTATCTTTTTCTGCCATTTTTCCTCCCAATTACTAATAATTTACTTTTACTCCCGTTTCCTAATTTTTTTATTTCTTTTTCTATCTCATTTTCCTGAATTTTTTCCAAAAATTTTGAAAATTTTATATCCGAAATTGCTAAAATTTCTGTCACTTCATTAGTATCTCCATTTTCCAATTTTACATCATCACTTGAAAACTCCAAATTATTTTGAACTCTAGAAACCTTAACTCCTACAATCGGAACAAAATCTCTTTCCCCCTTTGGAACTTTTTCATCAATCAAGATTTTCTTCACCTTTTTATGTCCTAAATTTTTCAAAGAAATTCTATCTCCATCTTTTCTATTTCTGACAAAAAATTCCCCATTTTCTATTCTATCATCAATTTTAAAAATAGCATATTCTGCATTTTCATCCTTTTTAAAATTTTCAATATTTTCATATAGGGTTATTTTGTAATTATACCATTTAATACTTTGATTTTCCTTTAAAATTATGGTTTTATCAGATAATATTCTATTTTTATCACTTTCTAGATCTTCTTTTGTATTTCTATTTAAAATCTTTACAATTTCCAGTTTCCCATAAACATTTTGCAAAATTTTATTTTCTCCTAAATAAAATTCCTTTGTCCCTGCATTTTTCAATTCTCCATTTTTATTAAAAAAACTCCTAAAAATCTGATCAATCTTTTCCCTTGAAACTTGCACGTTATTTTTTTTCAGAAGAAAACTCAATTCATCCTTTTGATTAACCTCATTTTTCTTTATAATTTTAAAACTTTTCTCTTCTAAATTTTTCTCATTTTCAAATTTTTCCGCTCCAGCAAAATTTCTTTCATTAATTTCCACAATCAAAGATTCCACTTTTCTTCTAAAATCTGGATTAACCCTTTCAAAGCATGGGAAAATTTCATTTCTAATAAAATTTCTCGTATAATCATTTTCATTATTTGTATAATCAACTAAATATTCCCAATTCTGACTTTTCAGAAAATACAAAATTTCACTTTTTTCAAATCCTAAAATTGGTCTTACTATATTCTCACGCACTTCTGGAATACCCTTTAACCCATTCATAGACGTTCCACGCAAAAGCCGAAAAACAAAAGTTTCCACATTGTCATCCATATTATGACCTGTTGCAATTTTATTATACCCAATATTTTTCCTAACTTCCTCAATCGCTTCATACCGTAATTCCCTAGCCGCCAATTCCAATGATTTCTTATTTTCTTTTGAATATTTTTTCACATCTACACTTTGAATATAACAGTCAACATCGTTTTCAGACGCAAACTTTTTTACAAATTCCAAATCATTCTCAACATCAGTTCGCAAATTATGATTGACATAAACAAGTGAAATTTCCATCAAAATTCGACTTTTTAAAAATTTTAAAAAATTATAAAGAAAAACTGAATCAGGCCCTCCAGAAAATGCAATAAGAACTTTATCTCCTTCTGAAATCAATTTTTTTTCAATAACTTCTATTGATCTCTTCAATATTTTCTTTTCTATTTTTTTTACTTTTTCCATTAAATTTATTCCCAATTTTTTATTTTTTTCCATTAAATCTATATGTCCAATATTTTTACTCTTACAAATAGCCAAACTCCTTGTTTTACACTACTTAATTTAACTATAATTTTAATTTAATTAGATTTATTTTAATTGCCCGCTCTCACGACGTTTTTTCAAATGTTCCTCATGTGTCTTTGAATAATATGTTTTTCCCTTATATGTAAAGAAAAATAAATCATCTGTCTTCTCAGCATTTAACACAGCCTTAAAAGTTTCAATTGGAGGATTTCCAATTGGTGTTGGAGGCAATCCTTTGACTTTATACGAATTATACGCTGTATTCTGTAATTTTAAATCATTTCTCGTAGCCTGTCTTCCCAACTCATATTTTAACGTAGCATCTGACTCCAGCTTCATCCCAATTTCCAATCTTTTCAAAAATATTCCGGCAACTTTAGGCTTATCCGCTTCATCAGGCACTTCTGCTTCCACAATAGAAGCCAATTTTAAATCATCGTAAAATTTCTTCTTGTCAGGATATTTTTCAGGCGGAAATTTTTTCAAAAACTCATCAAGAATAGTTCTAATAACTTGTTTTGTTGTAACATTTTCAGAAAAAATATAAGTTTCAGGATAGAAATATCCTTCAAAATTATTATTTTCATGCGGATATGGAAAATCAACCTCGCTCAAAGCTTTATTAATTTCCTCAGTATTTCCCAATTCAAGCGCTTCCATCCGAGCAAACACTTGCTTTGATGTAAATCCTTCAGGAATTGTAAGTCTTATTCCATTAGTTTCACTATTCTTTATTTTTTTTATAATTTCATATTTTGAATATTTTCCATTAAATTTATAAGTTCCCACTTTTAACTTTATATTTCCACCATTTAATTTTAGATATATTCTATCCATAATTCCATAATTCAATTTTAAGTCTTTATAAATTTGTATAAAATTTGTTCCTTTTTTTACATTTACATTAACATTTTTATACTCCCTTTTTGCAAAAAAGAAGTTAAAAAAGAGTGACAGACACATAAACAATATTAAAAATATTATGACATAAGTAATTTTCAATGTATTTTTCATTTTTTTCTCCCAAATATTCAGTATTTTTATTTGTAAAAGCCTACAAATTTCAATTAATGTGAACTTTTTCAATTAATTTTTTCATTTTTTTGTATCTTTACCATTATTTTCTATTTTATTTTTATTTTTTAAATTTTTATTTTTTAAATCCTCATCATTAAGCTCAATAACTTCTACACTTTTAGTTCCATCCTTAGTTTCAAACCTTGTCATTCCCTCTTTTCTCATTCTTCTCTCAAATTCCCTTTTTGCACCAATTGTATCAATTTGAAACACACTTGCAGGATTTTCACTCAATCTTCTTTCCAAATCATCCGTTCTATTTTTTAATTCAGCTTTTTTCCTTTCATTCTCAAGTTCCCGAATACTTTTCATATTTACATCATAATCAAGATTCTTAAGATTACTTTTATTATCCACAATTTTTTCAAACTCATCCAATTCATCATTTTCAAGCGAAATTTTATTATTATTCGGATAACGTGAAAGAACTCTTGTAACTCCATTATAATATCTTATAATCATATAGCGATAATTTTTATCAAAGAATACAATTTCATTCCTATTATTTTTAAAATATTTCTTTTCAATATCCAAATATACATTCCCTTTTTTTTCTTCGATCCACCCTCTCTGCATTTCTTCATTCCATTTATCAGTCTGCGGATCAAAATAGCTTTTAATTATACGATATCCATTTTCCTCCTGCAAAAAATCATATCTTACATTTTTCAAGTTTTTCTCTAAATTATCATCTGTTTTTATTAAATACCACGTTCCATAACTCTTTGCTGTTTGAAATTTTATAATTGGATTAACTTTATCATCTATTTTTTTTATAAATCGTTCAATTCTATTAGTTTTTTTCAACTTTTTCTGCTGTTTTTCCTCTTCCTCATCCTGAATCCGATCCAAATAAATCAAATCCCCATCTTCATCATCTGTTTTTTCCAAATCTTCATTTTCAAAATCAGTATTAATTTTTTTATTATAATAAAACTTCTTTATACTAAATCCTTTTTGAGATAAATATTTTTACATTTAGAAAATCAATTCCCTTACTAAAATTCAAATAGAAAAAGAATAAATTTCAAATCCTAAGGCTACAATATTTTCTCTAAATTTTAGTTTTATTATTCCAGTTTTTTCAATTATATCACACATTTTTCAAATTTCAAATTAAATATTTTATATTATATTTTCCAATTTACAAGACTTAATCTCAAATACTGGCTTTTATTATATTTATTTATTTGGTAACAATGGAATTTTCCACTAAATCTAATTTAAAAAATAAAAATTATATTTTATATTAGTCCGCTGTTTAATAATTATTTAAATAAAAAAGTTTATATAACAAAAAAACTGTCCTAAAATGAAAACAGTTTTTTCTTTCCGATTATTTTACTTAATTCTTCCTATATCCTTTCTAAAATACATTCCATCAAATTTAATTTTATTCAATAATTTATAAGCATTTTCCTT
>QWCZ01003143.1_pt1 | contig 11397 bp, 7 predicted proteins | sample 1972651 | NCBI WGS metagenome assembly QWCZ01 (sample SAMN09866695, study PRJNA288562) | Human oral metagenome isolate pre1_saliva, whole genome shotgun sequencing... | isolation source: mouth | host: Homo sapiens | place: USA: California
ATTATAACACTTGGGAGTTATGGCTCTTTGATTTATACCAACGGTACTTTCTATGATATACCTGCTTATAAACCTGCCCAGTTGATTGATGTAACGGGCTGTGGAGATACTTATATGGCTGGATATTTATATGGAAGAGCAACAGGAAAGGGTGTTCAAGAGAGCGGAGAACTTGCTGCTCGGATGTGTACTCGTAAGATAGAGGGAAGCGGTCCGCTAACTTCTTTTGAACTATAAGAAAGTAGAACAAAGGCGTTGGAGGAGCAATCGAAAAATGATATCACGAAAATCGCTTTGCAAACTTAGTGCATTTAGCACATAATGTTAATGCTTTTGAAGGGAATACCATTAAATATCTTAGAATTAAAGAAGAAAAGTGATAGCCCCTTACTACTGCTTGTGTAATCAGAAATGATTTCCAAAATTTGTGAATGTGTAAGTTTCATTTTATTGTTATTATTTTTTGTACTTATACAAAGATAAGAAAAATATGGATTTCCACACTTTTTTAGTGCGCAACCGCCAGTGTGATTGGAACAGAAAGAAGTAATTATGCACAAGAAAATAAAACGGGAATGTGTTTATCTAAACACATTCCCGTTTTATTAATAGAGTATTATTTCCTTATTAGGACATCTATTGTTTAGGCATACAGAAGTAGCCGCGGTATAGATATTTATTCTTTATTACAGACATAATACCCCAGACATTTGTTCCATCATTCTTGATGATTTCTACTTTTACATTATCAAATGTCGTGATAGGGCCATAAAATTGAAGTCGAGCTTCAATTTTGGCATTGTCATACACACCAACGGATTCGTCGCCATCAAAGAAGAGACGAAGATATTGATAGTCTTGATACTCAAAGCCAATTTTGTTTTTGTTTCCCTCTTTTGTGTTAATAGCTTGAAGATAGTTGTAACCAGACCAGTTTATAACTTTTCCTTCATTCCAAGCAATGCGCTTGACATTGCTGTTCATGATTTCAGCTTTTTCGTTATCAGTATAAGGAACGTCGGTTTCAGTTACAGTTACTTTCACCTTTGCAACAAGTCCAGCAGCATCAGTGATGTTAACCATCGTTTCGCCAGAGTGTACACCACGAATATAAATAGCTGTATCTCCTTGTACGCGAAGGAACTGTGCTACGTCTGTATTCTCGCTTTTAACTTGGTAGTCTCCATTTCCTTTCTTTACAACCACTTTCTGATCTCCTGCGTCATGACCAAGTATTTTAGATATACTTATCTCCTCCTTGTCAAGCAGAATCGACATGTACATAGATTTGATGGTGACACGTTTATAGTTTCCTGCGTCATCAGAAATAATGCAAGCAGTGATTCCTTTTTGAAGACTCTTAATTGTGATGGCATTGTTTTCGAGGCTTGCCACAGCAATGTCGGGAGATTCATTGATTACCTTATAATTTCCTCCACCTTTTAAGATTTTAGTGGTAGAAGTTTCGCCAACAGGAACAGATAAGGTATCGTTTTCTAATTGAATCTCTACTGGAGTAGCTGTTGGTTCTTCGGGAGTGATGTCTGACTTGTTGTTGCAGGCAGAAAAAACACCTGCTAGCAACAATCCTATTATTGATAGATAAAATAATCGTACTTTCATCTTATTTTCTTTTAAAGGTTTACCAATCTTTTCTATAAATACCCGTTTGGACAACATTTGCACCATAGAAGGCTTGTGAAATTCTGTTGAGAACTTCTAGAGGAGTACGTTTAGGATCTAAACCGAACACCATTGTGCCGCCATAGCCTTCGGACTTTATTCTATCATAAACGCTAGATGGAGATGCATAGTTACGCGCACATTCAACAGATCCTAAGAACATACCACTCTTGGGCATACCTGGATAGTTATTGCTTAAATCAGATGTGCCTCCGTAATCATGAATTCCACAATCTACAAACTCTCCAGGTTGCTTTCCCTCAACACTATATAAGTTTGTAGTTCCGCCATACACATAAACCTGAACAAGTTTGTTTGGCATTGCTTTTTTAGTTTCATAGCATAGGCGTGAAGCATTACCACCAGATACAAATCCAGGATAACTACCACCTGTGTTAGAATACTCATCATCGAAGAATACTCCATCAAGATTATAGGCTTCGACCTTTGCCTTTAATTCTTGTGCAAAATGTTTGCAACCTTCTACAGATAGATTGGTTATCGCAGCACGGTCGTGATTACCCAAGATACCTAAGATAACTTTCATACCTTTTTGCTGTAAAGGTTCAAGATACTTCTCTTTATATTGTAACACATGAGAGATGTTTTCATTGTTATAATTGTAAACCTCTTGTGTTTCCAAATTATAATTAATGTTTCCAGAGAAAAGAATTACTTGGTCGAAGAAATATTGACCAGTGCCTTGCAATGTGAAACAGAGATTATAAAGAGGATTAGAGTCGTTTATTTCCATGCAACTGATTACTTGCAAACCATTATGTTTGTGACAGTTTGGCATTTTTGTGATATCTTGTACGAAAAGTACAAATTCACCTTTTTCTTTTGAAATTTGGTTTTGTGCACTATTCAAACGTAATGGGATTGCATAGATACCATTCTTTTCCAAATTATTAGCAGTGTTGTATTTTACGCTTATAGGATTAGATTTTATATCCCCTGCTTCAACGACAGGAGTTCCTTCTATAGTAACTAAATCCTCTGGTAATGCTTGATAATTGGTCTTGTTTTTATCATTATAAGCTTTGAGAACTGTGGCATCATAAGAAAGAGAATATTCTTGCTTGGTTGTTGATGCTGTAGTTACATTTACATAGAAGTTAGTGGCTCCTTTAACATTGAAAAGAAGTGAATCGCGCATACTTGCTCCATACTTATCTGTGAGATAAGCTAATTGTTTTTCTGGAGTGCTATAATTTTCTTCATCTACTCCTTGCACGTTGATTGAATTCGAGCAAGCAGTTGTTAAGCCTGCAATTAGTATGATTCCAATTGCAACTTTTATTATGGTTAAAAACTTTTTGTTCATCTTTGTTGTAATCTAAAGTTATTTAGTTGCTGGTAATGAAACGGGTTTCCATGTTAAAGTCTTATTAGCTTTTAGGTCATTTCCATTTCCAGAATAGTCTTTTACTGTGAGTGTAGAACTATCATCAAATTTCCAATAAGCAACAAGACCAGGAGTTGTGGGATCTACACTATATATGCTTGAAGCTATTTCTTCTTGCGTACGAACAACATCCCAAACTCGAGCTTCTGAGATACAACCATTTAAGTCACGCTTATCGTCATAGGATTTTCCTACAAGGAAATTGCGGTCATAACCATTTCCCTCAAGAGTTATAGAACCGATACTACGTTCGTCCTCATACATTAATTTTCCATTAATGTAGATCTTTATTTCTCCACCATCTTCATTATAGGTTAGGGCAACGTGTTGCCATGTGTTTGTTTTCAATTGCAATTTGCTATCAGTAATGTTTGTGTTGGGCGTTGCAATTTGTAGTTGGTTAGGTGGTAAACCTGCATCACCAATACGCATAAGGAACTTACCTTCAATACCCATGATAGTGGAAATAAGCTTATCAAGCTCACGAGGATAGACTAGTGCTTCCATTGTTAGTTGCTTCATGTGGTCAATACGTCCTAGGGTTTTCCAAGGATATATTTCCAAATAGTTGTCTTGAATATCTGCAACAACATTAATTAAAGCACCTGCCTTGAATATATAGTAGTATTCTTTGGCAGACCCTAGGAGATCTATATCTTCGGTCTCTACTTCTACAGGGAATATATAAGTCTTAGAACGATCTAATGTTCCTAAATTAAAGAAAGAAATCTTAGCCTCATTACTCTTGACAGAACCTTTATTAATCATCAACTGCTTCTCAAGAATTTTATAACAGTTATTAGGAAGTAATTCTGCCGTTGTATAGTATCTCTTAGTATATGTGTAAAAAAGTGATGGCTTAAAAATAATTTGTGCATTTACTTCTTTCTCTGCGGGGCGTGCTGTAGCTATAGTGATAGTTTTGGATATAGTTCCAACATTTCCTTTAATTATTGTTTCAGAAGTCATTTCTTTAGCATTGATATATGCTTTGTTAGAAAAGTTTTCTTCATTATTGGATTGACAGGCGGCTGTTAACGTAAGTGCAACTAACCACAGAGGATAAAATTTAATTATATTCTTCATAATGTCTATTTTTTAACAATAGGGTTCATAATAGAAATGGCTCCCCTGATAATGGGATATACAAATCTTACCTGATAATAATCGTTGTTAATGTTATCAATTGCTAAGCCTGCAACTTGGTAGGCTTGATGTTCTTGAGCAATAAAGTTGGCTGTTCCAATAGCGGCATGTTTTTTACCCCAATATCCTGTTTTAAGGTCTGCAGGATCATTGCTATGCATTGCTACTAATGGGATGAGTTTATTGCTAGGGATACCTTCAACATTTGCTTTGATGAGTGTGTAGGCAACATCGCTAACACTTGTAGAGGTGAGGCAAGGAGTGATAATGTAGTTGGATAAGTTAAATATTTCTTTATCATCAACCTCTTGAGGCTTACCTGCTAGTACAAGAACCTTTTCAGTATGACGCTCTTTCCAGTCTTTCGCAATTCCTAAGAAGATTTTTTCATGTGCTCTTTGTGTTTGCTTTTCTTTTTCTGTCATATATATTTTGGTCTTGGCAAGAAAAGTCATCACTATACCATCATAATTAAACAGAGTACAAAGCATTAAACGTTTCTGTACTTTGTCTACCAAATACGTTTTGAAATCAGGTGAAAATGATTTCTCTGCATTATTGGGGTTGTCTTCGAAAGCTTTCTTCTCTGCTTCGTAAGCTTCTTTTATCGTAATAAAATTGATTTCATATAAAGTATAAATTCCTTTATGTTCTTTTATTTCTTTTATTTCTGACAATTCACGATTATTTAGTTTCTCAGGGTGGGTAAGCACTAAATAATCTAAGCTATCTGGTACAGCAATAATGCTCTGACCTTGTGAAGAGGGCATTTTTTTGCTATTATCAAACCAACCAAAACTGACTTTATGTTTACCTTCTTTATAAGTGCGCAATGCTGATAGATATTGTGCGTATAATTCAGGATTTTGTTCTTGTATACTTGGGGGAGTGATACTAACAGACTCTATATCTGTATCGCAACTTCCCAAGAAGCATATCATTACAAAACAACTGATTACATGTATAAAATGCTGAATGATATATTTCATAATTTTGTTATTATCTTGTTTATATTTCAATGATAGAATAAACTTCTTACTTCGCTAGCCATACATCGGTTGCCATTGTATTTGGACCACCAAGCAATTTTATAGCTTCATTATAGTTAGCAGAGTTGTTAAGGCGTTCTTCTTGAGGATAATAAAGACGACGTGCGCCTCGCTCACTATCTACAATGCCACCACTATTATTAACCGCAGCAGGCATTAACTTTGGAAAACCTGTGCGACGATATTCAGTCCAAGACTCCAAACCCAAAGGGAAGTTAGCTAACCATTTCTGTGTGATGATACGTTCTAGGTTTGTGTTCATAGATGCAGCATCGTCCCATGCTATGGTTATGGTTGAAGCTGTACCTGAAAATGAGTTCGAACCTGTAGGGTCTGTATACAATAATGGGGTACTGGTTCTGTCTGATAAGAAGTTCTCTACGCCCTTTACACCCCATTGTTCAAAGGATAAACGAATGCCTTGTTCGTAGAAATCTTTAGCAGATCCTCCCATAGACCAACCACGTAATGCACCTTCTGCACGAAGGAAAGCAACTTCAGCAGCATTCATCCAAAGAAGTTTAGAATCTGTTGTAACCTTATAGTTGGAATATAAATTAGAAATAGCTTGATCGGGAATATTAATACCTGAGCGAAGTCCATGGAATCCGTTGGTTGCATTTGTAAACTTTGATTGTGTGAACATGGCATCACGACGAGGATCGTTATAGCCATTCATGTAACTAAGGATATCTGCACTCACACGTGAGTCTCCCTGATTGTCTTTTACACCATTGTATTCGTGCATTACAACATAAAATGGATTTGTATTAGATACTGAAAGTTCAGCATTATCGCTATTGCTAGTTATTACACCTACCATTTGGCTTACTGCTTCTTCTGCCATTTGTTTTGCTTTTGCTGGTGCAGCTTTTGAAATATGTATAGCCAAGCGGAGCTTTAATGAGTTGGCAAACTTAATCCATTTCTCAACTTTTCCACCATATACATGGTCTGCCTCGGGCTTAAAGTCATTTGTTCTGTTTAAGGTAAGGGCAGTGATTGCACTATCAAGTTGTGCGAACATGCGGTTATAGACTTCTTCCTGTGAATCGTATGGAGCTGTAATTTTACCATCAGCACCCACTTTTGAATAAGGGATAGGACCATAAGCATCTGTTACTCGGTGAATACCTGCAACCTTTATAATCTGAGCTATAGAGCGAGGTACTGCTTCTTCAGTTATGTTATAGATCTCGTTGCTGTGAATAAAGAGCTTAGGGATAAAATCAGTAAAAAGGACACGGTCCCAGTTATTTGCAGTATTATACTGAGCAAAGTTCTTTCCAAGGAATCCTGGGTTGCTATCTGCTAGGTATCCGCCATAAGAACCACCACAGAGACATTCTGTGAATTGATTTGTATTTACATCGGTAGGTATAACCCAATTTTCAAGGTTAATGAGAGCTGCGCCTAAGCTATAAGCGTTGCGTTGCATCTCTTCTTTCGTTACAGCATAAGGATCTTGGTTAAAGTCTTCATAGCCGTTTGTGCAGCCTGTAGTAGATAATACATTCTTCTTAAAAGTATAACCTAAGCTAGCTTCTTGTAGGCGTATATTTGTTGCACTATATGTATAATATTGTGGGATACCATCACTTCCACCAATAGTTGTATACCAAGTTTCTGGATTAATATAATTTTGTCCATTATTGATCGAAATGAAACCATTATCTCGGGCTTTAGCTGTTGTTTCTGATACACCATAATAGTCAAGATTTGCTTGAGTTGCAGAATAAACAATACCACCAAATCGAGCAGCAACCATAAAGCCAAGGTTTAGTCCATTCCAAGAAAAATCATTACGCCAAGCCATATTGCTTTTGGGGAAAATAGATCCTAATTTAATGTCTTCTACATTGGTATTTTTAAAAACCTTACCATTTTTGTCTACATAGATTTTACGATTACTATCGCGTTGGAGGTCAGAAAGAGAATAAAGGTCGCCTAGGGTGCCACCTTTTTTCAAAATGAAATGTGCATCACCTATACCATTTTCATCAAGTTTATCTATCGTGATGAGTGTTTTTGTTTGAGGATGAACGTAAGCGGTAACGAGGTCATTAATCTTATTTCGATTTATGCTAAGTGTATAGTTAGATGACCATGAGAATTTACCCCATGTGTTGTTATAACTAGCAGCTAATTCTATACCATAGTTGCTTACATTACCTGTCTGAATATACATATTACTATAACCAGAAGAAGCTGAAATCTTTGGGTCAAAAGTCTGGTTGTAAGTCTTTGTTGTATAATAAGTCAAGTCAAGGTTGAAGTGCTTAAACAAACGAGTCTGAAGACCAAATTCCCAAGAATCTGTACGTTCTGGTTTTAGGTTGTACACAGGATAAGTCGTCTGATTGCTCCATTGTCTGTTCTTTTCGTTCCATACGTACTTGGGATTTGCATACCAACGAGGGAATGATAATCCAACAGATGCAAATGAACCGCGTACTTTTAGATAATCAATTTGTTTAGGTAGCGTAAAAGATTCAGAGATAATCCAAGAGCCACCAACAGATGGATAGAAGAAAGATGACTTGTTAGAATGAGGACCAGCTAGCATTGAGGGCCAGTCATTACGTCCTGTAAGAGTTAGATAGTATTGACTTCTCCAACCTAATTCTACGCTTGAGAATAGAGATTTAGTTTGATCGTGGAAACCTGATTGCTCAGGAACAAGTCGTGCACGATTAATCTGCATTACATTAAACACGTTTGGAATGAGATTCTCATCGATAGGACCTTTATTGCCAATCATATTTTGCTTCATATCTGAAAGCGATATACCAAGATTCGCAGTCAGTGATAGTTGGTCATTGAAGAAACGTTTATTTACATTGGCAAGTACATCTCCATAAGTCTGTTGGTAATTAGATTCCTGAACACCATAAAGACCATTGTTACTTCCTGTAAGCGTCATTGAAGTTGATGCATAGAACTTTTCTTGGTATGTATTTGTAGAATTATCTATTCGTATACGTGCTGAAAGATTCAACCAGTCGGTAAATTTATAAGATAATCCAGCATTGAGCATGTAACGATGTTTCTTATTCGTACGAGGAGTGCGGAAATTGATCCAGTATGGGTTCTGACCAACCAACTCACTTATGAGACCATTCCAATTTTGAAGGTAAATTTTACGAGTTGTGTCATAGTGTTCAAACATAGCCATATCCTGATAATCATTGCCACGAGGATAAAGATAAGCTGTAACCAAAGGATTGTTATAGACACCTTGGTTTATCATATTACGGTCATTTTGGATAATATAGCTTGCACCAAGATCAAGAGTCATGCGATCATTGAGCAAGTTTGTCGTGTTATGTACCGTGAAGTTATAGCGATTATATTTATTATTGGGAATGATTCCTGCAGAATTCAATGCACTAGCAGAGAGGAATGTTTGATTGTTTTTTGATCCTGTAGACAAAGTAAAGGCTTCTGTTGTTATTACACCAGTCTTGAGATAGTCTTTTTGTGGATTATATCCCATGTAGTTAGTTTCATTGAGTAACTTACCCCAACTATATGATTCTATACCATTATCTCGAAGGCCTGAGCCTGTTCCATATCTATTTTGGAACTTAGGAGTATGAAAAGCAGATGAGAATTCTGTGCTTTGCGAAACTGTTATCTGAGTACGTCCAATATCTCCTTTTTTTGTTGTAATGACAATAGCACCATTTGAGGCTTTTTCGCCATAAAGAGCTGCAGCTGCAGCACCTGTTAATACAGACATTGATTCGATATCTTCGGCATTTAAGTCGGCAATACCCTCTGATGTACCTCTAGACTCAAATCCACTTCCGCCACTACCTTCTGTATTCAACATAGGAATACCGTCGATAACATATAATACGTTGCTTGACTGCATAATAGAACGAGTACCACGCATCACAACTTTTGATGCTCCACCAGCACCTGATGAAGAAGCATTAATGTTTACACCAGCAACCTTACCATTTAAAGAGTTAATAAAGTTAGCATCTTTATTTACAGCAAGATCCTCGCCTGTAACTTTTTGTACATTATATGATAACGCTTTTTGTTCACGCTTAATACCAAGAGCTGTAACAACAACCTCATTCAACTCTTTAGAGTCTTCTTGAAGTGTTTGGTTAAGTTGATTACTATTTGCACGAACTTCTTTTGTTGTGAAACCAATATAAGAGAATTCGAGTATATCTCCGTAGCTAGCATTTATGCTATAGTTTCCATCTATATCGGTAATTACTGCATTATTTGTGCCTTTTACTTTTATGGTAACGCCAATCAACGGATTACCATTAGTATCTAATACTCGTCCTTTTATGGTCTGTTTTTGAGTTGATTTTTGGACATTCTTAGGTTCAGACTTTGTAATAACGATATGACGTCCAGAGGTTGAATACTCTAAGTCTGTGCCACTGAGTATGGCATCAAGCAAATTACTAAGTTTTACTGTTTTGGAATTCACTTTCACTTGCTTGGCAAGATCTAAGGTGTTTTGTCCATAATCTATGGACATGTTTGTTTGTTTCTCAATCGTACTGATAAGTTGATGAACAGGAATAGTAGTTTGTTCTAATTTTACTACTTGGTTTTGTCCCATCATACTGGCAGATACGGAAAGAAATAAAGCTGAAATAAAGGTTGCTTTTTTCACTTTTACCGCTTTAAATTTATTCATAGATGTTAGTTCTTAATTGTTTAGGGATATGAGTGAAGCTTATAAAGAACACTCATTTGTTAGGTTGAATAGTTATGGAAATATTAATTTGTTTATTGTCGAGCCTCCTTTCTACTCTTTAAGAGTGTTGTAGTTTTATTTTTATTTAGTAGTATTCTTAATATGGTTCTAATAATTTACAAGTGAAAGCTGTTATGATAGTAGAGACAAATTTACAGAATTATTTTTTATAATAGACAAGTTTTTTCATTTTTTTTGATTCAATGATGGTCAAATATAGACTAAAACCTATGAGAAAAAGAGAATTCTACTGACAGTCCACAACATCAATTGCCCGTTGATGTTGTAGCGTGCTTTTTCAGCAATTTCAGTGTTCACTTTCAAGCCTTGAATGCCAGTTGGGGTCTTCATAAAAGTCATTGTGCCCTTCTTTGTCTGTAGTTTCATAGTGTTATTGCTAAGCTCTAAGATTTTGAAACGTAAAGAGAAATTGTCGCCAATGATGAGATGAAGTCTGTCATTGCCTATAATAAAGTAATCAAGGATATTTTCTGTGTCGTTTCTCTTAAAACGATTGAGGTGTGTATTTGCTTCTTCTGCCTTTTCAGTCCACTGATATTCAATCATGCCAGAGCGGTAATTAGCATCGTATTCGTCCTTTTCCATAAAGTTTCCGATCACTATTTTCTGGATAGAACCTAAGTAATCATCGTATTCCATGCCGTCATTATTAAAGATGCATTCTCCTTCTAATTGCTCTTCGCTGAATGATTGTGCGCTAGTTTGCATTGTACAAGCTAATAATATCGCAATGCTAAATAAAAATTACTTCATCTTTTGGGTGAATTTTGAATTATAAATAATAAAATTTTGTTGTGTTGTAAAGTTAAGTATTAACTATAAATAATAAGTAAAATTATTGTTAATTTGAGGTAAAGAGCATAGATGTCTTTTATTTTAGTTCGATGATGATATAGCAATGGTTGTGTTATTAGAAGGTAAAGAGGATAGGTTTAGGGGTGAGAATAGTGTTTTTAATGATGAAAGGGTAAGAAAGAGAAAGGCGAAATGATGTGGAAGGGGGAGCGAAGGTGGTGTAGATAGAAGACAAGGAGGACTTGCACGTCCTTTAAATAGAGGAATATACTTCTTCAATAGGGGGGAGAGATGAAGATAAATAAGGGAGAAATGCAAGTTGTATAGGGTTGAGGTGCAAGGCGAGGTGCGTGCTTTTAGGTGACGAAGAGGCTTTGAAAAGAAGGAAATAAGTCTATTAGGGGCGAGTGATAACCTGCCAGTTGTCTGACTGCCAATACTCATGTGCATCGATATTGCTACTATCTTTCATCATTTTTCCGCTGTTTGTCACCTGCGCTTTGCCGTCTTTAAAAGGGCGAGCAAACTGATATTGGGGTGTAATGACAATGTTGCCAAGTGTA
>QWCZ01005048.1_pt1 | contig 11387 bp, 10 predicted proteins | sample 1972651 | NCBI WGS metagenome assembly QWCZ01 (sample SAMN09866695, study PRJNA288562) | Human oral metagenome isolate pre1_saliva, whole genome shotgun sequencing... | isolation source: mouth | host: Homo sapiens | place: USA: California
GAAACCTTTCATGGCGGATTAATCAAAAAAAGCGCAACACCTACGGCGTTGGTTCACGCAAACCATACGCTAACCCAGGGTAGCCTGCACTATCGTTTGGCAACCCTGGGCTATCAAAAACGCAACACCTACGGCGTTGAAACGTGCATTTTATATCATGATTCATATTATCACGCGCCAAAATATATGGCAGATTGCGCCGAAAAAGTACAACACTTACAGCGTTGTTCCCCATACACAATACCTCAACCCAGGGTAGTCTGCATTATCGTTTGGCAACCCTGGGTTATCAAAAGTACAACGCTTACAGCGTTGAGAAGGGTGTATTGATTTATTATTTGTGGCATGAATCATTGGAATATCATTGATAACGTATTATAATAGCTACATTAATATAACCCAATAAATTGTTTGTTAATTACCGATACTGTAGGTGTTATGCCAATATTACAATGAACACATCTATCACCACGAATGCTCTCACCACGCAACTCGGTACGAGTTGTTCTTTTGATAGCCCGGGGTTGGCGAGGAACGAGCCTACCCCGGGTAAACGTTCGCAAGGGGATTCAACGCCATAGGTGTTGAGCTTTTTCTATGGCTTAGAAAGCATAACACCTACGGCGTTGAAACGTTCAATCTGCAACATGAATTATGTTATCTTACGCTAAAATTTATGTCGGATTGCGCTTAGAAAGCGCAACACCTATGGCATTGAAACGTGCATTTTTTGATACGATTTATTTCATCTTACAACATGATTTAATGGCTTGTCACGCGGAAATAACCATTATCTACAACATTGATTCAAATAATTTGTGAAACAATATGTATTGTGGCATAATTCAACATTAAATATATCATGCCACAATTTGCGTCATTTCATCGTGTGAAATGAGTCAGATTATCGTGTAAAATGAGGCAGATTACCGAGTGAAATGCGGCATATTGTCGTATGATGATTTACTTCTTGCGCCCAAAATCGGCGGGAACCTCCCCCCACTTCTTGGTTTCCCATTTCATCACCCGCGTCATTACCTGATGCGTACGCAGCTACGCAGCCAGTTCTCGGCGCGTTCTACAATTTGAAAGAGGGCTTCGGTTTGCGAATTGCGGTCTAATTTCGTTTTACATTTCTTGTTCTTTACCCACAAAATGGCGTTATAACTGTCTGAATAGACAACACGATTGCGGTCACCTTGCTTGTCGATCAAGGCCAAAGCGTGGACAATAGCAAGGAATTCGCCAATGTTATTTGTGCCATACATGGGGCCGAAATGAAACACACGTGCTCCCGTTTGCAGGTCGACGGCCTGGTATTCCATAGGACCTGGGTTGCCCGAACAAGCTGCATCGACTGCCCAGGCATAAGCTTCTACGTCCTCAGCCAATGGTAAAACCGTATCGTTTCGCCAGTCTGGGACATCTGATAATTTGTGTTTCTTTGCCAAAGATATAACGATTTATGATGTAAAACGATTCAGAAGATAAAACAAGGTGCGTGTCTAAGCCCATCAATCCCCTCCATTTGGAGGGGTTGAAAAAGGGACTTACATACGTTCTGGGACTTCGATTCCGAGCAGTTCCATGCCATTTTTGATGACCTTTGCGACGTTCTTGGCCAACACAAGACGTGTAATCTTCTCGCCATTTGAGTCGGCATTGAGGATGCTATAATCGTGATAGAACTGATTAAAGTCTTTCGTTAGCTCGTAACAATAGTTGGCTATGCCGCTTGGACTATAGTCCTTACCTGCTTGTTCGACTGCAACACCAAAGTCGTTGAGCTTTTGAATGAGTTGGATTTCTTTCTCATTGAGAGGTGCATCCATGCTCAACGTCTCGGGAAGTGTGATATTTTCGGCCTCAGCCTTACGCAAAATAGAACGTATTCTCGCGTAGGTATATTGGATGAAAGGCCCTGTATTACCATTAAAATCAATGCTTTCTTCAGGGTTAAACAGCATATTTTTGCGTGCATCTACCTTCAAAATAAAGTATTTCAAGGCACCCAAGCCAACGATACGAGCCACGTTTTGTTTCTCTTCTTCGGTCATATCCTTAAACTTTCCGAGTTCATCGCTTGTTTTACGAGCGTCATCTATCATCGCCGCTACAAGGTCATCAGCGTCTACAACAGTGCCTTCGCGGCTCTTCATCTTACCATTTGGCAGTTCAACCATACCGTAAGAGAAGTGTACTAAGGCTTTACCCCACTTGAAACCAAGGCGATCTAACAAGATGGAAAGCACCTGGAAGTGATAGTTTTGCTCATTACCCACGACGTAAATCATCTTATCTATCGGGTAATCCTTAAAGCGCATATCGGCTGTTCCGATATCTTGTGTCATGTAAACCGATGTGCCATCGCTTCTAAGTAGCAACTTTTGATCAAGTCCTTCGTTTGTAAGGTCGGCCCAAACACTATTGTCTTCTTTGCGGAAGAATAGGCCTTTGGCGAGTCCTTCCTCAACCTTTTTCTTGCCTTCAAGGTAAGTTTCTGACTCATAATAAATCTTATCGAAGCCCACTCCAAGTGTTTTATAAGTCTCATCAAAGCCAGCATAGACCCAATTATTCATCTTTTCCCAGAGTGCTCTAACCTCTTTGTCGCCCTGTTCCCATTTTACCAACATGGCATGTGCCTCCTTAATGAGAGGCGCTTCGGCTTTAGCCTTCTCGGTAGCAGCCTCTTCTGACAAGCCCTCTTGCATGTATTGAGCTTTGAGTTGCTCGCATTCGGCTCTGTAATGTTTGTCAAAAGCCACATAGAAATCACCGATTAAGTGGTCACCTTTCTTGCCCGCTTGCTCGGGAGTAATGCCATTTCCCCACTTCAACCAAGCCAACATAGACTTACAAATGTGTATACCGCGGTCGTTAACGATATTGGTTTTGACTACTTTATAGCCGTTAGCTTGCATGATTTGAGCCAAAGACCAGCCCAAAAGATTATTGCGAACATGACCCAAATGCAATGGTTTGTTCGTGTTAGGTGAGCTATATTCAATCATCACTAATGGCGAATCATCGGTGCACTACATTTCTTCACCAAAGCTTCGCCAATTTCCTGCGCCGTTTGCTCGGGATTCTTCTTTGAAAGCTTTAAGAAGGGGAACACAACCAACGTGAGATTGCCTTCAAAGTTACTACGTGTCTTCTGCAGTTGCACCATTGTTGCCGGCACATCCTGGCCATAAAGTTCTTTCACTACAAGGAGAACAGAACTTGATATTGCGTTTTCTATATTCATACCGATATGTTGTTTCAAATTGATTTCTGTTGCAAAATTACAACAAAAAGGATGGATTACAAAATAAAAGGCATAAGAAAAGGTGCAAAGGAATGGCAAACATTGCGTGGATTACACTTTTCCTATGAGATGATTTGATTTGATCGAGGGGATAATTCAAGCCGACATCAAATTAAAAAAGCGTTTGCTTTGCCATTCATCTTTTTTCCATTAACTTTGCATTCATTGTTATTAATCATTCGAAATATGGAACAAAATCTCATCATTTATAATACATTGACACGTCATAAAGAGCTGTTCAAACCGCAACATGCACCTAATGTGGGCATGTATGTATGTGGACCGACTGTCTATGGTGACCCACATTTGGGGCACGCTCGACCCGCAATAACGTTTGATATCCTATTCCGCTATCTGCAACACATAGGATATAAGGTGAGATATGTACGCAATATAACCGACGTTGGGCATTTAGAGCACGATGCAGATGAAGGAGATGACAAGATAGAAAAAAAGGCAAGACTCGAACAACTGGAGCCAATGGAGATAGCACAACACTATACTAACCGCTATCATGCAGCCATGGAAGCGCTCAATGTGTTGCCACCTTCGATTGAACCACATGCTACTGGGCACATCATTGAACAGGAAGAACTCGTAAAAGAGATTCTAAACAACGGCTATGCCTATGAGAGTAACGGCAGCATTTACTTCGATGTAGTGAAATATAACAATGACCACAGGTATGGAATCCTATCGGGTCGCAACCTAACGGACTTGATAAATAACAGCCGAGAGCTTCAAGGCGTCAGCGAAAAGAAGCATCAGGTGGACTTTGCACTATGGAAGAAGGCGCAGCCTGAACACATTATGCGATGGCCAAGCCCTTGGAGTGTTGGCTTTCCTGGCTGGCATTGCGAGTGCACGGCTATGGGAAGGAAGTATTTGGGCAGTCATTTCGACATCCATGGTGGCGGTATGGACCTCATCTTTCCACATCATGAATGCGAAATAGCACAAGCAGTTGCAAGCCAAGGAGACCAAATGGTACACTATTGGATGCATAATAACATGATCACGATCAATGGTCAAAAGATGGGAAAGAGCTTGGGAAACTTCATTACTTTGGAACAATTCTTTACCGGGAATCATGCAAGTTTGACCCAAGCTTATAGCCCAATGACGATTCGTTTCTTTATTCTTTCGGCACATTATCGTGGTACTGTCGACTTCTCTAATGAGGCTTTGGAAGCTGCGCAGAAAGGATATGAGAGACTGATGAATGCCTTTGATGACCTCGAACGCGTTCCTGTGAGCGATCATTGCGATGCAGAGACCCAGCAGTTTGTTAAGAATTTCTGCCAACGTTGCTATGATGCAATGAATGACGACTTGCAAACGCCACTCGTAATCAGCTATCTTTTCGAAGCATGTCACCTCATAAATACTCTTCTTGACCATAAAACTACGATTGATTCTGATAGTCTTCATGAGCTAAGTGAAGCGATGAAACTCTTTGCTTTCAACCTTTTGGGCTTGAAAAATGAAAAGGGTGATAACAACGAAGCACGCGAAGAAGCCTATGGAAAGGTGGTAGACATGGTGTTAGATCTACGTGCTAAGGCAAAGGCGGATAAGGATTGGGCGACCAGTGACAAGATACGCGATGCACTTTCTGAGGCTGGTTTTGAAGTAAAAGATACGAAAGATGGAGTCACTTGGAAACTAAACCGATGATGATTGCATTGAACTAACAATAGGAAACTGCGCTATACTCACACGAATATAGCGCAGTTTTCTTTGCTTTATAAATGATATGGTTCTCAAACTCCACTAAAACGAAAAAACAAACTGACTGAAATCACACCGCAATCTGCCTCATTTTACTCGATGATTTGATTCACTTCACTCGGTAATTTGACGCACTTCATTTTGCTATCCCATTCATTCTTCAAAACTTTAACACTTGGGGCGCGTGACTATATCGTGCAATTTCTTCTTCAGTCATATATTTCTTAAGTGTTGGATAATGGTATTTGAGATAGCTTTCTAAGTTTGATGGCACATTAACTTGCAATGGACCAAAGGGGCGTTTGACTAAATTTTCAAGGTCGACTACGGGAATATGGTCGGCCGAAATCATCACATTATTATAATAGGTGACGTGTTTCTTATTATAATAAGTCAGGATTTTGTGAAGCAAAGCATAGATAAGGCGCTTTGGAATGAAGGTAGCAACAAGACGGGTCACTAAACAATTCAAGAAAGTTTGACGCTGGGGATGCTCTATTTCGCAATGACCGAAGTAGCGCCAAAGCCATACTTCTTTCGCCTGGAAGCACACATCAATGAGATTTGCGAGTTTTCTTTGCCGACGTTCTGTCTTCGGAGAGTCTGGAATATGGTCGAAAGGAATCACATCAATGAATATACCTTGGTGCATAGGGATGTTCTTTACCGTTTCTTCTACATACAAAGTATTGTTTTTTCTGACCTTAGCGAAGTAATAAGGGGTATGTGGTTCTGTTGCGAAACATTGCAAAAAATACGACGAGTTCAATAGTTTTGGTGCCTCTTTAATAAAGCGTTCATAGTCATCTCGCTTCATTCCAATGTCAATATCATCGTCGAAAGGTACTATTTCGCCCCAAAAGTGAACGCCGATTGCCGATCCTCCAATCATAAAGAAAGGGGTATCAAGCAGTCGACACACACGATCGATTTCGACAAGGATTTCATATAGCACGCCATGTAACTGTTTTAATTCGGCAGGCTGATAGCTTTTATTCTCCATTCTCTTTGTTGTTGATAGCTCATGATGGGGCATGTGTTTTGCAAAAACATTGTTATATTGGCATGACAAAGCTGTCATTAGCTTGTCATTCCACAGCACATCCTTCATGAGATGACGCAAAGATAGTGAAAAAACCATATATCTGAGTGGTTAAACAAACTTAATTATAATTTTTGTTTATATGCTTTCATCTTGGCATAATAGTTGTATTATAACAGAAAACGAGGCAAACTGACAGCTAAACCACGCAAACCCTCATAATTAGGTATTGCAGTTTTGAATATTTTTTGTTATCTTTGCCACACGAAAACATAGAGAACTCTATAACAAAAAGAACTATGAAGATTGAAAAAATCCATGGTACCATCTGGTGCATCAACGGGTGAGAATGAAGCCCTCGAACTGCGTGATGGCGACAAGCAACGCTATGGTGGTAAGGGTGTACTTAAGGCTGTAGAGAACGTCAATAACGTTATTGCTCCTGCCCTAAAAGGCGAGGATGTACGCAACCAACGCGCTCTCGATTACAAGATGTTAGCACTTGATGGTACGCCAACTAAGAGCAAACTTGGTGCTAATGCCATTCTTGGTGTGAGCTTAGCTGTGGCACAAACCGCTGCAAAAGCACTCAATTTACCATTGTATCGCTATATTGGTGGCGCCAACACTTACGTGCTTCCAGTTCCTATGATGAATATAATTAACGGTGGAGCTCATAGTGATGCACCAATCGCTTTCCAAGAGTTTATGATCCGTCCAGTAGGTGCTTCTTCAGAGAAAGAGGCTATTCGAATGGGTGCAGAGGTATTCCACGCATTGGCAAAGAACTTGAAGAAGCGTGGTCTTTCTACTGCAGTAGGTGATGAAGGCGGTTTCGCTCCTAAGTTTGATGGCATCGAAGACGCTCTCGATTCAATCATTCAGGCTATCAAGGACGCTGGTTACGAGCCAGGAAAAGACGTTAAGATTGCTATGGACTGCGCTGCTTCAGAGTTTGCAGTACAGGAGAATGGCCAGTGGTTCTATGACTATCGTCAGCTGAAGAACGGCATGCCAAAGGATCCTAACGGTAAGAAGTTCACAGCAGATGAGCAGATTGCTTACCTCGAACAACTCATTACAAAGTATCCTATCGATTCAATTGAGGACGGACTCGATGAGAATGACTGGGAGAACTGGGTGAAACTGACCGCTAAGATTGGTGATCGTTGCCAGTTGGTTGGCGATGATTTGTTTGTAACTAACGTTAAATTCCTCGAGAAAGGTATTAAGATGGGAGCCGGAAATGCTATCCTTATCAAGGTTAACCAGATTGGTTCTCTCACTGAAACCCTTGAAGCTATTGAGATGGCACACCGCCATGGCTACACAACGGTTACTTCTCACCGCTCTGGAGAGACTGAGGATACAACTATTGCAGACATTGCTGTCGCTACAAACTCAGGCCAAATCAAGACTGGTTCAATGAGCCGCACTGACCGTATGGCTAAGTACAACCAGCTCATCCGCATCGAAGAAGAACTTGGTTGCGTAGCAAAATATGGCTATACTAAGCTTCGCTAAATCGTAAATCAACTTTCATAACACCACGTTATGATTGATGATGTGGCTTCATATACACTTTTTGAAAGTGTTGTGAACTATGGATGGACTGCCAAACAGCCATTCGACACCTGCCAAAGCGCAGAGAGTTGTCAATCATAACCACGCGTTTTGAATATTGATTTCTAAATTCATATGGGGTAACCGACATTGTTCGGTTACCTTTTTTTATGCCAATAATCTCATGCCTACCCATAGTTTACGCTTCAAGCCGAATCATTTAAGTCAAACTTCCACCTTATTATATTATATAGAGTGAAGCCTTCAAGTTTGCAACATACCATAAAATGAAAGCTGAAAAGCGCGTTTTCCATGATTCATAAAACTCAAAAAGGAAGTTCATTTGGGTCATAATACATTCGTATATGCCACAAACAAACTTCCTTTTCCTATGGTTTTATCGACTCAATCAGCCGATTTGTGCTTCAAACGACTTATCCTTCAACAATAGAACACTATCGTTTCAGCAACACATTCGATTCTTTTCCTTATCTGATGAAAAGCAATTCACGATATTTTGGCAATGTCCAAAGCTCATCACTCACCACAAGTTCAAGCTTATCTACCTGATAACGAATGGCTGCCATCTTAGGAACGATGTTGTCATGATAGGCAATTGCCTTCTCGCGGGCATCCTCAATACGGTTCGCAACCTTACGAGCGTTGACGAGTTCTTCAACTCCTGACTCAATGAGTTGCGTGCGTTCTGCAATCTCCTTGATAATTTTTATGTTGCGTTCAGTTAGGAGTTTGCCCTCCTCTCGACCGAAAATATCAATCATACTCTGCACATTCTTGGCCAATTGACTTTGATAATGTGTAGCAATTGGAACGATATGATTCATCACAAGGTCGCCAATGACGCGCGCTTCTATCTGTATCTTCTTCGTGTAAGTCTCCCATTTAACTTCATTTCGAGCCTTAAGTTCATCGTGACTCATGACATTTGTCAACTCAAACATAGCCACACTGTCCTCATCTAAATAACGATCGAAGCACACAGGGCACGAAGATTCGCAGTCAAGTCCGCGCTTCTTAGCCTCCTCTTTCCATTCATCACTATATCCATTGCCGTCAAAACGAATGGGTTTACAAGTCTTGATATCCTCACGAATGACGTCAATGATAGCACTGGTCTTATCTTCTCCCCCAGCAATGAGCGCGTCAACACGTTGCTTAAAGTTAGTCAAGGCCTCGGCAACTGCAGCATTCAATACAATCATTGCACTCGCACAATTGGCTTCACTGCCTACCGCGCGGAACTCAAATCTATTTCCTGTGAAGGCAAAGGGCGACGTTCTGTTGCGGTCAGTGTTATCAATGAGCAGCTCAGGTATCTCTGGTATGCCAAGCTTCATGCCCTTCTTACCCGACACAGTGAATAAATCCTTCTTGTCAGCAAGTTCAATATGGTCGAGCAAATCAGTGAGTTGCTTTCCTAAAAACGATGAGATGATGGCAGGAGGAGCCTCGTTTGCACCCAGTCGATGGTCGTTAGTTGCACTCATAACACTGGCTTTCAACAACCCGTTATGACGATAAACTGCCATCAAAGTCTCTACAATGAAGACAACAAAACGAAGGTTATCTTCAGCCGTTTTCCCCGAACGATGCAATAGTATGCCTGTATCGGTCGTGAGACTCCAGTTGTTATGCTTTCCACTTCCATTGATTCCATCGAATGGTTTCTCGTGTAACAACACTCTAAACCCATGTTTGTTTGCCACCTTCTTCATTAGGCTCATCAACACCATATTATGGTCAACAGCAAGGTTACATTCCTCAAATATCGGCGCCAACTCAAACTGACCAGGGGCCACTTCGTTATGCCTTGTCTTGCAGGGGATACCAAGTTCAAGTGCTTGTATCTCCAAATCTTTCATAAAAGCCTGTACTCTCTCGGGGATAGTACCAAAGTAATGGTCGTCCATCTGTTGGTTTTTAGCCGAATCATGGCCCATCAACGTGCGACCGGTAAGCATTAAGTCGGGGCGAGTTGAATAGATATCAGCGTCTACAAGGAAATATTCCTGCTCCCAACCCAAGTTGGCTCTCACCTTCTTTACATCCTTATTGAAGTAGTGACACACCTTAGTGGCAGCCACATTCACGGCATGAAGTGAGCGCAACAAAGGCGCTTTATAATCTAAAGCCTCACCCGTGTAAGAGATAAATATAGTCGGTATGCACAAGGTATCATCGATAATGAACACTGGAGAGGTAGGATCCCAGGCGCTATATCCACGTGCTTCAAACGTGTTTCGAATGCCTCCGTTAGGAAAAGAAGAAGCATCAGGCTCTTGCTGTGCCAGTAATTTCCCCGAGAACTCTTCTATCAAACCACCCTTTCCGTCGTGTTCTACAAAGGCATCATGCTTTTCTGCCGTCCCTTCTGTTAGCGGTTGGAACCAGTGAGTGTAGTGAGTGACACCGTTTTCCATTGCCCATTGCTTCATGGCATGAGCCACATCGTCGGCAATAGAGCGGTCAAGTTGCGCGCCATTGTCAATGACATCTGTCAACTTCTCATACACATCAAGTGGCAGATACTTATACATCTTCTGACGATTGAACACCTTTTTAGCGAAGTATTCACTTGGACGCTCTTGTGGAACAGCAACATCTAACGGACGTTTCCTAAACGCTTCTGCTACAGCCTCAAATCTTAAGTTTACCATTTTCCTGTTCTTTATGATGAATGTTATATCTTCTTTCTATACAACTCTTGTTGCAAATATACGCTTTTCTCGTCAACTTTGTTCTCGATGGATAAGTAATTTCTTTTCCAAATCACGCTTTTCCATATTCGTTTCAAAGGCTATCGGTCTAAAAAGCCTCCTCTTTCATGAAACACTATCCTCCGAAACTTGTCACAAATCCTATGAATGTATGAAACAAAAAAAGACTCCCACGCACGCCGTGAGAGTCCTTTCTATACCTTATTCTTACCAAAACTTATTCTGCTTCTCGTCGTATTTGAAACCAACCGCAGCCAGTTTATCTTCCAAATCCTTACGATTCACGTTCATATCATCACATAGTTCATCAAGCGAACCATAGTTATCGCGCAGCAACATATTAACTGCACTATAAAGAATCATTGGGTCATTGGGTAATCTATCCATATTACTTGCTTTTTACCAACATTTATTTTCAACTGCAAAAGTAATACAAATAATTTATAATCAACAAGAGAAATGCTACGAATCTTCACCATCTTAAGGGATAAAATGATATCGTTTGCAATGCAATTGATAATCAACATTGTAGGCATTGAACTAAAACGGAATTATAAACTGCGTCATTTTACGCGCTAAAATGCGTCAAATGGTCGTGTGTTTTGCCGTATTTTACACGATGAAATAACGCAAACCATTATATGTTTAATGAGCAACAACATCACCCACACAATTATTTCATCTCGCAACTCGATACGAGTTGTGTTTTTGATAGCCCGGGGTTGGCGAGGAACGAGCCTACCCCGGGTGAGCATCCGCAAGGAGATTCAACGCCATCGGTGTTGAGCTTTTCTGTGAAGGCATGGTTAAAACGAGAAAATTCATGGCGGATTGCGCTTAGAAAGCGCAACACCTACGGCGTTGAAATATGTATTTCGTAACACTATTTTTGTTGTTTTGCGTAGTAAAAACAATAAATCATCGCATGTAATGCCATAAACCATTTTACGCTTTATTATCAACAACATCGCCTCCCCAAACTAACTCCAAAACAACTCCC
>QWCZ01001219.1_pt1 | contig 11384 bp, 7 predicted proteins | sample 1972651 | NCBI WGS metagenome assembly QWCZ01 (sample SAMN09866695, study PRJNA288562) | Human oral metagenome isolate pre1_saliva, whole genome shotgun sequencing... | isolation source: mouth | host: Homo sapiens | place: USA: California
CGTTTTCAAAGCCATGATATTCTTTTGCATATTTCGTTCCCTTGTGTTCCTTTTACCTGTATATATCCAGAAACCCTCCTGTATTAGTTCTTCGGGACGTTTATTCAAATCAACTCCGAAGATCTGATATACCCTTTTATAGGCTTCCTGGGAAGGAAGAGGCTTGAACCCCCTACTTATAAGTTCCTGACAAATCAGACGAACAGCCAGGTCAGTACATTTCACCTGCATATCATTGGGCTGCACTATTATGCCTTCTGGCTCTTCTATTTCATAATAATCTCTTATCAATTGCTCTTCCATTGGCGAAAGTTTAAGTGTCGATTGGACTTGTTCTTTTCTTGTCTCAACCTTTTGACTCTTCCTTGGATATTTCTGACTTGTATTCTTACAGCTAATTATCAATAATAGTAATATTATTATTAAAAATTTCTTCTCCATACTTTATATGATTAAATAAGCCTTAATTCGGCAACCAAGTATTATAAGTTTTTGAAGAGCTATGCGTCCTCCAGTGTTTGCTATCCGTAGAATCCAAACTAACTTTATGGTGCTAAACGATAATAGAACAGTTCTACGAAGCATGACAAAGATAGTAATAAAATATTAGAACATTACTCCTTATGATGGTCTTTTTTGTATGATAGGCGCGTCATAACCATTGGATTGAGCAGACAATGGGACATAGAACTGATACATTCTCCCCCATTTACCACGAGTAAACATTAAAGATTCGGACAGTAAATATAACATGTAAATGCGAACTTAGACTAAACACTACGCTATAATTCAACATCCATCTATGTCATAACAAGTCATTAGAAGATTTTATATCAACAACACAATGCTAATATAAAAAGATTTTCTAAATTTGCACATGCTTGCTGAACCCAACCAATAGACATTCCTGTGATGTTAACAAAACGAGCTTAAGCTTACATGCTCATCATTTAACTTGGGCATGATGAGGAGAATTAAAAAAGAAAACGTCGCATCCTTTATCCCTTTATCGCCTACCGCTCAAAAAGATAGAATATGAAACAAATAGTATTGATAGCGATATTAATAGTTTACACTGTCACATTCTCACAGTGTAAATCAGAGCCTGCAAAACCTGTTTCTCTGATGTCTAACAAAAAGGTCAGTGAGAATAGCGAACAAGAGGGAATAACAAAGGATTCTTTAAGATATTGGGGTATTGACAAAAGGGAACTTTTAAAGCACCTAAAGCTTCAAGAACTTGCTTGGTATGGTGGTGACTTTCGAGATGATCAATCCAAGCCGAGATATGAGCCGACACGGGAAGATTTCCTCTTGACAATACCATTGGTAGAGCATTATTTATATACGCATGGATGTAAGAAACCTTCAAAAGCGTTATTCACAAAAAGGATAAAGGAGGTTTTTGGAAAGAGTCTAAAGGCTGGAGTGTTGCTTACAAGCCTTAAAGATGATATTAGTTATGACTTTGCTAATCCATTCTATGCCGTGAGTGAGAAGGGCTTTATTACTTACAATTGGCCACTCCGTGATTTAATTACTATCAAAAACAATAATGTTAGCCTAAAGAATGGGGTCCTACGACAAATCCTATTACTAAACAAGTTCTTGATTTATAATGATACAGACGCTTTGAAACAATTAGAGCGGTATCAATATCAAGGGGAGATAGACGATATTGGTGATTACTACAACAACTCCCGAATGTTAGAGGATTTATTAAAAGAATATTCTTATTTTGGTAGTCCTGGATTAAATCAATGGTTCTTTAATACGGAAAGAAAGAATCCTTTTGCTTTCCTTTGCTATATATTTGACAAAGGGAAAGGGAACAACCTAATCGTTCACCCAGAACTGATAGAGACTATTGAGAGGAATACAACAGGCAAGAACAGTTCTTTCTACAATGATAAGTTCCTAATATATGTGTATCAAGTGTTACAAGATGAAGATGGAATGAACGCCGCACAATTTAATATAGACCAAAAAGCACGAATATTCTGTTATCTGGCAAACTCAGAATATAAGATGCGCAACAAATATGCTGATTATATTCCATCAGCCAATTGGGGCCGAACATCTATGACGTATGTAATAATGACCAACTGTAAGAAAGTCTACCAGTATGCACGTGCACACATGTTCTTTGGTATTAGCAGTCCTAAAATGATGGATGAAATAGAACGGGAAGGATTAGACCTAAACCCTCCTATAGACAACAAGTAGAACAACAATGATGCATAATTCATCTTATCACATGGAAGTCAACACAAGGATATAAGACAGAACAGATGAACAAAATCATTACAGAAGCATTGAAATCAAACAAGATTAGCTATATTCGCACACGTTACCAGTATCTGTTGAAAAGGTTTCCATTTGATTGAGCACAACCCCATTCGATATTGTTTTTATACTTTTGCAGTAGGTTATTCAAAGAAAAAGAGAGATGAGAAGAGTATTAGAATTAGCTCTTTTATTAGTACTGACAACTATGCTTGTTCATTGTACTGAAAAGACAAAGCGCATGAACATTGTTACTATGCAGGCACACAAGGCGACACATGCTCATTATGACAGCATAATCAGTATGGAAAAGTTAAAAGAAATGGGCATTGACAAAGGTACCTTGCTAAAACATATAGCATTACAAGAGAATGCATGGAATGGAGGTGACTTCCGTGATGACCAGTCCACGCCCCAATATATGCCTACTGAGACAGACTTCCAACTGACCATTCCTTTGGTAGAATACTATCTTACTACTCATAGCTACAACCGACCTTCTTCAAAGCTATTCCAAGAAAGGGTCAAATATGTCTTTGGGACTCGATTGAAAATGGATAAGACAAAAGGCTATGAGGGAATTGGAAGCGATGGTGACTTCAGCTTTGCCCTACCCTATTATGCGATTTATAACGACCGATTCATTACTTACAACTGGTTACTTCGTGACCTTTTATCCATAGAGGGAGATAAGATAAAACTAAAATCACAGGTCTTTCAACAGATAAAAGCACTAAACGACTTCATCTTCTATGACGATATGAAGGCTTTCAAACTATTAGAAAACTTACAGGCGCAAGGGGATGATGACGGCCTTGGAATGCCTTATAATGGAGTAGACATCTTAGATGACTTATTTTCTTCATACCGTTATTATCAAAGTCCAAAACTTAACCAATGGTATTTTCTTAGGCATGAAGATGAGCCATTTGACTTTGTAAATAGGATCTTTGATAAAGCTCCCAACAACAATATAATAGCACATACATTATTGATAGAGACCATTGAGAATAATACTACAGGCAAAAAGCATGACTATTATGATGACCATTTTGCCAATTACATATATGATCTTATGCGAGATGAGAATGATATGAATAGTAAACACTTTACTCTTCAACAGAAGGCACAAATCTTTTGTTATTTCGCAAACTCAGAACATAAGATGCGTGAGAAGTATCGACAGTATATCACATCAAACCTATGGGACCCCATGCCATGGACTTGTCTGATAATGCTCCGCTGTAAAGAGGTTTATCAATATGCACGTACACATAAATACTTTGGTATCAGTAGTCCTAAAATAATGGAAGAGATGAAACAAGAAGGTTTTTCAGAAGAATCAGACGGACCTGATCCAGAGTAAATAACGAGGAGCTTTTCTGAATTATGTTCTACACCTTAGCAATAAATCAAATTCTTTTATAGCATATAGACAGCTACTAAGAATCTGCAAATATCTACCTGATTACTCGAGTGTTTTCCAAATACTCCTTATCGCCTTAAGGTTTGTTACGCAGCAAACTTTTAGTTTACTCTGTAAAAAAATGAAATAATCTACTTCACTTATCAGTATCTTCATGGCGGTATCACGGCGTTTTTGCCACAAGTTAGCAGAACTAACAAGAACGTAAAAAATCATTACATCGTATTAAGCTAAGCACCCACTAAACACGAATATATCGTCCCCATAGTATAACTTATAACATGCAATAAATCAATATGTTATACACAACAATATTGAAGACGCCTTTCTTTCCCCAAGAAGGGCGTCTTCAATAGGCAAGAAGGGCATGTACTTGAACGCAGAAGGGCCTCTTCTTCCACCAAACTCAGCCTTTCTTCGAATGTAAAGGGGAGTAGATTAAGAAATATCCTTACAATCCCTATCTGCACATTTGACGTTCCTCCGCCTTCTATCGACAGTCTTACAAAGGTAATCTCACATTCTATTCCTCTCTCTATTCCGATGGGTTGCGATGGTGAGGACCGCCTTCTACGCTAAAAAGTCTTAAAGAATATACGATAACGACCGTTATTTCTGTAGGAATGAATACCTTTGACAGTGCCTGCATACATTTAGTAGCACCTAAGTAGCGGAGCTTTCAAAACCATAAAACAATGAATGACTTTATCAGATCAAGGATTCCTTCGATAGCCTCTAACCTTGGAACGGTGTTTGCACTTACCGTAGCAACACCACTGGTTGTCAGTCTTATTGCAAAGTTTACCCTCGGTGGCAATAAAGCTGCTACACCCTATGCAGATACATACATTCAGAATTCGGATACAATAGTGGTCCCTATACCCTTTGTCACAGCGATAACACCAATACACAAAACATTCACTTCACGTGCTTGGTTTGCAGGAACGGCACACACCGAGGTCTCTACTTATTCACAGATATGCTTCTACTCTCCTAAATACAAGAGGTATCTGGCTGTTATTTCATTTATTGGAGGATATAACGTAATACAAAGTGAGACGGATAAGAATGTCTGGTATGACGTAGAGAAAGAAAGATTAAGTATAATTTACGACTCCAAAACGATTTCTGCATACGTCAATCGAACACAGTGGCATGACCCTTCTTATGGAACAAAAGACAACCCTTTGCCTATTTTCTTTATAAAGAGCTTAACCGGTTTAGAGTCTTGTGCCAGTGAAACAGACCTACTTACGATTAAACCTTCGGTCAATAAGCGTTTTGTAGAGCTCTACCTTGCCCACGGACTGAAGCCTAAGGAGTTTGAGAGGCTTTATGGCAAGGACATGGAGCGGCTGGGTTTGAATGAGTAAAGAAGTTGATATGGAGCTTGAGAAGAGTTCCTAAGTTGGATAGATACGATAGAATAAATATCATTTGAACCATTTGAGAAATTGACAGTTGCGTTTAAGCGATAGCTTTTCAGCATCATGTCTTTCTTTGAAAAAGACCATGTTACCCATGGATGAGCTTAGAATACTAACGTTGTAAGGCACAATTAGCAGAAAGAGGGCTCATAGGCTATATGAATGTAAACAACTTCATGGATAGAGTGGAACCATTTTAATGAAGGTAAATACTCTCATCAGAGTCATTAAGACCGCACTTGACTTTTGAGTCTACAGCCCTTCAAAACTTAAAGAAAGACGGACTCTGAAGACATGAGGACCATTTGGAACATCAATTATAAGGTAAGAAAAAGTCTCTATCGTTCCTATTGTTCATTAGTGGCTAAGATGTTAGGAAACCAAATAAAGTATAAGAAAAAGGGGTATTGAAACTAATAACTGATTGAAACAACAAGCCATAAGCCCATCTAACAGTCCTTAGAAATTACAATTTTTAGGTATTGTGTCATCGAGACAAAAAGGTTATCTTTGCCACGGATTAGATTATGTTTTAGAAAAGATAGTCTAAATAGTATTTTAAAAGGATAACCCAAATCCAGTTCATGATAAAAAATTTCAAGCGAGGCATTGCTTTATTAGCAATCACCTTTACTGTTAGTTTGAATGCGCAGACTATGTACAAGGCGCGTGTTATTAATAAAGACACAGGAGAACCAATTATTGGTGCTGTCGTAAGAGGCCAGAAAGGCATAGAAGCCGTCACAGATGAAGATGGTTTCTTCTCTCTTAATACAAACGACGACCAGACCCTCCACATCAGTTATATAGGTTTTAAGGAACAAGACATTAAGGCACAAACCTTAAAAGGTCAGCCAACCATCGGTCTTATTCCTGGTATAGACCTTCAGGAGGTACAGGTCACTGCCAGTATTTCCAGTGCTCGCAGTCAGAAAGCACTGGGAAGTAAGGTAGACCATATAGACATGTCTAACCTTAGCAAGAACGCCCATACCAACTCTCTCAGCGACATGCTTGACGGTAAGGTGGGTGGCGTCCAAATGTATCAGAGCAATGGTAAGGTGGGAATGCCTATCCGTTTCAATATGCGTAGTGGTGCAACAATGAGCATGGAGCGTGACCCTATTATCTATGTAGATGGTGTCAAATACAACAGTTCGCACATCTCAGACATCAATAGCTCGCAAGATGCGCTCAGTGCACTCAACGACTTAACCATTGACGACATAGCCTCTATCGACGTTATCAAAGGTCCTTCTGCTGCTGCCAGCTATGGTGCAGAGGCCGCTAACGGTGTTATTGTCATCACAACGAAACGTGGCAAGACGTCTAATGCAGAGAACAGAAAGGCCGATATACAGGTGAAGATGTCGTTAGGCGCGGCCACCCTTGCAAAGAAATACGACCAGTTTGTTAATAACGACCCCATCAACAATTTCTTTCAGACTGGTTGGCAGAAGTCGATTTACACGTCAGTGTCAAAGGCCTTCAAGGGTAATCAGAACCTTTTCTTCTCATACAATATGAACGACGTAGCGGGTATTGTACCAGGCAACAAAGACAAGCGTCATAGTGCAAAGAGGGCTTATGACCTTCGTTCTGGTCGCTTCTCTCTTGGTGCTACAGCCTCTTACATACATGGAAACATCAGTCTGCCGCAGACAGCAATGGGCCGATACGATGCCATTTGGAATCTTATGATTAATCAAACTCCTTGGCCATACGTGGATGAAAGCACGTGGAGAGCACAGAGCTGGACCTACGGGAACGACCGTTTCATCGGTAACCTACGTCTGAGTTATATGTTACCAGCCGACGTAAAGATTGAGACTATCATCGGAGCAGACATCAACCATACAGAAGGTATCTATCGTCTGCCATTCGGCTATAAGTTAGGTAATAACGCAGAGGGAGCAAAGAATATTAGCAACCGACGAAACTCTAACTTTAACTGGGACATAAAAGCCACTCGTAAATTCCACCTTGCAGACAGATGGGACCTCACGGCTACGCTTCTCTCACAGATTGCACGTCAGTATGAAACACTGAACAGTATATCGGCTTCACGCTTTAGAAGTGATATTGATAACCTATCAGCTGCTACCGAACGGACGGTGACAGAATCGACCTTTGAGCAACGAACATGGGGTCTTTACGGCGAGGCCTTCTTGAATTATGACAACCGACTGTTTATTAATGCAGGCCTAAGACGTGACGCATCCAACCTCATTGGTAGGAATGTGGCAAGTATCTTCTATCCTTCTTTAAGTGCGTCATACAACCTCAAGAACCAAAAGTTCCGCATTGCCTACGGTGAGAGTGGTCGACTCCCCTATCCTACAGATGCCCGCACATCCTACGTGATGAGTGGAACCAGCGCCTACGGTCCTATTGTCAAGCCACAATACAAAGGAAACCCAGACATTAAACCAGAGCGCATGAGGGAGATTGAACTGGGAACAGACTGGACTATTCGTAACAACCATACGCTAAGTCTGACACTCTATGCGCAGTACACATCGGATGCCATTATCTATGATGAACTCCTTTCGAGTGATGGATGGATTGGAAGTATCCCTCGCAACGTTGGACGTGTAAAGGGTCATGGACTTGAGCTAAGCTACAATGGAAATCTATGGAGGCAAGCCAATCGTCATTCTCTTGATGTATATGCAAACCTTAACTATCAGATGAATAAGGTGACTGACACTGGTGGAAGGGATATCGACAACTATCCTAATGTCGTGAAAGAAGGTCAACCGGTTTATGCATTCTATTATCATACAGTAGAGAAGCCAGCCTTCAATGCTGATGGTACATATAATGCAAATATAGGAGCAATAGAAAGCAAGGATTATCAGTATCTTGGTAAACCCTTCCCATCGGTCAATGGCTCGTTTGGTTTCGATTTGAAGCTATTTAAGAACATCACTTTCGGAACAAAATGGACCTATGCATTAGGGGCAGCAGTCTATAACCAAAGTTTCTATAACGTATCGGGATTGGGCGATAACCTCAAGAAACGTAACGATCAACTGCAAGCATTGGCTAACACCGCAGTAGGGACAGCAGAATACAATCAGATAGCTGAGGAGTTAGCTCATAGTGCACGCTATAGAGCAAACTACATAGAGAAAGCCGACTTCCTACGTCTGTCGACCCTTTACTTAGGTTATGACCTTTCGTCACTCTCACGTAAGCTAACAAAGAATGTCGTTAATGGTATGCGTTTCTCCTTTGCTATACAGAACGTGTTTGTCCTTACCAACTACTCAGGTGCTGACCCTCAAGTAGAAGGCAATGGTGGAACACGTAAACAAAGAGGTATCGGAAGCTTGTCACGTGACATCACCAACACGCCTCACCCGCGTACTTACACAGCAACGCTAAGTTTCACATTATAATAAAGAACACATGACAATGAAGAAGTCAATATATACCCTCCTCGCCCTCGCACTACTGCTCACAAGCTGCGACTCTTGGGTAGAGAATGCAGGGACGCCAAATAATACACTTACAAAAGAACAATTGAATAAGTCCGCGATGATTGCTATCGTCCAAACAAATACTATCAGTGATGGTCCGTTGACTGCTTATGTGAAGACACTACAGGGTGATGCAGCTTCAGCAGCCTTCCTCGCATTAGGTACGACAGTCGACGAACTGACTGAAGGGACAATTCCTAATGCTCTCCTTTACCGCCAGATAGCAACAGACAACCTCCCCCCTACATCGGGAACACAAAGTGACTTGTGGAATAAAATACATAACTACTATGCTCGAAGTGTCGAACTGTCAGAGATTGCAGGTCAGATAACAGGAGCTAACGCTGAACAGACTGAGATTATAAAGGCATACGGCAAATACGTGGGACACCTCCATGCTGGCTATGCACTTCAACTGCTTGCAGAGTCGTTCTCAACTACTCCTGCAGCAGAAGGTGGTTCTGTCATCCTTAACAAGACTGTGGTGTCACACGAAGCGATGCTAAATCAAGCAAAAGAACAGTATGAAGCAGCAATGAAAGAGGTTCAGTCTGACGCACTGAAGAACTATAGGGGGTTTGACAATGAGGCTGCCAGTAGACAGATAAAAACCTATGAACTGAAACTCGCTATGCACCTTGGACAGTATGCTGAAGCAAAGACCTTGATAGGAGGTGCACTGAAAGATAGTGAGAGTGTAGAGGTTATCTATAACAATGATGGGGCCGATAACCCTCTTTACAGTGCGATTGGTCCTAATAGTCGTGACGTACAGGTAAGTCCGTCATTAGAGGCTGCAAGAATAACAGATGCTGAGAAGAAAGCTCTTCCACTGGCCCATGCAAGTGTCGACAAGAAGAACCCTAATCGATATAACATTTATGCTTCGGCTTTAACAAGAAAGGGTGCATTGACAATATCAGATGAGAATGATATCCATCTCGTCAAAGCAGAACTCATTGTAAGGGGTGTTATGACAGGTGATGCACTGACAGAAGTAAACAAAGTCATTGGGAAATATGATATAGCAAGTCAGCTATCAACGGTCCCTACCCTCCCTCAGATAGCCGCTCTGCGCCGTATCTTCCTTACTTTTCGTGGTGAACGAACTGCAGATATCCGCCGTGGTTTGGAACAAGGAACAGCTGCAACAACTTGGTCAAACCGTAAGATTAAGTGGCTACCAATGCCTGAGAAAGAGTTACAAAGCCAAGGACTATAAAGCATATCATATAACTGTATTATCTGTAACGGGCGCACATTTTCTGCGTCCGTTATTATTTTCTTATCTTTCAAACAGGTGTAAAGCTGAATAAGAATAGGTGCTTGACGAGTCTTCAAGAAAGTATTTGTATGCCCTCAAAAAGATATCTTCTTGAAATCAAACGGTCATTAAGTCATAATCAACTCAGCATCTATATTATCTAAGCAATGCTTTCTACGTCGCTATAAGCTAACTATTAATTCTATAGGAGGAATAACTTTTGAAAGACATCTATTGACTTTATTCCTCTCTTTTTGTATCTTTGCTTTCAAAAGAAAACAATTTGTATGAAAACAAACCTACCTGAGAGTGCTCAAGATAATAATGAGGACAAAAACATACTACGAAAGAACCAACAATGGAAGACATTGCGTTTCTATCAAAAGACTGATACTCTATATCAGTTAACTTTCTCCTTCTGTAAACGATTTCTTCCTCTCTATGGAGACCGCACAGTTGATCAGATGGTACAAGCGGCTCGGTCGGGAAAGCAGAATATCATCGAAGGAACAGAAGATGGTGTGACGTCTACTGAAATGGAGCTGAAGCTTATTAATGTAGCACGTAGCAGTCTACAAGAACTAAGAGCTGATTACGAAGATTACATCAAATCGCGACATCTTCAATTGTGGGGAAAAAATCATCCTCGCTATATCCCTCTCCTCAATTTTTGCAGGGTGAATAATGATTATGCTGCCTATAAACCATTCATCTATCGGTGGACAGCAGAAGAGTTCTGTAATACTGCTATAACCCTCTTACATATTACTGACCGAATGATGTGTCGCTATCTTGAACATCTTCAGAAAGCTTTCATTGAACAAGGAGGGATTAAAGAGCGAATGTATGCTGCCCGAACTGGCTATCGAAGGCAGCAAGACGAACTTATAAAAAGACTACAGGAAGAAAACAATGAACTGAAAGCTGAAAATGAGAGGCTAAGAAATGAGTTATTAATAATGAAGAATAAATGACAAGAGTATTTCTTTAGAGAAACAAGCAGGACTACCAGAATTGGCAGTCCCATCAGTAAAAGCAAATAACCAATAAGCTGATTGCTTAGCATGGCTAAGAATGCTAGCATGCCTAGAAATGCTAGTACGGCTAGGAATGCTAGTACGGCTAGGAATGCTAGCTTGCCTAGGAATGCTAGCTTGCCTAGGAATACTAGCATGCCTAGAAATACTAGCATGCCTAGAAATGCTAGTACGGCTAGGAATGCTAGCTTACTAGAGACGCTAGCTTGCCTAGAGACGCTAATATAACCAGAAGGACCCTCACCGCCCTCCTATCCCACACCATCCTATCATATAAACAACAAAGCCACCCAACACCTTGGGCGGCTTCTTTATTTATTCCTTAAAGAGAGCTGTTTATGCATCAACCTTACCAGGACCGAATGGAGCAATCGTACGTGGTTCCTGCTCTGGCTCATGGCGATCAATCTTACCAAACTCTTTCTCATAGCGAACAACATTGTCCTGCAAAGCTGCAAG
>QWCZ01001229.1_pt1 | contig 11357 bp, 12 predicted proteins | sample 1972651 | NCBI WGS metagenome assembly QWCZ01 (sample SAMN09866695, study PRJNA288562) | Human oral metagenome isolate pre1_saliva, whole genome shotgun sequencing... | isolation source: mouth | host: Homo sapiens | place: USA: California
GAGCTTGACCAAAAGACTCTTATATGTGCTTACAAGCAATCTGTCAAGTACTGCAAGCATCTTAAAGAGTATCTCATTTTTTTTGAGTTTTTCATTGCTCAACTCAAATTCCATTCTGAGCTTAAAGTAGTTTATCCACTGTTTTCTTTCAAACAGTCTGGCCTCTCTTTGATATTCCTTTTCGAGATTTTTATTTATTACTATCTCAAGTTTCTTTTCGTTCAGTCCGTTTTTGAAGTTTATATTTGCGATATTCTTCTTATCGTCCAAGAGATTAGGGTCTATAGCGAATTCAAGTTCGTATACATTGTCCACAAAGTCTTCATTCTTTATCTTATCCTTGCCAAGCTTTATAAAGCCCGCATTTGTGGAAACATCTATATCAAGGAGTCCCCAGTTTTCTTTGTAGACTTTTATAGAAGATGTCTTTTCTTCTTCCACGCTTGCAAAATCAAGCTGACTGTTCTCAAGTTGAAAATTTACAGCCTCCTTATTGCCTGCAGCCTGTAAGAAGTTTTCCAGATTCGATCTGAAATCATCGCCCCTGCTGAGGGTTTCATATAATTTTTGCAGTTTTATATCTCTCATAAAGCTTGAGCTGCAAAAATCTTTGTACATAAAAATAGCCAATGCAATACTCATATCTTCTTTTGCAATGACCATAAAATCATCTACAGTCTTTAATGAATCAAGTACCAGCACTGTATCTGTATTTTTTATATAGAAAATATAGGGTATCTCTTTTTCACCTGCATTTGTAACCAAGGTGATACTGCCCTCTATCTTTTCATCACTGTTCAGATTTTTAGAATTGATCTCAAGTACAAGTACATTTTTTATCCCGCCGAAGGTCGCATCTACCACTTTTACTCTTATATTGTCAGAGTAGGCTACTCCCTTTAAAGGTATCTTATTGTCACTTCTTACTTCTATTTCAAAGCGAACTGCTTCATCCACCTTTATAGGCAGGTCTATATTACTCGGCTCACAGACCAATATCGGTAATTCTTCTTCTATAATACCCTTTGCCAAACGATTGATTCGCTCTCTCATCTATACACCTCTTCTATAAACCATAAGTCACATTTTAACATAAAAATATCCTAATTACTATATCAATTATATAAGTCAGCGTTGTGCTTTACAGACCTAAGCATTTGTTGTAAAATCTTTATAATACACAGGAGGTCACATGATGCTCTCAGAACCTATGACATTATACAAATTGATGATACTATATATGTTAAAGCAAGTGAAATTCCCGCTTACCAACTCAAATATATCAGACTTTTTTGTCAGCAAGGAATATACCACATATTTTATTGTTCAGCAGGCTCTTACAGAGCTGCTTGAAGCAAACCTTATAAGTGTGGAAAATATAAACAATACCTCAAGATATGAGATGACAAAGGAGGGTGAGGAAGCTCTTTCATTCTTCGGGAACCAGATTTCACCTGCCATTATCACAGATATAAACGAATTTATACAGGAAAACAAGTTCCGTATGCGAAACGAAGTTTCCACCACGGCCGAATATTATAAGCTTCCGGGCAATGACCTCATAGTACACTGTGAAGTGCTTGAAGGCAAAACCCCTCTTATCAATATAGAAATCAACTCACCTGACGAAGAACAGGCCACCATTATGACCAACAACTGGCGTTCATGCAGTCAGGATATCTATCAGTATATTATGAAAAAACTCCTCGGAGGTATAGAATAAAAAAGGACACATCTGTGTCCTCTTTTTATTCTCCGAGATATGCCTTTTTTACACTGTCGTCATTCATCAGTTTCTTGGCATCTCCGTCCAATACTATATTTCCGGTCTCAAGTACATAGGCTCTGTCCGCAATACCGAGTGCCTTTTTCGCATTCTGCTCCACCAAAAGTACGGTGGTTCCGCTCTTATGTATTTCTTCTATGATATCAAATATCTCATTTACATACAGAGGTGAAAGTCCCATTGAAGGTTCATCCATTACTATTACCTTAGGATTGCTCATAAGTGCTCTTCCCATTGCAAGCATCTGCTGCTCACCGCCTGAGAGTGTACCTGCAAGCTGAGATTTTCTCTCCGCAAGTCTCGGGAATCTCTTATATATCTTCTCAAGACTCTCTTCTATACCGGATTTGTCATTTCTTATATATGCTCCGAGTTTCAGATTTTCAAGCACTGTCAAATCTCCGAACACTCTTCTGCCTTCCGGAACATGTGCCATACCGAGCTTAACAATATCATGCGCCTTGGTTCTTGTGATATCCTTGCCTTCAAACTCTATATTTCCGTCTTTTGCACTTATAAGTCCTGTGATTGTATGCAATATGGAAGTCTTTCCGGCGCCGTTGGCACCTATAAGCGCCACTATCTCACCTTGATTTACAAAAAAACTTGCACCCTTTACAGCCTTTATCATTCCATAGTTTACGACCAGGTTATTTACTTTTAATATTTCCATAGTCCCTCCTATTCTCCCAAATATGCTGTAATAACTTCAGGGTTGTTAAGTACCTCACTCGGTGTACCGCTTGCAAGCTCAGTACCGAAGTTGAGCACGGAGAGTTTCTCACAGATACCTGCAACAAGCTTCATATCATGTTCTATCAAAAGTATTGTCAGATTATATCTGTCTCTTATCAGTCTGATAGTCTCCATAAGTTCTTCAGTCTCATTCGGATTCATACCTGCCGCCGGCTCATCAAGCAGTAAAAGTGAAGGACTTGTAGCAAGCGCTCTTGCAATCTCAAGTTTTCTTTGCTCACCGTAAGGCAGATTGCCTGATAAAGTGTCACTCTTATCATCAAGTGAAAACACCTTAAGTATATCCGTTGCAAGCTCATCCATTTCTTTTTCCTTTTTATTAAAGCCGAACATATGAGTCATGGATGTAAGAAGCGGATACTTCACCTTCTCATGCAGTGCCACCTTTACATTGTCAAGTACCGACATATTTGAAAAAAGTCTTATATTCTGAAATGTTCTGGCAATGCCCATATTGTTGATTTGAGTAGGAGTCTTTCCGTTTATCAATTTTCCGTCTAGTCTTATAGTTCCGGTGGTAGGCTTATACACTCCTGTAAGAAGGTTAAATACTGTAGTCTTACCTGCACCGTTCGGCCCTATAAGTCCGTACAACATTCCTTTTTCTATATTCAGATTAAAACTGTCAACAGCTTTTAATCCTCCGAACTGTATTCCGAGATTTTTACACTCCAGCATTATTCCTCCTTTCCAAGCTTTCTGAAGGTCTTATTAAGAGATAAGCTTGATTTAAATTTACTGTTATTGAATATCATCATTACAATAAGTACTATTGCATAGAGTAACATTCTCAAATTATCCGCACCTCTTAAGAACTCAGGCAGTAATGTAAGTATTATTGCGGAAATTATAGAACCCGGAATATTGCCCATACCTCCAAGTACCACGAATACAAGTATCTCTATAGACTTGTTGTAGTCAAATATATTAGGCTTTATAATACCTACATTGTGAGCATACAGTGCGCCTGCAACTCCTGCAAAACCTGCGGCAATAACAAATGCACTGACCTTATACTTGCTTATATTTATACCGATAGACTCTGCCGCAATATCATTGTCACGAATGGACTTTATCGCTCTTCCGTCTCTTGAATCTATAAGGTTTGAAATCAAAACTATAGTTATCACCGTTATAATAAATACTACGGTAAAGTTTCTGTAATCCGAATAAAGCGGTATCTTACTGAGACCCTTTGAACCGCCTGTAAACTTAAGATAGTTGATAATTGACTTTATTATCTCACCGAAAGCAAGAGTCACTATCGCCAAATAGTCTCCTCTGAGTCTAAGTACAGGCACACCTATTATGAATCCGAAAAATGCGGCCAATATTCCTCCGCAAAGCAATGCTATAAAAAAAGCTGCTGCAGGAGGCAATGTATTGCTTAATGCAATAGAAATAAGAGCACTTGAATATGCACCTATTGACATAAAGCCTGCATGACCGAGCGAAAGCTCTCCCAAAAATCCGGTTACAAGGTTAAGTGACACAGCCAACATTATATTTACACATATCGGAACTATAAGAGACTTATACTGTCTGCTTAACACACCTGAATTTATCAACACAAATACCAATGCATAGGCCAGCAACATTATTACTATATTTATTATAGTTTTTTTATTTACCTTCATATATCACCTATACCTTTACAATCTTTTTCTTACCCAAAAGCCCTGACGGTCTGAACAGTAACACTACAATCAACACGCCGAAAACAATGGCATCTGCAAGCTCCGTTGAGATATATGCCTTTGAAACACTCTCAATAAGTCCAAGCAGTATTCCGCCAAGCATCGCGCCCGGTATGCTTCCTATACCTCCAAGTACAGCCGCTACGAAAGCCTTGATTCCCGGAAGTGCTCCAAGTGTAGGCTTCATAGACTGATACTGACATATATACAGCACACCTGCAACTGCGGCAAGTGCCGAACCTATAGCAAATGTAAGTGAAATAGTACTGTTTACATTGATTCCCATAAGTTCCGCAGCACCCTTGTCCTCAGATACGGCTCTCATCGCCGAACCCATCTTTGTTTTATTTACAAACAGCGTAAGAAGTATCATAGCAATAGCCGTTACTATCAATGTAACCACTGTTATACTTGAAATAACTACAGGTCCTACACTTATATTCAAATTCGGAATTACAGACTGAAAAGGAATCGGTGTAGACCCGAATATAAGCAGTGATGCACTCTGTAAAAAGAAGCTCATACCGATAGCGGTAATCAAAACCGCAAGCGGAGGTGCACTTCTAAGCGGCTTATATGCCACCTTTTCTATTACCACTCCAAGTACCGCACACACAATAACAGTTATTACAAGCGCTACCGGTACAGGAAGTCCCAAAACGGATATACTAAAGTAAAGGGCGTAAGCACCTACCATTATTATATCTCCATGGGCAAAATTTATCATTTTGGCTATACCGTATACCATTGTATAGCCTATAGCAATCAACGCATAAATGCTTCCGGTCCTCAGACCGTTTATTAACTGCTCAATAAAGTTAATTAACATTTCATTACCCCTCTTTACCTAAACTACGGAAAACCCCCGACCGGCGCCGGAAGCTTTCCGAGGTCTATGTTAAAAAAGAGGATGGGACATATATCCCGTCCTCTCGGTTTTTTTAGTTATTATCAAAAAGCTGATACTCACCGTTTGTTATAGTAACAAACTTAGGCTCTTTGTTAGGCTCACCGTCAGCTGAGAATGATACCTTTCCTGTGATACCGTCAACTTCGATCTCAGTCATAGCCTTGATAAGGTCATCACTCTTAATGCTTCCTGCTTTCTCCATATCGGCCTTGATTACATATACCGAATCATAACCGTCAGCTGCGAACTGATCAGGAGTTGCATTGTATGCTTTCTTATAAGCATCTGTAAACTTGGCTGCAGAAGGATCTGAAGCAAGGAACGGACTTAAGAATACAGCGCCTTCAGCCTGTGTCTTGTCTGTAAGCTGACCAAGGATACCGTCCCAACCGTCTGAACCTACAAAAGCCGCATCAATACCCTGCTGCTTTGCCTGCTGTACGATATGTGCAGCCGCCTCATAATATGCAGGTACGAAAATAATCTTTGCGCCTGAAGCCTTGATCTGTGTAAGCTGTGTTGTAAAGTCCACATCATCATTTGTAAATGACTGCTCATTTACTATAAGAGCAGACTGACCCTTTGTATTAAGCTCGTCTTTGAAAGCCTCATAAACACCTGTTGAATACTCATCAGAGTTGTTGTATAAAACAGCTACGCTCTCATATCCCTGATCAAGTACAAAATCCGCAATCATCTTTCCCTGAAGAGGATCTGTAAAGCAAAGTCTGAATGCATTAGGATTCTTTGTAATATCCTTAGCTGAACCTGAAGGTGTAAGCTGTAAGATATTGTCCTTTGCAGTCAAATCTGTAAGTGCAAGTGAAGAACCGCTTGTTACGGCGCCCATATATACATTGATACCGCTGTCCATAAGCTTATTATATGCGTTAACGGCCTTATCTTCCTTTGCCTCGTCATCCTGGAAATTAAGAGCAAGCTTATATGTCTTATCTCCAACCTTTACACCGCCTGCCGCATTGATCTCGTCAATAGCTACAGTTGCACCGTTCTTTACAGAGTTACCGTAAGATGCCGCAGCTCCTGTAAGAGGACCTGTAGAACCTATAGTAAACACATCTCCGTCCGCCTTTGCAGCTTCCGTTTCACTCTTTGAACCTGTATCTGCCGCCTTATCCGCACCTGAGTTTCCGCAGGCTGTAAGTGCCAATCCAAAAGTTAATGCCAATGCTGACAATAATACTCTCTTCTTCATAATACCTCCATAAATCTAAAAATTTAGTCAAACTCATCTCATTATATTTATTTCATATAAGTCTGTCAATAAACACATTTGAAATACCTATATTGTTTTTTTATAGTAGCTATAACAAATAGACATACTAAAGCCTTTATTACAGTCATTTTTTATAAAATACTATAATAAAGGCTCAAAACTTGTATTATTTATTTATATATTATTTTCCTGAAAGGTACTCATCTATTCCCTTTGCACCGGCTCTTCCAGCCTCCATGGCAAGGATAACGGTTGCAGCACCTGTAACGGCATCACCGCCGGCAAATACACCCTCTCTGGATGTCTGTCCTGTCTTTTCATCAGCTACAACATTTCTAACGAAAGCAGCAGCCTGACGACGAGCAGCTAAATCACCCTTTTTACCTAAAGTGATTAACTCGTCAACTACAGATCTCATATCTTTAGCTTTAGCTTCTGTTGTTTCTACCTTGCCATACATGATGACAGAAGTAGCTAAGTTTCTCAACATAGCTTTGCGGTGATCAGCATTTCTGCCGAATTTACGATTCCACATAAACGTTCCTCCTGTTAATCAAAGGATTTGAAGCCCAAACCAAGTTCAATGAGCTTATCCTTAACCTCTTTTAATGATTTCTTACCGAGGTTACGGACTCTCATCATTTCATCCTCGGTCTTTTGTGTCAGTTCATCAACTGTCTGAATTCCGGCACGTTTTAAGCAGTTGTAAGAACGTACAGATAAGTCAAGATCTTCAATCATCATCTGTTGTCCCTTACTTGGCTGCTCTGTATTACCTTCCTTAAGTACTTCATCCATTTGTAGTACTTCATCGTTAATACCAGCAACGATATCTAAGTGATCAATTAAAATCTTAGCTGCCATTGCAATCGCCTTTTGTGGATTGATAGAACCATCAGTCCAAACCTCGAGTGTAACAGCATCATATTTAACATCTTCACCTACACGTGTTGGTTCAACGTTGTAAGCAACTTTTTCAACTGGTGTGTAAATAGAGTCAGTAAATACTGTACCAATTCCTTGAGAGGAACCTTGGTTTAGTTGCTTGTTTAAATCAGCACTAATATAACCACGGCCATTCTTAGCCTTTAATTCCATCTCTAATGTTACGTCTTTTTCTAGGTGCGCAATCTCCAAGTCTTTGTTAATAACTTCAACTTGAGCTGGGCAAATAATATCACCAGCAGTGATTGTGCATGGTCCCTTCGCAGAGATCTGTAATGTATAGACCTCATCGTCCTCAATCTTCATGACTAACTGCTTTAATTGCAAGATAATCATGGAAACGTCTTCTCTCACACCTGGGATAGATGTAAATTCGTGGTATACGCCATCAACCTTGATGGAGAATACTGCGGCTCCCGGTAGGGATGAAAGCAGGACCCTGCGAAGCGCATTCCCGATTGTTGTACCAAATCCTCTCTCTAATGGAGAAAGAACAAACTTACCATAATTTTCAGATTCTACATATTCCTGTACTTCGAAATCGGCGCGTTCAAATTTTTGCATGCTTCAATCCTCCTGTTCTAATGATTAACCACGCGGTCTCTTTGGCGGACGGCATCCGTTATGAGGGATTGGTGTTACATCATTAATAACGGTAATCTCTAAACCTGCTGTCTGTAAAGAACGAACTGCTGATTCACGACCAGCACCTGGTCCCTTAACATTTACTTCTACGCTCTTCATACCCTGTTGAACAGCTGCTTTACCAGCTGCTTCAGCGCATAACTGTGCAACATAAGGAGTAGACTTACGTGAACCCTTATAACCTAATGCACCAGCTGAGCTCCAAGAAATAACGTTACCTGCTTCGTCAGAAATAGTAACGATTGTGTTGTTGAATGTTGAATGAATATGAGCAATACCTTTTGCTACATTGCGGCGGGCCTTCTTCTTACGAATCACAGCGCCTTTTTTCTTTGTGTTAGCTGCCATTATACCCTCCTATTACTTCTTCTTATTAGCGACAGTACGACGTGGACCTTTTCTTGTACGAGCGTTTGTACGTGTACGTTGTCCGCGAACTGGTAATCCTCTTCTATGACGGATTCCACGGTATGAACCGATTTCCATTAGTCGCTTGATATCTAATGCTCTATCACGGCGGAGGTCACCCTCAGTCTTAATAGCATCAATCTTTTCACGGATTGCAGTTTCCTGTGCATCCGTTAAGTCGTTTGTACGTGTGTTTTCGTCGATTCCACAAGCAGCAAGGATATTCTTAGCTGTTGTAGGGCCGATTCCATAAATGTATGTCAATGATACGCCGATAACTTTGTTACGCGGAATATCGACACCAGCAAAACGTGGCATATTTAGTTATCCTCCCTTTAATTAACCCTGTCTCTGCTTATGCTTAGGGTTTTCGCAGATGACCATAACAACGCCCTTGCGTTTGATCACTCTGCACTTATCACAAATTGGTTTTACAGATGGTCTTACTTTCATTTTTATTTGCCTCCTGGACAATTCTACCAAAAACTTTTACTTATGTCTGTAGGTAATTCGCCCACGTGTTAAATCATATGGTGAAATTTCAACGGTGACCCGGTCTCCCGGTAAAATGCGAATGTAGTTCATACGGATTTTACCAGCAACGTGGGCACGGATCTCGTGACCATTTTGAAGCTTCACCAGGAAATTTGCATTTGGAAGGGTTTCTTCCACAATGCCATCAATTTCAATAACGTCCTGTTTGCTCATCTTACTCACTTTCTTTATATGAGTTCTGGAAAGGGAAATCTATCCCTTTCCAACTCAATATTTTTAAGCATTCTTCTCAAGAGCTTTTTTAATATCTTTAAATACTTTTTCCGGTGCTTGTGCAGCATCAATATGTGTTACTACACCCTTTCGATCATAATAATCAATAACCGGTTTTGTACTTGATTCATAAGCTTCCATACGAACTTTTAATTGTTCAACTGTATCGTCTTTACGTTGTTGAAGTTCACTTCCGCAAACATCACATACGCCTTCAACTTTACTTGGATGATTATGAATATGATAAATTGCCCCGCACTTTGGACAGATGCGACGTCCTGTAATTCTTTCTTCAAGAATTTCGAACTTCACCTGTAAGTCGATAACTGCATCAACTTCTTTTCCAATCTTCTCAGCAATCTTGTCGAAGACTTCAGCCTGTACTAATGTACGTGGGAAGCCATCTAAGAGATAACCATTTGCACAATCTGGTTGTTGAATACGATCTTCAACCATTGCATTGATTAAATCATCTGGTACAAGTTTACCTTGATTCATATAGCTTTGAGCCTCAAGGCCTAAAGCTGTGCTATTACGCACATTCTCTCTTAGCATATCGCCAGTAGAGATGTGTGCGATATTGTATTCCTTTAGGATTAGGTCAGACATTGTGCCTTTTCCTGCTCCAGCAGGACCCATGATCAGAATATTCATATCTTATTGCCTCTTTCCAAACTTATCTCAAGAATCCCTTGTATGACTTCTGTGTTAACTGACCCTTCAATTGTTTAACAGTTTCCATTGCGACACCGACAACAATGATGATACCAGTTCCACCTACAGCAGTTGCTTGGGATAGTGGAGTAAACATGGTTAGTAAATAAGGAACTACAGCAATTAGTGTCAATCCAATTGCGCCAAGTACTGTAATTCGGTTCAATACCTTATGCAGATATGTCTTTGTCTCATTACCTGGACGAATACCAGGAATATAAGCACCAGACTTACCAAGGTTTTCAGCAACCTTTTCTGGATCTACCTGCAAGTCAGTATAGAAGAATGTGAACAGGATTGTTAATACTGCATAGAGTCCAAGACCGGTTGGTGTACTCAATGAGAGCCACTGGTTTAGTTTATTATACAGGTCAGTATTAATAAAACTAATTACGATCTGTGGAGCCATCATAATACTCTGTGCAAAAATGACAGGAATTACGGATGCACTATTAATTTTGAGTGGTAAGAATGTAATATCGCTACCACTACGTGCTGCGGAACTGTTTGTATACTGGATAGGAATCTTACGTACTGCTGTCTCCATAATAACTACGAATACAACAACCGCTAGATATAGGACGCAATACAATGCGAACTGTAGAATTCCATTGAATAGTTCACCTTGTGTTGTTCCACCAGCAAGAATCTGATATACCTGCATGAACGCTGCTGGCATATTAGAAACAATACCCGCGAAAATAATAATGGATAAACCATTACCGATACCCTTCATTGAAATACGGTCACCAATCCAGATGAGGAACATGGATCCCGCAGTCATGACGGTAGCAGTATATAAGTAACCTGAAAGATTTGCATTTGTCAGGACTCTATACTGCTTATCGAATCCATATACCAAGGAATATGCTTGAACAAATGCCAATACAACTCCTAGGTATCTAGTAATTCGTTCAATTTTCATTCGTCCTGTCTGTCCAGATTTTGTCAGTTCCGTTAATGACGGAATAACATCCATGGATAACAACTGAATGATAATACTTGCTGTGATATATGGTGTGACACCCATCGCAAAGATGGATAATCTTTCAAGTGCACCACCACCCAGCATATTCATTATGCTGAGTAGTGAGTTATTTGCAAGTGATTGAGCTAGCGTTTCCGTGTTAACACCCGGAACAGGTAGAGCAGCTCCGACGCGATAGATCAGCAGCATTGCTAAAGTAAAGAATATTCTATTGCGAGTTTCCTTATTCTTAAACAAGCTGACGAACGTATGCATCATATTAGAGAACCTCTACTTTTCCGCCTGCTGCTTCAATAGCACTCTGTGCTGTCTTTGAGAACTTCTCAGCCTTAACAGTGAGTTTCTTCTCAAGCTTACCGCAACCAAGTACCTTAACACCATCGAGGTGCTTCTTAACAAGGCCTGCAGCCTTAAGAGCTTCGTAATCAACTGTTACGCCATCTTCGAACTTGTTTAAGTCCTCAACGTTAACAATTGCATACTCCTTGCGAGTATAGTTTGTG
>QWCZ01003173.1_pt1 | contig 11350 bp, 9 predicted proteins | sample 1972651 | NCBI WGS metagenome assembly QWCZ01 (sample SAMN09866695, study PRJNA288562) | Human oral metagenome isolate pre1_saliva, whole genome shotgun sequencing... | isolation source: mouth | host: Homo sapiens | place: USA: California
GAACATTCTATCTTCTTTTATGGTAAGCACGAACCAATGCACATCAGTCCATTGACATTTGGTCGTCTCCTATCAATTGTTGAAGCATTTCCTGGTTACTTTGCAGGTTCAAATGCCGATCTTCCAATTGTAGGTGGTTCAATTCTTACACACGAACACTATCAAGGTGGTCGCCACACCTTCCCAATGGAAGTAGCAGGCATTAAAGAAAAAGTTAGCTTTGATGGATACTCTGATGTTGAGACTGGTATCGTTAATTGGCCTATGTCTGTTCTTCGTCTTAGAAGTGAAGACAAGGAAAGACTTATTGCTCTTGCAACCAAAATTTTAAATTGTTGGCGTGGTTATTCAGACGAAAAAGTTGGTGTCTTGGCTGAGTCTGATGGACAACCTCACCACACCATTACCCCAATTGCTCGTAGAAAAGACGGTAAATTTGAATTAGATTTGGTTCTTCGTGACAATCAAACTTCTGAAGAACATCCAGACGGTATCTACCACCCACATAAAGATGTTCAACATATTAAAAAAGAAAACATTGGTTTGATTGAAGTTATGGGATTGGCCATTCTTCCTCCTCGTTTGAAAACAGAACTTAAAGATGTTGAAGATTATCTATTAGGTCAAGGTAACCAAGTTGCTCCAATATATCGGTTCTCACATGGTTGATCGCTTAGTTGAAAAAGGTCAAGAAAAAGTAGTAGTAGTAGATAGTTTGGTAACCGGTCACCGTGCTGCCGTACATCCAGATGCTATTTTCTACCAAGGCGATCTCTCTGATCAAGATTTTATGAGAAAGGTCTTCAAAGAAAATCCTGATGTTGATGCCGTTATTCACTTTGCGGCCTATTCATTGGTTGGTGAATCAATGGAAAAACCACTCAAATATTTTGATAACAATACAGCTGGAATGGTTAAATTGCTTGAAGTTATGAACGAATGCGGTGTTAAATACATTGTCTTCTCATCAACAGCAGCAACTTACGGTATCCCAGAAGAAATTCCAATTCTTGAAACAACACCACAAAATCCTATCAACCCATATGGTGAAAGTAAGTTGATGATGGAAACTATCATGAAGTGGTCTGATAAAGCTTATGGTATTAAATATGTGCCACTTCGTTACTTCAACGTTGCTGGTGCAAAACCTGATGGATCTATCGGTGAAGACCATGGTCCAGAAACTCACCTTCTCCCAATTATCCTTCAAGTAGCTCAAGGTGTTCGTGAAAAAATCATGATTTTTGGTGATGACTACAACACTCCTGATGGTACAAATGTTCGTGACTATGTTCACCCATTTGACTTGGCTGATGCTCACCTCCTTGCTGTTGAATATCTTCGTAAAGGTAATGAATCTACAGCCTTTAACTTAGGTTCATCAACGGGATTCTCAAACCTTCAAATTCTTGAAGCCGCTCGTAAGGTAACTGGTAAAGAAATCCCAGCTGAGAAAGCTGATCGTCGTCCTGGTGATCCTGATACATTGATTGCTTCATCTGAAAAAGCACGTACAGTTCTTGGATGGAAACCACAATTTGATAACATCGAAAAAATCATCGCAAGTGCTTGGGCATGGCATTCTAGCCATCCAAAAGGGTACGATGATCGAGGATAATTAAAATAATAAAAAAAAGGGTCAAAGAGTATATATAATTATTGTACTCTTTGTTTTTTGAGGAAATAGTATGAAAATAAACTGCGAAATTATTGGAAAAGTTGATTCAGGCGATGTCAGTAAAATTTCAATGGAAAATAATAATGGTGTTGTCATTTCCACACTCACAACAGGTGCTACACTTCAGGAGTTTTTGGTTCCAACAGAAACTGGTGCTCTTAAAAATATAGTACTTGGTTTCAGTGATTACGAGGATTACTATAAGAATAATTTATGTGCCTGCCAGTCTATTGGTAGGGTGGCTGGAAGAATTGGGAAAGCTTCGTATACTCATAATATGGTTCTTTATAGCCTTCCTAAGAATGAGGGAGAAAACTGTTTACATGGCGGTCCAAAAGGAATGCAGGTTCAAAATTGGAACTATGTCACAAACCTGAATGATGAATATGTTGAGACAAAATTTATTAGAAGACTTTATTCAAGTGTAGATGGCTTTCCTGGTGATGTTACAGTCTCTATTAGTTATAGACTTAACAATAATAACCGCTTAACAATACTCTTTGAAGCCTTCGATGTTACAGAGTCAACAGTCTTTAATCCGACAAACCATGTTTACTTTAATCTTAGCGACAAACAGGATTTATCAAGTCATGAGTTACAAATCTATTCAGACTATCGTTTAGAGTTGGATTCTGAGTTAATTCCAACAGGACAAAAAATTAATGTAGATGGAACGAATTATGATTTCAGAAAGACAACTGACTTGCTACCTCGAATTGAAGCAAATAATGGTTTTGATGATGCCTTTGTAGTTGGAGGGGAAACTTGTGATCATGTGAAAGAAGTAGCTGTTCTCCATGATAAAGAGAGTGGAGATGGTATCGAAATCTTCTCAAACAGAAATGGTTTAGTTATTTATACTATGGATATTATAGAGGATAATATTTACTTTGCGAGAGATCGAGGAACAATTGCAAAAGGACGAGAAGCTATAGCTATGGAAGCTCAAACACTCCCAGATGCCGTTAATCATACAGATTTTGGAGATATCATCTTGGAGGAGGGTCATAGTGTAAGCTATGAAATCGGTTTCCAATATTTTAATTCATCAAAATAATCATGTTTTAGTAAAAGTTTAGTAAAAAATCACTAAAACTATTGACGATTTAAACTAATACTTATATAATGTAAGCGTATTCAAAAAACAACTAACAGGAGGTTTTCGTAATGGGAAAATCTAAAGGTCAAATGAAGTCTCGTCTATCCTATTCAGCTGGTGCTTTTGGTAACGACGTCTTCTATGCAACGTTGTCAACATACTTTATCATGTTTGTGACAACTCACTTGTTTAACACAGGTGATCCAAAGCAAAATAGTCACTACGTACTATTAATTACTAACATCATCGCTATTTTGCGTATCTTGGAAGTATTTATCGATCCATTGATCGGTAACATGATTGATAACACTCATACTAAGTATGGTAAATTCAAACCATGGGTAGTTGGTGGTGGTATCATCAGTTCTATCGCCTTGTTGCTTCTCTTCACCGATTTAGGTGGTTTGAATAAAACAAATCCTTTCTTGTACCTTGTACTTTTCGGAATTATCTACCTTGTAATGGATGTCTTCTACTCAATTAAAGATATCGGTTTCTGGTCAATGATTCCTGCCTTGTCTCTTGACAGTCATGAACGTGAAAAAATGGCAACTTTTGCCCGTATTGGTTCTACGATTGGTGCCAATATTGTAGGTGTTGCCATCATGCCAATCGTTTTGTTCTTCTCTATGACGAACAGTAGTGGCTCTGGAGATAAATCTGGATGGTTCTGGTTTGCATTTATCGTTGCTCTCATTGGTGTGATTACATCAATTGCTGTTGGTATTGGTACACGTGAAGTTGAGTCAAAACTTCGTGATAACAAAGAAAAAACTAGCCTTAAACAAGTCTTTAAAGTTCTTGGTAAAAACGACCAATTGATGTGGTTGTCTCTCGGATATTGGTTCTATGGTCTTGGTATTAATACACTTAATGCTCTTCAACTTTTTTACTTCACATTTATCCTTGGTGATCCAGGGAAATACTCAATCCTTTACGGATTGAATACAGTTGTTGGTTTGGTTTCAGTTTCACTCTTCCCTAGCCTAGCTGGTAAATTCAACCGTAAACGTTTGTTCTATGGATGTATTGCAGTAATGCTCGGTGGTATCGGAATCTTTAGTATTGCAGGAACATCACTTCCAATGATCTTGACTGCTGCTGAACTCTTCTTTATTCCACAACCTCTTGTGTTCCTTGTTATCCTCATGATTATCTCTGACTCAGTAGAATATGGTCAATGGAAATTGGGACACCGTGATGAATCACTTACTTTGTCAGTTCGTCCACTTGTTGATAAACTTGGTGGTGCGATGTCAAACTGGCTTGTTTCTACAATTGCCGTAGCTGCTGGTATGACAACAGGTGCCTCAGCATCAACAATTACAACACATCAACAGTCTATCTTTAAGCTTAGCATGTTTGGTTTCCCAGCAGCAGCAATGCTTATCGGAGCCTTCATTATTGCTCGTAAAATCACTTTGACTGAAGCACGTCACGCTGAAATTGTTGAAGAATTGGAACATCGCTTTAGCGTAGCAACTTCTGAAAATGAAGTTAAAGCTAACGTCGTATCTCTTGTAAACCCTACAACTGGCCATTTGGTTGACCTCTCAAGTGTTAATGATGAACACTTTGCTTCAGGTAGCATGGGTAAAGGTTTCGCCATTAAACCTACTGATGGAGCTGTCTTTGCACCAATTAGTGGTACCATTCGTCAAGTTCTTCCTACTCGCCATGCAGTTGGTATTGAAAGTGAAGATGGTGTCATTGTTCTTATCCACGTTGGTATCGGAACAGTTAAACTTAAAGGTGAAGGATTCATTAGTTACGTAGAACAAGGTGATCGTGTTGAAGTTGGACAAAAACTTCTTGAGTTCTGGTCACCAATTATTGAGAAAAATGGTCTTGATGACACAGTACTTGTCACTGTAACCAATTCAGAAAAATTCAGTGCTTTCCATCTTGAACAAGAAGTTGGAGAAAAGGTAGAAGCTTTGTCTGAAGTTATTACCTTCAAAAAAGGAGAATAATCTATGAACACGACTGAAAAAATTCAAACTTACTTAAACGATCCAAAGATTGTTAGCGTTAATACTGTTGACGCTCACTCAGATCATAAGTATTTTGAATCTCTTGCAGAAGTTCTCCACAATATGTGAATACCCAATATCCTTGGGATGGTAAAGAATTCCTTCGTCCACCTCAAGTTCCTCAAGAATCAAATGCTGTTGCATCATATGTTAAACATTTTACCTTAAATGATGCATTAAAAGATAAAAAAGTATTTATCTCATTCCAAGGGGTTGCCACTTCCATCTTTGTATGGGTCAATGGTAACTTCGTAGGATACAGTGAAGATTCATTTACACCTAGTGAATTTGAAATTAGTGATTACCTTGTTGGAGGTGATAACAAGTTAGCGGTAGCTGTTTATCGTTACTCTACAGCAAGCTGGTTGGAAGACCAAGACTTCTGGAGACTGTACGGTATTTTCAGAGATGTTTACTTGTACGCTATTCCAAAAGTTCACGTTCAAGATCTCTTTGTTAAGGGAGATTATGATTACCAAACAAAAGCAGGTCAATTGGATATTGATTTGAAGACTGTTGGTGATTACGAAGATAAGAAAATTAAATATGTTCTTTCAGATCATGAAGGCATCGTTACAGAAGGTGATGCATCTGTTAATGCTGACGGTGAACTATATGTAAGTCTTGAAGGTTTGCAAATCAAACCTTGGAGTGCTGAAAGTCCTAAACTTTACAATTTGACCCTTCATGTTTTGGATGATGACCAAGTTGTTGAAGTCGTTCCAGTTAAAGTTGGATTTAGACACTTTGAAATTAAAGATAAACTCATGCTTTTGAATGGTAAGAGAATTGTCTTTAAAGGGGTTAACAGACACGAATTTAACGCTAGAACAGGACGTTGTATCACTGAAGAAGATATGCTTTGGGATATCAAAGTAATGAAACAACATAACATCAATGCTGTTCGTACTTCTCACTATCCTAACCAAACACGTTGGTATGAATTGTGTGATGAATATGGACTTTATGTTATCGATGAAGCCAACCTTGAAACACACGGTACATGGCAAAAACTTGGTCTAAGCGAACCTTCATGGAATATCCCAGCTAGTGAACCAGAATGGTTGCCTGCTTGTTTGGATCGTGCCAATAACATGTTCCAACGTGATAAGAACCATGCTAGTGTTATCATTTGGTCTTGTGGTAATGAATCATATGCTGGTAAAGATATTGCTGACATGGCTGATTACTTCCGTAGTGTTGACAATACTCGTCCAGTTCACTATGAAGGTGTTACATGGTGTCGTGAATTTGATTACATTACAGACATCGAAAGTCGTATGTATGCGAAACCAGCTGATATTGAAGAATACCTCACTAACAATCCTCAAAAACCTTATATTTCATGTGAATACATGCACACAATGGGTAACTCTGGTGGTGGATTGAAACTCTACACTGACTTAGAGAAATATCCAGAATACCAAGGTGGATTTATTTGGGACTTCATTGACCAAGCTATTTACAAACCACTTCCAAATGGTAGCGAATTCCTATCATATGGTGGTGACTGGCATGATAGACCTTCTGACTACGAATTTTGTGGAAATGGTATTGTCTTCGCAGATCGTACCCTAACTCCAAAACTTCAAACAGTTAAACATCTTTACTCTAATATTAAGATTGCTGTTGATGAAAAATCAGTAACTATCAAGAATGATAATGTCTTTGAAGATCTTTCTGCTTATACTTTCCTAGCTAGAGTTTACGAAGATGGTAGAAAAGTTAGCGAAAGTGAATATCACTTTGATGTTAAACCAGGTGAAGAAGCAACATTCCCAGTAGAATTCGCTGTTGGAGCTTCAAATGCTGAACGAATTTATGAAGTTGCTTGTGTTCAGAATGAAGCAACTGAATGGGCTCCAAAAGGACATGAAATTGTTCGTGGTCAATATGTTGCTGAAAAGATTAGCACTGAAACACCAGTTAAAGCACCTTTGAATGTTGTTGAAGGCGACTTCAACATCGGAATTCAAGGACAAAACTTCTCTATCTTGCTTTCACGTGCACAAAATACGCTAGTATCTGCTAAGTATAACGGTGTTGAATTCATTGAGAAAGGTCCTAAACTTAACTTTACTCGTGCTTACACCGACAACGATCGTGGTGCTGGATATCCATTCGAAATGGCAGGCTGGAAAGTTGCTGGAAACTATAGTAAAGTTACAGATACTCAAATTCAAATCGAAGATGACTCTGTTAAAGTGACTTATGTTCATGAATTGCCAGGCTTGTCTGATGTCGAAGTTAAGGTAACTTATCAAGTTGACTACAAGGGTAGAATCTTTGTTACTGCAAACTATGATGGTAAAGCAGGTTTGCCAAACTTCCCTGAATTTGGTCTAGAATTTGCTATCGGTTCACAATTTACAAACCTTAGCTATTATGGATACGGTGCAGAAGAAAGCTACCTTGATAAACTTCCTGGTGCCTATCTTGGTCGATATGAAACTTCTGTTGAAAAGACATTTGCTCCATATCTAATGCCACAAGAATCTGGTAATCACTATGGAACTCGTGAATTTACAGTTTCTGATGATAACCATAATGGTCTTAAATTCACCGCACTTAATAAGGCATTCGAATTCAGTGCTTTGCGTAACAGTACTGAACAAATTGAAAATGCTCGTCATCAATATGAGTTGCAACAATCTGATGCTACATGGATTAAAGTTCTTGCTGCTCAAATGGGTGTCGGTGGTGACGACTCATGGGGTGCTCCAGTTCATGACGAATTCTTGGTTAGCTCAGCAGATAGCTATCAATTGAGTTTCGTGATTGAACCACTCAACTAAAGTATTATTGGACTTTGCCTCCAACGATATATATGATAAAGGAAACTCGAAAGGGTTTCCTTTTGTCATGGTTTGAAGTAAGAAAAAAGGAAACAGATCTCTGTTTCCTTTTAAAATTTAACTCAGTTTTCAATTCCTTTAAAAATGGGAGTGGTCAAGTAAAATTATGAAAAAGTGAGTTAAAGTTATTGATATAGAAAAGGAACTAAACCACTCCCAAGACGTTAATGATTTTTTGTAGCTTTAAATGAAACTTGAAGATTATGCCTTGATGTTAATCGTCCAATGGCACTCTATCTAATATGAGTGTACAACTTTGAGTCTAGATGTCCAAAAATAAGACTCTATGGATTCTTATCTGTATTGTGATTGGCGACTATTTTTGTCAATAAAAATTTAAGAGGTTGTTGATTTCACTTAGAATATAGTAATGTTCTATGAAAACGTATACAATAGTAGTTAGAGAAATAAACATAGATTGGAGAAGATTGATGACATCATCTTTTGAAGACTTCACAAAAAAAGCAGAAGCATTCTTAGAAGAACATATTACAGAGTATCTCAGTGTGGACATGGCTCTTGAAGATTTTGCAAGACAATACAACCAAGGGCTTTTTGATGAGATTACTTCCCCTGATTCAAAGCAGGAGAGAGCTTGGAAACTCATTGAAGAGGCTTATCATTATCACGAGGAAGATCCTTCGAGAAGTCAGGAATTTTTGACAGAAGCTTTAAAACTAGATCCTGAAAATCTTGATGCTAAGCAGATGCTCTTAACTTTTCAAAGTCCACTTGAACATCTAAAAGGCCTAATTGCTTTAGAAAAAGAGCAAAGGTCCAAGTGGGATCAAGGTCCAAAAATGGGCTGGGCTAATCTTGACGAGCGTCCTTATTTGTCTTTGAAGTATAATCTTGCTAAATTTTATTTAAGCAACAGTATGAAGCGGTTTGCTATTAAGGAATTTGAAGAGATTCTAGAGATAGATGTTCAAGATCACATGGGAGTCTGTTACGAATTGATGGCTACCTATTGTAATCTGGAGGAGTTTGATAAGGCTAAAAGCTTTTTCGAATGTGAGCAAATGGAATATCACGAAGAAGATTTGATGATAGTACCAATGATGACGGTCTCTCTAATGACGGGACATAGTGAGGATGCGGATTTCTATTTTGATCTTCTCTATGCAAAAAATCCAGAGTTCGAAAATTATTTAAAAATGATTGAACAAGGTGATGAAGAGCGTCTAGTTGCCGAAACGCTTAAAGTCAACCCTATCTTATTTGAAGCCAATAGTATGCAAAGTCTTTTAATGGTTTTTAATCAAGTCGTTGATCTGTCCCAGTCAGAATATTATTTTACTTGGTTAATCGAAAAATATCGTGCAAAACGTCCACAAAGACATGTTGCGAAAAAGAAAAATCCAGAATTGCACAAACTAATTAGAGAATTGGAAAAAAGTATAGAACCAAGCAAAGCCCTCCAAGGACTTTCAATAAGTGTGGAGCGTATACTTCGTCAACATAGCTTAATAGAATTTAAAGATTTTAAAAAGAAAACGGAAGAGGAAGTAGCAGCGATTAGAGGAGTTGGAAAGGTGAGCATGGAAATCCTTAAAGAAAATGGTGTTGTCTTTAAAAAGAAGCGGAAAAAGAAGTAAGGAACTATTCATCAAACAAGCCATAGCAAATCTTTGCATTTTTATCTCATATCTTTTAAGATAGTTCTATTACAATTTGAAAAGGAGAACAGGATGGAAACTTATACACTTTCAAATGGCGTTAAAATTCCTAAAATTGGTTTTGGGACTTGGCAGATTCCAGAAGGGGAAGAAGCTTACAATAGCGTTAGTTTCGCACTTAAGGCGGGTTACACACATATTGATACAGCACAAATCTACGGTAACGAGGTTTCTGTAGGTAAGGCGATTGCTGATAGTGATGTGGCTCGTGAGAATATTTTCCTAACGACTAAACTCTGGAATGACAAGCACGATTACGAATTGGCTAAAGCCTCTATTGATGAGTCGCTCGAAAGACTAGGTGTGGATTATTTGGATCTTTTGCTCATCCATTGGCCTAATCCAAAGGCTCTTCGTGAGAATGATGCTTGGAAGGTTGGCAATGCAGGTGCTTGGAAGGCAATGGAAGAGGCCTACAAAGAAGGTAAGGTGCGTGCTATCGGTGTGTCTAACTTTATGCAACATCACCTTCAAGCCCTCCTTGAAACGGCTGAAATTGTGCCCCATGTTAATCAAATTCTCTTGGCTCCAGGTTGTGCCCAAGAAGATTTGGTTGCCTATTGCCAAGAGCGTGACATTCTTCTTGAAGCCTATAGCCCACTAGGAACTGGTAGTATTTTTGGGAATGAGGACGTTGAAGCAGTGGCTGAACGTAACGGAAAATCTGTTGCTCAAGTTGCCCTACGTTGGAGCCTTCAAAAAGGTTTCTTGCCACTACCTAAGTCATTGACACCAAAAAATATCGAAGCCAACTTGGATATCTTTGACTTTGATTTGTCAGAGGAAGATATGGCAGTCTTGGATAAGATTCAAGGCATTAAGACTCAGGATGATCCTGATACAGTTAATTTTTAATAGGATTGCAAGCAACTCGTTAGGGTTGCTTTTTCTATTGTTTTACGAATAAAAGTTTGAATCTATTATCAAAATTGACAAAAAGAAGGAGTGGTAATACAATGGTGTTACAAAAGAGAACGAGGTTAAGGATATGACAACAATTACATTGAAAGTTTCAGAAGCAGATAAGAAGTTCATGCAGGCAATTGCGAAATTTGAAGGGGTATCCTTGTCAGAATTAATTCGTACCAAAACTTTAGAAGCCATTGAGGATGAATACGATGCTAGAGTAGCCGATTTGGCTTTGGCAGAATATGAAGTCTATCTAGAAAACGGTGGGGAGGTGTTAAATTGGGATGACCTATAAGATAATACCAACCCCTAAATTTGCCAAAAGTTTTAAAAAGTTAGATCCCTTCGTCAGAAAACAAATTAAGGCTTATCTCAATCGTGTGACAGAGAATCCAAGAGCTAAGGGCAAGGCCTTAGTTGCTAATCGAACAGGCCAATGGCGTTATGGTGTTGGTGCTTATCGTGTTATTGTCAATATTCAGGATAGTGAACTAATCATACTTGCCCTCGAAGTCGGTCATAGACGTGATATCTATTAGTATCAACACATAGAATATCCTAGGTTCCGTTAATTTTTAATAGGATAGAAGCAACTCGTGAGGGTTGTTTTTTAGCATGTCTCTTTAGATTTGCTATAATAAAACTATCATTTTTCTATTTATAGATGGGAGTTACGTAATGGAGTCTCGAAATCTTTTACCTCAGAATACACGTATGATGGCAAATTTGCTGAGTTTTTCAGGAGGAGCTTTGGATGTCTTTTGTCATATGTACTACCATAGTTTAGTTGCTACACAGACTGGGAATATCCTTCTCTTGGTCGCCGACTGGCGAAACAGTAGTATGTACTATAACTTGTTGCGTTGCTTTTCAATTTTTTTCTTTTCTCTAGGCTTTCTTTTTGGCATGTGGTTTAAAGACCACCGTAAGAATGCTTATTGGCGAGTTTATGGTCTGCTCCCGCTTTGTGTGATGACAGCTATCCTGCCTTTTCTACTTTCAAATGCCTTGATTGAGCTCCCGATTATCGCTTTTTCTGCAGGTATCATGATGAAGACTTTTACTGGCAGTCAGATTGAGAATCATCCCTTCGTGAT